>VFQO010001779.1_pt1 | contig 15295 bp, 11 predicted proteins | sample 3512331 | NCBI WGS metagenome assembly VFQO01 (sample SAMN10412371, study PRJNA504923) | tailings metagenome | isolation source: Replicate 3 from Balatoc abandoned mine | place: Philippines: Itogon, Benguet | collected 2017-08-28
GCGAAGGCGGTGTCCGGGCCTTGTTCCAGCCGGTGACGGATTGCCCAGCCCAGCAACGTGTCGCGCGCCGCATAGGCCGTGCCCGCGCCAAGCACGAGCACCACCGCCAGCGCGATCAGGATCCTGCGCAGCATCGCCGCCTCAGCCCTCGGCCACCATGGTGCCTTCGATGTGGCCGAGCCGGTCGATCTCGGTGCGCACCACGTCGCCGGGTTTGAGGAACTGGCGCGGATCCATCGCCGCGCCGATCCCGCCCGGCGTGCCGGTGAACAGGCAGTCGCCCGGCTCCAGCGTCATCCCGACCGAGAGGTGCTCGACCTGCTGCCACACGTTGTAGACGAGGTGCTGCGTGTTCGAGTTCTGCCGCTCCTCGCCGTTCACGTAGCAGCGGATGCCGAGATCGTGCGGATCGCCCAGCTCGTCGGCGGTGACGATCCACGGGCCCATCGGCGCATGGGTGTCGAAGCTCTTGCCCAGTGCCCATTGCGGCACGGCGTGCTGCCACATGCGCTCGGTGACGTCGTTGCCGACGCAATAGCCGAACACGGCGGCGGGCGCATCTGCGGCGGCGATGTGCTTGCCGCCCTTGCCGATCACCGCCACCATTTCCGCCTCGTAGTCCGGCGTCATGGTGCCGCGCGCGATCAGGATCGGATCATAGGGCCCGTTGACCGAGGTCTGCGCCTTGGTGAACCACACTTGCCGTTCGGGCGTGCCGAGGCCGCTTTCAGCGATGTGATCGGCATAGTTGAGGCCGATCGCGAAGATCTTGCCCGGGCGCGGGACGGGGGCTTCGAGCCTGACTTCGGCCAGCGGGATGCCTGTGGCCGTCGCCGCCTTGGCCTCGAGGCCGGGCTTCAGCGCATCCCAGTCGCGGATCAGATCGATCATCGTGCCGGGGACGCCGGTCTCGACCACGCTGTCGCCGACCACGATCCCGGTGCGGGTCTTGCCGTTGTGGGTAAAGGTGCAGAGTTTCATCGGTCAGGCTTCCTTGGGTGTGCGCGAAAAGAGCCGCTTGATGCGCAGTTGCAGCGCGGTGACAAAGGCGACGAGGCCGGGGGGCGGGGCCAGCTTGCCGGCGAACATCGGATGGGGTGCGCCCCATTGTACCGCCAGCAGCGCCTGCATGGTCTGCTTGGCCGGCGGGTCTGCGGCAGTGAACAGGTCGCCGTCGGTCCAGTGTTCGAGCTCGTTGCCGAAGGGGTCTTTCCAGTAGTCGAAGATCTGGCTGCCCATGATGTGGCGGCCCACGCCCCATGCAGCTTCGCGGCTGCGGGCCTTCAGATATTCGTGGCCGAGCATCAGATCATCAAGGCTCTCGACCTCGAAAGCGGCATGCAGCAGGCCCAGCTCGCCGGGAAGCTGGGCGAGGAAGATGGTGTGGTGATCGCAGGGCACATCGCCCCGGTCGCAGCGCATGAAGGCGCCCAGCGGCACGTCTTTGGCGGCCTCGATCTCGTCTGAAGTGAGGAATCCGAAACGCTCCTTCCACCAGCGCTCCGAACGGCGGAAGTCGCTCACCTTGAGTACCGCGTGGCCGATGCGGCGGACATGGGCGGGGGCGGGCGAGAGCCGGATCGGCTCGCGCTGGCGCGGCTTGGCGGCGGCGCTGTTGAAACGGGGTTCGGGCAGGGGGGCGGGGGGCTCGCAGGTCTGCCCCGCCACCACTTCGACGCGGTAGCCATCGGGATCGGTCAGCCGCAGCACCATCCCGCCGCCCGGCTCGCTGCTCGCTTCGAGCGGCACGCCTTCATGCGCGGCGAGGCGTTCGAGATCGGCAATGCTGGCGGCGCGCAGGCCGACGGCGAGGAACCTTGCCTCGCCCGGCTCGGTGACATGCACGAAAGCCCGCCCGTCGCTGCCCTTGCCATAGAGCCTGCCGCCGGCCTCGAAGCAGGTGAGGCCGAAATCCTCAAGGAAGCCGCGCATCGCGGACAGATCGGGTGCGGCAAAGCGCACGTGCGCGATATCCTCAACCTTGATGACCGGCATGACCCCCTCCGTCGCGCGATTCGTTTTGACTATTTGGTCAACTTGCTTGAAACTGACTGAATGGTCAAGTATGCATCGCGCATGGCCACCAGGGCAGATGCCTCCCCCCGCTCCCAACGCACCCGTGCGGCGCTGATTTCGGCCGGGCTCGATCTGCTGGTCGATCGCCCGATCGATGCCATTCCGATCGACGATTTTGTCGCCCGCGCCGGGGTCGCCAAAGGCAGTTTCTTCAATCATTTCGCCGACAAGCACGCCTTTGGCGCGGCAGTTGCTGCCGAAGTGCGGCGCGCGGTCGAGGGTGAAGTGACGCGCGCCAATGCCGGCATCACCGATCCGGTGGAGCGTATCGCGGGGGGCATGGCGGTCGCCGCGCGCCTTGCCGCGTGCGAGCCGCGCCGGATGCAGGTGCTGTTGCGCTTGCAGGTGCCCGCCACCCGCCAGACCGACCCGCTCAATCGCGGCCTCAAGGACGATGTCGAAGCCGCGCTGGCGCAAGGCCTGCTGCGGCCAGAAGCGCGCGAGGCAGGAGTGCTCTACTGGCTCGGGCTGTGCCAGGTGCTGATGATCAACCTGATCGAGATCCGCCCCGCGCATGACGAAGCGGCGCGGCGGCTTGGCGAGATGCTGGCGATGGGCCTCGCCGGGCTCGGCGTGACGCCGGAGCGCATCGCCGAGATCCGGGAGCGCATCCTCGCGCGCTGGTAGCCACGACGCACCGACCTGCGCGTATCGCCCCAATGCAAAACGGGAGGCAGATTGCTCTGCCTCCCGCGCTGGCCCGGAAGACGGCGGCCTCAGCCCGCCTTCCGGGTGGGAGCCTCGCGATTACTTTCCGCCGAAGCTGATCACCAGACTGCCGTAGAAGGCATTGTCCTTGAGATCCGATCCGAACCGGCCCTGATAGCCGATCCGTCCCGTCACCTTGTCGCTGAACAGGGCGGCGAGGCTGAACCCGCCCATCACCGTGCTCTTGTCCGACCGCGGCGAGAAGGTGGTGAACAGGGCATTGCCCGGTGCATCGGCGAAGCGTTGAACAGTGCCGAAGGCCGCGCTGTCATCGTGGCGATAGGCAATCTTGGCCTCGGACACCACGATGCCCATCTTGCCGGCCCACTTCACCCCGGCGAGGAACGCGGTGTCGTTCTCGCTCTGGCTGTCGAAGGCCAGATTGGCCCCGCCGACACCGGTCTCGGTGAAGCCGTTCATCTTCACCTTGGTGTATTCGAGCCCGACGAACGGGGTCACCCAGGTCTGGCCCACCGGCAGACGACCACCGGCTTCGGCATAGAACGAGGTCACGCGGAAGTCCGGCTCGCTGGCGATGGTGCCGGCGGTGGTCAGGATGCCGACGGCGCGGGTCGCATCACCGTTGAGCTTGGAGTAGCTCCCGTTGGCGCGCAGGTAGAAATCGCCGCTGTCGTAACCGGCCACAAGGCCGATCTGGAAGCCGTCGGTATTCACCTCGCCGCCGTAGAGATCGAACTCCGACTGCACCTCGCGGTAGCCGCCGAAGGCCCCGAAGGTGAAGCCACTGACGGTGTAATCGACCCCGAGCAGTGCGTGCGCGCCATCGCTGCGGTGCCCGATGCCGTTGCCATCGGACTGGATGCGGGCATCGTTGATCCCGCCTACGGCCCACAGTCGCAGGCCGCCGGCGTTATCCTGGCACTCCTTGATCCCGCCATAGTTGATGGCGCAGTCGATCTGGTCCGACACCAGCGTGCTGACCTGTAGCGAGTTGTTGCGCAATGCCTGCATGTGGCCGGCATACTGCCCGCCGCTCAGCTGGTTCATGGCATCGCCATAGGCCGCTTCGTCGTCGATCAGGAACAGGTTGGCCAGCAGAGTGCCGAAGTCCCCCGTCTGGTTCGGGCTGTAGACCGTCTCGATCGCGCCGGCCGCCGCCTTCTGGTTGAACGTCAGCCCGGCGACATCGTCGAACGCCACGCGGTCGAGGCGCAGATCGACATTGGCCGCCGCATCATAGGTGACCGACGGGGCCAGCAGCACCGAGCCGGTGTTGGTGGTCACGCTGGCGAACTGGCCGGTGCGGGTCACGCCCTCGATCACGTCGTTGAAGACGTAGGCATCGTGGTAGAGGCCGTTGGGGGTGTTCAGCACCAGTCGCAGGTTGGCTCCCGTCAGCGTCACCGTGTTGGCGTTGACATAGGGGAAGGCGGCCTGCGCTTCAGCCGGCAGCAGGCTGCTGGGCAACTGCAGTTGCAGCGTGCTGCCGCTTGCCAGCGTGAAGCTGTCGACGTTGACCCCGGCCGGGCCGTCATAGGCCGTGTTGCCACGCGACTGATCGACCAGATAGAGCGTCGCGCCATTGGCGACAGTCAGGCTGCCCACCAGCGCACCGACCGGTCCGGCGGCGAGCCCCTCGCCCGCGTCCATCATCGGGGCATCGGGGTTGACGATGCCGTCGAGCGTGGTGATGCCGCTGGCAATCGTGATCGTGTCGTCCTGACTGATCCGGATATTGCCATAGACATTGCTGGTGCCGGTGAAGCGGATGTCGACCGGGTTGGGCGCCAGCACGGTGTCGATCGCAGTGCCGCGCCGGAAGGTGGCCCCGCCATTGGTGCTGGTCCGCGCGATGATCGTGCCGCCGTTGTTGGCGATCGTCATCCGGTCGGTCGATCCCGGCAGAACCGGCGAGGTGAAGAAGTCGCGCACCACGATGCCGGTCGCCTCGGCATTGCCGCCATTGGTGATAGCGGTGGCCCGGATCGTGCCGGTGTTGGTGAAGGTCGCGACGTTGACTGCGGATTCGAATTCCACCCCAGTCGCAGAGGCCGAGCTCAGGCCCGCGCCGCCCGTCGCCGTGGCGTTGACCGCCAGCGTGCCGCTGTTGGCGACGGTTCCGCTGATGCGGTTGGTCCAGCCCTCCCACGGATCCTCGACCACTTCTTCTTCGCCGCCGCCATTTCCGCCGGTGCCGCCGCCGTGGCCGCCCTGACCTCCGCCGCCTTCTTCAGGGGGCAGGGTGGTCGGATCGATATTGGCGAGGAACGACATGCCCGTGGCATTCGCACCCGAGGTCTGGCTGCTGGTCGCCGTGGCGTTGACCGTGAAGGCGTTGCCGTTCGACACGGCCAGCGCCATCGGCTCGCTCACCACCTGGTAACCGAGCGCATTCGCGCTCGCGCCCGAGCCGACCCCGCCGGTTGCGGAGGCGCTGCTCGACACGGTGTAGGTGCCGGTGTTGCTGAAGCCCGCGTTGAACCCGCCGACCGAGATGCCGCGCTGGAGCACGCCGGTCGCGCCGGATTCAACATCGGCTGTCGAACCCGTGCCGGTTGCAGCCGAACTGGCAGTGAAGGTGCCGGCATTGGCGAAGTTGACGTTGGAGACCCCGATGATCTCCCCGTTCTGGAGCACCGCCGCGCCAAGCTGCGCGTTGGCCGATGCCGCGCCGAGCGCGTTGGCCGTGGCAACCGTGCCGATGTTGATGGTGCCGCCGCTGGCATTGGTCAGCGTTGCCGTGCCGACCCGGCCGACGAAGGTTTCCGGCCCGCCCGCCTCGACGATCTGGCGGATCGTGCCGTTGGAGATCGTGGTTGCGTTCGCCGTGCCTTCCGCGCCGGTCGAGGTGGCACGCGAGGTGAAGGTCGCGCTCACCGTTCCGGCGTTGGTGATGGTCGAATTGGCGGTGCCTTCATCCGCGCCGCTGGCCTGCGCCTGGACGAGGATGACGGTGCCCTTGGTATCCTCGGCGGTCGAGAACCCGTCGCCGCCCAGCGCGGTCGCGGTGGCATTGCCGAGCGCCGTTGCCGTGGCGGTGGAGGTGACGGTGATCGAGCGTCCCGCATTGTTGACGAGCGAGGCATTGCCCACGTCCACCCCGGTGCCGTTGACGGCGCTGCGGATGTGGATCAGCCCGTGCTCGCCGCCGCCCGCACCCGCTGTCGCCACCGCATCGAGCGCGGACGAGGTGGCCGTCGCTGTCGAGGCCGCCGTCATGGTGCCGTTGTTGGTGAGCGTGGTGTTGGCCGTCACGCTGCCGCTGCCATTGCCCTGCGCCCGCATGAACACGGCTTCTTCCATCTCGGAGGTGGCGGAGGCCGAATCCGTCGCCGACGCCGTGGCGGTGGACGAAAAGGCGAACGTGCCCGAATTGGTGTGGCTTACCGTGGTGGTGCCGGTGCGGTTGCCTTCGATCACCGCTTCCTGATGCACCCCGCCGATCGCCGAGGAGGTGGCGCGTGCACCGAAGGCATCGCCCATGCCGGGGCCGGTGGTGCCCGTGGCGCTCGCCGACGCGCCGATGGTCAGCGTGCCGGTGTTGACGAAGGTCGCCGAGACGCTGGTGTAGGGGCCGGCGATGTTCTGGTTGATGCCGTCGCTCAGCGAGGCATTGGCGATCGCCTGCGCTTCGGTGTTGGTGGCGGTGGCGCGTGCGCGGATGGTGGTGCTGCCGTTGTTGGTCAGCGAGGCGGCATCGGTGGTGGCGCCGCCTTCTTCCCCTGCGACCAGTTGTTCGATTGTGCCGGTGGCGACATCCTGCACGGTGGCGGTGGCAGCCGGCGTGCCGGTGGTGGTGACCCCGCTGTCGATCGGGGTTTCCCCCGGAATGGTGGCGACCTTGTGTAAACTAACACCAGGGACTGTGGTTGAAACCTGCTGTGCGAGCGCCGGCATCGCCAGCCCCATTGCAACGACGGATGCGCTTAGAACAAGTGCAGTGCGCTTTGAATAAAACCCCATGACTTTGCTCCCATTTCGTCCCCCACGAAAGAAGAGAGGGACGTCCCATCGATCCCGGTTGGAATCTACGACTCAATTGGGCGCACCTCAAACAAAGTTAGTTGATGCAGATCAAAAACGACTAATAAACTTTGCTGTTTTTGATCGGAAATCGTTTGCAATCGCGCAGTTGATTTTCATTCGCGAAGACTTGTAAATCTTCGCCCTTGCGGTGCTAACGTTCACAAAAATTCTGGAGTGTTTTTGTCCGATTTGTTTGGCTGGTATCGAACAGACCAGTATCGCTGACCAGCAGGCGCGCTCGGGTAAATCACGCCCGGCGGGCGGGGAGTGATCGCGATCTTGCTGGGGCTGGGAGCGTCCGGGCATTATGGCCGGTGGCGGAGACGGAGTCCCCAATACTACCTTCCGAAGCTAGCCGATATCGATCACTCTAACACCGACAATACCTCTGTATATCTGAGATACTCTGCAGGCACCTTCCAATCGCGTTCAATCCAGTTCCATCAAAGCCGGACTTCCTTTATGGTAACGGTTATGGGAACAGCCGCTTCGGCGGACGCCGCGGCTCGTTATGCTGATGCGTTCCCCGATAGAAGGAACAATGCCGCGCAAATTGCGCAACGCCCTACAGGAGGCCAGCATGGATGGCACGGACGCTTTCACAGGGCCTTCCGGATCGGGTCGTCGCGGCGATTGATGGCGGCATGAGTTGCCGAGCGGCTGCAGCCCATTTTGATGTCAGCATTTCGAGCGCTATTCGCTGGAGGCGCCTTGCACTTCAGCATAGCAGGGCGGTTGCTAGGCCTCGCGGCGGTGACCGGCACTCGGGTCGGATCGAGGCGCATGGCGACTTCATCAAGGAGCTGCTCGCTGAGCAGGGCGACATCACCCTGGTCGAGATCCAAGCGGGGTTGACCAAGCGCGGTGCTCCGGTCGGCATCGGCACCGTGCATCGCTTCTTCGCGAGGCACGGGATCACGCGTAAAGAAAGACCGGGCACGCGATCGAGCAAGACAGGCCCGACGTCCTGAAGCAGCGGCAGCGCTGGTTCGACGGCCAGCTCGATCTCGATCCTGAGCGCTTGGTCTTCATCGACGAGACGTGGATCGCTACCAACATGACCCGCAGCCATGGGCGGTGCCTCAAGGGCGAGCGGCTGCGCATGGGCTTCCCGAATGGTCATCGCAAGACCACCACACTGGTGGCGGGCCTGCGCATGACCGGCATGGTCGCGCCGGTGGTGCTCGACAGACCGATCAATGGCGACTGGTTCGAAGCCTACGTGACGAAGGTGCTGGTGCCCGAACTGCGCCGCGGTGACGTCGTCATCATGGACAACATATCGAGCCACAAGCGGGTTGCCGTGAAGGAGAAGATCGAAGCGGCCGGAGCCACCCTGCGCCTCCTCCCGCCCTACAGACCCGACTTCAATCCGATCGAAAAGTCGTTCTCCCGGCTCAAGGCCATGCTGCGCAAAGCCGGCGAGCGCACCGTCCGCGGCCTGTGGGACCTCATCGGCAGGCTCGTCGACATCTTCCAGCCTAACGAGTGCGCCAATTACTTCAGATCATACGCATATGAACCGAAATGAGTAGAAAATGCATTATATTCAATGTATTAGTTCGACAGAAGCAGCCATGCCGCTTCAGCGATGAACGCGCCGGCTACGTAGGCCGTAGGCTCATTACGCGGCGCGCTAAATACGGGTGCAAACGAGTTTCACGGCTGCCAGGCAGTTTTCGGGGCACTTGTCGTAGCGCGTGGCGTTGCCTCGAAAGTGCTTGATACGGTTGAAGAAGCGCCCAACGAGATTGCGCTGCCGATAGAGCCAGCCTGAGAAGGCGAACCGTTGCTTTCAGTTGGACCACGATGGGATGTTGGCCCAAGTGTTCTTTGCAGTGGCAGCGTTACGGATAGCTTTGCTGTCGTATCCTTTGTCACCGAGGAGGGTTGCCCCGTCCGGCAGCGCTTCCAGCAGAGCCTCACCTTGCTGACCATTATGGACCTGTCCGCCTGTCAATCGCAGCGCGACGGGACAACCGTCAGCGTCAACGAGGGCATGGATCTTGCTGGTGAGGCCGACTCTGGAACGGCCCATGCCGCGATCATCAGATCCCCCTTTTTACCCGTCGCACTCTGCTGGTGGACGCGGCCACAGGTGGAATCGATTATGACATTGTCGCCTTCGAATGCTGCGGAAACCGCAGCGAGCCACCGGTCCCATACGTTGGCGTTGCGCCAGGGGACGATCTGGTTGTAGCAGGTCGTAGAGGGCCGTGGCGTTCGGGTATCTCGCCTCAGGGTGAGCCGGTGCGAAACCGCTAGCGAATGCCGTTCAGCACACAACGATCATCACCGCGTGGAACGCCACGCGGCTTGTTCCGCAGCAACGGCCCGATGATCGACCACTCCCCATCCGTTAGTTCGTATCGCCGGGTAATCCAAAGCTCCCATCCAATCGGGAGCGTGAAGCACGAAGGGCATCAAACCTCAAAGCCGTTTATGAGTTTACGGCCTAGCCTGCTCGATTTACATCGCCCCTCTTGACCCAGCGTCGCATGGCAACAATCCCGAACAACAGCGCAAGCACAGCAAGATTCAGCGCGGCCGGCCAATAATCCGCCAAAGATCCGCCCATCTGGTTCAAGCCCACCATCAGTTCCATGCCGGGTGAGGTAGGAAACAATCGTGCAAGCGCTACCAACGCTGGAGGGGTTGCTTCTGATGGCCACGACAGACCAGCCAAGAAAAACAATGGCAGAGAAATTGGCAGCACCAGTTGCAGCGGCCGTTCGCGTGTGGGGAATATACTGGCTAGGGTGAGCGCGGTCGCCACTGTCGCCGCTACGAACAAGACTGCCGCAAGTGCGACGTCCATGAAAGGCGCCGCTGCACGCGGATAATCGTGCCACCAGAAGACCATGCCGACAAACCAGCCAACATCAAGAAGTCCGATGACGCTGGCCGCAAGCGCAATTCCTGCGAGTTGTCGCCGTGTAACCCGCATGCCTGCGCCTATACGTTCGCGCGCTGTGCCGGCCAGCAATGCCAATCCTAACACCAGGCTCTGGTGGATGATTACGAAGGCAACGCCCGGGAACACTGCAGCGCCGTAACCCTCGCGCGTGTTGAAAAGCGGCCTTGCTACCAACGATAAGGCCGGCGGTGCCGACGGACCGGCAGCGCGGGCCTGTTCTCGTGCCGCGTCACGCCCCGTCTGAGCAAGCGCTGCGCCGATCCCCCCCAACGCGCTTGAGGCGCGAAGGAGATAGCCACCGTGTCCGGTCAGCAGCACCGTGCCGGGGTTGCCGCGGGCAATATCTTCTCCGAAGCCTGCAGGGACGATGATTGCCGCCACTGCCCGGCCATCAGCCATCCAAAGCTCTGCCTCACTGCCAGAAGGCAGTCTGGCAACGATTTCAGCCTGCTGCACGGCATCGAGCCGGAAAATCAGAGCGCGGCTGGCGACCGTGCGATCCAGATCAACTACCACCACCGGGGCTCTGGTCACGACCTCATCGGTGTAGGCGCTGGGATAGAACCCGGCATAAACTACGGGCGAAACCAGCAGCAGCAACGCCGCTGCACGATCTGCTCCGATGGCGGCAAACAGCGCCCGGAACGCCGCCCACATCAGCGCCGCCCCCAACTGTCGGGGTCACGCGCGGCACGCAGATAAAGCACCGCTCCCGGCACCGCTGCCACCAGCGCGATCCCGAGCATCGCCAGCAAGGGAACGGCCAACGCCATACCATGCCCTTGAGCAATCCATGTGCGCGCCAGCAGCCGTGCAAAATGGGTGTAGGGCAGCGCGTTGCCCCAGACCTTGGCAAAGGTGCTAGCTTGTTCCAGCGGGAAGATCGCTCCGGCAAACGCAAAGGATGCTCCGGCATATAGCCCGGTCATCGAGAGCGACTGGCTGAGAGTCCGCGTTGCGCCGACAAAAAGCAGCGACACTCCAAGATAGGCGAGATACATCGCCGCATAGCCCGCCAGCAGCACCATGTGCGAACCAGCGAATTGCCAGCCTCGCACGCCTGCCAGCCACAGAAACGTGAGCAAAGCCCACCCCATGAAGATCCCGATATATGGCACAGCCTTGCCAGCCAGCGCGGCCAGATCAGGCGCCCAATCACCAATCGAACGATCGCGCAGTTCACGGCCGAAGGCGGACACGACCGCGAGCATGAAAATCAGGTGGAGCAGCGCCGGGTGCAGCAGACTGACCAGTTGGAATTCCTGACTTGCAGGCGCGTTCCACGCCATGGTCGTGACCGCCCGTACCGGCGGGGGGCGAACACTGCCCTGCGGGGCAATCGCGGCGATCTGTTCTACCGCCAGACGCATGTTGGCGGCATCGACGACTGCTGCGATTTCGCGCTGGCTCGCGGCGGCAGCAGCGGGATAACTGGCGTTGAAATAGAATATGACAGGGGCTTGTCCCCGCAATGCGCGTTCGGAGGTCTCACGCGGGATCAATAACGCAGCGTGCGCCGTGTGCGAACGCACCATCCGTTCGGCTGTGGCAAGATCGGACACTTGGCCCGCCAGCTTGAGGCCGGGTGCGGCCTCGATCCGGATCGCCAGATCGCGGCTGATCGCACTATCGCCCTGCACGATCAGCAGCACCGGCAAGTCGCGCACCACGCCGCCCGACAATTGCCACGCAATAACGCCGCACAGCAGGAGCGGCAGCCATGTGAGGAGAGCGAGATCCCACGGACTGCGCGCCAGAAAGCGGCATTCGCGCACGAAGCTCGCGCGAAACCCGGTGCGCCGCGTCATTGGGGCCAATCGAATAACACCGACATCCCCGGGCGTAGGCCTGCAACGGGTTTGACAGGGATCAGCCGCACTTCAAACCCCTTCACGTCGAACCCTTCGGATTGCCGCGTCGCGCGCCAGGTCGCAAAGTCGCCGGCTGGCGCGATAAAGCTTACCGTGAACCTAATTTGTTGCCGACCAAGAGCGGGGATATCACCGACGATCTGGTCCCCCACCCGAACGCCCTGTAACTGGTCTTCGCGCAATGTCACCGTTACCCACGGCGCCTGCGCCTCAGTCAGGAGCAGCACCGGGTAGCCAGCGCTAACAATTTCGCCGGGCTGGGCAAGCCGTCGTCCAACTTCGCCGCTGGCAGGCGCTATGAGCTGCGTCTCGGAGCGAGCCACAGCTACTTCGGCGGCTGCGCCGCGCGCCTGTGCTGCCTGCGCGGCAGCGGCGCGGCGATCTTCCGCCCGCACGCCCGCCAATGCAGCATCATATTGCGACCGGGCCGCACGTTCGGCTTCGCGCGCCGCCACCATGTTGGTTCGCGCCTCATCGCGCTTCTGTCCTGCCACCACGCCTTCAGCGGCAAGCCGGTTGATGCGCTCGAACGTCAGACTGGCTAGGTCGGCCGCTGCCGCCGCCCGGCGCCATTGTGCCTGTGCCGCGGCAATATCGGTCGGCCGCGCACCAGTTTCGGCCTTGTCCGCCTGCGATTGCGCCGCTTCGATGGCGGCATCGGCCTGAGCTTGCTTGGCGAAGACTTCGGGGCTGTCGATCCGGGCGAGTAGCTGTCCTGCCGTGACCTTTTCCCCTTCGGCGACCAGGACTTCGGCCAGCCGCCCTGTGACCTTGCTGGCAATGCGGTATTCCCGCGCATCGACAATGCCCTGAACCTGCGCGGGCTGCGGTCTCCAAGCAAGCCAAAGGCCTATTGCAACCACCGCGATCGCCACCACCACCAGCACTGTGGCGGGCATCTTGCGGGGCGTTGCTTCGATACCGGTCAATTGTGTTTCAGATTCTGTCATGGGGTGCCCGTGGCATGTCCTGAATGCGGCAGGAATTCCGGCAGGCGATCAACCTGGCCACTAACCTCAAGCAGCGACACCAGCGCATCGAGATACTCATAGGCAGCCTGAGCCTGCTCGACCCGCACGCGCCCAGCTGCCAGTTGGGCATCGGTCACATCGCGGCTGGTGCCCTGCAATTCGCGGAACGACAGCCGGGCAACTCGAAGGGACTCATCGGCCGCGGCGATCGTTCGCCCATACAACGCGTAGCGCGCCTGCGCTGAAAGCACCTTTGCATGGTTGATCTTCACCCCGGTTTCGATTTGCACCTGCGCCTCGCGCACTCCTGCTTCGGCTTGCGCTTCGGTCGAACGTGCCGCCTCGATGTTTGAGCGGCGGCCAATCCCCGTAGCGAACTTGTATTTCACCCCGACGCCGAAAATGAAATCGGGATCGGTTACCAGGGTGTCTTGGCGATCAAGATTATACTGCGCAAGGCCATAGACCGTCGGTCGCAATTCCGCCTTTTCAGCAGCGACCCCTGCGCCCGCCAGCCTGACATTGGCTTGCAGGCGATTAAGACTGGGGTGATTGTCCATCGCATCGACGATGAACGTTTCACGCGGCGGCAGCGAGCCTTCATACACCGCCAGCTGCGTGGTCGGCTCAATCTGCGTGGGTGAGCGCAACAATCCTTCAAGCGCAATATCTGCCGCAGCCAGGTCCGATGCGGCCTTTTCGGCTTCGCGCAGTGCTTGTTCGAACTGGGCTTCGGCCTGCAGGCGCTGGGCAGGCGCAATCTGTTGTTCGCGTTCCAAGGCGCGGGCATCCTCCACATGGGCGCGAATACCCTCTGCCACCTCCTCCCGGATCGCAAGCGCTTGCGCTGCCAGTTGCCGCCCGAAATAGGCCCGCGCCAGTTGCACCAACGCCCGTTGCGACGCTTCGTCGAGATTGGCGACTTCGATCGCCACGCGACTGGACGCTCCTCGCCGCGCTGCGTCCATCTTGCCGCCCGCATAGATCGGCACAGTGGCGGTAACAATCGGTCGGGACACGAAGCGTCGAATGCGAAAACGCAGCGGATCAGTGATGCCGAACGCATTGGCAACCGGTTCAAGCGAGCCCAGTGGCAGAAACAAGGTTTTCTGAAAATCGAGCGCCTGCGCTTCGATCTCGACTTCGGGTCGCCCGAGCGTGCGCGTCGCCTCCAGACGTGCTTCGGCGGCTCGCACAGCGGCATCGGCTGCATCAATTGCATCCGACCGATCAAGGAGCCGCGCCTGGGCATCGGTATAGCTGAGCGGCAAGCGGGTTTCTTGTGCGGCGGCAATGTCTGAAAAAGCGGCTATCGAGACAGCGAACAACCCCAGGCGTAGCATCCTAGTCGCAGTCTTCATTTTCGTCTCCAGCGCTAGCCAAAGCGATAAATGCTCTGGGTGGGGATCATAGAAAACTTATCGTTACCCGCCCTAATACTCCGGTCGCGCAAGGTTTTTTGGCAATCCGTCACTGCGTGGCACCTTTAAGAAGTCACGAAGCCGGTCGCAACTGGCAATCTTGCCGCCTCGACATTCCAGACGGCTGTTCCTGATGCATTTGGCTTTGGGGGTTCAGCTCGTGTACCATGTTGGCCGCGAGCGATATCGATGCCTCGAAAATATGGGAGCGGTTCCTGCATGTGTATTTTCAGGAAGCGAAACTTGGACGGCCGCCACCTTCGCTCACGCCCAAGGTTATGTCCGTTTCTGGCAATGCCAGGCGTTGGGCATTCCATTTATGCACAACAGCGAAGTCCCAAGACTGTCCGACCGCTGTCGACCCAAACACGATATTTCACAACCGCCAAACTGAACGTCTGTTTTCTAGAGAAGCTGACATTACGCCTTCTAGATCGCGGAGCGACCAACATCGTGACTGGAACTAGGTGATTCGAGACATTCGGGCGCTTGCTTGATCTCCCTATGATACGCCGCTAAATCGTCAAAAGGCGGGGCAAAGCAACCTCCCGTTCAGGCCGAGAAAAGCCCAAGCGTTGCCTCGTAAGCCTGCCGGCTTCGGCAGGCTGCTTTTTGCGAGGTAGTCGTGTCACGACCTGAAAATGCCCCTGTCATCCGCTTCACCGATCTGCTGCGGGCGTTTGCCCGCATCGGTCTGCTCAGCTTCGGCGGCCCCGCCGGACAGATCGCGCTGATGCACCGCGAGCTGGTCGAGGAGCGCGCCTGGATCGGCGAGGAAGACTTTCTCCACGCGCTCAATTTCTGCCACCTTCTGCCCGGCCCCGAGGCCCAGCAACTCGCGACGTGGATCGGCTGGCGGTTGCACGGCTGGCGCGGCGGTCTGGCAGCAGGCTTGCTGTTCGTCATCCCGGGGGCAGCGATCATCCTTGCCCTGTCGATGCTCTATGCCATTGCCGCGAACCTCGGTTGGGTCGCCGCCCTCTTTCTCGGCGTCAAGGCCGCGGTGCTGGCGATTGTCGTGCAGGCATTGTTGCGGATCGCCGGACGCGCACTCCATACCGGCGTCAAGCGCGCGCTGGCGTTAGCGGCTTTCGTCGGGCTGTTCCTGCTCGACCTGCCCTTTCCGCTGATTGTGCTGGGGGCAGGGGCGATCGGCATGGCGGTGGCAGCGACGCGGCCCGAATGGCTTGCGCTCAAGCAAGGCAAGGCAAGCCCCGACCTGCCTGCCCGTCCATGGCGCAGCACGATCAGCGCAATCATTCTGTGGGGTGCCGTCTGGGCTGCTCCGATGGCACTGATCGCACTGACGCTGGGGCAAGGCCATGTGCTGTGGCAGATCGGCGC
>VFQO010001781.1_pt1 | contig 15278 bp, 17 predicted proteins | sample 3512331 | NCBI WGS metagenome assembly VFQO01 (sample SAMN10412371, study PRJNA504923) | tailings metagenome | isolation source: Replicate 3 from Balatoc abandoned mine | place: Philippines: Itogon, Benguet | collected 2017-08-28
TGCCCGACGCGCTGCTCGGCCTCGGCTTCGGCTTCACCGAGGTCGGCTCGATCACTCCGCTGCCGCAGACGGGCAATCCCAGGCCCCGGCTGTTCCGGCTGGTGGAGGACGAGGCGGTGATCAACCGCATGGGGTTCAACAATGGCGGGGCCGAAGCGGCGCTGGCGCGGCTGAAGGCGCGCGCCGGGCGGCCGGGCATTGTCGGCGTGAACATCGGCGCCAACAAGGATTCGGCCGATCGCATCGCCGATTACGCGGTGATGGCGCGGATGATGGCGCGGCACGCGAGCTACCTGTGCGTCAATATCTCCAGCCCCAACACCCCGGGCCTGCGCGCGCTTCAGGACGAGAGCGCACTGACCAGCCTGCTCGACGCGGTGATCGCCGCGCGGGGTGAAGCGGGCAGCATGGTGCCGATCTTCCTCAAGGTCGCCCCCGATCTCGAACCCGCCGATATCGACGCCATCGCCCGCATCGCCATCGACAAGGCTCTGGGCGCGCTGGTGGTATCGAACACCACGATCAGCCGCCCGGCGCTGCGCTCGCACCATGCGGGCGAGACCGGCGGTCTGTCGGGCGCGCCTCTGCGTGCGCTTGCCACCCAGCGCCTGCGCGATTTCCGCAAGGCGACCGGCGGCGCGATCCCGCTCGTCGGCGTCGGCGGCATCGCCAGCGCCGAACACGCGTGGGAGCGCATCCGAGCGGGCGCGAGCCTTGTCCAGCTCTATTCGGCGATGGTCTATGAAGGCCCCGGTCTCGGCGCGAAGATCGTCCGCGGGCTGGAGACGCTGATGAAGCGCGACGGGTTCGCCAGCATTGCCGAAGCGGTGGGAAGCGAATAGCACTCCCCCGATGCGCGTGTTTCCTGCCCTCCTCGCCCCGCTGGCGCTCGCCCTTTCGGGTTGCGCCACCAGCCAGACCCTTTCGACCGTCGATCGGTCACCGGTCAACGCCGGTGCCGTCAGCAGCGCCGATCCGCGCGCGACGGCGGCGGGCGAGGCGATCCTCGCGGCGGGCGGTTCGGCCACCGATGCCGCGATTGCGGTGATGCTGGCGCTGACCGTGGTCGAACCGCAGAGCTCCGGCATCGGGGGCGGCGGCTTTCTGGTGCGGGCTGACGGCGCAAGCGGCGCGCTTTCCACCATCGACGGACGCGAGACCGCTCCTGCCGCCGCCACGCCGACACGGTTCCTCGGGCCGGACGGCAAGCTGCTCGGGCGCGAGGCGCGGGTGTTTTCCGGCCTCAGCGTCGGAGTGCCGGGCAATGTCGCCCTCGCCGCCAAGGCCCATGCCGAGCACGGCACGCTGCCCTGGGCCAAGCTGTTCGAACCGGCCATCGCGCTCGCCGAAGAAGGTTTCGTGATGAACCGGCGGCTCCACGAATCGCTCGCGGGCAACAAGGGCCGCGCCGACAGGTCGGACACGGCGCGCGCGATCTTCTTCGGCGCCGATGGCGAGCCGCTGCCGGTGGGAACGACGGTCAGGAATCCGCAACTTGCCGCAACCTTCCGGGCGCTCGCCGCCGAAGGACCGCGGGCGCTCTATGGCGAGAAGGCGGCGACGGCACTGGCTGCCCATGTCGCTGAAGCCACGCCGCAGGACGGGCGCATGACGACCGCCGACATCACCGCCTACCAGCCCCGGGATCGCGATCCGGTCTGCATCCGCTACCGCGTCTACCGCGTGTGCGGGATGGGGCCGCCGTCCTCGGGCGGGATCGCGGTGGCGCAGATGCTCGGCCAGCTCGAACGCTTCGATCTTGCCGCATTGGGGCCGGACAGCCCCGTCTTCTGGCACCTGTTCATCGAGAGCCAGCGCCTCGCCTATGCCGACCGCGAGCTCTATTCGGGCGATGCCGATTTCGTCAGCGTGCCGGTGGCAGGCATGGTGGACAAGGGCTACCTCGCCGCCCGCTCGGGCCTGATTTCGCCCGATACGACGCTCGCCAAGGCCGAGGCCGGGGTCCCGCCGGGCGCGCCGCTGGCCCGCGGCGACGGGCCGGAGGAGCCGGAGAACGGCACCACGCATTTCTCGGTGGTGGATGCGGCGGGCAATGCCGTCAGCTACACCTCGACCATCGAGGGCGCCTTCGGATCGGGGCTCGTCTGGGGCGGGTTCTACCTCAACAACGAGCTGACCGACTTCACTCTCACCCCCGAGGCCGACGGCAAGCCGGTCGCCAACCGCGTGAAAGGCGGCAAGCGCCCACGCTCCTCGATGGCACCGACCATCGTTTATGATGCCGAGGGCAAGGTGGTGCTGGTGATCGGCGCCGCGGGCGGGCCGACGATCCCGGTCACCGTGACCCGCGCGATCATCGGCGTGCTCGATTTCGGTCTCGGTGCGCAGGATGCGCTCGCCCTGCCTTTTGCCATGGCTTTCGGTGACACCCTGCTGATCGAGGAAAGCTCCGCGCTGGTCGCGCTGAAGGCCGATCTGGAGGCGCTCGGCCACAAGGGCATCCGCGTCGGCCCCGCGCCGATCAAGGCCAATGCGCTGGGTCGGCGGGCGGATGGCAGCTGGGAAGTGGCCACCGAACCGCGGCTTGCCAGCGTCGTCACGCCCTGAGCGGCAAGCGGGGAACCGCGTGCTCCCCGCTTGCCGCTACGGCCCTGAGCCTCTAATCAGGCCCCACACGGGGTCGCACCTGAACCCCGAACGATAAGCTCGAAGGGATCAGGAGCCTTTGCCAGTGCATTCCCCCACCGTGACGCACGCTCCCCGCGCTGTGGTCAACCCGGCTGATGACCAGCTGCTGCAGGACATTGACGGCGCACAGAACCTCGTCGAACTGTTTCTCAAGCGCGCCGATGCCAAGGGCGACGCACCGTTCCTCGGTCACAAGGCCGGCGGGCAATGGGTGACGCAATCGTGGCGCTCGGCGGCAGAGCAGGTCTGCCTGCTGGCCGATGCGCTGCGCCGCATGGGCCTTGAGGATGGCGACCGGGTCGCGCTGGTTAGCGAAAACCGCCCCGAATGGTGCATCGCCGACCTTGCGATCATGGCGGCAGGCTGCATCACCGTGCCCACCTACACCACCAACACCCGCCGCGATCACGCGCATATCCTCGACAATTCGGGTGCACGCGCGGTGTTCGTCTCGACCGAGAAGTTGCTGGTGCCGGTGGTCGGCGCGATCGGCCAGACCGGGATGGTCGAGCACGTCATCGGGATCGACGATCTGAAGCGCCAGCAATCGGGCAGCTTCGAATATCACGAGTGGAACAGCCTCGTCACCGGCGATGCCGCCGCCGCGCGCGCCGCAGTGGACGCCCGGATTGCGCGGATCGAGCGCTCGGATACCGCCTGCCTGATCTACACCAGCGGCACCGGCGGCGCGCCGCGCGGCGTGATGCAGCACCATGGGGCGATCCTGTGCAATGTCGCAGGCGCGGCTGAAGTCCTGATCGAGGATTTCGGCATCCAGGACGAGCGCTTCCTGTCGTTCCTGCCGCTCTCCCACGCCTATGAGCATTCGGGCGGACAATATCTCCCCATCGGGGTGGGCGCGGAGATCTTCTATTCGGAAGGGCTGGAGAAGCTCGCCTCCAATATCGAGGAGACGCGCCCCACTATCATGGTCGTCGTGCCGCGGCTGTTCGAGGTGCTGCGCACGCGCATCATGAAGCAGATCGAAAAGCAGGGCAAAGTCGCCAATTTCATGATGGATGCCGCGCTCAGGATTTCCGAGCACTCCAAGGACGGCAAGAAGCGCCTGCGTGACAGGCCGCTGGATTTCCTCGTCGAAAAGACCCTGCGCCCGAAGATCCGCCAGAAGTTCGGCGGGCGGATCAAGGCGATGGTGTCGGGCGGCGCGCCATTGAACCCTGAAGTCGGCAATTTCTTCGACGCGATGGGCCTCACCATGCTGCAGGGCTATGGCCAGACCGAGGCCGGGCCGGTGATCAGCTGCAACCGCCCCAAAGTGGGCCTGAGGATGGACACGGTCGGCCCGCCGCTGCGCGGGGTCGAGGTCAGAATCGCCGAGGATGGCGAGATCCTCGTGCGCGGCGAGCTGGTGATGCACGGCTACTGGCGCAACGAGGCCGAGACCGCGCGCACGCTCAAGGACGGCTGGCTCCACACCGGGGACATCGGGCACCTCGATCACAAGGGCCGGATCGTCATCACCGACCGCAAGAAGGACATGATCGTCAACGACAAGGGCGACAATATCGCGCCCCAAAAGGTTGAAGGCATGCTGACGCTCCAGCCCGAAATCGCGCAGGCGATGGTGAGCGGGGACAAGCGGCCCTATGTCGTCGGCCTGATCGTGCCCGACGCCGAATGGGCGCTGGAATGGGCGCGGGCGAACGGCGAGAAGTTCGACCTGAAGGCGCTGCAGGAACTGCCCGCTTTCAAGAACGCGGTGCGCGCAGCGGTCGATCGCACCAATGCCGATCTCTCGGTTATCGAGAAAGTCCGCCAGTTCGCCTTCGCGAACGAGGCCTTCACCATCGAGAACGAGGAAATGACGCCAAGCATGAAAATCAGGCGCCATAAGATCCGCGAGCGCTATCAGGAGCGGATCGACGGGCTGTATCGAGGGTGAGCGGCCGGGTGGCGGTTAGGATGCGAGGCGTTTTCGAAGCTGGCCCAGTTGACCCGAAAGCGCCTTGAATGCTTCCTGGAGGCCTTTTTCGAATTCTTCAGCCTCTGCCTTGCTCAAGTTCATCCGGCGCGGTTTGCAGACACCCTTTTGAACCGTGACGAAATCGATTTGAACGTGCCATTGTTCGTTGCGATCAAGCAATTCGGCAAAAACCCCGTGCGAAAAGAACGGTCGCTTTTCGTCATGCCGGCGCCACAATGCGATTGCTTTAACCAGCGCCGCCCTCTGGGCATCGGTGGCGTTGTCGGTTTGGGCCAGTTTTTCCAGACTGTTCAGCCGTTGGCCTGCAAGTGGCTCCAACCGCAGGTCGGGAAGCTTCGCTCGCGCACCGTTGAGGCTGTCAGTCACTGCCTTCTCTCCGCGCGAGAAGTAGTTCAGACAGCGTCCTCGCCATGCGTCGATCTCTGCCTTGGCTCGATCATGCGGCTTCAGACCCGCAGGCTCAGGGACGCTCACGCCGCCTCGAAATCGTCGACATATTCGGGATAGAAGCCCGGCTCCCTTTCGGACCAGCCCGCAGCGGTGGCAGCGGCTTCCGAGAGGCTTTGCAACAGCAGCTTGCGGCGCTCCGGGCGGATCGCCGGCAGGGCGCTGGCGGCGCAGAAGGCGGCGGGGAGATAGGCGCGCACTTTCGCGCCCAGCAGGCGTTCGTAGAGGAAGCGGAAGGCCGAGAAGCTCGCGAGGCGCTCCTGCTCCAGATCGAAGGCGGCGATGCGCACCAGCTTGCCGAGGAAGCGCTCGATCTCGTTGGGATTGCCCTCCACCGGGATCAGCGCGCGCAGGGCTTTCAAATCCTGATAGGCGACATACTGGCGGCGGATCGCGGTGTTCTCCGCCTCGCTGCGCCCCCAGCGGCGGAAGGCGTCGGTGCGGGCGAGACCGATGTCGAGGCTGCGCTTGATGTAACGCTGCTCGGCCGGAGCGAACCCGGCAAACTCGCGCATTTCGGCAATCGGCATCATCATGGCGCTCGTCTCCTTCAGACAGGAAGAACGTCGCAGCACATGGTTAATTTAGGGTTAGGTATGAGTCTTTGTGTCGGCAGCCCCTCCGGGCTGCGAAATCCTCGCTCATGCGGCCTGAAGGTCGCGTCGCTGCGGGCGGACGCCCAAATCTTTTGGCGCCCTTGCGGCTGCTGCGCAGCCGTTTCAACGCCACACGCTCCCTTAGTTCTAGATCAACCCCGCGAGCGGGCTGCTCGGGTCGGCATACATCCGCCGCGCCATGCGTCCGGCGAGATAGGCTTCGCGCCCAGCCTCCACGGCGAGTTTCATCGCGCGGGCCATGCGGATCGGGTCTTTCGCCTCGGCAATCGCGGTGTTCATCAGAATGCCGTCGCAGCCCAGCTCCATGCCGACCGCCGCATCGGACGCCGTGCCGACCCCCGCATCGACCAAGACCGGCACCTTCGCGCCCTCGACAATCAGCCGGATCGTCACGCGGTTCTGGATGCCGAGGCCCGAGCCGATCGGCGCGCCCAGCGGCATGATCGCGACCGCGCCGGCATCTTCCAGCTGCTTCGCCGCAATCGGATCGTCGGCGCAATAGACCATCGGCAGGAAGCCTTCCTTCGCCAGCACCTCGGTGGCCTTCAGCGTCTCGCGCATGTCGGGATAGAGCGTGCGCGCCTCGCCCAGCACTTCCAGCTTGACGAGATCCCAGCCCCCCGCCTCGCGCGCCAGCCGCAGGGTGCGGATCGCGTCCTCGGCGGTGAAGCACCCGGCGGTGTTGGGCAGGTAGGTGATCTTTTTGGGGTCGATATAGTCGGTCAGCATCGGCGCCTTGGGGTCCGAGACATTGACCCGGCGCACCGCGACGGTGACGATCTCCGCGCCGCTCGCTTCCACGGCGGCCGCGTTCTGCTCGAAGCTCTTGTACTTGCCGGTGCCGACGATCAGCCGGCTGCGGAAGGTGCGGCCCGCGACTGTCCAGGTATCCTCGGCATGATCGCCCCCGCCAACGAAGTGCACGATTTCCAGCGTGTCCCCCTCGGCCAGCGCCGCTTCGCCCAGCGTCGAGCGCGGGACGATCGCGCCGTTGCGTTCGACCGCGACCTTCTCGGGGACCAGCTCAAGCTCGCGCACCAGATCGGCGATGGTTTCGGCTCCGGTGCGGTGAGGGGCACCGTTCAGGGTGATGCTCTTGGTCATGGCGCGTGACATAGGGCCTTGCGCCAAGGCTGCAAGTTCGCGTTTTGCGAGGGGCCGATCAGCGTGCGGCGCGCAGGTTCAGGACGTGGCCGAGCGAGACGATGCTCACGCCTGCAAGGGTCAGCAACAGTTCGTCTGCCCCGTGCCGCACCACCAGCGCGGCTGCCATCAGCACCAGCCCGGTCATCGCCACAAGGAAAGGCAGCATCCGCCGGTGGCGCAGCACGCCCCAGCCGATTGCGACCGCTGCCACGCCCACCGCCAGCACGAGGCCGATGCGGTGGATGTTTTCTTCGAACAGGAAATGCCCGCCAAGACCCAGCGCCGAGACCACCACGAGTGTCGCCATGCAATGCAGCGCACACAGGCCGGCCAGCCCGATTCCGAGCTGATCGAGCCGACGGCGCAGCGAGGGTCGACTCGCGGAAGAGGCAGGGAGAAAATCCATCGTCGCGCTCCCCCATATGTAATGTTGTTACATTGTGCAAGCAGCGATGCGTCCACGCTTTCGCAGGGGGGGGCTTGCGCCCTCCGCACCCGCGATTGCACCAAACAGGCTTGCGCAAGGGTTCGCACCGGCACAAAGAGCGCGCCATCATGGCCACGTTCGCCTCCGTATCGAACCTGTTCCAGAGCGCACCGCACAGCCGCGCGCGCCCGCTGGCGATTGCCCGCTGGCTGGAGCTGGTGGCGGTGCTGGTGGTGATGATCGTCGTGGTTGGCGGCATCACCCGCCTCACCGAAAGCGGGCTGTCGATCACCGAATGGAATGTCGTCTCCGGCATCCTCCCGCCGCTGTCCGAGGCCGCATGGCAGGCGGAATTCGCCAAGTATCAGGGCACCGCCGAGTTCCGCTACGAAAGCGGCCCAGCGGGGATGGACCTCGCCGCGTTCAAGTTCATTTTCTTCTGGGAATGGTTCCACCGCATCCTCGGGCGGGTGATCGGGCTGGCCTTCCTGCTGCCGCTGGTGGTGTTCGCGCTGCGGCGCGCAGTTCCGGCGGGCTATGGCTGGCGGCTGGGGGCAATGTTCGGCCTCATCTGCGGCCAAGGGGCGCTGGGCTGGTACATGGTGTCCTCGGGCGTGGGGAACACCGATCTTACCGATGTCAGCCATTTCCGTCTGTCGGCGCACCTGCTGACGGCGCTGTTCCTTCTCGCGGGACTGGTCTGGACTGCGCGCGACCTGCGCCAGCTGGCGCGCGATCCCGCGGCGCGTCCTGCCCGGCTGACGGCAGGCGCGGCCCTGGCGGGCGGGGTGCTGTTCGTCCAGCTGCTGCTCGGCGCATGGGTGGCGGGGCTCAACGCAGGCCATGCCGCCTATGACTGGCCTCTGATGAACGGTCGGTTCTTCCCCGAGGCGGATTGGTCGAAGGGGGCCTTGTGGGCCTTTACCCATGATCCCTTCCTGCTCCAGTTCCTGCACCGCTGGTGGGCGTGGGTGGCGGTTGCGGCGCTGGTGTGGCTGGCGCGGGCCGTGCGCAAGAGCGATCGTTTCGCGAGTGTGGCCGTGCATTCGGCCTTCGGGGCAATGGTGCTGCTCGGCATTGCCACGGTGATGAGCGAGGTCTCGCTGTGGATCGCCGCAGCGCACCAGCTGGTCGGCGCGCTGACGGTCGCGGCCACCGCCCGCGCGATGCATAGCGCAGGGAAGGTGGACTGATGGATAGCGGTCGGGACGGCGCGGCGCTGATCTGGTGCCCCTTCCCTGACCGCGAGACAGCGCGGGCGATTGCGGGTCAGTTGCTGGGCGAGGGCCTGATCGGCTGCGCCAACATCATCGGCACGATCGAATCGCTGTTTGTCTGGCAGGGCGAGCGCGACAGCGCCGTGGAAACCGGCGTGCTGTTCAAGACCAGTGCGGACCGGCTCGATGCGGCCGTCGAACGGTTGGGCAAGCTGCACCCCTATGATACACCCGCCATCCTCGGTTGGCGTGCCGATGCGGCCTTGCCGGCGACGCTTCGCTGGCTGGGTTCGGCGACGCAGCCGGAGACCTAGGGCGGCAAGGCAGCCGCAAAAGGGGGGAAGAAACGCATGGCCGGGAGCACTCGCCGCACATTGCTGGCCGGACTGCTTGGAGCAGGCACCGCGGGCACCCTGGCGCTGCCGGCGATGCTGCGCGCGGCGGGCGCGCCGCTGCGCTTGCCTAAGGGGCCGATGCGGCTTGACCGGGTGCTGGTGCGCGAGCTTGGCGACGGCGGGGCAATTGCCGTGCGGCGCGGATGGGACGTGCGCTTCGAGCGGCAGGCCCGCGGCATCATTGTCTCGGGCACGCAGGTGAGCGTCAGCGTCGATGCCCCGCCCTCGCTGGGCGAGCTCGCGCGGATCGAGGAGCGGCGCGAGACACAGGCGATGTTCCCGATCATGCTCTCGGATGCAGGACTGGTGCTGGCCGCAGGCAGCGGCGGGGGCGCATCGGGCGACATGGCTCCGGCCCTGCGCGCGGCCGAACAGATGATCGCGAGGCGACCGCAAAGCGAGGCAAGGCGCGAAAACCTGCGGCGCTATCTCGCGGAGATCCACCGCGCCGGATCGGGGCAGTTCGACAGCCTGCCGGCGGATCTGTTCTATCCCGCAGGCACTCCGCTGCGCCGGATCGAGGCCGTGGCTCTGCCGGGCGGGTTGGCAGGCGAATTCGAGCTGGTCTGGGATGCGCGCCCCGTTCCCGGCGAAGGCTGGCTGGCCACCGGCGAGCGGCTCGTCATCACCCGCATCGAGGAGCTGGAGCGGCGCTCGCGCGAGAGCTGGACGCTCGCCCAGGTCTGACCGCAAATTTCCTTGCGGTATTATTTTACCGCATCGCGAAATGGCGCTTTTGCTTGACTTTCGCCCCCCCGAACGACATCTGCGCGCCACTTCTCCGTCCGGGCAGCAGCTCGGGGGGTGATTCTTTTGCCGGACAACGCCGGCAAGGACAGTTTCGAACCAAGGACACAAGCCATGAAGGCGCTCAGCAAGCAGACCCGGTCGATCAAACCGGCCGAGGTCGAAAAGAACTGGCACATCATCGATGCCGATGGCCTCGTCGTCGGCCGTCTCGCCGCGATCGTCGCCAACATCCTGCGCGGCAAGCACAAGCCGAGCTACACCCCGCACGTCGATTGCGGTGATCACGTGATCATCATCAACGTCGAGAAGGTGAAGTTCACCGGCAACAAGATGGGCGACAAGGTCTATTACAAGCACACCGGTCACCCCGGCGGCATCAAGGAAACCACCCCGGCCAAGGTGCTCGGCGGCCGTTTCCCCGAGCGTGTGCTCGAAAAGGCCGTGGAACGCATGATTCCGCGCGGGCCGCTGGGCCGTGCGCAAATGAAGGCGCTGCACCTCTACGCCGGCACCGAGCATCCGCATGACGGCCAGAAGCCGCAGGTGCTCGACGTCGCTTCCCTGAACCGCAAGAACAAGGTCACCGCATAATGACCGAAGAAACCACCGTGACCGATCTCGCCGATCTCAAGGACATCGCCGGCAACGCACCGCAGGGTGATGCCGCCGAAATCGCCCGTGTCTCGGCGCCGCTGCGCCAGCAGGAGCTCGACAAGCAGGGCCGTGCCTACGCCACCGGCCGCCGCAAGGATGCGGTTGCCCGCGTGTGGGTCAAGCCCGGCACCGGCAAGATCACCATCAACGGCCGCGATCAGGAAGTGTACTTCGCTCGTCCGACCCTGCGCCTGATCATCAACCAGCCGTTCGGCATCACCGATCGCACCGGCCAGTACGACGTCGTCGCCACCGTGCGCGGCGGCGGTCTGTCGGGCCAGGCGGGCGCCGTGAAGCACGGCATCGCCCAGGCGCTCAGCAAGTACGAGCCCGAACTGCGCAGCGCGGTGAAGGCCGAAGGCTTCCTCACCCGCGACAGCCGCGTGGTCGAGCGCAAGAAGTACGGCAAGGCCAAGGCCCGCCGCAGCTTCCAGTTCTCGAAGCGCTAATCGCGCTTCCGGGGGCGGTTCTCGAAGCGTTAATCCGCTTCCAGCCGGAACAGAAAAAGGGCGGCTCCCTCGCGGGGGCCGCCCTTCATCTTTGCAGCGCCGACAGGCCTCAACGTTGCAGCAGCATCAGCCCCCAGGCAAGGCCGGTGCCTGACAGGAACACCGGCCACGACCAGTAGATCTGGGCATCGGCCAGCGAAAGAAGCTCGATCGCCAGCGGCCCCGCGCTGGTGCCTTGCGATCCGATCACCAGTCCGATCGTCGCGGACAGGATCGCCCCGAGCGTAAGGGCTTTCAGAAATTCCATCCTCGTACCTCCGGGCCAAGAGAAAGTAGCGAAAAAGGGTGCAATCACAGGCACAAGCGATGCGCCGGCCCGCGGTGCGATTTCACCAACAAAGTCTTAACGGCAGTACTAGGGAAAAGGTTAAGGCGGCGGCGCCTCAGGTTACGCTGCCGCGGGCGCAGCGACGAGCCGCAGCGCGCTGGAAACCACCCCGCCGGGCTCGCAGGTGATCACCCGCCACGAGGCCGGCGCGCCGTGGCGCAGCCTGGTCGAGAGCGTGCCCGCCCCGATCATCCGCATCGCCTTTCCGTCCCGTTCGCGAAGCTCGTCGAACGGCACATGGACATGACCCGACATCACGGCATGCGCTCCGGCGGCCGCAATCGCCGCGAAGGCCGCGTCGCCCCCGATCGTGGGGTTTGCGCCGCCATCCTCCTTGCCCAGCAGCGGATGGTGGGCGGTAACGATGATCGTGCGCGGATCACCCTTCAGCGCCGCGAGCCGCGCCAGCGTATCGGCCAGCGCGGCGGGACGGATCACCCCGTCCGACCAGGGAAAGCGGGTCTGCGCGCTCACCGTCGTGAGCAGCGGCACCAGCACCACGTCAGCCGAGGCAAAACTTCCTTCCACCGCCGCACGCAGGCGGTTGTAGCGCCGGAAAGGGTCGGTGAAGCGCTCCCACGGGTTGTAATAGGGCATGTCGTGATTGCCCGGCTCCAGCACCACCGGCACCTCGAGCGATGCGAACCACTCTGCCGCGCGGGCATATTCGGAATGCTTGGCGCGCTGGGTAAGATCTCCGGTACACACCAGTGCATCGGGCCGTTCCTCAGCCACGGCACGGGCCACGGCATCAAGCGCAGCGCGGTCTTCCACGCCGAAATGCACGTCGCTGATGTGGAACAGGCGGGTGGTCATGCCCGGAGCCTCAGATCTTGCGACCGACGATCAGCCATGCCGCCAGCGCGTTGAGGGCGGTGTAGGCGAGATAGGCCCAGGCGAAGCCCGGCCAGCCGTTGACCGACAGCAGCAGCGCGAGGAACAGCATCGCGAACTCGGTCAGCAGCGCGGCGCGGTTGCCGAGCATGCGGCTCGCCCGCGGCAGCCGCGCGAACAGGGGGTGGCCGCTGTCGAACACCGCCCGGTTGAGCGCGAAATTCACGACACCCAGCACAAAGATCACGATCGTCGACCATCCCATCAGCACCAGTATGGCGATGCGCCGGTCGATTGGAAACCGCCATTTGTCGCCCGCTTCGCGCCGTCCGTCCGGAGCCTGCTCCGCCGGTCGAGCGCCTGACCGGGGTTGATCGACCTCCGGCTGAAGGCCGGCCCGAATCGGCCTATTCCTCAATTCGGCAGAGGGCCTGGCAACCCCCTGATCGGCACCCCGCCCGATCACAGGCCACCTGCCGATGGAGGATGACCATGAAGACTTTTGCACTCGCCGCAGCCGCGCTCGGCCTTGTCAGTACCACCGCTCCGGCTTTTGCCGCCGAAGCCGATAGGATGTCGGTCGAGGTCAGGCTCGCCGACATAAACCTCGCCACCGCGGCAGGGCAGCAGCTGCTCGACCAGCGGATCGAAAAGGCCGCGCGCACGGTGTGCCGGGTGACCGACATCCAGACCGGCACCCGGATCATGAGCTATGGCGCCCGCGCCTGCCTCGCCAAGGTCCGCGCCGATGCGCGCCAGCAGGTCGCGCTGCTCAACGGAGACCGGCAGCGCGGCGGCTGAACCGCGCAGCTTCGCGCTGCTCCATACCCCGCAGTGCAGCGCATGCGGCCCGAACCCTCATAGTCCCTGGGGTTCGGGCCGTTTTTTGTGGCCACCTGCGGTGGCGCAGACCACCCACCCCGCCTCCCCACCCGACCACCAATAGTACCACTATGTTATGGTGGCGGGGTGGGCGGTCTGCATCGCGCGTCAGCGCGATCGAAAACAAGAACCCTTCCTATCGCCCCGCCATCGCCTTGACGCGCGCGAGGTAGGTGCGCCCGATGCGCAGGGCTTCGCCGTTCTGGAGCTCCACCGACCACACCCCGAGCCCGTCGTGGCGCAGGCCGCGGATATTGTCGCGCCTGAGGATGGTGGAGCGGTGGATACGGATGAATTCCTCGGGATCGAGCCGCGCTTCGAGGCCGGCGATGGTCTGCAGCAGGAGGTAGGAGCGCGTGGCATCCTCTCCGCCGACATGCAGACGCACGTAGTCGCGCTCCGCGTCGATCTGGTGCACCTCGCTCACCGCGATGCGCAGCAGTTCGGAGCGGTGGGGCACCCACAATTCATCGAGATAGCGGCTGGTCTTCTGACGGCGCTGCCCGCGACGGGCGAGCGCCCGTTCGAGCGCCCGTTCGAGCCGGTCGGCGGCGACCGGCTTGAGCACGTAGTCCACCGCCTCGCAATCGAAGGCCTCGACCGCGAAGTGATCATGCGCGGTGACGAAGATCACCACCGGCGCCTGTTCCTGTTCGGCCAGCTTGCGCGCCACGCCGAGCCCGTCGAGCTCGGGCATGGTCATGTCGAGCAGCACCAGATCGGGTTCGAGCTTTTCGGCAAGGCGCAGGGCGGCGGCGCCATCGCTGGCGGTGCCGACCACGCGCACGCTCGGGATCTCGGCGCAGATCACCTGCACACGTTCGACCGCGAGCGGCTCGTCATCGACGATAAGGGTTCTGAGCGGCGTGGTTTCGGTCTGGGAATCAGTCATGGCGGGTGGTGCTTCGGGTGAGGGGAATGCGGATTTCGGTACGGTAACCGCCCGGCACGGGGGCAGAGGTGAAGCCGATGTCGGGGCCGAAGCGGGCCTCGAGCCGGTCACGGACATTGGCAAGGCCGATGCCGAAGCCGTGGTTGGCGCCCTGCGGCACGCCGGGGCCGTCATCGCTGACGGTGATCACCAGCCGGTCGAACTCCTCGCGGGCGGCGAGGGTGATGGTCACCGGGCGGGCGACGGCGGAAATCGCGTATTTGACCGAATTCTCGACCAGCGGCTGGAGAATCATGCCCGGCACCCGCGCGTCTTCGAGATCGGCCGGCAGATCGAACACGCACACCAGCCGCTTGGGAAAGCGCACCGCCTCGATATCGAGATAGAGCTGCTGGAGATCGAACTCGTCGCGCAAGGCAACGTCGGCGGTCGGCTCGTTGGCGAGGCTATGGCGGTAGAAGCGGCTGATTGTCTGGATCATCTTCTCGGCGCGCTCGGCCTTGCCGGTCATCACAAGCGCGGACAGCGAATTCAGCGTGTTGAACAGGAAATGCGGGTTCACCTGATAGCGCAGGGAGCGCAATTCGGCGGCCTTGGCGGCAGAGCGGAACTGCTCCTCGCGGCGCTGGGCCGCCCGCGCCTGCACCCCGGCCAGCAGTGCGAAGTAGGTCGAGGCCCAGGCGAGCAGCAGGAAGTAGCGCCCGAGCGCGACGTCGAGCAGCTTGCGCCAGAAATCCGAATAGGTCTCGGCCGGAGCGATCACGATGCTCTGCGAATCCACCGTCTCCTCGGCCTCCTGCGCCCCACCCGCGCCGCGCCCTGCCGGACGGACCTGTCGCACCGGCACATCGACCAGCAGGTTGCCGCTCTCGTCGCGCCGCAGGTTGAGGTTGTACTTCTTGGCGTAGGCCTGCTCCTGTGCCGCCTCCATGTCCTTGAACACAAGGTAATTGACCTGCCCGATCGCCAGCGCGACCGGCATGGCCAGCACGATCCCGGCGGAAATCTTGATCCATAACGGGCGGTTGTCGACCAGCCGCAGCAGCAGCCACAGCACCATGGTGAAGGCCACGCCCGCGCCCGTCACCGCTAGCCGGCGCCAGCCAAGCTCGAACTGCAGGCCGAAATCCATCACCAGACTGCGCACGGTGGTGAGGATGAAATAGGTGGCCCACAGCACCACCATCGAGAACAGCACCGTGCGGAAGGGCACGGTCACGCCCGATGCGGCAGGGGCGGGATCGGTGATGCGGGTCGTCGTCATTATGCCGCCAAGCGATAACGCCCCGGCGGCGCGATGGCTACCGCACGGGGCGCTTGTCGTCGGGCAGGGTCAGGCCTTGGTCGAAACCCGGCGGCCGGGAATCAATCCCGCGGCTTGATCATGTCGGTCGGCACCACCCACTGCGCGAACTGTTCTTCGGTCAGCAGGCCCAGCTCCAGCGCAGCCGCCTTCAGCGTGGTGCCTTCCGCGTGGGCCTTCTTGGCGATCTTGGCCGCATTGTCGTAGCCGATATGCGGATTGAGCGCCGTCACCAGCATCAGGCTTTCATTGAGCAGCTGGGTGATGCGGGTCTGGTTGGCCT
>VFQO010001782.1_pt1 | contig 15269 bp, 15 predicted proteins | sample 3512331 | NCBI WGS metagenome assembly VFQO01 (sample SAMN10412371, study PRJNA504923) | tailings metagenome | isolation source: Replicate 3 from Balatoc abandoned mine | place: Philippines: Itogon, Benguet | collected 2017-08-28
AGCGCACGAAAGTTCGATCCAACTCAGGATTGTACTCGAAGATCTTCCACCCCTTGATCCGGGTCTCATTGAGATCTTTCAGCCGGCGCCCCTTGACGGCGATCAGGTCGGCGATGCGTAGATCATCAAAAGTCTCAATCTCTCCGTCACCATCCTTCTCGACGTAGGCGAACGAGCTGTCGTCCGCGAGAAAGTCCGGAGGCGCTAGGTGAATAGCATTGAAGTTCTTGGCTTCGATTGCTGCACAAAGCAGGCGATTCAGCTCCGCTATGACAACCGGGTCGCTTTCGTGCCGCAGGATGTCGTACACCTTCAAGTCGGTCTTGGTGTAATCGTCCGATCCGTATCGCTCTTCGAGCTTCCTGCAAAGCTGCGCCAGATGAGCCCAGGTCACCTCCTGATCTTTCGGAAATTTGATCAAGATATTGTCCTTGCCGCGGAAAGAATCGACCAGTTCCTTGTATTCTGACTTCACATGCCCCGAGATCGTGCGAAGAAACTCAGACTCGGTGTTGATGCCGAACACCCCGAGGCTTGCCCCCGTACTGGCCTGCCGCTCGGTTTGGCGGCTGATCGCCTCGTGGGCGGCAGTCTGGATCCGCCGGATTTTTTCAGCATCACAGATATTCATTCCGACCTTTATGCCAAAGTCATAGACGATTTTTTCCTTATCTAGATAGCTATCGCCATGTTGACCAAAGGCTGCAGCATAAAATACGTCTCCACCGCCATCCTTGCCTAGCACCCGAAGGGCCATAAGAGCGCGGGGGTATTTGTTGAATGCCTCGAAAGTGTATTTTTTCTCTGCAAATCCTGAATTAAGAAATCGGAGCCATGGGATCTGCTCTTCAGTCTTTTGGCCGCCACCCGCAGGGTCATACTTTATAAATCCCTCAAATTCTTTATTCGACTCAATGTGAGTATAGGCCGTCAAATCACCTTTCAGAAAGTCCTCGAAACTGTTCCCATCTTTGATCCTGAAGAGCGTTATTCGCTTCATGTCAGACATCGATTGCACCCCTGAGTAACGATCAATAGGTAGCTAACACGCGATCCTGTAATTTCATAGACTTATCTAGGCATGGAAGGTGGCCGAGCAGGGTTACCATCCCGTGAACCCGCCAAATCCCGCCCGCAAGAAGCCTCACGCCGACGACCTGATCGCCTATCGGTACCTGACCGGCGTGGAACGCTTCTGCTGTCGCCTCGATCACTTACCACGCATCCGTACGCGCTACGACAATCGCGCCAATAGCTTGCTATTCGCAGTCCCAATCGCCGCCGCCATCATCTGAAGGACCAAATGACCCCCGCTCCCAACGGGCGGAGCCGTTTTTATTTGCGCCAACCGAACTTACGCCCGTTGGCGATTTGGCGCTCCCACCAGATGCCTGAATCGACGAAGGAACTGTTCTTTGGCTTCCATCGGCATCAGCCCTTGAACAATGATTTCAGCCGGGACGATGCCAGCCTCGTCGGCCCAGTCAGCGCACCCCTCTGCCATGATTTGCCGCTGCTCGGCTGCAAGCACCCGCAGATCTGCCTCTTTGATGACGGACTTTGCTTCTGGCCAAAGTCCAAAACGCTCGCTGATCGTCTGCTCGATCGCTAGCTCAATAGCCTTGTAATCGGGTAGCAGCTGTTTGAGCGGGCGGGTTATGTCCCCGATGAAGGCTTCGGCTGCATCATGCATCAACGCCTCGAGCGCGAATTCTTCTACAGTCTCGCTGACAAGTAGGGAGTGCTCGGCCACAGAATAGAACCTGCGGCATTGACCTGCATAGCGGCAAACGTGTGCAAGGCCGTGTGCAATGTCCTCGATATCGAATTCACTGGAGGCAGGATCGAGAAGGTCGAAGCGCTTCCCGCTTGCGAGCATGATTGTTGGCCCCTTGTGGGAGACGATAGCGAGTGTCGGGTCAAAAATTTTCACGAACGTTTCCTTGTATCAATGGTTTGACTGTTCCATTTAGCGCCTTGGGTTCGGCTAGTCCTTGTGGGACAGTTGTCGCAGTGACCCAAAGGAGCAGCAAATGTCGGCCGACTTACTGATCGTGCTTTCGGGACCCATTGGCGTAGGCAAATCTAGTTTTGTTGAGGCACTCGAACCTTTCGGTGCTTCTCGGGTTTCAACTCGCCAGTATATCATCGACCAGACAGGCTGCGAAAACGAGCGCCGTGCCTTGCAGGAAGCAGGCGATCAACTGGACCGGGATACAAACGGCATCTGGGTCGCTGACGCTCTTGCTCCGCCTCTAATGAGCTCGACAAGCAAAATTGTCGTACTCGATTCTGCGCGGATTGCAGCGCAGGTAGAGGCGTTGCGCAAGCGCTTTGGTCCCAAAGTCTTACACGTCCATCTACATGCTGACCGCGAAATCCTGGAAGCTAGGTATTTGAGACGCAATTCTGTAATTCGCGAGTTCAACAGCTATGCCGAGGCAGCAGAGCACGGAACGGAAAGCCAGGTCCACACTTTGGCACTGATCGCAGACCTGGTCCTCGACACCTCGGACGCGAGCAGCGACCAGCTGGCCGAGACGGCTCTTGCCTTCCTTGGCCGGCAATCGCCTCCAGTGCAGGCGAAACTCGACGTAATCGTCGGCGGGCAATATGGTAGCGAGGGAAAGGGTAACATCTGTGCAGCCCTGGCTGAGCATTACGATTGTCTGGTTAGGGTCGGTGGCCCCAATGCAGGGCACCGGGTCGCAGATCCAGCATATAAATATGTTCAACTGCCGTCAGGCACGTGGACGAACGAACAGGCGCAAATCGTGATTTCTGCCGGCTCTATGCTGTGGCTGCCGCAGCTTATGCTGGAAATGCTCGACCACAAGCTGACCCCTGATCGGCTGACCATCGACCCTCAGGCAATCATCATCGACGATGAGGATCGCCGCGTCGAGGAAGGCGATTCCAGCAGCGGCCTCAACAAAATTGCGACAACCAAGCAAGGGGTGGGCTCAGCGGTGGCCCGAAAGATCTTGAACCGCGGCGATGCCATTTTCGGCCCACAGGTAAAGCTCGCGCGAGACGTCGAACAGTTGCGCTCCTTCGTCAATCCTGCGCGAAAAGTCATCGAGGGAATGCTTGCAGCGGGACGCGCAGTACTCGTCGAGGGCACGCAGGGCACCGAACTGAGTATCCACCATGGGCGCTACCCCCATGTGACGTCTCGCGAGACCTCGAGCTCTGGCTGCCTTTCCGACACCGGGGTGCCATTCAATGTGGTGCGTGATGTCATCATGGTTGTGAGAACCTATCCGATCCGTGTGGGTGGGACGTCAGGACCTATGGGACAGGTGATCGACTTCCAGACGCTCGCTGACCGCTCGGGCATCTCCTTGGACGAGCTAGAGAAAACTGAGCGGGGGACCGTCTCTGGCCGACCACGCCGGATCGCGGAATTTGACTGGCACCGCATCCGCCTTGCCGCGCGTCTCAACGGCGCCACCAAGATTGCCCTGACCTTCGCTGACTACTTTGGGATCGAGAACCGGCAGGCGACCGACTTTGCTTCGCTCAACGTGCAGACACAGGAATTCATACGGAAACTTGAGCAGGTGACTGGCATTCCTGTCGCTTACGTGTCCAAGGCATTCGCCAAGGACGGCGTGCTCGAAAGAGGGAGTTGGAAGTGAAACGTGAAGACCTAGTGAAGATTTACCCGCGGCTCTATCACATGGCCCATGATGGCGCGTGGCCGGCCATTCGCCAACATGGCCTGCTCAGTGTTGCGGCGCTTCTTGATCTTTACGATGTCGAGGGCGATCGTCGCGAGCGCCTGCTTGCAAGGCACCGGCCGGAAAGCGAGTACCTCGACGCAGAAGGCTTGCCTGGTGCAGTTATCCGTGATCAAAAGCCGATGCGGGATAGCGCCTTGGAGAAGTGCCTCGAGGACGGCATGACGCCTTCTGACTGGTACCGCCACTTGAACACCAAATCCTTCTTTTGGTTGTCCCGTGAGCGCGTCTGGTCGCTTCTTGGCGCACGCGCTTATCGTGACAAACCGCAGACGGTTTTGACCGTCGATACCGCGAAGCTAGTTGAGCTGTACGAGGATCAGATTTGGCTGAGTCCGATGAACAGCGGATCGACCATCTATCGACCCTTGCCCCGCGGAATGGGCACATTTAAGCGGATCAGCGATTTTCCCTTTGATGTGCGCAAAAGCCAAGGTCGTGCGAACGGCGCAAATGTCGTCGAATTGCTCGTTGAGCATGCGGTTCCTGATGTTGCCGCATTCGTTCTTGCCGTCCATCAGGTAGAAAACGACAAGATAATTCGAGAGATTTGGCGCAGTCCCGAAGCAGCAGCCACCGACCATCCTTGACCTGTCATTGAGGTCGAAAAAGTCTTGAGGGCCGTCCGTCCTTGCGCAGGACGTCTGCAACGTGGCTGGTCAAGCCGATCTCTCCCATGATCAGAAAACCGGTCGTTTTCGGCTTTTCTGCGAGGAGGGTCCTCAGGGCGCTCAAGCCTGCTGCGGCATCGAACTCTGCCCAATCGTCCGGCACGCCGTCAACGATGACTTGTTGGGTGCTGATGCTTGAGCCCTGATGGAGTTGGACACACCACACCTGCTTACCATCGTGGACCCATTCAAACCTGACAGGCCCCAGGTCTGCCGTCAGGCGCCGATTGAGGTTCTCTACATCGGTGCGGATGTTTGTAGGCAGATCGACTGGCATGACCTGACCAGCCATAAACCCGTCCCCTTCCCCCTTCACGCCTTCGATCACGAACGCGTTATCACGCGTTGCAATCGCGGCGCCGGAATACCCCGCGGCCACCGCATCCTGAACGAGTATCGATGCAATTGCCGTGCCTTCAGGGTCTTCGCGCTGGAGAAGCGCAAAGGGATCAGTCCAGCCTTTGAGGGTAGTGTAGAGCCCGGGCTGCTGCTCGGTCGGGCAGGTCCGGGTCCATACTTCCTTCTGATGGGTGGGCAAGCCAAAGTTAAACGGCGCGATGCGCCTCGGGATCGCAAGCGTCCGAGGTACACAGGCACCTGCCAGATGCGCTACGAGTAGTCCGTAGGCCTTGTCTCCAATCATGCGGCTAAAATTGTTCGGCCAGCGCACTGCAGTTTCAGGCAAGGCGGGCGCACCGCTTTCATGCTCCCAGAGCAAAGTATGTGTGCCTTTCCAGCCCATCGGACGCGGGTGAATGCTGAATTCTGTTCGATCTCCGGTAACTGCATCGAGATCGGGACGGAACCCATAGACGAGTTCGAGAAGTGCAATGCCCTTATCGAAGGGAAGTGATGCTGTTCCCGGCTTCTCCACGCATCGGGGCGTGTCGTCCGGAGCGAACTCGAAGACATGCCCCTGAAGAACACCGGAGACTCCTCCGTCTGATACATCCACTGTTTCGTTGACGATAGTAAACAGCCCCTCCGCGGTCAGCCGCTCAACAACCGCCAGCGCTTCTGGGGCAGAGCGAATGCCGTAAACGAATTCACGGCTGCGAGGATCGCTCGGCAAATAGCTCCGCACGTTCACCGATTGGTCTACGCTCGCCGCAAGCAAGGCTTCGATTGCCTCGAGATTGTCGAGGAAGAGCAAATTCGGATCATAACCTGCAATGCGAGAATAACTTTGCTTGGCTTTGCTCCCGTCCGGTCGGAAGGCGACGAATTGCGCAACGTTGCCACGTGCAGCCAGGCTATCGAGAATCGCGTCTTTGAAATGTATCATAATCTTTCCCTTTGCGCCTGAAGCTCACCCCTGCAACCTCCTTCCGGTCTAGCCGGCGGCTCAATAGAGGCCTGCGGAAGTGCGAGTCCTGCTGCGCAGTCATTGCTATCCGACGCCAATCGCTGCTCGGATGGACGCAATCTAATGGGTTATCCCACCGTAGGATAATTCGCCTAGCCTACGATAGCCCTTCGAGGACGTTCTGCAGCACTTCGACCTGTCTGCCGCGCTCCGCCATCATTCGGTCGCGAATGGCCTTCCCGCTGGCAGCAATGACAAGCTGCGCCTCCTTGAATAGATCGATGAGTACGCCGCAGGCAATCGGGTCCTGACGCCATTCTGATGTGGCAAATTGCAACAGGCGCTCGAACAGGTAGGCGCGTGCGTCTTCGGTGGCAGTGGCGAGCGCCGCACGGATCATCCAGCCGGGCGCAGCGCGCAGTTCGATGCGGGACAAGTGCCAGACAGGCACTGCAAAAAGCGGGATCGCAACCAGGAAACCGACGTAGCCAGAGCGAAGGGGCGCTGCCGGGTGATGCCAAGCTGCCAGCGTCATTGACAACGTCATCAAGCCCGCGGTGAGCACGCTCGATGCGATAATTCCGGCCCAGCGCCAATGGCGCATGACAATGAAGCCTGTCCGCTCAATCCAAGTTGTTGAAGGACGCGGGATGAAGCGTAGGCCGGATGCAGTGGGTTGAACGGAGGTCATGGTGAGCCTTTCGGTGGGGAGTTGAACGCGAGAGTTCGGTCGCCGGGACACCGGCTGGTCGAACCGTCCAATCGCTCCCGTGCTGGCCGGGCGCGTTCACTCCTTCTCGCGAAGGCTCAGGAAATCTCCGGTTCGCCGGAGACAAACAAACCGCCCGAAGGCACAGCTGATAGCCCCTAGGGGCCCCACCGAGCGCGCGATCCAGCAACGCTCATCTCGATCATACAGCAATCCGAGATTGCAGCAAAGGCGACGGCAATACGCTTGTCGGGGTTCCCGGCCGAGACAGACGCCAGCGCGGCGATCACCAGAGCCGCTTGATCGCAAACCCGTCAAACAGCGCCTCATTCGATACCAGGATCATGTCTTCCGCCTGTGCTTGTGCTATCAGGAACCGGTCGAAAGGGTCCTTGTGGGCGATGTTCATTCCGCCCGCGAGCTTTGCGTGGTGGACACTGATTGGCAGTTCGCCGAAGCTCTGTTCGGCAATGATCGCTTCGAAATCCTGCGCCAGAACCGCCGCGCCGGGCAGCTTGCCGATCCGGAACTTGGTGGCGACCTCCATCGCCGAGGCGGCGCTGACAATGATCTCGTTCGCCTCATCGGCGATGGCATCACGGGCGCGGCGGCTGAGGGCTTCGTCACCCGCCAACCACCAGATCAGCGCGTGGGTATCAAGCAAAAGCCTCAAGCGAGACCCCACCCTTCAAGCTCATCGTCGGGCAGCGGCTCATCGAACTGGGCATCGACCGTGATCTTGCCCTTGAGCGCGCCGAAGCGGCGTTGACCGCGCGGATTCACCGGCACCAGACGCACCGCCGGCACATTGCCGCGCGCGATCACGACCTCACCGCCTGCCAGGGCTTCCGCGATGAGGCGAGAGAGGTTGGTCTTAGCGTCGTGAACCGAGAACTGGGCCATGGGGCTACTCCTTGGCTAAGTATATAGCTAAGCCAATGTCTGGAAGCAAGAAGGGTGTGGGCAGGCACGGGATTGGTCCGCGCTCGCGATGCTTCAGGCAGCGGCGTCGTGGGAGAGACATGCTTACCGGCCCCGCTCCATATCGCGCTCGCGATCCAGTTCGCGCCCGCCCGATCCGCGACCAGGCTCGCTCCGGTCCAGTCCTTTTTCCAGGGTGAGTTCGCGCTCCTTGTTGGTCAGGACCGCCCAAACAAACTCGGGCCCGAGCGCCGCACCAAGTCGCCGTAACTTGTCCGTCATGATGGGATCGCGCTTATCCAGTTCGTTCTCAACCGCTTGCCCGCGCGCAATTTCGATGGCGCTGGTCTTGTCGCCGGGATTGCGCGCCACATCGCGCTCGATCTTGAGCGCGTCATCGACGATGAGAATGGCGTCGCCCGTGAACCGCGTCGCGGCGACGAGGAAGGAGCGCGTGCTGTTCAGCTGCCGCTCGCTCTCACTCAGCACCATGATACCGTCCTTCGCGGTCATGCCCTGCGCAATGTGGGCGTTGACCGCGTAGGCGAGGTCGAGCCGCTCCAGCATCGGGTCGCCGTGCTTGAGGTCGATCGCCTCACCATCCTTCGTGGAGACGGTAATGCCGTGTTGGCCGACGCTGTCGACCTTGGCCACATCACTATTGGCGAGGCCGCGCGCATGATCATTGGTCGTCCAGCGGATCGGATCGCCCGCGTGCAGTGCAAGGCGCTTCTCGGCAAAGACCGACACGGCATCATGCTGCAGGTTATGGGGCAGACGGCCCGGGGTGAAAGTCTGCACCCGGCCGTCCTGCATCTCGAGCCTGACCCGCTCGCCATCATGGCTGAGCACGCGGCCGCGCTCACCTCGTGCAATATTCTGGGAGCGCAGGTTGCTGTTGAAGGTGACGATGTGTCCTTCTCGGTAGGCCCGCATCTGGCGGGCGCCTTCCCTGGTGATCGTCACCCGATCGAGGACAGTCTGCACATGCGCCTGCTTGCCGAGCTCGCCCTTGTCGGCGCGCTGTTCCTGAACCGCAGTATTGAGCGCACTGCGCATGGCACGGCTCAAGGTGAGAAGCAGCGTCTGCTCGCGCTCCTCCGGGGACCGGCTGACCCAAATCGCCGCTGCGGTTTCAACACCTTCAAGGCGCGGTAGCTCGAGCGTGCGATCCTTGAGGGCGGCGAAGGCGCCTGGCAGATCCTCGCGTTCGAGCGCCGCCGCAACTGCCTTCATCTGAGGCGAGGCAGCGCGAAGGTTTTCGGTGACGGGTGAGGTCGGCGTGCCGCGCTCCTGCGCCTGTTCGAAGGGCTTGCCCGCCGCAATGGCTTGCAATTGCTTCGTGTCGCCGATCATCACCAGCCGCTCGGCCCCCGCGAGATTGGCGAGGCGGACCAGCTTTTCGAATTGCTCGGTGCCGACCAGCGAGGTTTCGTCGACCATGATCCAAGCGCCGTGCAGCTCCCTTGCCGTGTTCGCGGCTTGCTCCGGACTGGCGGTGCCATCCAGCACCGGACGGTGCCGTGCGAGGAATGCGGCGACCGATTTGCCTTCGACGCCAAGCTTTTCGCCGAAATCACGCGCCGTGCGGGTGGCGATAGCCAGCGCATGCACCTGTTTGCCCCCTTCGCGCAGGAGCGCTGCGACCGGCACCAGCGCCGCCGATTTGCCTGTACCAGCTCCGCCTTGCACCAGATGGACCCGATCATTGGTCGCAAGAACGTCAACAGCGGCGCGTAGCTGCCCCGTGTTGAGCGGCCGCATGCCGAGGTTCGCCGCCGCTTGCTGAACTCGCAACGCGGCTGCCGGCCGGTCGGCGAATGCTCCAACCGCTCCATGCCCCGCCGCGACCTCATGCGCAGCACGTTGCTCCAGCGCCAGCATGCTGGCGGGCGTTACCATCCGGTCATTGCCGAGCAGCAGGCCTTTGTCCTGCAATTGCGCGATGCGTGCCTCCACGACATCGGCATTGATCGGACCGCGACGTTCGAGGGCGGCGCGCACAAGATCGAGACGGTTGAACCCGGCTTCGTTCCCGCCGAGATCGCGGACGGCAGAGGCCACGGCGTGGGCCGCCGCGAAGGCCTGCGGCGTCAGGGCCCCCTTGCGCTCCGGCACCAGCGCATCCGTGGAGCGCGGGGTCAGTCCCATTGCAGCGGCCACCTCCAACCCTCTTGCATGGATGCCGCGAACCCCCTCAACCATCCGCGACCAGAACGTTTCTCCGCGCACCGACCGCTCCATCGCCGCCGCAATGATCGGCTGCAGATTGAGTCCCACCTTCGCTGCCTTCTCCGCCCACACCTTTCCGCGCTCTTCACGATCCATCGCGGGTTCCTTGTCCCGCCGCGTCGCCAGGGCGGCGATCTCCCGTTCTCGCGGGGAGGAACGGCCATCCTTGTCCAGCGCGGCGAGGATCTGCGCGCGGCGCTCGGAGAAAGCCTCGATCTGGGCGCGCGAGATGCCTGCGATCTCGAACTCTCCCAGCACGGGATTTTTGCCCGGCACGAGTTCGTAGCCGAGTTTCTCCAAGCCCTCGCGCAGATAGGCGTTGTGCACGGCACCGAGGGTGCGCTGATGCTGGTAGATTTCGTCATTCTTGAGCGCATGCCACTTTCCGTCGCTGGCCAGGGTTGCACCGGCCACCACCGCGTGGACGTGCAGCTGCGGGTCCAGTTGGCGGCTGACATCATGGGTGAAGGTGGCGACGAGAAGGTTGCCGGTGTTTTCGGTCACCTGCCGACCGTCCCGCCAGACGCGGGCCTGCGCGAGGTTCTTTTCCGCCCAGACGAGCGTCTGGGCGACGGACGCCCGGAACGCTTCCACCACCCGGTGATCCTTGCCGACGAGCGCGACCAGGCTGACTGATTTCGGCGCGCTGAAGGTCAGATCGAGGCCGGCGCGGTGCTCGCCGCGACCGGCATTGATTTCACTGCCGTCGGGCAATTTGCCTTCCAGAATGCGCTCGAAGGTGGCGGTTTCAACCTTGCCCTCAAGGCCCAACGCCAGCGCGCCGCTGCCCTGCCAAAGGCTCTGATCGGTGCCATTCTCCAGCGAGTAGTAGTTATCCGAGGCGTAGTATTCTGCCGCACCAGCAGAAGCGACGGGTCCGAGCGACATCATGGCTTCGGTTTGTCCACCATGGGCACGAGCACAGGGCAGGCTTTGGCACCATGCTTGGCCTTCCAGAGTTCGCACATGGCCTGATCCGCGCTGCCGTACATCGCGCGCGCCATCGGATTGGCGATCCAGGCATCCGGGGTGAGACGCCCGAGCGTTGTGATAACAACGGCTGCCGCGAACAGGGCAGTGACGGCGCCGACGCAGAGCTGCCAACCAGGCATGCGCCAGTCCGGTGCAATCTCATATCTGTTCACGCTGCGCGGCGCCTTCGCAGCGGCTTCGATGACGTCGAGCCTTCCGTTGAACCCGGCGATCCAGTCCGGCGCGAGCGCCGCCGACATGACCTGTTTGTACAGGTCTTCGACCGCTTCCAGATGCCCATCCAACAACTCTGAAAAGGGCGTTGCTCCCTCCGAGAACCGGGCTGCCAGCATTTCGCCGAGCCTGTTCATCGCCTCTCGGTTCGCTTCGTCGGTCGCGCTGAAGGCTTCCACCAGCCTCTTCTCACGTCGTTCCGCTGCGCGCAGGATGCGATCGAGGTCGATGCTGATTTGCTCAACTTTCAAGGCGAGGGTTACGGCTGTGCCCGGGTCGATCGGCAGTTTCGGCGGCTCGAACATCGCCCTGCCTTGTTCACCGGCGCGCACGGCTTCCTCTGCAATGGCGCGCAGCAAGTCGGGACGAGACAGGCCGCGACCTTCCGCGACCGCGTCCAGGTGGGCGAGCAGCCGGTCCTCGTAGGCGACATTTACCTGTGCCACCGCGCGCGCTCCCAGATCACCGAAATAGGCGAGAGATGGCGGAAATCCCGGATTCTACGAGGGAAGTAGGCGCAAGCTCTACGCCGCTGCCGCAAACCGCAGAGCTTTTGGAGGCAGCCTAGAGTTCTACCTAGGTCGTAGAACCCCAGAAATCCGGGACTTTCTGCTTCCCCAGCAGCCGCTAGCCAGAAGCGTGGTGCGTGCAATTCACTTTGCTCACTCAAGCCATGTGAAGATGGTCTTTGGGGGTCTTGGGGACGTCTGGATTTCCCGTGGGGGCCAAGGCGGCTGTTATGCCGCAACACACTGCCACCAGGCCAGACCCCTGTGCTGCGAGGCCCGCTCATTGGCCCGCTCATTGGATCGTCGGCTTTACGGGCAAGGGGAGCGTCCCCAGGACGGTCGCATCAATGGCCTCACGGATCCTTTCCGCCAGGTTTTGCGCATGGGTGCAGCTGAGCGCGACCGAGACATCACCGATCCGCAAGATTCCACCACGGCAGTCAGCCGGGCAGGCGATCTGACGATCACAGATCACCGTGAGTGAAGCGACGTTGCCGATCAATAGGATCGAATGCGTCGGGACGCTGAAAAGCGGCAACCGGGCAACTGGCTCCGTCATCAGAGAAGCCTCCCGAAATCGCGCGGGCTTGGCGGCGGCGGTGGCGGGATCGGACACACCGGATCACTGACCGGGAGCCTGTCGATCCATTCGTCAATGTCGCGGCGCTTCCAGCGCAGCTGCCCGCCGCCGAGCGCGCATGGCTTGGGGAAGTCCCCCGCCGCCCGCTTGCGCCAGATCGTGACCCTGCTCATGCGCAGGTGCCGGACGAGATCGTCCGTGGTCATCAGAGTGCTTGTTTCCTCGCGTTCCATCGCCGTTCCTCCACGTCGCAATGCGTGCAGAGGCTTTCACAGGGCGGGGGGTGGACGAAGCCGTTTCTGGGGATTCCTCAGAATTTCCGGGAATTCGGCAGGGGCTCAAGGTGCACCAATCAGGTGGTGTCGCTGGATTGAATGTTGTGCTCAAATGCGCTATATGAATGCTCAAAGGAGCAATCATGGCCACCTCTGCGACCTATAGCGACAACGTCAGAACAGCGCGGGGCAGCATACTTGCAAAGTCCAAGACAGGCGGTGGCTATCGCGAGCTCTTCGCCGCGTCACCGCAGGCGCGAATTGCGATGATCCGGCAGGGCGTGCCCGCCATCGAGGCCAAGCGGCTGGTGCAGGCGCTCGGGGTTGAGCAGAAGGTGTTCTATCAGGCGCTCGGGCTGAAGACAGCGACGGTCAATCGCAAGATCACCCAGAGCGAGCAACTCGCCAGTGATGAAAGTGAGCGCCTGCTCGGCGTGGCGCGGCTGATCGGGCAGGTCGAGGCGATCGTCGCCGAGTCTGGCGATCCCAAGGGCTTCGATGCGCCCGAATGGTTGTCGCGCTGGCTGCGTGAGCCGCTGCCTGCGCTTGGCGGCACCCCGCCGATGGCTCTGCTCGATACGATGGAGGGTCAGGCCATGGTCGCCGAGGCGCTCTCCCGCATCCAGAGCGGAGCCTATGCGTGAGTGTATCGGTCTGGCGGATTGCGACTGACACGAAAGACTACGAAGCGGACGATCTCAGCGGCAAGGGAGCGGAAATCACCGGCGGGCGCTGGAACGACAAGGGGACGCCGCTGGTCTACACCTCGACGAACCGGTCGCTCGCCGCGCTTGAGACCATCGTACACCTCAACTCCGGCGGTCTGCCGCTCAATCGCTATCTCGTCGAGATCATCATCCCGGATGATGTCTGGAACGCGGCCGAAGGGATCGATTACACGACCGCGCCGGTCGGATGGGACGCCGAACCGGCGAGCCGCACATCTTCGGACTATGGCACCCGCTGGGCGAGAGCCGCGACCAGCCTGCTGCTGCGCGTTCCCTCGGTGATCGTGCCTGAGGAAAGCAATGTGCTGATCAACCCGCGCCATCCCGACATTGCGGCGATCAAGGCCCGCAAGGTGCGCAAGTGGATCTATGATCCGAGGATCGTGCGGAGCATGTGACTTACCGAACCAGACCCTTCTTGATCAGGAAGGCTTTGAAGGCCCCATAGGTGCCACTGGCTGACCTGCCGACGATTTTGCCAAGCACGTCGTCGGTGTAGTCGATGTGGCGACCGCGCTTCTCGGCGCCTTCCCTGACCCTGGCGGCAATCTGACCGGTCTGGAGGCAAGGATCCCTCTGAACGATTTTCCAGGTTTCCAGGTTCACATAGCGGAATTGATCCTTCTCGCTCACGGATTTCGGCGCGGCCTCGAGGTACGTGTTTAGGGCTGCGGTGAATGCGCCTTCCGCGATGCCGGTAAAGGGGTGATCAGTTTCGCGAACCGGTGAAACAGGGACAATGCCGAGGCCCAAGTCATGTTCGTCAGCGTGAGGCTGTGGCATCGGTGCGGAGGCGGTGTCGCGAGATTTCACCCGGTCGTTCAAGACCGCCCTCGGCACCTCGACGAACAATTCCTGCGCCTTCGCACGGGCGTCAATTGCCCCGCTGCGGACGATCAATCGCAGGCCGTTCAGTCCTGCAAATTCTTGCCTAGCGATGACGGACGCGCCGTCACCACGCTGGCGCATGGCGCTGCTTTTGCCCGCTTCGAACTTTGCCCGGCAGGTTTCGAGGCGGACGAACCACTTATGCTGCTCGGACGTCCGCAAGCGTGCCTGAAGCTCCCGGTGGCTCGGTTTGCGCAGCCGCCGGTCACATTCCCACGCGGCCGCGCCGGTCAGGGCGGACAGAGACAGCCATAGGAGGGGATTGCCGTCTCCGATCATTGTCAAAATCGTGAGTGCGGCACCAACTACTGACAGACCAGCACTGGCCCATTTGCCCACATAGAGCCACGTCCACTCGCCTTGCTCAGGGTCGAGCCGCTCAAGAAATGCGACGCCAAGGACCGATTCGGGGGTCTTTTGCGGATTTTCACCGTGCTCTTGAAGGAGGGCTGACCAGAGCGAGGGGAAGCGCTCCTCGCCCGTCCGCAAGTCGAATGTGGCCATCAATGACTGGTCCACGGGCCCCTCCGGCTTCAGGTCCTCGTTGCAGCGCAATAATCAGCCCAAAGATTCATCAACGTGCGTCGCTTTTGCAAGAGTTTTCCGCGCCGATAAGCCGCCTCAACCGGGTTCGCTATTGTATGCGCCAGAGCCATCTCGGCAACGTCGCGGTCAAAATCGGTCTCTTCCGATACCCAGTCGCGAAAACTGCTGCGGAACCCGTGCGGGACAGCATCAATCTCGGCGTCGCGGCAGATCTTCGTCAGGGTCATGTCAGACATTGGTTTGCCATGGCGGGTGCCTGGAAACACAAGGTCATTGCCATCTTCCTTGTGAACGCGCGCCCGCTTCAACACATCCAGCGCGGCGTCGGACAAGGGCACAATGTGCTCAACGTCGGCTTTCATGCGCTCGGCAGGGATCGTCCACGTGCGCTCCGTGAGATCGATCTCTGACCAGAGCGCTCCGCGCACTTCGCCGGAGCGGGCCGCTGTGAGGATCAGGAACTCGAAAGCCAGGCGCCCGATGCTCTCACGTTCGCGGAGTTTGCTGACGAAAGCTGCGACCTTGGAATAGTGCAAGGCTGCGAGGTGATTCTGGCGATTGCGCACTTTGGGAAGCGACTTGTTGATCGCATTCATCGGCAACGGGTGCGCGCGATAGTTCTTCGCGATAGCCCAATCGATCACCATCCCTATCCGCTGACGCACCCGTCGCGCGGTCTCATTCTTTTCGAGCCATATTGCGATCAGCACATCGCGGACGTGCGAACTCTCGATGTCGCTGACAGCGACGTCGCCAATTTTCGGAAAAGCGTAGGTCTGAAGCGAGGTCAGCCACTGACCACGGTGCTTCTTGTTCTTCCAGCTCTTTTTGTTCTCGGCATAGACGGCGGCGGCAGCCTCCCGGAAGGTCGGGATGCCTTCGGCCTTCTTCCGCTGAAGCACGGGGTCGATTCCTGCCTCCACCTGCGAGCGGACTTCGGCTGACCGCTGCCGGG
>VFQO010001784.1_pt1 | contig 15249 bp, 13 predicted proteins | sample 3512331 | NCBI WGS metagenome assembly VFQO01 (sample SAMN10412371, study PRJNA504923) | tailings metagenome | isolation source: Replicate 3 from Balatoc abandoned mine | place: Philippines: Itogon, Benguet | collected 2017-08-28
ATGAGCAGAATGTGATCACTTCCTTTATTGAGAAGCCCAAAAAAGATATTCTTCCTGAATGGGTAAGTGATACAGGTGCAGAAATGCAGAAGCAGGGACGAAATTACCTGGCATCTATGGGTATCTATATTTTCAATAAAAAAATTCTGGATAAATTATTAAATGAAGCCCATCCCAATGCTACCGATTTTGGTAAGGAAATTATTCCGGATTCCATTGAGAATTATAAAGTGTCCAGCTTTCAGTATGATGGATACTGGACGGATATTGGAAATATCTATTCTTTCTATGAAGCAAACCTGGCTTTAACTCAGGAGATTCCTCCATTCAATTTATTTGATAATACAAAAACGGTTTACAGTCGTGCGCGTATGTTGCCACCGGCAAAAATAAGTGGGACTACTTTAGAGAAAACCATTATTGCAGAAGGGTCAATTATTCATGCGAGTCGTATTGAGCAAAGCGTGGTAGGTATCCGTTCTCGCATTGGCCATGGCACAACCGTAGTGAGTACGTATATTATGGGTAATGATTATTACGAAACCATTGAAGAAATGGAATTGAATACTAGTAAAGGGTTGCCTAAAATAGGAATTGGAGAACGCTGTTATATTAAAGATGCGATAATCGATAAAAACTGCAGAATCGGAAATGATGTTCGTATAAACGGAGGAAGTCATTTACCCAATACAGACCATCCATTGTACACGGTGAAAGACGGTATAGTTGTTGTAAAAAAGACAGCTATACTGCCAGATGGATTTGTGATTTAAGCATTTTTTATCTTAATATATTTTCATGGACATCCTCTTTATGGGGATGTTTTTCTTTGTATATTGAGTTGTGTATTGAGTACACAATATCAACTTATAAACAACGATTGTTATGTCAACTACCCCCAAAGCGGTATTGCCTAAACTTGGTTTCTGGCAGATTTGGAATATGTGTTTTGGATTTTTCGGTATCCAGTTCGGCTGGAGCCTGCAGATGGGCAACATGAGTGCCATCTACGAATACTTGGGTGCAAGTCCTGAACAGATTCCAGGTCTCTGGTTGGCTGCTCCCATGACAGGTTTGATTGTTCAACCGATTATTGGTTATATGAGTGATAGAACCTGGCACCCAAGATTAGGAAGAAGAAGACCCTATTTTTTAATTGGAGCAATACTTAGTTCACTTGCGTTGTTTATCATGCCTAATTCATCTGCAATATGGATGGCAGCAGGCGTATTGTGGATATTGGATTCCTGTATCAATATTAGCATGGAGCCCTTTCGTGCATTTGTGGCAGATAATTTAGACGAGGAACAACAGCCAATGGGTTTTGCCATGCAGAGCATGTTTATAGGTCTTGCTTCTTTTATTGCCGGTTACCTACCTCAGAAGCTGGTGCAGTGGCTGGGCGTTTCCAGAGAAAAAACAGCTGGGGGCATTCCAGAAAATATCATGTACTCTTTTTATATCGGTGCCGCTGTTTTTTTATTGGCTGTGTTGTATACTGTAGTAAAGAGCAAAGAATATCCACCTGCCGATCCGGACTGGAAAAAGAAACTGGATCAAGAGGGCAAAGGATTCATGGGCGGTGTGAAAGAAATTTTTAGTGCGGTGGCCAATATGCCGGATCAAATGAAGCGCTTGGCATTGGTCAATTTTTTAACCTGGCCAGGTTTGTTCTTAATGTGGTTTTATTATAGTACAGGTGTGGCTACAGATATTTTCGGGGGGAGCACAACTGATGCAAGTGATTTATACACGCAGGGTTTAGAGTACGCCAATACCACTTCTGCCATTTTGAACTTGGTTACTTTTGGATTTTCATTCTCCTTACCTTTTTGGGTGAACAAAATAGGAAAAAAATATACGCATTCTCTTTGTTTGGTGTTGGGAGGAATTGGATTGATTTCGGTTAAATATGTAACAGATCCTTCTTTTCTTTATTTGTCCATGGGCTTAGTGGGAATTGCCTGGGCCTCTATTTTATCGATGCCTTATTCTATGCTGGCAGGTTGTATTCCACCAGCTAAAATGGGAATTTACATGGGTATTTTTAACTTCTTTATTGTACTACCAGAAATTATTGCTTCTTTATTTTTTGGGGAAGTGATGGAAAATGTTTTGCACAATGATCGATTATTAGCGGTACAAGTGGGCGGGGGATTATTATTGGCCGCTGCTATAGTCTGTGTCTTGGTGATTAAAGAAAACAAAACGAAATAAAGTATGCGTAAGAATATAAAAACTGCTATTGGGGGAATTCTTTTTGTCTTCTCTTTTATGCAATTGCAAGCCCAAAACAATGGCAATAAATCTATTCAGTTGTATCCCACGAATTGGTTTACAGGAATGAAATGGAATAAAGTGCAGCTATTGGTGCGCAATACCAATGCTTCTTTTGATAATGTTTCTGTAACCACCCAGTATCCTGGAGTAAGCATCACTAAACTTCATTCCTTCGAAAATAAAAAATACCTGGCGATTGATTTGACCATTCAGGCAACTGCCAAACCAGGAAAAGTACCCTTACAAATAAAGGGAGATAAAGGTATTACCCAATTAATTTGGGAATTAAAGCCCCGTAGAAAAGGAATGGGATCCTCTTATGCCAATGGTGTAACCTCAAAGGATTTTATTTATTTACTGATGCCAGATAGATTTAGCAATGGGAATCCTGCTAACGATAAGGTAGTGGGTTATTTGGATACTTTGGTGAATCGGAAGGATCCTATCAAAAGACATGGCGGAGACTTGGAGGGAGTTGCCAATCAACTGGACTATCTAAAAGAATTGGGCGTAACTGCCATCTGGATGACACCTGTTATTGAAAATGATATGCCATTGCAAAGTGAGCAAGCTGGTATGATGGCAGGTTATCACGGATATTGGTTTACCAATCACTATGCCATTGATAAAAGACTAGGTGGAGAAAAAGCGTACAAGAATTTAATTGATGCTGCGCATGCAAAAGGAATTAAAATTATTCAAGACGCAGTGTATAATCATATAGGGAATGAGCATTGGATGTATAAGGATGCTCCTGATAAAGACTGGATTAATCAGTGGGCAACTTACACCAATACCAACCATCGCGACGAAGCCATATTTGATCCGATGGGTAATGCTGCAGACAAGAAAGTGATGCTAGACGGATGGTTTGTGCCACACCTGCCTGATATCAATCAGCGTAATCCCTTTGTGTCAAACTATTTAATTCAACATGCACTTTGGACAGTGGAAGAGTTTGGTATTGACGGTTGGCGAATAGACACCTATAAATATTGTGATGAAGCATTCTTAAATAAAGTAAATACCGCCTTAGAAAATGAGTTCCCTACCATCAGTATTTTTGGAGAAGCCGTAGCCAATACGGTTGCAGGCAGTGCTTACTTTACTAAGAATAATATGAATGCATCCTTTAAGCACAATGCACCCGGAACTACCGATTTTCCTTTGAGCTATGCCATGATGGATGCATTGAACCAGCCCTTCGGCTGGACCCAGGGAGTGAATAAACTCTATATGACCTTATCGCAGGATTTTTTATACCAGGCCCCTGAGAAGAATTGTATTTTTTTGGATAACCATGATATGGAAAGATTTGTTTCCATGATTGGAGAAGACATGAACAAATACAAGATGGGCATGAATTTACTGTTTACTTTAAGAGGCATTCCGCAATTGTATTATGGTACAGAGTTGTGGATGAAAAATTTCAAAGACCCCAATGACGGAATGGTTCGCTTAGATTTTCCGGGTGGGTTCCCGAATGATCTGAGCAAGCACCCACTTGCCGGCGGTCTTACTCCCACTGAAAACAGCGCCTATCAATATGTTAAGGCACTAGCCAATTTCCGAAAGGAGCATACGGCTTTGCAAACAGGCAAAATGATGCAGTATTTGCCAAAAGATGGCTTATATGTTTATTTCAGGTATGATGAAAGTTCAACAGTAATGGTGGTATTGAATGCTTCCTCCAAGTCCAATACACTAGAGTGGAAACAGTATACGGAAAGAGCTAAAGGATTTCATCAGGCATATGACATTATATCTGGAGAATTACTAAAGGATAAGCAAGTACTGGCACCGATGGAATCCAGGGTAGTTTTATTATCAAAATAAAACCAATATGTTTAACTTTGTTTAAAGCAATACAGCGGTAGTAATGAAGAATAACGGATCCATTGAAACAGGTTGTTTACATTGTAATGTTCGTTTAAGCTCTGTTTTTAATGTTTTGGATGAGGAACAGACCCAAGAACTTTGTGCACACAAATCCTGTGCTGTTTACAAGAAAGGTCAATACGTGTTTACTGAAAATGGACTACCCAATGGGTTGTTTTGTATCAACAGTGGTAAGATAAAATTAACCACCACTGGCTACGATGGCAAGGAGCAAATCCTGCGCCTGGTTAAGTCTGGGGATATACTTGGCTATCGTGCCCTACTTTCTAACGAGCGCTATCACTGTTCTGCTGTTACATTGGAAGATGCATCAATCTGTATCATAGACAAAAAATACTTTTTTGACGCATTGGCAGCCTCTCCGAAATTGATGTTTGAAGTGGTAAAGAAAATGAGCCATGATCTTAAGACAGCGGAAGATCATATTGTATCTCTTTCTCAGAAGAATGTAAGAGAGCGTATGGCAGAAGCAATCTTATTCCTCAAAGCAACTTATGGATTTGAGGAGGATAATCAGACCTTAAATGTGAGTTTAAGCAGAGAAGAAATTGCCGATTATGTGGGCACATCTACAGAATCCTGTATACGCTTGTTATCTGAATTTAATACCGATAAGCTGATTCAGTTAAAGGGAAAAAAGATCAGCATCCTTAATCTACAAAAGCTGATTCAAACGGCCAATATTGAGGATTAGGCGTTTTTTATGATTTTAATCATGTTTCTGCATTTCAAATCTCATTGAATTCCTGACGTTACGGTGACAATTTTGTAGGGTAAAATTTTACCCATGTGTAAACATGCCGACCAGACTGCTGAATTCATTGCTCACCTTTTAGATAATGTATATCCCTGTCTGGAATTAAAAATTCAGAACGCCATACACTGTCAATTTCTTAATGATTATGATGCAGAAGCTACTGCCTATCTGAAGGAATTGATGCAGCAGATAAAGAACGATTTTAGTTCCTTGGTTACCTGCGAACAAAAACTGGTTTTCCCTTCGGTTATGAAGGTATTCAATGCCAAATCGGCCAAGGAAGTTCCAATGCCCAACTTATTCGATTTGATGCAGTTAACCCGGAGCAAGGAGCACAAGATCATGGCTCAGGTGAATACGTTGACAAGCCTGCTCTCTACCAATACCTGGAATAAAGTAGCTATCAAACAACACGATTTAGCCAATGCTTTTAATGACAGTTTTCTAAAAGAGAAATATAAATGGAACAAAATGATTGAAGACAGATTGAATGCCTGTAGTTGTTTTCGCTCAAATATGTTGAAAGGACTGGGTGTAAACTCTTATGATAAATCAAAAAATAATTAAAGTTTTACTATCTGTATTTCAAAAAATTAATTAACTTTTAACAACCTTTTATCTCATGTTAAATAAAACCCTAGAATCCACCAAATGCTTTCACTGCGGCGACGCTTGTGTTGGTGATCCTGTGGTTTTTGATGAGAAGGCTTTCTGTTGTAAAGGTTGTAGTTCTGTTTATCAGATTTTGAATAAAAGTAATCTTTGCGAATATTATAATCTGCACGATGCTTCGGGTGTAAAAATGAGTGAAACTAGGGATCCTCAGAAATTTGCTTTTCTGGATAATCCTCAGATTGCTGCTAATTACATCGTTTTTTCCAAGCCATCACAAATTGCTGTTCAATTCTATTTACCACAGATCCATTGCAGTTCCTGTATCTGGTTATTGGAGAATCTGCAAAAAGTGCATGAAGGAATTTATTTTTCAACCGTTCATTTCCCTACCAAAGAACTGACAGTTTACCTAGACCCTGAAAAAATAAGTATCCGCGCTACCGCAGAATTACTGGCTTCCGTAGGGTATGAACCTTATATAACCTTAAACGATGGACAGGAAGCCAAGCGTGAGCAGAAATTAGTGGCTCGGACCTCGATGATTAAAATTGGTATTGCCGGTTTCTGTTTTGCCAATATCATGATGTTAAGTTTCCCCGAATATTTAGGTCTGGAAACCATTACAAGGGATGGATTGAATGCCAATATATTCCGATATCTCAATCTCTTATTGGCATTGCCTGTTTTATTATACAGTGGTGCTGAATTTTTTGTCAATTCCTGGTATAGCTTTAGGCAGAGAAGACTGAATATAGATGCTCCCATTGCACTTGCACTGGCTGTTACTTTTGGTAGAAGTGTATATGAAATTGTATCAGGAACCGGAGGGGGGTATTTAGACAGTATGTCTGGCATCATTTTCTTCATGCTGCTGGGACGATCCTTCCAAACAAAAACCTTTGCAGACCTTTCTTTCAACAGAGATTTTACCTCTTATTTTCCTGTTGCTGTTTGCTTATTGGATAAAGACGGCAATGAATCTTTCGTGCCTGTGCAGGAAGTAAAAGCAGAAGACACCATTCGTATCAGAAATAATGAAGTTATTCCCGTGGATGGTATGCACATAAAAGGCAAGGCGGAAATTGACTATAGTTTTGTTACCGGAGAAAATGAACCTGTTTCATTGGCCATTGGGGATTTAATTTATGCAGGTGGAAAACAACTAAACGGTGCAATTGATGTGCTAGTGGTGAAGCCATTTTCACAAAACAGTTTTACCAAGCTTTGGAACAATGATGCTTTTAAGAAGTCGGATAAAAACGATTACTCTTTTACTACTGTTATCAGCAATTATTTTTCTGTAGTTGTGTTAACAGTAGCATTTAGCAGTTTTATTTTCTGGTATGGCACTAATCTAGACTTTGCCTGGCAATCCATGACAGCTGTACTGATTGTTGCTTGTCCATGTGCTTTGTTAATCACAGCCACTTTTACAGAAGGCTTTGTGCTGAATATTTTCAGTAAGCATGGCTTATTTTTAAAAAATGCCCTGGTATTGCAGAATATTGCCAAAATTAATCAGGTTGTTTTTGATAAAACAGGCACTCTTACTTATCCTCATGCTTCCACTGTTCATTATGAAGGGAACTCCCTCAGTGCCACTGACCGAGCGGTGATTGGTGCAATGGCAGCTCAATCTATGCATCCATTAAGCAAAGCAATAGCAAAAGAATTGAAAGTTCTTCAGGGGCAGATTGCACATATTAAGGAAGTGCCGGGGGCTGGAATTGAAGCCTGGGAAAATGAAACCCACTACAAATTGGGTTCTGCTTTATTTGTAGGGAAAGCCATAGAAAATGCCAAGGGTGCTGAAGTATGGGTATCTGTGGATGGTGATGTAAAGGGTAAATTTATTATTCAAAATGTGTTAAGAGCTCATGTAAACAGACTGATTCAGGAGTTGCCTTATCCAATTACTGTATTGAGCGGAGACAACAGTCGTTCTGAAGAATATTTGAAGCAATCGCTGCAAAGACCTGTTCAATATTTATTTAATCAGACACCACAGGATAAGCTACAATATATAGACAACCTTAGGAAGAATGGCAAGGAAGTGATGATGGTAGGGGATGGATTGAATGATGCAGGTGCTTTGAGTAAAAGCAATGTAGGTATTGCCGTTGTAGACAATACCATTCAGTTTTCACCTGCCAGTGACGCTATTATGTTGTCTGAGCAATTGCCCCTGCTAGATCAGTATATGCGTGCTGCCAAATGGTCGAAAAATTTAATTAAAACCACTTTTGTTATTTCTACTTTATACAATGTAGTTGGATTGTATTTTTCTGTGACTGCTCAGATGTCTCCTCTGGTAGCCGCTATTTTAATGCCTTCCAGCACATTTACTATTGTAATGACAACTATGCTGGGCTCGGCCCTTATAGAAAAATATTGTTTCCAACCTATTCTGAATCCTAAAAATGTACAAGCATGAGCATTATAATAATGTTATTGATTATCAGTTTACTGGTAGCAACCGGATTCTTGGTTGCTTTTATCTGGGGTTCAAAGACAGGACAATTCGACGATTCCTTTACACCCGCTAATAAAATATTTTTTGATCAAACCCATCAACCAACAGAGAATAAATAAACAACCATGCAGTTAGAAAAATTCACTTACGACAATTCCATCGTCCGGAAATTTGCTTTTGCCACTGTACTGTGGGCATTAGTAGGGATGCTGGTAGGGGTAATCATTGCGTTTCAGCTTGCTTACCCAGCACTCAACCTAGGTATTTCATTAACCAGTTTTGGTAGATTAAGACCGCTCCATACCAATGCAGTGATTTTTGCATTTGTAGGTAATGGTATTTACACAGGGGTATACTATATGATGCCTCGGTTGTTAAAAACCAGCATGTGGAGCAAGGCACTTGGTAATCTTCATTTCTGGAGCTGGCAGTTAATTATTGTGGCTGCTGCTATTACTTTGCCATTGGGATTAACTCAGGGTAAGGAATATGCAGAATTAATTTGGCCTATTGATATTGCCATCACCTTGGTTTGGGTAATTTTTGGTATCAATATGTTTGCTACCATTTTAACCAGAAGAGAGCGTCATTTATATGTAGCCATCTGGTTCATTATTGGTACCTGGGTAACCGTTGCTTTATTGCATATCGTAAACTCATTCGCATTACCTACTTCACTTAGCCACAGCTATAGCTGGTATGCAGGTGTGCAAGATGCATTGGTTCAGTGGTGGTATGGTCACAATGCTGTGGCATTCTTCCTTACAACCCCAATGTTGGGTATCATGTACTATTTTATTCCTAAAGCAGCCGGAAGACCTGTTTATTCCTATAAATGGAGTATCATTCACTTCTGGGCTTTAATTTTCATTTATATCTGGGCTGGTCCTCACCACTTGTTGTATACTGCCTTGCCAGATTGGGCGCAGTCTTTGGGTGTGGTGTTCAGCGTAATGCTGATTTTACCAAGCTGGGGTGGTATGCTGAATGGTATTTTCACTTTAAGAGGTGCTTGGGATAAAGTAAAAGAAGATCCCATTTTAAAAATGTTCGTGGTGGCACTTACCTGTTATGGTATGAGCACTTTTGAAGGCCCTATGTTGTCTTTGAAAAATGTAAATGGATTTGCACACTACACAGACTGGATTGTAGCGCACGTTCACGTAGGAGCGTTGGGCTGGAACGGATTTCTGATTTTTGGAATGTTGTACTGGTTAGTACCCCGTTTATACAATACCAAATTGTATTCTGTTAAGATGGCCAATACCCATTTCTTAATTGGTACGGTTGGTATCTTATTGTACGCTATTCCTATGTATTGGGCAGCCGTTTCTCAAGCCTTAATGTGGAAACAGTTTACTCCAGAAGGTCAATTGAAATTCCAGTTTCTTGAAACCGTTACCCGTATAATTCCAATGTATATTGTAAGAGGAATCGGCGGAACCATTTATTTAACCGGAGCTGTTTTGCTAGTAATTAATTTAATTAAAACCGCTAAGGCCGGATCATTCATTGCAGAAGAAACCAGTGAAGCCCCTGCTTTATCAGCTCAGCCATTACCTGCTGGAAAAGCATACTGGCACTCCATTATCGAAAGAAGACCCGTGCAAATGCTGGTAATGAGCCTGATTGTGGTATCGGTAGGAGGTGCAATTGAAATTATTCCAACCTTTATTGTGAAGGAGAATGTACCTACTATCAGTACGGTGAAACCTTATACTCCACTCGAATTGCAGGGAAGGGATATCTATATCAGAGAAGGCTGTTATACCTGCCACTCTCAAATGGTACGTCCTTTCAGAGATGAAGTAGCCCGTTATGGTGATTATTCCAAAGCAGGTGAATCTGTATATGACCATCCATTCCAGTGGGGCAGTAAACGTACTGGTCCAGATTTGGCCCGTTTGGCAAATAAGTATCCCAATAGCTGGCATTACCGTCATATGAATGATCCTGAAGAAATTTCTCAGGGATCTATTATGCCTCCTTATCCATGGTTATTGGATAATGATTTAGATATCAGCACCACTCCTGGAAAAATCAGAGCCATGCAAACGCTTGGAGTTCCTTATCCAGAGGGCTATGATCAGAAAGCAAACAACGATTTGAAAATGCAAGCTGATGAAATTGCTGCAGATTTAAAGGCAAATAATATCAAGGCTCAGAGTGGAAAAGAAATCATTGCATTGATTGCTTATTTGCAAAGACTAGGTGCTGATTTGAAAAAAGCGCCTGAAGCAGAAATTAAAAGCTTACACTAAAATTCATTTGTATGAAGTTTAAAAATTATGTAACAACCATCGATAATGTGAATATATATCCAATGATATCATTGGTCATATTTACCCTATTCTTTGCGGTAGTTACTTGGTATGTTTTTTCTGCCAATAAAGAAAAAATGGAAAAGAATAGTCAAATACCTATCAATGACTGATAAAAATAATTTTATGTTTACTACTATCACTTATAAACAAAACTACAAAGCCGCCTTTCAGAGAATGTTGCTGCTTTTGCTAGCCAGTCTGGCTGCAAATATTATCTGGGCTCAGGATGCAGCAGAAGCTGCAACACCTGCTGCTCCCAAAGATGTTTTTTATGATTCCACAGTTGCCTATGTATTGTTAACCGTTATTGGTTTACTGGCCATAGTGATTTATATGTTGGGCAATGTATTTGTATTGGCCATTAAAAATAAGATGGAACAGCAAAAACAATCCGGGACTGGAAAAGCAGCTGCGTTAACTGGCCTAATGGTATTGGTGTCTGCTGGTTCTTTGTTCGCACAAGCAAAGAACGTACCTGCCGGAACACCAACAGTAGTTTCAGAAACCATAGTTCAGTTGCTGGCATTTATTGTTGCCATTGAAATGATCATCATTATTTATTTTGCCAATGGCATACGCAGCTTCCTGAAAAAAGATGCACTGAAAATGGCTGCTGCTGCAGGCGAGCCAGTAGTTATAAAGGAAAAGATTTCCTGGTTTGATCGTTTATACAATCGAAATACAGAAGAAGATGTTGCTCGTTTGGATTTAGGTCACGATTACGATGGCATTAAAGAGCTGGACAATGAAGTGCCGGTTTGGTGGAAGTGGGGATTTGCCATCAGTATTATTTTTGGGGCGGTGTATTTATACAACTATCATGTTGCTGGCACCAAACCATTACAGCAACAAGAGTTAGCTATGGATCTGGAAAAAGCGGCTTCAGAACAGGCAGCTTATCTGGAGAAGTCAGCCAATAATGTGGATGAAAATACCGTTAAAATGTTGGGGGCTGATGATATAGCAAAAGGTAAGGAATTGTATATCAAGCCTGGAGCTTGTGCAACCTGTCATGCAGAAAACGGAAGTGGTATTGTGAATGGAGCACCTGGTATTGGACCTAATTTAACAGATGATTACTGGTTGCATAAGGGAGATATTAAAGGGATTTTCTATAGCATTAAATATGGCTGGCCCGAGAAAGGAATGAAGAGTTGGAAGGATGATTATTCACCTGTTCAGATAGCCCAAATTGCCAGTTATGTGAAGTCTTTGCAAGGAACCAATCCTCAGCCTGCTAAAGAGAAGCAGGGAGAATTGTTTGTGGAAGCAGGAGCGGCTGCACCTGCTGATTCTAGTGCTACAAATGGTATGAAGTAATAGAATAGATTTTAATTAAAAATAGGTGATGATGAGTGAGCCGAACCAACCAGATTTCCGAAGTTTACATTCAACAGTAAACAGTAAGGGGAAAAGAAACTGGATATATGCTTTGCAACCCAAGGGGAAATTTTACCGATACAGAACTTATTTGAGTTATGTATATGTGATTTTGTTTTTCACCATGCCTTTTATGCGCATTGATGGAAATCCCTTATTTCAGTTTAATATTCCTCAGGGAGAATTTACGTTTTTCGGCTCACTTTTTACACCACAGGATTTTATCATGTTTGGTCTGGGCATGATTATTTTCATTTTGTTTGTGGTGATTTTCACACTGATTTATGGACGTTTTTTTTGTGGTTGGGTTTGTCCTCAGACCATTTTCATGGAAATGATTTTCCGTAAAATTGAATACCTTATTGAAGGAGACGGGAACAAGCAAAAAATAAATAATAGCAAGAAGTGGACAACTGAAATGTATGTTAGAAAGACCATCAAGCATATTGTTTTTCTATTACTGAGTTTCACCATCTCCAATACTTTTCTAGCTTATATTGTGGGTACGGAACAATTATTTAAAATTATTTCTGACCCCGTATCTGAACATATAGGTGGCTTTATTGCCATTGTATTTTTTACACTGGTATTTTATTCAGTATATGCATTTGTCCGCGAAATAGTATGTACCGTTATTTGTCCTTATGGACGACTGCAAGGTGTTTTACTCGATAAAAATTCCATTGTTGTTGCTTATAATTATTTAAGAGGAGAACCTAGGAATAAAAAGAAAACAACGGAAGGAGCTGGGGACTGTATTGATTGTGGTATGTGTGTAAATGTTTGTCCTACCAACATTGATATTCGCAATGGAACCCAGCTGGAATGTATCAATTGCACGGCTTGTATAGATGCCTGTAATATGATGATGAAGAAAGTAAACCGACCTGAAAACCTGATTACGTATGCATCAGAGAATCAGATTGCCTCTGGCAAGAAATTTGAATTCACTTATCGTATCAAAGCTTATTCTGGGGTATTGGCGATTTTAATGGTTTTACTAGGTGTTTTAATTGTTACTCGCACTACATTTGATGCTACTATTTTGCGTGTACCGGGGCAGGGGATGCAGGAAAACAAAGATGGTACCATCAGTAATCTCTTCCGAATTAAGGTAACCAATAAGAGCAACTTGGATCTTCCTTATGCTTTAATTCCGACCAATCCAGATGTTAAAATAGAAAGGATTGGTCACAAGTTGGATACCTTACGGGGAAGACAACTGGCGGAAGAAACTTTCTTTATTAAAGTAGATACCAGCAAAATAGAAAAGCGGAAGGAAGAGTATGAAATCAAGCTCATGAGTGGCGACAAGCTGATTACCACTAAAAAAGCTATTTTTATCAGCGACTATTAAACGTATCACATGAATTGGGGCTATAGAATAGTATTAGCATTTGGAGCTGGAGTGGCATTCATCTTGTTTCTAGTATGGAAAACCATGCAAGTAGATATTGAAATGGTAGAGGCCAATTATTATGAGAAAGAAATGGCTTTTAATGGCAAAATGCAAGCAACTGCGAATGCCAATGCGCTACAACAAAAGATAACAGTGAACAAAAATGACGGGAAAGTAATTGTTACCGTAGATTCTTCCCTTACTACAGCCATCACTGCAGGAGAAATTCATTTTTACAATCCTGCTTCAGAAAAATCTGATAAAAAAATGGCATTGCCTGCCTCGAATAATGGGGTATATATTTTCCCTGCGTCACAATTCAATAAAGGCAAATACATTGCCAAGATAAGTTTTACAAGTGCAGGTAAAAATTACTATGCAGAAGAAGTGATCTTTATTCCTTAATCATGGAAGTGCTTCTATTATCTGGGTTTGTATTGGGTTTCGCTGGAAGCGTTCATTGCGTGGGTATGTGTGGTCCATTGGCATTATCGTTACCATTTCAAGCTTTTCATGGGTTTTATAAGTGGGTTGCTGTTGTCTTCTATAATTTAGGAAGGGTTAGTACTTATATTGGCATTGGAGTTGCCGCAGGGGTATTGGGTAGGGGAGTGAATTGGTTTGGAATTACACAAATGGTTTCTATTGTATTAGGCAGCATGATTGTGATGTCCGTATTACTGCCCCAACTATTTCCACAAACAAACTGGCCATTTTTAAAAGGGTTTAAGCAGTGGCAAATCATTACCATGCAAAAAATGATGCAAAAGCAATCTGCAGGCTGGATGTATATTTTTGGTATTTTAAATGGGCTATTGCCTTGTGGGTTGGTGTACACTGCGGTTGCAGCATCATTGGTTGCACATAATATATATGAATCAATGTTGTTTATGGGATTTTTTGGATTGGGCACTATTCCTGCTATGATATTATTAGTGGCCGCTGCACATAAATTACCCAATTCTATTCGTCAACGATTTCGTAAAATGGTTCCGATATTTACTTTTATCATCGGCTGTTTGCTTATCCTTCGTGGGCTAAATTTGGATATCCCTTTTGTAAGCCCCTATTTTAATGCAGCTATTCAAGGAACAGATGCGATTAACTGTACTCACTAACTTGGTTTATCAAACCCAGTTGTTGCATTTACAATTGAGCCACCCACATTTTTCTGGCTCCTTCCTTTCCCCAGTCTTTCAAGGCTTTTGATAATTCCGTTGTTAATTGTGAGCGACCAACTGTTTTTCCTTTTTGCTTAACGTTCAATTCATTTGCTGTTGGTGTTACCAATTCCAGTTTGGTTGCAAACCAGGTGGTATTCAATCTGGGTACAGCTAATCCCAGTATCATTCCCGGGAGGCCGCCAAAGCTTTCCGGACCTGCACTGACCGGAATTTGATCGGTATAAAACGCAACCACGTAAACAGAATCGCAAATTTTGGTTACGGCTTTCCTGCATTCAAAGCCTGCAATTTCTCTGGTTTCTTCCGCAATTTTCCATTCCCAGGTACGGCTGCTGTCTTTAATTAAATAAGTATTTTCAAATACTTCTTTTTGACTAATTGCAATTCCTCTATTGAAATCCTGTATACTCACATCGCTGTCAACAGGTTTAGTGCCCCACATATACTTGTTATTGGGATTTTCCTTTGCTAATTTATAGACTGATTTGTCTGTAGTAAACTTGAGTTCGTAAACATCAGATACAAATTTGGGTATCTGTTTGAGCATTTCTGCCGTCCACATATTTTCCTCTTGATCTAAAATAGGAGCGTGTTGATTGACCCTTTTTTCAAATTCAATTCTGCCTGACTGAATAAATTGTACCTGTGCAAAAAGGTTATTGCCGAAAAGGGAAACAGATAAAATAATAAGGAATCCTATTTTGCTATATATAGTTGTCTTTTTCATATTAAAATCCTTGAGTAGGTTTACCGTTTTTACTAAAATTCCATACCAGTGAGAATAAGGCATATCGCTGGATAGTTTGGTTGGTGCTTTCTGTAATAAAGTTGCTGGAAGCATTTCTGTTGATGCCTAAATTCTGATTGAAAATATCATTCACATATATTTTGGCTTCCCACTGATCGTTTTTACTAATTACTTTGCGAATCGTGGTATT
>VFQO010001785.1_pt1 | contig 15247 bp, 11 predicted proteins | sample 3512331 | NCBI WGS metagenome assembly VFQO01 (sample SAMN10412371, study PRJNA504923) | tailings metagenome | isolation source: Replicate 3 from Balatoc abandoned mine | place: Philippines: Itogon, Benguet | collected 2017-08-28
ATCCAGAGCAGCGCCAGACTGAGTGCGCCGGCATAGAACACGGCGATGGCCGGCCCGGCGATCAGCCGAGCCAGTGCGGTCTGGTGGCGCAACTGGCGCCAGGCCCAGAGTGCCAGCATGCACAGCGCTGCCTCCGGCAGCAGCGGATAGAGCGCGAAACCGGCAATCTGGGTCACGTCGACGGCATGCCACAGTGCCATCGGTCGAGCGGCCCACTCCCAGATCACGAACGCCAGCAGGCCGCTGGCACCGGTCCACAGATAGCCGTGCCGCCAGGCTTGGGCCAGGCGCAGCAGCGGCCACAGCAGCATGATCCAGAACCCCATGAAGTAGATCGGCACCGCACCGCCCAGCCGAGGCGCACCATGATCGGGGAACTGCAGGGTTTGCATGCGTTCCACCAGCATCCAGTCGGCGCAGGGCAGGGCGATTGACAGCGGCAGCAGGAAGCGCCACAGCGCGAGTCCTTCGCGATCACCGCGCCACTGGCAGAACAGCGGCAGAGCCAGGTTGTAGAGCAGGGCGCACAGGCACAGCAGCAGACCCAGCCAGCGTCCCTGCACGGTCAGGGCGGCAGGAATCGCCGCCGCCATGAACACGGCATGAAAGGTCAGAACGTCACGAGGCACTCTCGACAGCCACATCCTCATCCACCTCCCGGTAACGGAACAGATCACGCATGCCGGCATCGAGCTGGATCCGTGGTACGTAGCCAAGCACCTCGCGCGCTTTCCGGATGTCGTAGCGATGACGGCGCAGCACGAAGCGCAGGGACTCCTTGGAAATCGGCTCGAAACGTTCGCTGGCCCACCAGTACAGCTTGCCGAAACGGATCAGGAGTTTTGCCGCTGCCGTGCTGACCAGGGGCAGCGGCCGGTGCACCATGCGCGCATGCCAGCCAAAGAACTCGGCACAGGACACCGTGACGCCATCGGTGATGTTGAAGACCTGACCACGCACCATGTCCGGCGTGGTGCGGAGCTTCTGCCAGGCCAGCAGCATGGCATCGACGAGATTGTCCACGTGAAGGGGGTTGAGCACGCCGCGCCCGCGATCGGGAAGCGCAAACTGCAGGTTGCGCAGCAGCTCCAGCGGGCGGTCCACCCAGGCCCTGCAGCTTGGGCCGTACAGCTCGCTGGGGCGCAGGATCACTGCATCCAGCGTGCCTGCCTCGACGTTCTCACGAACCAGAAGCTCGCCAGCGATCTTGGTGTCGTTGTAGACGTTGCCCTGGCCCCGGATGGGTGTTTCCTCATCGGCATCGGGCGGATAGTCGAAGCCGTAAACCATCACGGTGGAGACATGAATCAGGTGGCGCAGACCCAACTCCTCCATGACCACGCAGACGGACTCAGTGCCATGCACGTTGTCATGCTCGAAGGCGGCGCGCTGACCGTCTTCTCCGACGCGGGCGGCGGTGTGCATGACCACGTCGGCGCCATTCAGGCAGTGACGCAATGCATCGCGGTCATTGATGTCAGCAATCACCACCTGGGCGCCCCTGGCTCGCGCCCGCAACGCCCCAGTGGCGTCCCGGTCTATGCCGCGCACGCCCCAGCCCAGGGCGATGGCGCGCTCCACCAGACGCAATCCCAGCGATCCCCCGATGCCGGTAATGGCCACAACGGTCATGACCAGAGCCTCCGCAACTGGCTGAACGCCATCAGGGCAAGGTGAATAGGCACGTTGACTGCTCCCGTCATGGGGGGGTGTTGAAACCATCCGTTGTCGGATTCAGGGTCGTTCAAGAACAACCGGAATGCAAGCGGACAGGATCAGCCGTCGTTTTAGACGCTCCTAGGAGCGAGAACAAGTCTCGTTATTCCAAATGTCGGATTTTCGAGCGAAATCCGCAGGATGAGGTCGTACAGTTGCCGGGGGGCGGGGTGAAAGTGGCGTGATGCGGTGTCAGGGCCGTGCGGAAACCTGCCGGCAGCGGGCTGCCGGCAGGCGGGTGGTGCTCAGAAACGGAATTTTCCGGCCAGGATGTCCGCGTGGACAGCGGCATCCAGCGGCACGAAGTCGCTGTTGCCGGGCAGCATCACGAACAGGGGTTCGTCGCCGCACAGTGACGGATCGAAACCTTCCTGCTTGAGGCCGGATTTCTGGTACTTGAAGGTCCCGGTGGTCTCCATGGCCGCCTTGACGCGCAGGAATACCGGTACGGCATAGGGCGGCAGCTCGCGGCGCAGGTAGGTGGCGAGATTGGAGAAGTCGACCGTGTGACCGGCGTGCGGGGTGATGGCGGCCATGCCGGCACGACCGTTGGTGTTGGGAATCTCGACCCCGTAGACCACGGCCTCCGCCAGGCTGTGGTGGCCGGTCATGATGTTCTCGACCTCGGTGGTCGACACGTTCTCGCCCTTCCAGCGGAAGGTGTCGCCGGTACGGTCGACGAACTGGGCATGGCGGAAGCCGATGTCGCGCATGAGGTCGCCGGTGTTGAAGTAGCGATCGCCCTTCTTGAACACGTCGGTGAAGATGCAGCTGACGTTCTTGCCGCTGTCGGTGTAGCCATCGAACGGTGTCTTGTCACTGATCTCGCCGATCATCAGGCCGACTTCGCCCTGCTTGACCTTGATCATGCGACCTTTCCTGTCACGCACCGGCGCTTCGGCTTCCTTGTCGTACTTGACGATGGCATAGGGCACGGGCGAGAAGCCGACGGTGTTGTCGAAATTGAAGATGTTGCTGAAGCCGACGTTGCCCTCGGAGGAGCCGTACAGCTCGGCCACCACCTCGATGCCGAAGCGCTCCTTGAACTGGCGCCAGATCGACGGACGCAGGCCGTTGCCGACCATCTTGCGCACGGCATGGGCGCGGTCACCCTCACCGGCCGGCTTTTCCAGCAGATAACGGCAGAGTTCGCCGACATAGCCAAAGGCCGTGGCCTTGTACTTGCGGCAGTCATCCCAGAATTCACTGGCCGAGAACTTGCGGCGAATGGCCAGACCGCTGCGACCGGCAATGACGGCGCCCCAGCACACCACCATGGCGGTGGCATGGTAGAGCGGCAGGGTCGAGTAGAGCACGTCATCACGTCCCAGCCCGAGGCTGAAGCCGAGACCGCCGTAGGCCTTCATCCAGCGCCCGTTGTTGAACACGGCCGCCTTGGGCAGGCCGGTGGTGCCGGAGGTATAGATGTAGAACAGACCGTCGAGACGATGGATGTACTGCGCGGTCGGCGGGTTGTAGCTGGGGCTGGCGGCAGCTTCCTCGGCCAGGTTGCGCAGGCCCTCGGGGGCCTGTCCGGCGTGCTGGCTGCAGTCGGCGTCATCGAGCCAGAACAGCTGGCTGTCCGAGAGCAGCAGGTCGGCACGCACGTCCATGACATTGGCGGCGCATTCGGCGCCGGTGACCAGCACCGACGGCTTGACCAGATTGATGCTGTGGGTCAGCACCTTGCCGGTCTGCGAGGTGTTGACCAGGGCGGCGATGACGCCGATCTTGCTCAGCGCAAGCGCGGTCACCAGCAGTTCCGGTCGGTTCTCGATCAGTACTGTGGCGACATCACCCTTCTTCAGGCCCTGGCGCAGGAACACGTGAGCCAGGCGATTGGCCCACTGGTTGAATTCGCTGTAGGTGAAGCTGACATCACGGTAAAGAATGGCGACGCCCTGCGGATTTTCCCGCACGGCCTGCTCGAAGGCCCAGGCCAGGCCTACCGTCTTATCATTGCTGGTGTTGTTGGCAAGCAGCAGGCCTTGCACCATGCGCGGCAGGCGCGGCAGCAGATCGGGCAGCTTGCGGGCCACATCGATGGGAGAAATGACGTCGGCGTGAGTTGTCATGCTTTTTGTCCTCAGCAGCCTCTCGGGGCGTTTGCTGGCGAGCGTCTGTGCAACGCAATGGTGGGCGCGGAAGCGTGTTCCACGCGGTCGGAGGCTAACTTAACTGTGCTAAGGAGATGCTGCAAGACTTGACGGACTCGCCCCCGACAGGCAGGAAGCCTGTGCGGGGGCGAGCGGGTGTAGCGGGAAGGGCAGTGACTAGTTCGGCTGGCCGTAGAAGGTGTAGCTGCCGCTGCCGCTGACCACCTGGACACGCCAGCGGTAGGTCCCTGCGCCGGCCGAATAGGTCAGATCGACGCTGCTGCCAGTGGCACTGGAGGCGACGTTGGCCCATTTGCGGGTCTTGGCGTTCTGCTTGTCGAGGAAAATCCTGCCGGTCATGTTGCTCGGTGCGCGCAGGTAGCCGCGAAGTGCCATGGACTGCGTGGTTCTGAAACCGGCACTGGAGGGCAGGGTGGCGACCGAGCCGGCACTGGCGGTCACGCTGTAGGGCTGGCAGTTGCTGCATGGCGCCGTCGCTGGCTGTTCCGGTGGCGGTGCCGGCGGCAGCACGGTGCCGGCCGGCATCTGCAGCAGACGATCCGGCGAGCCGGTGCCTTCGCTGCCGACAATGTCCTTGACGCTCTCGTTGATCAGCAGGGTGGCGACCTGTTCCTGGGTGGCGGACGGGTTCAGGGTCAGGTGGTGAGCCACCACGCCTGCCACATGCGGTGCGGCCATCGAGGTGCCGCTGTAGCTGGCGGTGGCGGTGGTGCCGGTATGCACTGACGACAGGATGCCGACGCCGGGAGCGAACACGTCAACGCAGCTGCCGAAGTTGGAAAAGCTGGCACGGGCGTCGTTGCTGCTGGTGGCGCCGACGGTGAGAATTTCCGGGGTGCCGGCCGGGGAATAGGCGCAGGCATCGGCGTTGCTGTTGCCGGCGGCGGCAACCACCAGCACGCGGTTGGCGACAGCCTTCTTCACCGCGTCATTGAAGGGCGTGTAGGTGCTGGACGACAGCGACAGGTTGATCACCGCCGGCCAGGCCTGACCGGCACTGCGCTGACCGCTGACGTGACTGATCACCCAGTCGATGCCGGCGATGGCGCCGGAGACGGTGCCACCGCCATCGCAGCCCAGCACGCGCACGGCATGCACGGTGGCTTGCTTGGCGACGCCATAAGTGGTGCCGGCTGCCGTGCCGGAGACATGGGTGCCATGGCCGTTGCAGTCGTTGGTGTTGGTGGCGTTGATGGCGCCATCCTCGTTGGCGATGAAGTTGCGGCCGGTGCCGAGGCGACCGGTGAACTGGCTGTGGCTGGCGAGGATGCCGGTATCCAGCACGTAGATGTGGGCAGCGTTGGCGGCGGCATCCGGGTAGGTGAACTGGCCGTTGAGACCGGTTGGCTGGTCAATGCGATCCAGTCCCCAGGGAGCCGACGACTGGGTGGCGGCGACCGCGACATACTGGTCCTGGTCAACACGCAGCACCGACTTGTTCTTGCGCAGGGCATTGGCCTGGCCGGCGGTCAGGCCCGCCGCGAAGCCCTGGATGGCGCGCTCGTAGACATGACGCAGCGGGGCATTGCCGACTTCGCGCACCATGGCGTCGGCGATGTCACGACCATTGGCCTTGCCATACTGCTGGCGGGCCTTGGCCAGATCAATGGTGACCACGTAGGAGTTGCTGACCGGCCCGCGCTTGGCGCGCTGCAGATCGGGATCAATGCTGGCATGCGCGCTGGCGGCGGTCAGCACGGCGGTGGTGGCAAGGGCAAGCAGCTGTTTCTTCATGATCAGGTACCGGGCAGGTCGCGGCAAAACCGCGCGGCGCATGGGCGCTCATGCTTCCTGACGTCCTTGCCCGGAAACAGGATCATGCTGCCAGTCCGGCTGCTGACAAAACAATCAACACGGGTTGGCGTTTTGCCGCCTTTGTGTAAAAAACCGACGAATGGTGATCCGTCGGTTTGATTTGCGCTGTAACGCAATGGTTTTTCAGCGTTTCTTGCCAGGCAGGGTGCCCATGAGCTTGCAGATGATGCCGAGCATGACCTCGTCGGCGCCGCCGCCGATGGAGGCGAGACGGCCGTCGCGGTAGGCGCGCGCGATCGGGTTGTCCCAGGTGAAGCCCTGGCCGCCCCAGTACTGCAGGCAGCTGTCGGTGACCTCGCGCATCAGGCGGCCGGCCTTGAGCTTGGCCATCGAGGCCAGCATGGTGACGTTGTCGCCGGCGATGTGCTGTTCGCAGACCGAATGCACCAGACCGCGCAGGGCCTCGATCTCGGTCATCAGCTCGGCCAGGCGGAAGTGCACCACCTGCTGGTCCAGCAGCGGCTTGCCGTAGATCATGCGCGAGCGCGCGTAGTCGATGGTCAGCTCGACGCACTTGGCCATGCCGCCGATGCCGCTGGCGGCGCAGAAGATGCGTTCCTCCTGGAACTGCAGCATCTGCATCATGAAGCCCATGCCCTCGGCGCCGATCAGGTTCTTCTGCGGCACGCGCACGTTGTCGAAGAACACCTGCGCGGTGTCGGAACTGCGCTGGCCGAGCTTGTCGATGGGGCTGGAGAAGGAGATGCCCGGCGTCTTCGACGGCACCACGATCAGCGACTTGTTGTTGTAGGGACCTTCATCGCTGGTGTTGGCGAGCAGGCAGAAGAAGTCGGCCTGCAGGCTGTTGGTGATCCACATCTTGGAGCCGTTGATGACGTAGTCGTCGCCGTCCTTGACCGCGCGGGTCTTGATGGCCGCCACGTCGGAGCCGGCATGGACTTCACTGACGGCGATCGAGGCCACGTATTCACCGGTGATGGCCTTGCGCAGGAAGGTGTCCTTGAGCTCGTCGGAGCCGAAGCGGGCAATCGCCGGCGTCGCCATGTCGGTCTGCACGCCGATGGCCATGGGAATGCCGCCGCAGGCAATGCGACCCAGCTCTTCCACCACCACCATGTTGTAGGAGTAGTCGAGACCGGAGCCACCATATTCCACCGGCTTGTGCACGCCGAGCAGGCCGAGATCGCCCATGCGCCTGAACAGCTGATGGGCCGGAAAGCGGCCGGCCTCTTCCCACTGGTCGACGTGCGGATTGACGTCGTTCTCAACAAACTGGCGCGTGGTGCGACGCAGGGCGTCGTGTTCTTCGGTGAATCGCATGATGGCTTCCTGATGCTGCGGCTACTTGGCGTGAAGGCGCGGCCGGATCGCGCTGACTGTCAAGTCACGCGTACCATAATGGCCTCTGTGATATTTTGCAAAAGATCAACAACTGTACTTGGGTGTAATGAATGGCCACGACCGTAATGAATGCCTGGCTGCTTTCGGCCGAACTCCACCACCAGGCGGTCAGCCTGGCCCTGCTGGCAGCAGGCGGCCTGTTCATGACCGGCCTGCTGACCGGCTTGTGGAAGTACGCGGCGATGGCACGCAGCCCGCAGGCACGGGCGCCGCACTACGTGGATGTCGCGCATCGCACATCGCTGTTCTATGCCTTTGCCAGTCTGCTGGTGGCGGTGCTGGCGGCGCTGAGCCCGTGGTCAGTGGCAGTGACCTGGTGGTCGGTGGCGGGGCCGCTGGTGTTCTTCGTGGCGGCCGTGGGCACCTACCTGGTGCATGGTTGGCTCAATGACACCCGCAACCAGCTGGCGCGTCCCTATGTGCTGGGACACTTCCATCTGCCGGGCTGGGTGATCCACGGCTTCATGGCGGCGCTGTCGGTGGTGGAGATCGCCGGCATCGGCGTGCTGGTGACCGGCCTGTTCCTGCGCCTGACGCCTTACATGTAAGGCGTCAGCAGGGCGCGGGCCTTGATCTGGGCATCCATCACGGTCATGAACGTGTAGGCGCCCATGAGCTTGCGGGTCAGGAACATGAATTCCTTGGGCGGCACCACGAAGTGGCGGCTGGCCGCCGAGCGCGCGGCCTGGGACGTGGCACGCACATGCAGGCGGCTGCGCGCCCAGCAGTAGTCGCCATTGGCATTGAGTACCTCTGCCGGCACGAACTCCGGTTCGGCAAACGGCTCGAAGGCGAGCAGGGCGAGATCGATGAAGTTCTCGCGGGTGCTGCTGTTGAGGCTGTCGAGAAACTTGAAGCCGACCATGGCCTGGCGCATGGCATCGCGGTCACGGCGATAGGCGGCCTTGGTCAGGTTGCGGGCCAGGGCCAGCAGGTTTTCCGGAAAGTCACGCACGGCACCGAAGTCGAGCAGGATGATCTGGTCCGGCTGGTCAGCGCCGTTGCCGAGACGCACCAGGTAGTTGCCGAAATTGGGGTCGGTCTGGATCTGCCCCCACTCGAAGACTTCGCGGCAGCAGACCTCGAGCGCCGCGCGGGCAATGGCATTGCGGCGCTCCGGTGGCAGGGTCATGATGCGGGCACTGTTGACCGGCACGCCATGCTCGTAGGTCATGACCAGCAGCTGCTCTCCGCAATACTCCGGAAACACCTGGGGCACGATGAAGCGCGGGTCGTTCCTGAGATAGTCGCGGAAGTGTCGGGTGGTCTCGGCCTCCAGCGGGTAGTTGACCTCGCGGTGCATCATCATGCGCACCTCGTCCAGCCACTCGTCAAAGTCGCGCGTCTGCGGCACGGCACGGGTCAGGCGCAGCATGTGCGTGACCAGGTTGAGATCGGCATCGATGGCCTGCGCCACGCCCGGGTACTGGATCTTGAGCACCAGCTCAAGGCCGTCGCGACGGCGGCGGGCACGGTGAACCTGTGCCAGCGAGGCGGCGCCCAGCGGCTCCGGATCAATTTCCAGCTCGTCGAAGCGGCTGCCCAGCTGCTGCCGCACCAGCGGCTCCAGCGAGGCCCAGGTCAGTGCCGTGGTGCTGTCGTTGAGCTTGTGCAGGGCCTGGGTGATTTCCACCGGCAGGAAGTGCTCGCCATAGAGCGCCATCATCTGGCCGATCTTGACCACGCTGCCCTTGAGCTTGCCGAGCTCGCTGACAAGATAGTCGGCCTGTTCCGCAAGCGCCTTGCGGCGTGCCGTGGCGCGGTTTTCAGGGGCCGAGAACATGGACCCGGCAGACGCGGCAGCCATGCGTGTGCCAGCCACGATGGAAGCCTTGGCTATGGACAGGCGACGCTCGAAGGCACCGGTCTTCAGTCGCGTCAGTCGTTCATCGGTCATGCCGGAAATCCTTGCTCGGTGGGCCCGCCGTTGCACGGGCCGGATTGCGTTGGCGGCTATTCTACCCCAGCTGCGACCTGCAACTGCCAGAGCTCGTTGCGGCAGACGGCACGGCCTTCCTCCTCGAGCTTGATCAGGTGCGCCCACAGGCTGAAGCGTGCCACCGGATGCAGCCACGGCGCGACATCGTCATAGACCAGCGGCACCAGCTCCGCCAGGGCCAGCGGCGGCTGGCCTGCCAGACGTTCCAGGACCTTGTCCTCGCGCTGCTGGCGATGCACCAGCATGCCCGCGATGACCTGGCGGGCACCGGTCATGACACGGCCGTGACCGGGCAGAACGGCCTCCAGCGGATAATCCAGCAGCAGGCGCAAGGAGGCTATGTAGTCGGCCAGCCGTCCGTGCGGCGGAATGATCACCACCGTGGAGCCCTGGATGAGGTGGTCCCCGGTGATCACCCAGCCCTGTTCGAGGTCGGCGAAACAGAGGTGGTTCTCGACATGTCCCGGCGTGTGCAGCACGGTCAGCGGCCAGCCCAGGGCATCCCAGCAATGCCCGCGCAATTCGACATCGATGACCGTGTCGCGGTCCTGGCTGGGGTCCTCGGCCAGCGGCGGCAGACCGTGCACGCGGGCACCGGTGGCGGCCACCAGGGCGGCGCAGCCCGGTGAATGATCGCGGTGCGTGTGCGTGAGCAGGATGTGTCGCAAGGGTCGACCGCTGTGCCGGACAGCGGCCATCAGTGCCTGGAAGTGGGCCTCATCGGCCGGGCCGGGGTCGACCACGGCCACGGCCTCCGGTCCCAGCAGCAGATAGCTGTTGGTGCCAGGTCCGGTCATCAGGCCGGGATTGCTGGCGCTGATGCGCCAGACTCGGTCGCTGAGCACGATCACGGCCTCGGCGGTGACGGCAAGGTCCGGCCAGTCGGCCAGGGCAGGAGCAGGTGCGGAAGACAGGCTCATGATTCAGTCTGTGCAGGGGGCGTGGGCGCACTATACTACCGGCCACCACATCGGCCGAGTCCGGAGTTGTTCATGCTCATCGTGTTGTCGCCCGCCAAGACCCTGGATTACGAGTCGCCACTGCCTGCCGGGCTGGCCAGCACGCAGCCGGCCTTTCTGGCGCGCTCCTCCGAGCTGATCGACATCCTGCGTCCGCTGACCCCGGCGCAGGTGGCCAGCCTGATGGGGCTGTCCGACAAGCTGGCTGCTCTTAATGTCGCCCGCTACCAGGACTGGCGCCCCGAGTATGCCGAGCCGGCGGGGCGTCAGGCCCTGTTCGCCTTCAAGGGCGATGTCTACGCCGGCCTCGATGTCGCGCGCTGGTCGCTGGATGACGTCAATCATGCCCAGCAGCATCTGCGCATGCTGTCCGGACTCTATGGCGTGCTGCGTCCGCTCGATCTGATGCTGCCGTATCGGCTGGAAATGGGTACCGAGCTGGCCAATCCGGCCGGGCGCAGCCTGTATGCCTTCTGGGGCGAGCAGCTTACCGATGCGCTCAATGCCGACCTGGCAGCGCAGGGCGATGACGTGCTGATCAACCTGGCGTCGCAGGAGTATTTCAAGGCGGTACAGCCGAAGAAGCTGGCCGGTCGCCTGGTCACTCCACAGTTCCGCGACGAGAAGGATGGCCAGTTCAAGATCATCAGTTTCTTTGCCAAGAAGGCGAGGGGACGCATGGCGGCCTGGATCATCCGCAACCGGATCAGCCAGCCTGACCAGCTGCAGGCCTATGACGTCGATGGCTACCGTTTCAGCCCCGACCTGAGCCGGGGTGATGACTGGGTCTTCACCCGTCACCAGGGCGAGCCCTGCGCCGGTGCGCTGACACCGGAGGCCTGATCGTCAGCGCGCTGCCGCCGGCGCATGCCATTAGTCGTGTGCCGAGCGGGCTGGCAGCCGTAGCGGGTTGTCCCGTAGAATCCTGTCCTCTTTATGTGCAACGAGGATGAGTCTGTGACCGTCGACACCATCAAGGCCCTGCAGGCCGACCACTTCGGCCGCTGGAAGAATCGCGAGTCCATCGCCGAGTCCATGATCCCCGTGATCGGTACCCTGTACCGCGAGCGCAACGTCATCACCACGGTTTTCGGTCGTGCGCTGGTGAACCGTTCGGTCATCCAGATTCTCAAGTATCACCGCCGCGTGCGCATGATCGCCGGTGATCTGTCGGTGGTGGATACCTATCCGATTCTCGACATCGTGGCCTCGCTGAACCTCGGTCCCTGCCAGGTCGACATCGGCAAGCTCGCCATCGAGTACCGCGAGAAGGGTGCCGGCCAGGACCTGCGCAGCTTCGTCGAGGCAGCCCTGCGTCCGGGCATCGGCCTGCCGCAGCAAGGCGAGCCGCGTGACGTCGTGCTCTACGGCTTCGGCCGCATCGGCCGCATCCTGGCCCGCCTGCTGATCGAGAAGGCCAGCCTCACCGGCGGCCTGCGCCTGCGTGCCATCGTGGTTCGCAAGACCACTGACGGCGACCTGCAGAAGCGTGCCTCGCTGCTGCGCCGCGACTCCATCCACGGTCCGTTCGAAGGCACCATCGCGGTGGATGAAGAGAACGAAGCCATCATCGCCAACGGCAACTTCATCAAGGTGATCTACGCTGGCAAGCCCAGCGACGTCGATTACACCCAGTACGGCATCAGCAATGCCCTGCTCATCGACAACACCGGCAAGCTCAAGGACAGCGAAGGCCTGGGCCAGCACCTGACCTGCCCGGGCGTCAGCCGCGTGATCCTGACCGCGCCGGCCAAGGGCGACGTCAAGAACATCGTCTACGGCGTCAACAACGACACCATCACCGACGCGGACACCATCCTGTCGGCGGCGTCGTGCACGACCAATGCCATCACGCCGGTGCTCAAGGTCATGAACGACCAGTTCGGCATCCAGTCCGGTCACGTCGAGACCGTGCACTCGTTCACCAATGACCAGAACCTGATCGACAACTACCACAAGGCCGACCGCCGCGGCCGTTCCGCCGTGCTCAACATGGTCATCACCGAAACCGGTGCCGCCAAGGCCGTGGCCAAGGCGCTGCCGGAACTGCTCGGCAAGCTCACCGGCAACTCCATCCGCGTACCGACCCCGAACGTATCCATGGCCATCCTCAGCCTGACCCTGGACAAGGCCGCGAGCAAGGAAGAGATCAACGAGTTCCTGCGCAACGTGTCCCTGCACACCAGCCTTGACGAGCAGATCGACTTCACCAACTCCACCGAAGTGGTGTCGTCCGACTTCATCGGCTCGCGTGCCGCCGGCGTGTTCGACGCCCAGGCCACCATCGTCAACGGCAACAAGGCCAATCTCTATGTCTGGTACGACAACGAGATGGGCTACAGCTGCCAGGTCATGCGCATTGCCGAGCAGATCGCCGGTACGCATCACCTCTCGCTGCCGGCCGCCTGATCGGTCTGAGCAGTGGCGAAAAAGCAGGGGCACACGCCCCTGCTTTTTTTTGCGCAGCCGCCGTGTCACGGCTGCAATCGGTCTGTTTGACTCCCATTCGGTCTGTCCCGGCCCGGTTCAGGGTTTCCACCTGCGGTCTTTCCCTTATACTTTCGGCCAAACCGGGTCGTGTCGCGCGTGACGCTGCCCATAACAACAACCGTTGCCGGAAGCCTCCATGATCAAGATCAAGCGTGGTCTCGATGTGCCCATCGCGGGTGCGCCTGTCCAGCAGATTGGGACCAGCCCCGTCGTGCGCTCCGTTGCCGTGGTCGGTGCCGACTATCCCGGGCTCAAGCCCTCCATGTCTGTCGCCGAAGGCGATCAGGTCATCCTTGGCCAGCCCCTGTTCAGCGACAAGAAGAACCCGGCCGTGGTGTTCACGGCGCCGGCCAGCGGCCGCGTGCGTGCCATCAACCGCGGACACAAGCGCGTGTTCCAGTCGCTGGTCATCGACATTGATCCTGCCATCACGGACGCGGTCAGCTTCCCGGCGGTGGCACGTGACGCCCTCGCCAGCCTGGGCGCCGACGCCGTGCGCGAGCGTCTGCTTGCCTCCGGCATCTGGACAGCCTTGCGTACCCGTCCGTTCAGCAAGGTTCCCGATCCCGCCAGCCAGCCCTCGGCCATCTTCGTCAATGCCATGGACAGCAATCCGCTTGCGGCGCATCCGCGCGTGACCCTGATCGGCCGCGAGCAGGACTTTGCCGACGGCCTGGTCCTGCTGCAGCAGCTGGCGTCGACGGTCTATGTCGCACAGGCTCCCGGCAGCGACCTGCCCACCGGCACGGCGCGCAACGAGGTCTTTTCCGGTCCGCATCCAGCAGGTCTGGTCGGGACCCATATCCATTTCCTGCATCCGGTGTCGGCCCAGCGCACGGTCTGGCATCTCAATGCCCAGGATGTGGCCGCCATCGGCGTGCTCTTCACCCAGGGCCGCATTGACACGCAGCGCGTGATTTCGCTGGGCGGTCCGGTGGTGAAGCAGCCGCGCCTGATCAAGGTTCCCCTGGGGGCCTCGCTGGTCGATGTGGTCAGTGGCGAGCTGCAGCCCGGCGACAACCGCGTGGTGTCCGGATCGGTGCTTTCCGGCCGGCAGGCCCAGGGCGTCGAGTCCTACCTGGGCCGCTACCACCTGCAGGTGTCCTGCCTGGCCGAAGGTCGCGAGCGCGAACTGCTGCACTACTTCCGCCCGGGCACGCACCGCAGCTCGGTGCTCAACCTCTATCTCGGCAAGTTCCTGCGCAAGACGTTTGCCATGACCACCAGCACCAACGGCTCCGAGCGTGCCATGGTGCCGGTCGGAACCTACGAGCAGGTGATGCCGCTGGACATCCTGCCGACGCAGCTGCTGCGCAGCATGCTGGTGGGCGACAGCGATGCCGCGCAGGCGCTGGGCTGCCTGGAGCTGGACGAGGAGGATCTGGGCCTGTGCACCTATGCCTGCCCGGGCAAGTACGAATACGGACCGGTCCTGCGCGATGTGCTGACCCTGATCGAGAAGGAGGGCTGACGCATGAGCTGGCTCAAGAACAAACTCGAGGCCATGGAGCCTGATTTCCGCAAGGGCGGCAAGCACGAGAACTGGGCGGCGCTGTTCGAGGCCATCGACACCTTCTTCTACAGTCCGAAGAAGGTGACGCATGCCGCGGCGCATGTGCGTGACTCCATCGATCTCAAGCGCATCATGATCATTGTCTGGGCGGCCACCTTCCCGGCCATGTTCCTGGGCATGTGGAACACTGGCAGCCAGGCCCTGACCCTGCTCGCCAACGTGCCGGGGGCAACGCCGGACCAGCTCACCGATGCCTGGCGCGTCTGGGTCATCAGCCTGATTGCCGGCTTCGATGCCGGCAGCTGGTGGGACTGCCTGGTCTATGGCGCCACCTATTTCGTGCCGGTCTACCTGGTCACCTTCATTGTCGGCGGCTTCTGGGAAGTGCTGTTCGCGCAGAAGCGCGGCCATGAGGTCAACGAGGGCTTCTTCGTCACTTCGGTGCTGTTCGCGCTGACCTGCCCGCCGACCATCCCGCTCTGGCAGGTGGCCCTGGGCATCACCTTCGGCGTGGTCATCGCCAAGGAAGTTTTCGGCGGCACCGGCAAGAACTTCGTCAATCCGGCGCTGGCCGGTCGTGCATTCCTGTTCTTTGCCTACCCGGCGCAGCTTTCCGGTGACACGGTGTGGACCGCGGCCAATCCGGCCCTGTGGTCGCAGGCGGTGGACGGCTTCAGCGGCGCCACCGCGCTGGGTCAGGCCAAGGCCGCCGGCATCGAGGCCATGCAGCGCATCGGTGATGGCGGTCTGCAGGCCATCACCTGGTGGGATGCCTTCATCGGCAGCATCCCGGGCTCCATGGGTGAGGTCTCGACACTGGGCATCGCCATTGGCGCCGTCATCCTGCTCGCCACCCGGGTCGCCTCCTGGCGCATCATGGCCGGCGTGCTGCTCGGCATGGTCGCCACCTCGATGCTGTTCAATGCCATCGGCTCCGACACCAACCCGATGTTTGCCATGCCCTGGCACTGGCATCTGGTGCTCGGCGGCTTCGCCTTCGGCATGGTGTTCATGGCCACCGATCCGGTGTCGGCTGCCATGACCCACACCGGACGCTGGGTCTTCGGCATCGTCTGCGGTGTCATGGTGATGCTGATCCGCGTGGTCAATCCGGCCTATCCGGAGGGCATGATGCTGGCCATCCTGTTTGCCAACCTGACCGCGCCGCTGATCGACTACTTTGTCATCCAGGCCAACATCAAGCGGAGGGCGCTGCGCCATGTCTAAGGAATCCCGCGGCAAGACCCTGACCGTGGCCGTGGTGCTGTCGGTGGTCTGCTCGATCGCCCTGGCAGCGGCCGTGACCCTGCTGAAGCCGGTGCAGGACACCAACAAG
>VFQO010001786.1_pt1 | contig 15244 bp, 13 predicted proteins | sample 3512331 | NCBI WGS metagenome assembly VFQO01 (sample SAMN10412371, study PRJNA504923) | tailings metagenome | isolation source: Replicate 3 from Balatoc abandoned mine | place: Philippines: Itogon, Benguet | collected 2017-08-28
GGATCATGGAAGTGACCGAGCGGATCAGCGCCGCCAAGCTCGCCGCCAAGGTCGGCCGCACGCTCCCCGTGATCATCGACGAGGTGGGCGAGCCGGACGAGGACGGCGACATCGGCGCCACCGGCCGCAGCCAGGCCGACGCACCCGAAATCGACGGCGCTGTGTACCTGCGCAACGTGCCTGAAAACCTCCAACCGGGCGACATCGTGCAGGCCACCATCGAGGACGCCGATGCGCACGACCTGTTCGGGGTGATCGCCGCGAAGTGAGCCACAAGCGGACAAAGCGGACACCCTGTCCGCTTTGCACTTTCAGCATATCATATTGATTGGAAATTAATTTCCGGCCTTCCGCACAGGCGGACGGACACGGGCGCGCAGCGCGAAACCGCCGCCTGTGCCTTTCCGGCAGCGGTGATCGGTGGGGGCTCGACAAGGGCAAAGAGCGCAACAGTGCCCCGCTTTACCCCGCCCGGGCAAAGTAGGAAAACGCCCCGTCATCGCGCGCCGGACGCGTCGCACCTCTCCGCCGCATGGCGCGGGGTCCCCGTTAACTCCGCGCCAGCCACCGTCCCCGCGAGGGACGCGGGTTAGCTAACATCTGGCAACCAAGCTTCTTACGCGGCATATTCCGTCGCAATGATCCGTTCGCTCGTCATCCCCATCGGCCTTGTCGCCCTTGCTGCTTCCTGCGCGCCGCTGATCGCTCAGGATGCAGGCAGCGCTGCCGAGGCTGCGCAACCGGTCAGCGCCCGCGCGGATCAGGCGTTCGAGCGGATCGATCCCGATCGCGCGATGGACGCCGCGCCCGCCATTGATGCCGCGCTGCCGCCGCTCGCGGGGGATGACGCGGTGACCTATACCGCGCCCGAACCGCAAGCCGTCCCGCGCGCTCCGGCAGCGCGGATGATTGCCAGCACCGATCCTTTCGTGATCAAGTCGGTCCTGCCGATCGAAGGCGCGATCCGCTATGGCGACTGGTTCTGGGACGAAACCGCCGCCCCGCAGGCGGGCAAGCTCGTCATCACCGTCGATCTCGACGCACGCGTCATCAGCGCTTTCCGCGACGGGCACGAAATCGGCACGGCCGTGGCGCTGCTCGGCACCCGCGCACACCCGACGCCGACCGGCACTTTCCCGATCCTGACCAAGGAACGCGACAATGTGTCGGAGAAATACAACGACGCGCCGATGCCGTGGACGCTGCGGCTGACATGGGACGGGATCGCTATCCATGGCTCGCCCGTGCTCAACGGCTATGCCAGCCACGGCTGCATCGGCGTGCCCGATGCCTTTGCCGCCAAGCTGTTCGCCGCTGCCGGGCGCGGGGACAAGGTGATCATCACCCGCGGACGCATGATCGGGGTCGGCGACAAGGTGCTTTGATCTGCGGCCACCTCGGGTGGCGCAATCAGTTCACGCTCCCCCGCGCAGGCTCCGGCCGGAAGCGCCAGACGCGCATCATCACGCCGATCTTCTCCACCTTCTCCACCCCCGGCACCGCCAGCACCCCGCCGAGCGAGGCGTTCTCGCCCTGCCACAGCCGGTCCCACGCCCGTGCGGCCTCGGCACGGGTGGCGTGGCCGCCGAGTTCGGCGATGATCCGCAGGATGGTCTCGATCGCGATGATCCGCGGCACATTGGCGCAATAGACGAAGCCCAGCCCGCCCGGCGCGCTCTCGTCGCGCAGCACCATCTCGTCCCAGTCGAGCTCGGCATACCATTGCAGCGCCTGCCATCCTTCGGCGATATGCGCGGCGCTGGTGGCGAGCCGGGCGGGATCGAGCCAGTCCGCCTCGGCCAGCCTTGCGCGGATCGCGGCGCGCTCGAAATCGGGGTTGGCGTTGGAAGGGTCCTGCACCGCGGCGATCCCGGCGGCGGCCACCACGGCTTCGAGCTCGCCCTTGCGCCAGCCGAGCAGCGGGCGCAGCAGCACCACCTCGCTGTTCTCGATCCGCGAGGCCGCGCGCACGCCCGCCAGCCCGGCCAGCCCGCTCCCGCGGTTGAGGCGCATCAGCAGCGTTTCGGCCTGATCGTCGGCGTGGTGCGCGGTGGCGACCGCGCCCAGCCCGCGCGCCCGCGCCCATTCGGCCAGCGCCGCATAACGCCCGGCGCGGGCCTGCGCCTGCAGGTTGCCGGGCCAAGGGGTCAGGGTGATCGCGGTAAAGGGAATGCCGCGCTCGCCCGCCAGCCGCTCGACCAGTGCCACCTCGCCCGCCGCTTCGGGCCTGAGGCCGTGATCGACGCTGGCCACCGCGATCTGCCCCGGCAGCACAGCATGGGCGAGGAGCATCAGCGCAAGGCTGTCCGGCCCGCCGGAAACCGCGAGGCCCAGCGGCCCCGTGCGATCATCAGCGGACCACAGCGCCGCCAGATCGGCAGCGAAGCGCCCGGCCTGCGCCGGTGTCAGCTGCACTTCACCTTGGCGAGGTTCGCCTTGTATTCATCGGCCAGCCGCCCCGAGGCGACCAGCGGATAGGTCTCGCTGAATTCGGCGAGCGCGATGCAGGCCTTCTTGTTGTCCTTCAGCGCGATCATCGACTGGGCGAGATAGAGCAGGCTGTCGGGCGCGCGGTCACCGGCCTTGTTGGCCTGATAGTTCTTGAGGAACCACTGCGCGGCTTCCTTGGGCATGTTGTCGTCGAGATAGGCACGGCCCAGCAGGTTGCGTCCGAAGCTGATGCGCGAATGATTGGGGTACTGCTCGACGAAGCGGGTCAGCTGCTGGCGCGCTTCGGGAAAGAACCCGGCGTTCCACAGGCGGAAGCCGTAGGAATATTCGTCGTCCCCGGCGTCGGCCGTCTGCGGCTTGGCGATGGCCTGCACCGCAGCCAGACGCTCGGCGCTGGGGCCGGCTGTCATGGCGGGAACCGCAGGCCGGGTGGCGGCCGGAGCGGGCGTCGTCGTGGCAGGGCGCGTGGTGGCGGCGACGGTGGCGGAGGCCGGCGGAGGCGTGGTGGCGGCGATGCTCGCGGCGGGGCGCTCGATCGCGGGCGGGCCAGCCGGCGCGGCGGCGGCAGGCACCTGTCCTGCCTCGACTGCGGCGAGGCGTCGCTCGATCAGGCCGAGCTGGTTGGCCTGCTCCTCCGAACGCGCGGTCAGCACCTGAAGCTGGGCTTCGAGCGCATCGAGCCGCACGAGAATATCTGTCACCGGGGTGGTCGCCGGGGGGATCACCCCCATGACCTGCCCGTTATTGGCAGGCGCCTCGGTGCCCGGCGCGATCTGCGGCTCGAACAGCCGCCCGTCACCGCCCGGGAAGACCTTGCGCTGCAAGGCACGCACTTCGGCCTCGATCTTGCGCAGCCGCGCCTCGGCCGCGCTATCCTGCGCGAAGCCCGCCGCAGGCACCACGGCGACAGCGGCAGCGGCGAGCAGCAGGCGCATCACCCGCAGACGAACCGCCCTTGTGTGCATGGGGCGCGCAGAAAGGATCGGAACGGCGGTGGTCATGTTCACAAAAGGCTCCCTTGCGATGGCTGCTCCGGCATGGCGCGGCGCAGATGAACACGGGCCGAATCCCTGCCCGCTCAGGCCCGCCAAGTCGAGAGGGATACCCCCCTAATCAACACCGAATTCGCCCCGCACTCCAGGGCGCAGGCGCTTAGCGTCCAGGCGTCTGGGTCGCCGCGGGCTCGGCCGGGACTTCAGTTGCCGGTGCTGCGGCAGGCATCTGCTCGGCCACCTGCGGCGCAGTCCGGCGCGCGGCGGGCTGTGCGGGCACGGTTGCCCCGGGCGTAGCGGCCAGCACCGGCGGCTGCGCGCGGGCGAGCAACGCCGCTGCCGACACCGGCACGCCCGAAATCTGCGCCGGCGTAGCGGCCAGCGCGGGAACAGGTTTGCCGCCCACGGTAATCGCCAGCAGATCGGGCCGCCCGGTATTGATCCGCGGATCGGCGGCCTCGGGCGGCAGGGTGAAGCTTTCGCCCTGCTTGAGCTGCTTTTCGATCAGGCGCGCGCCGCCTTCCTCGTAGATCCGCACCCACACGTCCGCGAGCGCGGTGAACACTACCGGACCGCCTGCAATCGCCGTGGCTGCCGGAGGCGCCGCAGTGGTCGTTGCCGCCGTGGGCTCGGGGCTCGGCGCGGTGAGCGGGGCAGGCCCCACCCCGGCACCAAAGCGGGTGCTGAAGAACGCGATCAGCCCCACCGCCAGCACCAGCGCGGCAAAGGCGCCGAACCATGCGAGGCCCGCCGAGGGCAGCTTGGCCGGATCACCCGGCTCCATCCCGCCCGGCACCATCGCGCGCCGTGCGTTCCCGTCCGCGAGTTCTTCGCGCACCGCTTCGGTGATGAGGGCATCGTCCAGTCCCACCGCCTTGGCGAAAGTGCGGGTGAAACCGATCGCATAGGCGCGCGAGGGCAGCGCCGCGAAATCGCCCGCTTCGATCACTTCGAGATGGCGCAGCGGAATGCGGGTCTCTGCCGCAACCTGCGTCAGTTCGAGCCGCCGCGCCTCACGCGCTGCCCTCAGCCGCGCGCCGACCCCGCCATAGGCCTCCGCTTGCGCCTCATCGGCGCTGATATCCTGTTCGCTGTCCATGACCCGGGTCCGCGCCTTCTTGTGAGGGCTGTTTTTGCAAGTGTGAGCGTGAATTACGCTTGAACGCGAAAGAGCCTGTGCAGGCGGCTCCTGTCAAGCGGCCAGCAGGCGGAGCGGCCCGCGCGGCGCACGGCGTGCCGCAAGGCCTGCCCGAACGGCCTCAATCATATTCGATGTCGCGCGCGTCGGCCCAGGCCGCCAGCTGGGCCCGCAGATCGCCCTTCGGCTCGGTCAGCCAGCCGTTCATCGCTGCGGACAGCTCGGCCAGATCGACCTTGCGCACCAGTTCCTTGATCGGACCGACCGCCGCGGGCGTGATCGACAGGCGGCGATAGCCGATGCCCATCAGCGCCAGCGCCTCCAGCCGGCGCCCGCCCATCTCGCCGCACACCCCGATCTCCACGCCCGAGCCGATGCTCGACTGCATCACCCGCTTGAGGAAGCGCAGGATCGACGGGCTGAGCCAATCGTAACGCTCGGCCAGCTTCGGGTTGGCGCGGTCTGCCGCGAACAGGAACTGGGTGAGGTCATTCGTGCCAATCGACAGGAAGCTGAGGCGCGGCAGCAGCATGTCGAGCACTTCGGCGAGTGCCGGCACTTCGAGCATCGCGCCGAAATGGATGCGTTCAGGCAGCAGCTTCTTCTGCGCGCGCAGGTAAGCGAGCTGTTCGTCGAACACCGCCTTGGCCGCGTCGAACTCCCACGGCTCGCTGACCATCGGAAACATCACATAGAGCGAACGCCCGGCCGCCGCTTCGAGCAGCGAGCGCGCCTGCACCTTCATCAAGCCTTCGCGTTCGAGCGCGAGCCGCAGCGCGCGCCAGCCCATCGCGGGATTTTCGTCCTGCGCGGCGATCTCGGAGGCGAGATAGGGCACCGACTTGTCGCCCCCGATATCGACCGTGCGGAAGATCACCGGCTTGTCTCCGGCCGCATCGAGCACGTCGCGATAGAGCCGCGTCTGGCGGTCACGCTGCGGCAGGGTGGCGGAAACGAGAAACTGGAATTCGGTGCGGAACAGCCCCACCCCGTCCGCGCCGGTCATCGCCAGCATGCTCATGTCGTCCCTGAGCCCGGCATTCATCATCACCTGGATGCGGGTGCCGCAGCGGGTGAAGGGCTCGACATCGCGCAAGCTCGCATAGGCCGCCTGCTTCTCGCGGCTCTTGGCAAAGCGGGCGTGGAACGCATCGGCGACCTGCGGCAGCGGGCGCACGATCGCGCTGCCGGCCGTGGCATCGAGCAGCACCTCGTCGCCTTCGCGGATCGTGGTGCGCACGCCTTTGGTACGGCCGATCACCGGCACGTTCATGGCCCGCGCCACGATCACCACGTGGGCGGTCAACGAGCCTTCCTCGAGGATCACGCCCTTCAACCGGCGCTTGTCGTATTCCAGCAGTTCAGCCGGGCCAAGATTGCGTGCGATCAGGATCGTGTCCTTGCGCAGGCCTTGCGAGGCTGCGGTGCCGAACCGGCCGGCGACGATCCGCAACAGACGGTTGGCCAGATCCTCCAGATCGTGCATCCGGTCGGCCAGCAACGGATCGTCGATCTCGCGCATCCGCATGCGGGTGTGCTGCTGCACGCGCTCGATCGCGGCTTCCGCAGTCAGGCCGGAATCGATCGCCTCGTTGATGCGCCGCGACCAGCCTTCGTCATAGGCGAACATCTTGTAGGTCTCGAGCACCTCCTCGTGCTCGCCCCCGATGCCGAATTCGGCCTGGTTGGCCAGACTGTCGATCTGCTCGCGCATCTTGTCGAAGGCACGATAGACGCGCTGGCGTTCGGCCTCGATGTCCTCGGCCATGACCTGCGTGATCTCGACCCGCGGCTGGTGATACACCGCCGTCCCGGCCCCCAGACCCTTCACCAGCGTCAGCCCGGTGAGCGTCTGCGGCCCGGTCTGCTCCTGCGTCAGCCCGCGCGCCTCTTCTTCATCGACGAGTTCGGCATTGGCGATCATCTCCGAGAGCACCATCGCGGTGGTCTGGAGCGCCTCGATCTCGACGTCCTCGTAGCGGCGCGGCTCGACATGCTGGACGCACAGCACCCCCACCGCACGTTCGCGATAGACGATCGGCACGCCGGCAAAGGAGTGGAACTTTTCCTCGCCGGTTTCGGGGCGGTACTGGAAGTCGGGATGCGCCTTCGCCTCGGCGAGGTTGAGCGTCTCGACCTTCTGCGCGATCGCGCCGGTCAACCCCTCGCCGATCGCCATGCGGGTGACGTGCACCGCGCTCTGGTTGAGGCCGCGGGTGGCGAACAGCTCCAGCATCCCCTCGCGCAGGAGGTAGATCGAGCACACCTCGCTCGACAGGCACTCGCCGATGATCTCCACCACCTGATCGAGCTTGGCCTGCGCGTGCATGCGCGAGGCCATGACCTCGGTCAGGCGGGTGAGAATCCGGCGGGCGGCTGCGGCTGCACTCATCACCAAGCAGGCTTAAGGCCGCAACCGCCAACCTGCAACCACCGCGGCAGAAACAGCCCGGATCAGTGCGCGGAGATTTCCTCCTTCAAGCGCAATTTCTGCTTCTTGAGCGCCTGGATCGTCGCGGTGTCGGGCACAGGCCGGGCCATTTCCCGACGGAGCTGCGCCTCGAGATCGGCGTGCTTGGCCTGGAGGGCGTGGATGTGGGAAGACACTGCGGTCGAAGCCATTCGAGTTCTCCTGTCCTGCGCGGGGGGATGCCCCCGCAAAGGCGACTCGAGCCAATCGCGGCCGAGCCGCAGGTTTCATTGAAACCACATGCAGTGTGGAATGCAAAGCCTTACTGCATCCTCAATCGGCACATCCGCACCGGCCCGCGACGAACCGTGCCTGCGCCCTCCCTGCCTTGCGGGCCGGCGGCGGAAAAAAGGTGTGCGCCATCTTATCGAATCGCGCAGGAACGCGTAGCGCGGCGGGGCGTTAGCGGGCGCACGGGCACTACCGCCTGTCACACGAGGGGATACAACGAGGCATGACCGAGCAGGAGCTGAGGAAAAAGCTCGAATTGCTCAGGACCGAGCATCGCGACCTCGATGCCGCGATTGCCGCCCTGACCGAAGCCGCGCGCCAGAGTGCCTTCGCCGACCAGCTCCAGATCGCCCGCCTGAAGAAGCGCAAGCTGCGTCTGAAGGACCAGATCGCGATCATCGAAGACACGCTACTGCCCGACATCATCGCGTGATGACGCAGCACCGCGCAGACGCGCGATGCAGACTCCCCCCCGGTTGCCCCTGCATGGTTAGCAAAGCATCAATTCTGTGCCCGGAAGGGACGGGTGCGAAAATTACTTGGAAAGTAACCATGACCGAGTGGCGGAGCGGGGGCTTGCGGCCTATTCTCGCCCGAGCATGGCCCGCACCACCAATCTTTCCCGCCCGATTATCGAGGCGCTCTACACCGAAGCGCTGTTGCTTGCCGACGAGGTGCGCGCCGTTTTCACCGCAGGCACGCGCGAGCCGGTGATCGGCGAGGACGCCTTCGTGCGCCTCGCGCTCTCGACCGAGGGGCTCAAGACCACCACCCGGATGATGCACGTGCTGGCGTGGCTGTTGAACCAGCGCGCGCTGTTTTCAGGCGAACTCAGCGAAACGCAGATGCGGCTGCATGGCGCGCTGCCGCCCGATCGCAGATCGGACGAGAAGCAGCTGGCGCTGCTCGAACCGGAAACCCGCGCGCTGATCGCCGAAACCGAACGCCTGCACCAGCGCATTGCGCGGCTGGACGAGGCATGGCGCCAGCATTTCGAGATGACCTCGCCCGCCCGTGCCTTTCAGGAACGCATCGGCCGCGAATTCGGGCGTTTTCGCTAGGCAGCGCCCTTCGGTGGCGCACACCACCCGCCCCGGCTCCCCACCCGATCACTATAACATAGTGGCACTATTGGTGGCCGGGTGGGGAGGCGGGGCGGCCAAAGGGAAGGCACGTCTGCATCGCGCAATAGCGCAATCCGAAACTACGCCGCGCTGAGCGCCTTGCGCCACGCCGCCAGCCGCGCTTCGCGGACATTCCCGTCCATCTGCGGCGTGAACGTTGCCAGCCGGCCGCGCATCGCCTGCGCCGCGGCATCGAGGCTGGGGTAGAGCCCGGCGCCGGTCGCCGCCAGCATCGCTGCCCCCAGCGCGGTCGTTTCGACGAAGCCGGGCCGTTCGACGGCCACGCCCAGCATGTCCGCGAGATCCTGCGCCATCCAGTTGTTGGCGCTCATCCCGCCGTCGATCCGCAGGCTCTGCCACGGCGCGCCGTCGGCGGCGAAGGCGGCAGCGAGATCGTGGGTCTGATGCGCCATCGCCTCCAGCGCCGCGCGCGCCAGCTGCGCCTTGCCGCTGGCGAAACTCAATCCGGCGATCACTCCGCGCGCATCAGCCCGCCAGTGCGGTGCGCCCAGCCCCGACAAAGCGGGCACGATCACCACCCCGCCGCTATCGGGGATCGAGCGCGCCAGCGCCTCGGTCTCCTCGGCCACCTCGACGATCCCGAGCGAATCCCGCAGCCACTGCACAAGGCTCCCCGCGACGAAAACCGAGCCTTCGATGGCATAGGTGCGCGCACCCTCGATCTGGGTCAGCACCGTGCCGAGCAGGCGGTTGGTCGAGCGCGGAATGCGGCTGCCCTGGCAGGTCAGCACGAAAGCGCCGGTGCCATAGGTCGCCTTGGTCTGCCCCGGCTGAAGGCACGCCTGTCCGATGGTCGCCGCCTGCTGATCGCCCGCCAGCCCGGTGATCGGGATGGCACGCCCGAACAGCGACGGATCGGTCATGGCGAGCGGCCCTGCCATGTCGGTGACGCCGGGCAGCGCCGCGCGCGGCACGCCGAACAGATCGCACAGCCCCTCGTCGAACTGCGCATCCTCCAGCCCCATCAGCAAGGTGCGGCTGGCATTGCTGGCGTCGGTGATGTGCGTGGTGCCGCCGGTGAGCTTGAACACCAGCCAGCTTTCGACCGTGCCGAAGGCCAACGTCCCGCGCTCGGCTGCGGCGCGCACTTCGGGCAGATTGTCGAGCATCCAGCGCATCTTGGTGCCCGAGAAATAGGGATCGAGCAGCAGTCCCGTGCGCTCCTGCACCCCGGCCTCGTGCCCGGCGGCGCGCAATTGCGCACAGAACGGCTCGGTGCGGCGGTCCTGCCAGACGATCGCATTGGCGAGCGGCTCGCCCGAGGCGCGGTCCCACGCCACCACAGTCTCGCGCTGGTTGGTGATGCCGAGCCCCGCAATCGCCGCCGCCCCGCCCGCCTTGGGCACGACTTCGAGCGCGCAGGCGAGCGTCTTGTCCCAGATCTCGCGCGGATCATGCTCCACCCAGCCGCTCTGCGGGTAGTGCTGTGTCAGCGGGGCGTGCGCGGATGCCACCAGCACCCCGTCGCTCGCGAACAGCATCGCGCGAGTGGAGGTGGTGCCTTCATCGAGCACCAGAATGTAGTCGGCCATGGAACCCTCTCTCTTTTCCCTCCCTCTAGCCGCTGGGATTGCGCAAAGTCGAGATGCCAGACAGGCACGCCCCCAACCCCTTCCGCCTGCGGGGAAGCGTTGGGGGTGGGCAAGTCCCTTGCCGTCAGCATGAGACAGCGCCATGAGGCACCCATGGTCACGATCCCCCCCCAGCCCTGGCCCACCGGCCTTGCCGAAGATGTCGAGCCGCTGGTGCGCCGCGTGCTGGCACCCAATCCCTCGCCCTACACCTTCACCGGCACCCAGACCTATGTGGTGGGCGAGCCGCAAGGGCCGGACTGCGCGGTGATCGATCCCGGCCCCAACGAGGCCGAGCATATCGACGCAATCCTCGCCGCCGTCGCCGGACGTGCGGTGACGGCGATCATGTGCACCCACACCCACCGCGACCATTCGCCCGCCGCCGCGCCGCTTGCAGAGCGGACAGGCGCCCCCGTCATCGGCTGCGCGCCGCTGGTGCTGTCATCCGATCTGCCGCGTTCGGACGAGGCCTTCGATACCACTTACGCCCCCGACAAGGTGCTGCTGGACGGCGAGCAGGTGTCCGGCACCGGCTGGACCCTCACCGCGATCGCCACGCCGGGACACACTTCAAACCACCTGTGCTTCGCGCTCGAGGAATCGGCTGCGCTGTTCACCGGCGATCACGTCATGGGCTGGTCAACCAGCGTGGTGGTGCCGCCCGATGGCGACATGGGCGATTACATGGCGAGCCTTGAAAAGCTGCTGGCCCGCGAGGACCGGGTCTATCACTCGGCCCACGGCGCCGCGATCGAGAAGCCGCGCCAGCTGGTGCGCGGCATGATCGGCCACCGCCGCCAGCGCGAGAACCAGATCCTGCGCCTGCTGGGCGAGCGCGCCCGCCCCGTCAGCGCCTTTATCCCGGACATGTACAGAGGCCTCGATCCGCGCCTCGTCGGCGCTGCCGAGATGAGCGTCACCGCTCATCTCATCGACCTTGAGCGGCGCGGGTTGGCGGCCTGCGATGCGCAGGAGTGGCGGTTGACGGGCGCGTGAGAGCCGGCCTCGCTTGCCCCGCTAGGGCAGGGTCTGCAGCATCGGGCCAAAGTCAGTCATCACACCTTTCGAGGACATAGCCTGTCCCGCGCACACAGCGGATCCTGTAATTCTTCAGACGCTTGCGCAGCTTGTGAATACGCACGCTGAGCGACTGGAGCCGAAAATCTCCGGCGTGAAAATCGAAGGAGGCCAGCTCGCGATAGCGCAGAACCTTGCCGCTATTGTTGTAGAACTGCCGCAACAGAGCCATCTGGGCTGCATAGACCTGCCCTTCGATGTTCTCCTCGCAGAACTGGCGGAACTCCAGATCGTCCTTGATCGCTGCATTGTAATACAGTTGGCGGTTGAGCTGCGCCTGGATCCGCACCAGCACTTCCGCTTCTTTCATGCGCGTATCGAACACATCGTCGAAACCGAACCGCAATAGAGCGGCCCGCTCCTTCGGAGTCGATTCCGTCATCATCGCGTAGCACAGTTTGTTTGCCAGCAGGGGCTTGTACTGGCGAAGGACGCGCTTTGCTCTGACAAGATCGTCGAAAACAGCGACAATCACCGAAAATGGCTGAAACTGCCGCGAAAATCCGCGCAGATTTTCATTGTCGATCACGTGGATTTCGACCGGGCCGAATGCCGAATGAACGAAATCTTTCAATGCAGGTGCAATCTGCGACCCGATCGTCACAAACCGGGTGGCATCTGCTGCTTCGCGGAAGCTTTGGCTGGGAGCGGCGCGGTCCCTGTCCGTCAAGTATGCAAATTGCTCGGCGTCCTGATCCTCGGAGAAACGAAAAAGACCCAAATCCCGCTCAAGATCTTCGGATAACTTTCCCACCAGTACCTCATCAGGCGCCACAGGCTCTCCATCAGAAATTGCGAGATATAAGCTTTTTTTCATGTCTTTTTCTCATTCCATAGAGAAAATTGAACTATTTCCGTAGTTTTATCGCGAATCGAAGTAATGATACATATTCTCAATAAAAAAGACTATTAGTAGTCTTTACTTAAAACCAACCTTATATTTCCATCAAACAGGCCATACAGGCCGAAACAGTAATTTCCAAAGTTTTTCAGATTGTTATTGGTGCAAATTTCACACCGAACCGGATTTGATTAGCCAATAATTAACGCATCAGACTAATTTTTGTCTGGCCGCATTGCGTCTGAGTTATTGATGGAACTTGCCTCGGTATCGGCAAAATTGTCCATCGCTGTCATGGGCTCCCCTCACGACCAAAACGATGTGCGGCATCTCGGCGGCTTGACTTACGAGGCACGCAATCGGCTCGCCATGGTCCACCCGATCCGCGCGTCCCCGTTATCCTGTCGTCCCTGTCGATGGGCGAGAGCCGTTGGCAGTCGGTCGGAAAGCGGCTGCTTGCACAATCCACCTTGACGTAGGAAGCTGTCTTCCGGAGCACTGCAAGGGAGGCAGTCATCATGGCGACATTGGCACAGCGCGGCACCGCGGCTCACGACACGCGCTTCTTCACCACCATGGTGCTGGTGATGGCACTGGTGATCGTGGCGGGGTTCTCGTTCAATCTGGCGATAGGACGATCGAGCTTCGCCGCGCCGTGGCCGCTCCATGTGCACGGCGTGATCTTCATGGGCTGGCTCGGGCTCACGGCCGCGCAAGGCCTGACCATCGCCAGCGGCAACATCGCGCTGCACCGGCAACTGGGCAGGCTCGCCTATCTGTGGATCCCCCTGATGGTCGCCGGCGGGACGCTGGTGATCATCGTTTCGGCCCGCACCACCGGCGGACCGTTCTTCTTCGCGCAGAACGAATTCTTCGTCAGCAACCTCGCCGGGTTGCTGACCTTCGGCGGCCTTGCGCTGTGGTCGCTGCGCGCGCGCCGATACAGCGGCTGGCACCGGCGGCTGATGCTGGTGGCGATGAGCATCCTGACCGGCCCGGGCCTCGGACGGCTGCTGCCGATGCCGCTGTTCACCCCCTACGCCTGGCCGATCGCCAATCTGCTGACGCTGGTCTTCCCGCTGATCGGCATGATCGCCGACTGGCGCCGTTATGGCCGGGTGCATCCGGCCTGGTGGTGGGGCGTGGGGATCGATGTCGGGATGTTCGCCGCCTCGATGGCGCTGGCCTATTCGCCGCTGGGCTATGCCATCACCGAGTGGGTGATCGCCGGAACACCGGGAGCGGCGCGGCCGATGGCGGCGTTCCTGCCGCCGGGGTTTGCGATGTAGGTTTTCGCTCGAAAATCGCGGGCCAACGCCTATATCCCGGGAGCACATTCAACAGCGGGATTGCCCCATGAGCCTTGTCACCAAAGTCCCCACCGGCGCCGATCTGCTCGCCGAGATCGACCGCTTGCGCAAGGAACGCAATGCGGTGATCCTCGCGCATTATTACCAGACGGCCGATATCCAGGACATTGCCGACTTCGTGGGCGACAGCCTCGAACTCAGCCGCAAGGCCGCGGCAACCGATGCCGACGTGATCGCCTTCTGCGGGGTCAAGTTCATGGCCGACACCGCCAAGATCCTCTCGCCGCAGAAGACCGTGATCCTGCCCGACATGGACGCCGGGTGCAGCCTTGAAGACAGCTGCCCCCCCGAGAAGTTCCGCGCCTTCCGCGAGGCGCACCCCGATCACATCGCGCTGACCTACATCAACTGCTCGACCGAGGTGAAGGCGCTCTCCGACATCATCGTCACATCGTCGAGCGCCGAGACGATCCTCGCCCAGATCCCGCCCGAACAGAAGATCATCTTCGGGCCCGACCGGCACCTCGGCGGGTACCTTTCCCGCAAGTTCAACCGCGACATGCTGCTGTGGCCCGGCGTGTGCATCGTCCACGAGGCTTTCTCCGAGACCGAGCTGCTTAAGCTCAAGGAGCAATACCCCGGCGCGCCCGTCGCCGCGCACCCCGAATGTCCGCCGACGATCATCGATCACGCGGACTATGTCGGTTCGACCAGCGGCATCCTCGACTTCGCCAAGACCTTCCCCGGCGACACGCTGATCGTCGCGACCGAGCCTCACATCATCCACCAGATGGAAAAGGCGCTGCCCGAGAAGACCTTCATCGGCGCGCCCGGCGCGGACGGGAACTGTTCGTGCAACATCTGCCCCTACATGGCGCTGAACACGATGGAGAAGCTCTACGTCGCGCTGCGCGACCTGCAGCCGCAGATCGAGATCGAGGAGGGCCTGCGCCTGAAGGCCAAGCGCAGCCTCGACCGGATGCTCGAAATGGCGAGCGGGACGGTGGGCATGGGCGACCTCGGCAAGGTGCGCTTCAGCGGGGATTGATCTGCGTCAGGCCCGCGCCCGGCTAACCGCCAGCGCGGCGCCGACCAGCGCCATGCCCAGCACGTCCAGCACGCTCAGTACCTCGCCGAAGGCCAGCCAGCCATAGAGCGAGGCGACCGCGGGCTGGGTCAGCAGGGCAAGGCCCACCACCAGCGGCGGGAAATACTTGAGCGAATAGACCATCAGCCCCTGCCCGATCAGCTGGCTGCCGATGAACAGGCCGACCACCGGCCCCCAGCTCCCCGGCCACACCGGCTCGCCCAGCACCAGCGCGATCGCCAGCAGCACCGGGCAGCCGAACAGGCTGACCCAGACCAGCAGGCTCCACGATCCGAACTGCCCGCGTGCGCCCTGCAGGGTCAGCAGGTAGACCGCATAGAGCAGCCCCGCGGCAAGGCAGAACAGGTCCCCCACCAGCGTCGCGGTCGAGATTTCGAGGCTGCGCCCCATCAGGATCGCCGCGCCGGCCAGCGCGAACAGGATGGCGAGCCATTCCAGCCCGCGCGGCAGCATCCGCGCCGCGATGAAGCCCCAGAACAGCAGAACGATCGACCCGGCATTGCCGAACAGCGTCGCATTGCCGAGCCGGGTCATGCCGATGCCGATGTGCCAGCTTGCAAGGTCCAGCGCGAAGGTCACCGCGCCCAGCGCCACCAGCGCCAGCGTCTTTGCGCCCATGCCGGTCAATCGCTGGCCGTTCGACCGCGCCAGCAGCACCAGGAAAGGCAGTGCCAGGAACAGCCGCCAGAAGCCCGCCGCCACGGGGCCGGTATCGGCCATCCGCACGAACCACGGCCCCAGCGCCAGCGCGACGTTGCCGCCCAGCAGCGCCGCCAGCAGCAGCCACCCCGCCGGGCGGCGGGGTGCATCGGCCGGCTCGCCGACAAGTTCTGCTTGGGGCGCCCCCTTATTTTCCATCCTTGCGCCGTAGCCTTGGCCGCGCCAAGTGAATAGCCAATCGAAACTG
>VFQO010001787.1_pt1 | contig 15234 bp, 14 predicted proteins | sample 3512331 | NCBI WGS metagenome assembly VFQO01 (sample SAMN10412371, study PRJNA504923) | tailings metagenome | isolation source: Replicate 3 from Balatoc abandoned mine | place: Philippines: Itogon, Benguet | collected 2017-08-28
GATCCGGCGGGTTGGCCTTCGCAGTCGAGGCTGCCGTCGACGCGCACCTTTGCTTTCCAGCGGCGCTTGGTATCGGTGAGCAGCGTACCCGGCGCGATCATGCCGCATTCGACGAGCGTGCCAAAGGCGACGCGCGTCGCGGCCTGCGGTGCCATCATCGTCTTCACCGCGCTCTCGTCGAGCGGCAGCGCCATTTCGATGCGTTCTTTCGCCGCGGCGATATAGTCATCCTCGCGCTCGATGCCGATGAAATGACGGCCAAGCCGCTTGGCGACCGCGCCGGTAGTCCCGGTCCCGAAAAACGGATCGAGGATCACGTCGCCCGGGTTCGAACAGGCCAGCAGCACACGATAGAGCAAGGCTTCGGGTTTCTGCGTCGGGTGGACCTTGTGGCCGCCCTTTTTCAGCCGCTCCTGCCCCGCACAGATCGGGATCAGCCAGTCGCTGCGCATCTGCAATTCATCGTTCAGCGTCTTCATCGCGCGATAGTTGAAGGTATATTTCGCCTTCTCGCCCATCGACGCCCAGATCAAGGTCTCGTGCGCGTTGGTGAAGCGGGTACCCTTGAAATTGGGCATCGGGTTCGCCTTGCGCCACACGATGTCGTTCAGGATCCAATAGCCATTGTCCTGCAGTGCGGTCCCGACCCGGAAGATATTGTGATAGCTGCCGATCACCCAAATGCTGCCGCCGGGTTTGAGGATGCGCTTCGCTTCCTTCAGCCACGCGTGGGTAAAGCGATCGTATGTCGCCAGGCTATCAAACTTGTCCCATTCGTCATTGACCGCATCGACCTGGCTGCCGTCGGGACGATGGAGGTCGCCGCCGAGTTGGAGGTTGTAGGGCGGATCGGCAAAGATCATGTCGATCGACGCCGCGGGCAGCGAGCGCATCATCTCAACGCAATCGCCTTGCAGGATGCTGTCTAGCGGCAGATCGGCGGGTGCGATTTTGGCCGCGCGCTGCTTCGCCGCGGGCGACTTGACCCGTTCCATTACACCCATGTCTCGCCCCTGCTGCGCATCCAAAGAAGGCCTTGATGAGTCCGGCGCAGTCCGCCGTCAAGCGCAGAAGTCTAAGGATTCCGCCTAACTAACTGGTTAACGCGGTGAGAACGAAACGAGTCTGACACAGCATATGGAGTCCGCCGCGACTCGGGGACTCAACGGGTGGTGGTGTGGCGAGGAGGACTCAGTGGCGAAAAAAATCGCAATCCCTTCTCCCCTTGCGGGAGAAGGATACGAAGCCTTGGCGCGAAGCGCCTAGGCGCAGTTGGATGAGGGGTTGCGAGCCGCAGGCTCGCGCGGTCGCCATGCGACCGCCACCCCTCACCCAGCTCCGACTAGGCAGCAAGCTGCCAAGTCTCCACATCCCTCTCCCGCAAGGGGAGAGGGTTTTAGAATCAAATCCCCGGATCAACCCCGGTCAGCTCCACCGACCGCTGCCACAACTCCCGCGCCAGCTTCGGATCGCGTGCCGTCCGCGTCGCGCGCGCCGGTCCCGACCGCCCCGACACCTCGCCCAGCCCCTGCGGCCCCAGATAATCGCCGCCCTGCACATGCGCGCCCGTCGCCGCCTGCAACGTCGGCCACGCCCCCTGCGCCGCGCTGTTGAAAAAGGGCGTCGCCAGCGGGGTCATGCCGCGCAGCGGAAAGGGCAGATGCCGCGTCAGCTCGGTGATCGCGACCCCCGGATGGCAACCGATCGCCTGCGTCGCGCGCCCTGCGGCGCTGAGCCCCCGGTCGAGCTCGAACATGTGCAGCAGGTTCGCGAGCTTGCTCATCTGATATCGCGGCAATTTATGGTAGCTGCGCGCCGCCGCCAGGTCGCTGAAATCGATCTGGCCGCCCTTGTGCGCCAGGCTGGCGGTGATCACGATGCGGTCGTCGATATGGCCATGCACCAATCCGGTAAAGGCAAAGGTGCCGAGGTGATTGACCCCGAATTGCAACTCATATCCCTGCTTGGTCAGTGTCCTGGGCGGGATCATTACCCCCGCGTTGTTGACCAGCACGTCGATCCGCGGCCCCGCCAGCACGGCGTTCGCCGCCTCGCGCACCTGATCGAGATCGGCTAGATCGAGCGGCTGGAACGCCAGTTCGGCGTTGGGCACCTCGGCACGGATCCGGTCCATCGCCGCTGCGGCCTTGGCTGCATCGCGGCAGGCCAGGATCACATGCGCACCGCGCGCCGCCAACACCCGGCTCGCTTCGAAGCCTATCCCGGCATTGGCCCCGGTGACCAGAAAGGTGCGGCCGGTTTGCGCCGCCACATCGTCGGCGGTAAATCCCTTGCTCATCGCGCTCTCCCGCGGTTCAGACCAGCTGCATTTGTGCGACCGGGGCAAAACTGGTCCGATGAAGCGGCGTCGGGCCATATTGGCGCAGCGCCGCGAGATGCTGGGCGGTACCATAGCCCATGTTGCGCTCCCAGCCAAAGGCGGGGAATTCTTGCGCCATCCGGATCATGAAACGGTCGCGATGTTCCTTGGCAATTATGCTTGCCGCCGAAATGCACGGATGCAGGGCATCACCGCCGATGATCGCGCGCGCTGCATAGCGCCAGCGCGGCAAGCGATTGCCATCGACCAGTACTTCGACCGGTTCGACCCCGAGGGCTTCGACCGCGCGCACCATTGCCAGCATCGTCGCCTGCAGAATATTGACCCGGTCGATCTCTTCGACACCCGCCTCGCCGATCGCCCAGCGGCACTGCGCCTTGATCTGGATTTCCAGCTCGGCGCGGCGCCTGGCGCTGAGCTTCTTGCTGTCGTCCAGCCCGGCGACACCGTCGGGGCACAGGATGACCGCCGCCGCGACCACCGGCCCGGCCAGCGGCCCGCGCCCGGCCTCGTCGACCCCGACGATCACTCGTGCCCCTCCCGCTCGCGGGAGGGGCTGCGAGACTTGGGAGCTTGCTCCCTAGTCGCAGCGGGGTGGGTATTGTTCATGCCAGGGGCTCGCTTCGCTCGCGCCCACCCCCGGCCCCTCCCGCTTGCGGGAGGGGAGATCAAACCCGCCACGGCGGATACCTGCGATATTCGCCCGCCTGATACAGGCACAGCCGGTTCCCCGCCGGATCGCTCAGCCGAGCTTCGCGCCAGCCCCAGCTTTCGTCCTGCGGCATCTGCTCGAACCGCACCCCGCGCCGCGCCAGATAGGCAACCCACGCGTCGAGCGCGCCGCTTTCTAAATAGGTCGTAACGCCGCTGCTCGGCGCCGTACCCTTGTGGATCGACAGCGTCACGCCATTCGCCGCCTCGAAGCGGGCATAGCCGTTGTCCGGACTATCGACGATCTGCGTCAGCCCCATCTGCTTGTAGAAGGCAACCGACGCAGCATAATCGCTCGCGGGCAAGGTGATCTGGTTCAGCGCCGGGCCGGTGAACAATCCGTCGTTGCGCACGAACTGCTGCCCCATCGGGCCATGCCCCGCGCCCAGCCCCGGGGCATCCAACAACGCCAGCCGCACAAAATCGCGCGCCCGTGCAATCGCGGGCTCCAGCGGCATACCCTGCGCCAGCCCGGTCGCGATCGCGCTTGCCAGGGTGCAGCCCGTGCCATGACTATGCTTGGTATCGATCCGCGGCGCTTCCCACCGCGCGACCTCGCCCTCACCGGTTTCGAGCAGGCGGTCGATCACCGTCTCGCCCGCGGCATGCCCCCCCTTGATCATCAGCGAACAGCCATGCGCCAACATCGCTTCTTCGCCGCCCAGCGCATCGAGTTCGGGCAGGTTCGGCGTCGCCACCATCGCGCGGCTCAGCAAAGCGCGGAACGCCGCGATCGTCGCGGCGTCGGCCAGCACCGATCCGCTGGTCGCCACCATCACCGGATCGAACACCACCGCCGCCTGCGCCAGATCGGGCCGCGTCAGACGATCCGCGACTGCGGCGGCGGTCTCGGCGCTGCCGATCATCCCGATCTTGACCGCATCGACACCGATGTCGGACGCGACACTGTCGATCTGCGCCAACACCATGTCGGTCGGTATGGGGTGGACGCCCCGGACGCCCAGCGTGTTCTGCGCCGTGATCGCGGTGATCGCGGTCATCGCATGCCCGCCCAGCATCGTCACCGTCTTGATATCGGCCTGGATCCCTGCGCCGCCGCCGCTATCCGACCCGGCGATGATCAGGACACGTGCGGTCAAACCCTGTATTTCCGCACCGTCGAACCCGGATATTTGGCCAGGATCGCGCCTTCGCGCAGCGGACGATCGAGCAGGTCGCCGCCGCAATTGGGGCATTGTTCATCGAGACGATCGGCGCAATTGGCGCAAAAGGTGCACTCCATCGAACAGATGAAGGCGCCGTGCATGTTGGCGGGCAAATCCTTGCCGCATTTTTCGCAATCGGGTCGCATTTCAAGCATCGTCTGTCTCTTTCGGTTTTGATGAAGTTTCGGATTACGCGGTGGCCGCGCGCACCGCATCGCAAATCATGTCGACGACGCGCTCGACCTGCCCGGCATCGTCGCCTTCGGCCATGACGCGGATCAACGGCTCGGTGCCCGACGGACGGATCACCAGCCGCCCGCGTCCGGCCAGCATCGCTTCGCCCTCGGCAATCGCCGCCTGAACCTGCGCGTCGTCGAGCGGCTTGCCGCCCGAAAAGCGCACATTTTTCAGCAACTGCGGCACCGGGTCGAACTGGTGCAGCAATTCGCTCGCCGGTTTGCCCGACCCGACCAGCTCGGCCAGCACCTGCAGCCCCGCCAGCGTCCCATCGCCCGTCGTCGCATAGTCCGACAGGATCATGTGCCCCGACTGCTCGCCGCCGACGTTGAAGCCGCCCTCTTTCATGCGTTCGAGCACATAACGGTCGCCGACCTTGGTCCGCTCGAGCCGCAGCCCCTCGCCTTCCAGAAAGCGTTCCAGCCCCAGGTTCGACATCACCGTCGCGACGACCCCGCCGCCTTTCAGCCGTCCCTGCCGCGCCCAGCTCGCGCCGATCAGCCCCATGATCTGGTCGCCGTCGACAAGTCTGCCCTTTTCATCGACGACGATCAGCCGGTCGGCGTCGCCGTCGAGCGCGATGCCGATGTCGGCGCCGCTCGCGACCACCGTTTCCTGAAGCAGCGCCGGGGCGGTCGAGCCGCATTGGTCGTTGATGTTGGTGCCATTGGGGGTGGTCCCGATCGCCACCACATCGGCGCCCAATTCCCAGAACACCGTCGGCGCACTGTTATATGCGGCGCCATTGGCGCAATCGAGCACGATGCGCAGCCCGTCGAGACGCACCGATTCGGGCAAGCTCTGTTTCACCGCATGGATATAGCGCCCCCGCGCGTCCTCGATCCGCTTGGCGCGCCCGATATGCGCAGGATCGGCCAGCTTGGGCTGCTGCGCCAGCAGCAATTCGATCTGCGCTTCATCCTCGTCGGACAATTTATATCCGTCGGGGCCGAACAGCTTGATGCCATTGTCATAATAGGGATTGTGGCTCGCCGACAGCATCACGCCCAGGTCGGCGCGCATCGACCGGGTCAACATCGCGATCGCCGGGGTTGGCATCGGTCCGACCTGCACCACGTCCATCCCGACGCTGGTAAACCCCGCGACCAGCGCATTTTCCAGCATATAACCCGACAGGCGCGTATCCTTGCCGATCACGACGCGGTGCTTGTGGTCACCGCGCAGGAAATGCGCGCCCGCCGCCATGCCGACGCGCATCGCGACCTCGACCGTCATCGGGATCTGGTTCGTCAACCCGCGAATCCCGTCGGTTCCGAAAAACTTGCGCATGCACCCTCTGCTACTTAAGCCAAGCGGCAGACCAATGCCTGCCGGGCTGCTTCCGGATGGCCCTAAGTCACCGTCTTTTGCTTGGCAAGCTGGCCAGGAAGTTCACCGGGAGAATATGGCTTGAAATCGGCATGGATCATCCTCTCGGCGCTGATCGCCGGGATGCTGCTGGGAATTGCGATCGAACTGGTCGCGCCCGACGCGGGAACCGCATCGCTGCCCTATATCGAACCGATCGGCATTCTCTGGCTCAATGCGCTCAAGATGACGATTGTCCCGCTGGTCGTCGCGCTGCTGATCACCGGCATTACCGCGACCGCCGACGCGGCGCGCGCGGGCAAGCTCGCGGCGCGCGCGGTTGCGATCTTTCTCGGCGCGATCTTCCTGTCGGGAACAATGTCGCTGCTGATGACACCGCTGTTGCTCAGGCTCTTCCCGCTCTCGACGGGGGCTGCGGAGGCGCTACGCAATGGGCTTGGCGGGACCAGCGAAGCCGCCCCGTCGCCGACCTTCGCCGATTTCCTGCTCTCGCTGATCCCGACTAACCCGATCGCCGCCGCCGCGGAAACCGCGATCCTCCCGCTGATCGTTTTCACGACCATCTTTGCCTTTGCGATCACCAAGCTCGAACCGGTGCAGCGCGCGACCTTGTCGGGGCTGTTTAAGGCGCTCGGCGACGCGATGCTGATCGTCATTGGCTGGGTACTCGCGCTCGCCCCGATCGGCGTCTTTGCGCTCGGTTATGCGCTCGCGGTCAAGGCGGGGCTCGCGGCGTTCGGCGGCCTCGTCCACTATGTGTTGATCCTGATGGGGATCGGGGTCAGCTGCCTCATCCTCGGTCTGCTGCTCGCCTGGCTGGTTGTCGGCATCTCGCTACCGCGCTTCGTGCGCGCAATGGTGCCGACGCTGGCGGTCGCGATCAGCACCCAAAGCTCGCTCGCCAGCCTGCCCGCGATGCTCAAATCGTCGGAGGCACTGGGCGTCGACCCCAAAAAGGCCGATGTCGTCCTGCCGCTCGCCGTCGCGCTGTTCCGCTTCACCAGCCCGGCGATGAATCTCGCCGTCGTCGTCTACGTCGCCTGGCTGTTCGGGGTCGAGTTGACCCCGTGGGAGATGGCGGTTGGCCTCGCCGTCGCGATGGCCGCGGCATTGAGCTCGGTCAGCCTGCCCGGCTCGATCAGCTTCGTTACCTCGATCGCGCCGATCGCGGTGTCGATGGGCGTCCCCGTCGCGCCGCTCGGGCTGCTCGTCGCGGTCGAAACTTTTCCCGATATCTTCCGCACCCTCGGCAATGTCGTCGGCGATGTTGCCGCGACCAAATTCGCCGCCGATGGTGTAGAAGACGCCAACCCTGCAGGAGAGACGCCATGAAATATCGCAAACTCGGTCACGGCCTCGAAGTATCCGCCATCGGCATCGGCTGCATGCCGATGATCAAGGGCGGCAACATCCTCTATGGCGAGGCCGCCGACCTCGACGAATCGACCGCCACGATCCACCGCGCCATCGACCTGGGCGTCACCTTTTTCGACACTGCACAAATCTATGGCCCGTTCAGCAATGAAGAATTGCTGGGCGCCGCGATCAAGGGCAAGCGCGACGGACTGGTCATCGCGACCAAATTCGGCTTCAAATTCGACGGTAAGGCGATCGTCGGGATCGACGGCTCGCCCGCCAATGCCCGCGCCTCGTGCGAAGGCTCGCTCCAGCGGCTCGGCATCGACACCATCGACCTGTTCTATCAGCACCGTGTCGACCCCTCGATCCCGATCGAGGAAGTCGTCGGCGGCATGATGGAACTGGTCCATGAGGGCAAGGTGCGCCACATCGCGCTCTCCGAGGCCGGCCCCGAAACACTCCGCCGCGCCGCCAAGGCCGCGCCGATCACCGCGCTGCAAAGCGAATATTCGATCTGGGAACGCGACGTGGAGGACGAAATTCTCGGCGTCTGCCGCGAAAACGGCATCGGCTTCGTCCCCTATTCGCCGCTTGGCCGCGGCTTCCTCGCGGGCGCGGTGCGCAGCCGCGACGAGCTGCCCGAACATGACTGGCGCCGCAACGACCCGCGCTATTCGGACGAAAACCTGCCCGCCAACCTCGCGATCGTCGACGCGATCGGCGCGGTGGCGGGCAAGCATGGCGTGTCGAAAGCGCAAGTCGCGCTGGCCTGGCTGCTCGCGCAAGGCAACGACATCGTGCCGATCCCCGGCACCAAGCGCCGCGCGACGATGGAAGACAGCGTCGGTGCTGCGGACATCACCCTCACCGCCGAAGACCTCGCCGCGATCGATGCTGCGGCGCCGAAGGGCGGCACCAGCGGACCGCGCTATGGCGAACAGGGCATGCGGATGGTGCGGCTATAACATCCTTCTCCCTTGATGGGAGAAGGATACGCAGCCTTATCGCGAAGCGATTAGGCGGAGTTGGATGAGGGTGACGGTGCCTCCTTGCGCCATCGCTTCAGGCCGAGAGCACACCCCCACCGCTGCGACTAGGCAGCAAGCTGCCAAGTCTCGCTGCCTCCCCCATCAAGGGGGAGGCAAATTTCCTAACCCCTCAACCTTCTCGACCAACGCATCGATCTTGTGGTGCAGCCGCATGATCTCCAGCTCGGCGCGCAGGTTGATCTCGTAATCCAGACTGGCCGCCAGCCGGTCTTTCGCCGCCGCGCGGTTTTGGCTCATCATGATGATCGGCGCCTGCACCGCGGCGAGCGTCGACAGCATCAGATTCAGGAAAATGAACGGATAGGGATCGAACGCAATCCCCCAGCGTACCAACACTTCCGAATTGAGCAGCATCCACCCGAGCAGCACGACGGTAAACAGGATGATGAAACCCCACGACCCGCCGACCGCCGCGACGCGATCGGACAGGCGCGCTCCGAAACTCGCCTCGGCATCGTCGATATCACCCGCGTCGCGGCTGGTCGGTTCGTGCGCGGCGATGGCGGCGATGACGCGGCGCTCCTCGGCATCGAGCTCACCATAGGAGCGGCCGAGCAGCCGCAGCGCGAGGTCGGACGCATGCGCTTCGGCGTTCACGCCCTAGCCCACCCAGCGCCAGATGCCCGCCACCATATAGCCCAGCGCACCGTGGGCCCAGGTGGCGACGAGCCACAGGACGATACCGCCGAACAGCGCGTGCGGGCGGGGGACAGCGTCACCCCACGGCGTCGCGCTACCGATCTGCCGGGCGAAAGGGACAAAGCTGGTGCGCGACGCCCAGTGGCGCCACGCATCGCCCATCAACCGCGCCTTTTTGACGTCCTGCCCCGCCGACCCGACCAGCGCAAGGAAAGCAATTGTTACCGACAGGACGATCTGCGCGTGGGTCGGCATCACCAGCACATGGGCAATGGCCCATAGCGCGAAAGCCCACATCATCGGATGGCGCGTGATCGCGAACACCCCGCGCGGCGCGCCCTGCGCCGCCGCCGCCGCGCCGGGGGCGGCGAGCGCCGGATTGCCGATCAGCGATCCCATGAACAATATGCTGGCGAACAGCACGATGACCGATGCCACGATCCACAGCCCGTCGCCGACCGCCCATAACGGCGGTTCGGGCGGCGTCCCGCGCCACGCCTGGACTACCAGAATGAAGGTCGCGATCGCGATGATCGAATAGACGACTTGAAACCCGCGTTCGCCCAGCCGGCTGGCCAGCCCGTCGCGCAGCGGGTGGGAGAGCGCCAGGTGCGAGCCGACGAACAATATGCAGGTGGTGATCAAAAGCGACATCGGTTGCATGGAAAAGCCCCTCTCCCGTCAGTGCCGCTCGATAGTAACACCACTCGTCATCCCGGCGAAGGCCGGGATCTCGCCGCTGCGTTACAGAGCGACGGCGAGATCCCGGCCTGCGCCGGGATGACGGAGTGTCTTACCGATCATAAGCCTTCGGCAACGCGCCCTCGCTCGGCGTCGCATACCGATCGCGCAGCCGGTCCTGCCGCGTCGTCAGCGACTGCGCCTTGCCGTCGATCCAGATCGCGGTCGGACGGCTGCCCAGTTCGAGCGGGTCATTGTCCCACAGCACGACGTCGCCGGCGCGGCCGGGGCGCAGCGATCCGATGCTGCCCTCCATGCCGACCGCACGCGCTGGGGCGCTGCTGATCGACGCGAACGCCTGATCCCAGGTCATCCCGCTGGCCCCCGGCAGACGCGCCAGCCCAACCAGATTGCCGGCATATTGCGTTGCATAGCCCATCTTGTGCGCGTCATCGTCGTCGAACACCCCGACCGCCACATCGACCCCGGCAGCCTTCAAGCGGCCCGCGTTCGATTGCGTCGCGCCCAATTGTTCGAAACTCGACGGAAGGTCGGTCAGCGGCGACACCAGCACCGGCACCTTCGCCGCCGCCAGTTCGCGCGCGACCAGCCAGCCTTCGGTCACCCCGACCAGCACCAGCTTCAGCGACGGAAACTCGCCCTTCAGCTTGATCACGTTCAGGATGTCGGACGCGCGGTCGACCCGCACGAACAGCGGCGTCGCGCCGTTGATCACCTGCACCAGCGCATCGGCGTCAGCGCGCTGGATCAGCGCATCATTGCCCCATTCGGCGAGCGTCGCGGGATTGCGGGCATAGCTGCGCGCCGCCAGCAACTGTTCGCGGAACAGCAGGAAGGTCGCGGCGCGGCTGCCCCCTGCCTTTGCCGATCCATCCTCGCCGAACGCGACAAATTGCAGCGCGCGCGGCTTGGTCACCATGTCCATGTCGTCGGCCAGGTCGACGACCGCGCCCTGCCCGGCGAACAAATTGCTGCTGCCCCCCGGCGCGACGATGGCGCGGGTGATGCCCGACGCGCGGTTCACCGCGACCGGCGATCCCATCGGGTTCAGCGCCGGGGCGATGTCGAGCCCCGCCGAAAAGCGGGTGCGCGGGGCGTTCCGATCGTTCGTGCCGCCGACCGCATCGACCTCGACCAGCCCGACGCGGCTGAACGCCGCGACGATCCCCGGGGTGACCCAGCGGCCCCCGGCATCGACGCGCTCGATCCCGGCAGGAACCGCAACCCCGGAGCCCGCGGCAACGACCTTGCCGCCGCGCACGACCACGGTGCCACCGTCGATCGGCGCGCTGCCGTCGCCGATGACCAGCTTGGCGTTGGTGATCGCGATGTCCTGCGCCATCGCCGGAGCGGCGATCAGCGCCGCGGCGGAAAGAAGCAGCGCGCGGATCATTTCACATCTCCCTCGCCGGGCTGGCCCAGCTCGAAATCGCTCACCGGGCGGCGCTTCGGATCATAGGCATCGAACATCAGCGCGCCGTCGATCCACACTTTCTCGGGCCGCGTATAGGCGCTGAACGGGTTGCCGTTCCACAGCACGACGTCGGCCATCTTGCCCGGTTTCAGGCTACCCGTCTTGTCGCCGATCCCCAGCGCCTTGGCGGGGTTGAGCGACAGCCAGGTCCACGCCACCTCGTCGCTGACGTCGATGCCCATCCGGCGCCCCGCGGCGCGCGCCTTCGCCGCCTCCTGGTTGAGCCGCTGGATCTGGTTGGCGTCGTCCGAATGGACGATGGTGCACGCTCCCGCCTTGTACACCAGCGGGATATTCTCGTTCACGCTGTCATAGGCTTCCATCTTGAAGCCCCACCAGTCGGCCCACATCGCCGAGCAGATGCCTTCCTTGGCGAGCATGTCGGCGATCTTGTAGCTTTCGACCGCATGGTGAAAGGTCGAGACCTTGTAGCCGAATTCCTTCGACATATCGATCACCAGCGCCATTTCGTCGGCGCGGTAGCAGTGGTTGTGGACGAGGATTTCGCCCGCCAGCACCCCGGCGAGCGTTTCCATCGCCAGATCGCGGTCGACGGCTTTGCCTTCATCCAGCTTCTTCTTGTACGCCGCCGCTTTCTGCCACGTCGCGCGATTGACCGCATAATTGCCCATGCGGGTCGAAGGCGCCCGGCCTTTCCCGCCATAGACGCGCTTCGGATTCTCGCCGCACGCCATCTTCAGGCCGTAAGGCGCGCCCGGAAACTTCATTCCCTGCACCGTGCGCGACGGCACATTCTTGAGCGTGACCGAGCGCCCGCCCATCAGGTTCGCGCTGCCCGGCAAGATCTGGAGCGCCGTCACGCCGCCATTCGCCAGCGCGCGGCTGAACCCCGGATCCTGCGGCCAGACACTATGTTCGGACCACACTTCGGGGGTCGTCGGCGACGTCGCCTCGTTGCCGTCCGAATGCGCCTCGACGCTGGGCGAGGGATAGTCGCCGAGATGGCTGTGGATATCGATCACCCCGGGAGTGACGAATTTGCCGGTGCCGTCGATCACATCATAGTCGGCGGGGATCGCGGTGTCAGCGCCGCCGACCGCCTCGACCTTACCGCCCGCAAACATCACGACGCCATTGTCGATCCGCCCGCCTTCGCCGTCAAAGATCGTCACGCCGCGCACCGCCGTCGGCCGCCCGCCATAGGGGCGATAGGTCGACGGATAGGGGTCCTTGTTGAACTTGGCCGGCTTTTCGGCGGCGGCGGGCTTGTCGCTCGCCGATTTCGCCTCGCCCCCCGTCGCCGCACAACCGACAAGCGCCAGCGACACCGCAGCCAGCAGGCTGCCCTTCACGCCCCGGATCATCGCTTATGCTCCCTTGGGTTCGGGATGAACGCCCGCGGCCTGCGGTTCGCCGAGTTCGCCCTGGCCCGCCAAGTCATCAGCATCGCGCAGCGTGTCGAGGTGCATCAACTTTTTGATCAACGGCGACACCAGGATCACCAGCACGCCAAAGCCGATCGCCCACAAACCGATGGTCTGATAGACGTCGAGCACCAGCGCCTTCCCCGCGCCCTCGCCGCTCGCCTTTTCCGATCCGGTGGCCGACGCGATCAAGCCTGCGGCGAAATTGCCGGTGGCCGATGCAAAGAACCAGGTGCCCATGATCAGCGACGCCATATGGGCGGGCGACAGCCGGTTCATCGCGCTGAGGCCCACCGGCGACAGGCAAAGCTCGCCGGTCGTGTGCAGCAGATAGATCAGGAAAATGAACAGCACCGGCGTCGCGACGCCCATGCCGACGGCCTCGGCACCCCATTTCAGGACGAGGAAGCCGAGCCCGAGCTGGAGCATCGCTAGGCCGAATTTTGCCGGCGCCGATGGTTCCATGTTGCGTCGGCCCAGCCACGTCCACAGCGCGGCGAACAGCGGTGCGAGCAGCACGATATAACCGGCATTAAGCGACTGGAAGACCGATGCCGGCACCCCGGCACGATCGACATAGCGGTCGGTGAACAGGTTCAGCGACGAACCCGCCTGTTCGAACAGGGCCCAGAACAGGATCGACCCCAGGATCAGGAACATCGCGGCAAAGATGCGGTCGCGGTCTTCGCGCGGCAGCTTCACGACCGCCGTGAAAATGACATAGGCGACCAAAATAGCCCCGGCGATGCCGAGCAACGTGCCGACGATCGCCTGATTTTGCACCATCCACCAGCACACGCCAACCGCGATCAGGCCGACAAGATAGAGCAACCATTCCAGCTTGATGCCCCACACGGGCGCCGCCAGCTTGGCCGGATCGGGCGCTTCGCCGCGGCCGAGCAGCAGCGGCTTGCCCCAGATGAAAACGATCAGGCCGAGCAGCATGCCGAAACCAGCGGCGCCGAAGCCATAGGACCAGCCGTAGGTTTCGCCGAGATAGCCGCAAAGCAGCGAACCCAGGAACGCGCCAAGATTAATCCCCATATAGAAGATCGTGTAGGCGCCGTCGCGGCGCACGTCGGTGCGCGGATAAAGCTGGCCGACGATCACCGAGATATTGGCTTTCAGGAAGCCCGAGCCGACGATGATGAACGCCAGCGCCAGCCAAAAGATGTTCAGGCTGGCGGGATCCTGCCCGCCGTCACCCTCGAACCCCATGATGAAATGGCCGAAGGTCAGCAGTACCGCGCCGTAGAGCACCGCCTTTCGCTGCCCGAGCCACTTGTCCGCCAGATACCCCCCGAGAACCGGGGTAATGTAAACGAGCGCGGTATAGGCACCATAAATGACGCCCGATTCCCCGTCCGAAAACAGCCAGTGCTTGGTCAGGTAGAAAATGAGGAGGGCGCGCATCCCGTAATAGGAAAAGCGCTCCCACATCTCGGCGAAAAACAGGACGAACAGGCCCTTGGGATGGCCGAGGAAGGTTCCTGCGGCGTCTCCCGGCTGGGCATAGGCTTTGGTCATGTGCGACTTTTCCCTGGATATTGTTGGCTTTGGGTGCCGTCGATGCGGCCCGGTTATGCCGCAACCTAACGCGAAAATTGCGTAAGGGAAGAATCTAATTGCGCCGGAAACTTTCTCGCCAACCGGTTCGCTCGGGCCGATTTCTATTGCGAACGGCTCGCAACACTTGCGTGATACCATGGAAAAGGCCACATGGGCGGCATGTTCAACGACACCTCCTCGCTCCGCACCCACCTCGCGACCCGTCGTTCGGGAAAAGCGCGCGATATGATCGCGCCCGGCCCAGACGCCGCGCAATTACGCGACATCATCGCCCTCGCGCTGCGTACGCCCGATCATGGCAAGCTCGCCCCATGGCGCCTCGTCACCGTTGCCGACGATCAGCGCGATGCACTGGCGACACTGCTCAAAACCGCATGGGTAGCGGAAAATCCCGGCGCCGCCGGGCTCGACCTGTCCGCGCTCGACCAGTTTGCGCATCAGGCGCCGAGCTTGCTGGTGCTGCTGTCGACCCCGGTTAAGGGCGTCAAGATACCGGTCTGGGAACAACAGATGTCCGCGGGCGCCATGGGCATGAACCTGCTCCACGCCGCGCACGCCCACGGCTATGTCGGCAGCTGGCTGACCGGCTGGGCGGCGTACAATCCGCACGTTGCCGCGGCATTCGGCGCGGGCGACGGTGACAAAATCGTCGGCTATTTCTTCATCGGCTCACCCGCCCGTGAACTCGACGAGCGGCCACGCCCGGAATATGATGATGTTGTTCGGGCTTGGGAAATTTAGTTGCGCCGTGCGCCACGCTTTTGAAATAACCGGTATTTGACTGTGCTGCTGTCTTATGGCATTAAGGCGGCATGCTCGATCAGTCCAAACCCGTATATCAGCGTCTGCGCGACGTCATTGCCAACGCGATCCTCGATGGCAGTTTCCGCGACGGCGACATGCTCCCGTCGGTCCGCTCGCTGGCGGCTGAGGAAGGCGCGAACCCGCTCACCGTCGCAAAGGCGTATCAGACCTTTCAGGACGAAGGGCTGGTCACGGTCAAGCGCGGCGTCGGCATGTTCGTCGCCCCGGGCGCGACCGAACGCCTGCGCGACCTGATGCGCGCCGATTTTCTCGCCAACGTCTGGCCCCCGGTCGCCGACCAGATGCGCCGCATCGGTCTGGATGCGCGGACATTGCTGGATTTGACCGAAGCCTGACCTTGCTGGCTGTTTTGGGGTGGGGAGCGGACTTTCCTATCCCCTCCTCTTCAGAGGAGGGGCAGTGAGACTTGGTCCGGCGCAGCCGGGCCTTTAGTCGAGCGGGGTGGTCG
>VFQO010001791.1_pt1 | contig 15183 bp, 16 predicted proteins | sample 3512331 | NCBI WGS metagenome assembly VFQO01 (sample SAMN10412371, study PRJNA504923) | tailings metagenome | isolation source: Replicate 3 from Balatoc abandoned mine | place: Philippines: Itogon, Benguet | collected 2017-08-28
GTATAGAAAAATCTTTTCATCTCAATTCATTTTTTCCCAAACTGCCACATTCTCTCCTAAATCATTGTGAAACGTAAGCAGGTTTCCTTCTCTTTTGAATTTTTCCTGTAATCCGGGATATGGTTTAATTAATAAAGAAGGAGGACAAGCCACTAAGGTTGATCGCACATCACCAAATGAAATAATCCGATTGGGCCCAACTTTCTTTATCTGAAGGGAAATGCTGTTGCATCCATCTGAGGATAAAGCCATTCTTATTCCCGGTAAAAAATTAACGCTCTGCCCTTTGGGAAAACTTGGATTGGGCAAATCTTCACCGAGGTATCGCTTTACTTTCCAATTCCCCTCCAACAAATCATAATAGTCTCGTTCTTCCTCTAAAATACGAACCAGCTTGGTGGTGATTTTCTTTGTATTTATGTTTCTGAATCTTTGAATCTGGATTTTCTGAAGGTAAAATGGCTTGAATGTAAAGCCCTCGATTTCTAAAGGAATTCGTTCTAGAACAGACCAATTGAAATCAAATTCATCAGACCTTGAAATTCCCAAGCAGGTAGTCTGAGTCGAGCCCGTATGATCAAACGGAACTGGATAGCTGTACACCCAAAAAGTTTCCAATTCCCCAAAAGGCTCTTCGGTTCCTTGGCAAGAAATGAGTAGAAACAGGAAAATCCAGCGTAAATAGACCTTTGTTTTCATCTCGAAAAAGAAAGATTCGAAGCTAACTTAACAGAAAAGGCAAGGGAACAAGGCCTATAAAATGCAAAAACCGAGTTTTATATTTTCGATTTTTGCAAAAGTGCAGACACTGAATAAAAGATGGTCAAAACTTGATTTTTTTCACTTCATCAATCAGCTTCTGTGTCCAGCGTGAATAGACCAGTCCTGAAGGGTGAAGTCGGTCTGCCACCATCATATCAGGCTGTCCTCCGATCTCCCTATAGTCATCCGTTATATCTATGAAAGTAACTTGGTATTTGCTACAAATCGCCTTTTTGGCGGAATTGTATGCATCGATTTCGGCGGCTACTTTTTTTTGATCCGTACCTCTGTTGACCGCAAAGGTGGTGACTCCCCAGTCGGGTATTGACAGGACTACCACCCGATCATTTTTACCGTTAGCGAAAGCGATCGCGCGCTGCAGCATGGCCTCAAAGTCTTTTTCATACTCTGCCACAGGCCTTCCTCGATATTGATTGTTGACCCCGATCAGCAGTGTGACTAAATCATAGCCTCCATCACGGGTACGGGCCTCATTGATACCCTTGTCCAGTTCATCCACTGTCCAGCCAGTCTTGGCTATAATTTTTGGAGGAAAAAAATACTGACCGCCGAGTTGATTCATCTGCTTCACAAATTGTGCGGGATAGGTTTCCTCTTCGGAGACTCCTTCGCCGATGGTATAACTATCTCCGAGAGCTAGGTAATTTATCGTTTTGACTTGCATGAGTTCATCTGGGTTACATTGGGTGAATAAGAAAAGCGACAGAATGAATGAGATGATTGGCATTGGTTTTTTTGGAGTTTGGTTTTTGTCTAGAGATATGATTTCGGGAAAAATTGTTTGAAAAAGTCAATTTTTCCTAAAAATCCTTACCCAAAAATCGGCGCCGTCAGTTCGAAGGTTCCTTCATCCGCATTCATTTTTACCTTAGCTCCAACCGGCACAATAAACTGACGTGGAATATGCCCAATCATCGCGCCTGTATAAGCCGGAATTCCCAAGGGAAGTATGTATTGATCCATGATCTGATCTACGGTGAGAGTTCCATAGCCAGCACCTGGTTTACAGTCGGAACATTGACCGAAAATAAAGCCTTTGATCTTGGCGAGCGTTCCGTTAAGCTGAAGCGTACTCATCATCCGATCGATGCGATAGGGATCCTCTCCGATGTCTTCGATGAATAAAATAGAATCCTGAAAATCAGGATAATAAGGTGTTCCGGATAAAGCGGTTAAAACAGTCAGATTTCCTCCCAGAATTTTACCTTCAGCAGTTCCTCCTTGGAGTGTTTGGATTCTATTGGCCTTGAGCACCAACTCATCTCCTTTACTGCCTTCATTTTTGAAGGTCACCAATTCTTTTTTGAAGAAAATCTGGTCAAACTGTTTCACATTAAAGCTGTTCCAAGAACCCGAGCCGTTGGGTCCGTGAAAACTGATCAGGCCAGCTTGACTTTGGACTGCGCAATGGAGCGCGGTGATGTCTGAATAGCCCAAAAGAGGCTTAGGGTTCATTTTGATCTGTTCGTAGTTGATCAAGGGAAGAATCCGGGAAGCCCCCGATCCACCACGGATGCAGATGACTGCTTTGACCTCAGGATCTGCAAACATGGCATTAAAGTCTTCGGCTCTCTCCTCATCCGTTCCGGCCAGGTGACCGAATCGGTTGGTCAGGTTTTTTCCCAGTTTCACCTTGAAGCCGAGCGCTTCCATGGCCTCCCGTGCATAGGTAAATTCCATACGATCGGCAGTGGCTGCAGATGGGGAAATGATCCCGACGGTGTCGCCTTTTTGAATGGGCTTTGGAAAAAGAGTTGCTGCGGGCGCATTGTTATTGAACTCAAAACCCAAAAGGGAAGTCGAGGCAGCGGCAAGGCCAAAGGACTTGAGAAAGGCGCGTTTGTTCATAGGATTCAAATTGGAATTGAAATTACTTTCTTTTCCAACTAAAAGAAAACCCTGCCAAAAAGCAGGGCCTTCCTTCGAATTTTAATTTTCTCTTTTTTCCCGCAGATTTTCACAGAAAAAGACACAGATTTCCGCAGATAAAAAAGAGTCCGCTCTTTATTGCTTCAATTCCAGCAGCATCTTTTCCAATTGTTCCATGATTGGCTTGAGGCTTTGGTCGTATTTTTTGATTCTTCTGCGGATGCTGATGTGCATGACCACAAAAATCATGACCGTAAGACCCAAATGAGCGCTGATCCGAATGGTGGCTGATAGAGGTTCTAGCAGGACAAAATAAGCCACATTGATCGCTGCGGCCAGCAGAAACGCATAGAAATACATGTAAGTCCCGGCGATTTTGTAGCGTTGTTTCAATTTGGTGAGTTGGGTTTCGATGTAGGCTTTGTTGGAGAAGCTTTCCGAATCATCACTTGGCTTCAGTGCCGAACTGAAGCTCAACCAACCCACCCAAAGCATCGCTGCGGCAATGACCAACAGGCTCAAAAGGATTGCTTTGCTTTCACCCCAAGGCATTACTGCAAATAGAAAAACCAAGGTGGAAGGTGTGATGATCGCGATGGCTATTCGTTCTTTCCGCTGCTTTTCTTCGGTCTTTTTGAGGCCCGAGATCAAACCTTGGATGTCGAAATTGCTGGCTTTTTGACTTTGCCAAAGTTGCTGTATATCGTTGAAATCAGTTTCCATGTGTTTGAGGGTTGAGCTTTTGGGTGAGGGAAGATTTGATGCGATTGACTTTGACGGCCACGTAGTTTTCGCTGATTCCGCTGATCTCTGTGATGGCTTTATAGGCAGTGCCTTCGAGGAGAAGGGAGGCAATGATCCGGTCCAATTCCGGGAGTTCAGAAATGGCTTGATAGAGGAGTTGTAGTCGGATTTCCTGTTCTTGAGAATAATTTTCCGGTTCGGCAAGGTCCAGATTCTCAGGAAACTCGGTTTGCTTCTCCGCCATTTTCTTTTCTTTGGCGGTGAAAGTCAGAGCCGTGTTGTAGGCAATCCGGTAGATCCAGGTACTGATGTCGCTTTCTCCTTTGAAGCTTTCGAGGTTCCTCCAGATTTTGATCAGGATCTCTTGGAAAAGGTCATTGGCCAGTTCTTTCTCTCTGACAAAACCCAGGCAGAGTCGGTAGATTTTATCCTTATGGCTTTGATACAATCCCTCAAATTGAATTTCTTTTTGAGCTTTCATTGGACGAAAAATGAAGGAATAGGCATGGGGCTGAATTTTAAATCCATGGGATTGATCGATTCAAGTTTAATTTCTTGAAGCACTGGATTAATCAAAGATTTCAGAATTTTTTCCGGTCTCAACTTTACAAAACTGAAAGCCTCCAGAAAAATCAGAATGAGCAAAAGGTTGGTCGTCTTAGCCATAGTGCTGTTAGTTTACTCTTTAGACCAGAGCAGAGTTCAAACCTTACAGCTAAAGAAAAAAAATTATTTTAAAGCATATCTTTCAACTTGACGAGGACATTTTCTACTTCCCGTCTGACGACTGAGGCACCATAGGGATAATTTGAATTCATAAAAGCAAAGGCATAGTTTCTTCCGCTTTTGCCCCGAATGACTCCTACCAAACTAAAGTGATTACTCATCGTGCCGGTCTTGGCAAAAATATAAGGTTGAGCAGCTTGAAAGCTATTTTTCAAAGTCCCTGAACCACCACCCGTCGGCAAAAGGGCGTACAATTGATCTTCTGGCAGGATTCTATACAGTTTTTCAAAAAGTGCAACCATAGATCTCGGGGTAAATAAATTGTGTCGACTTAGTCCACTTCCATCCACCCATTTGGGTGGATCAGGTAAGTCGCTGAGGTAAGTCTTCAGTATATATTCAATGGCTCTCTCCGTATCCAAGGTTTGAAAAAGTCGGTCTGAAATCATCCAAAGCAGCTGCTCAGCGAGAAAATTATCGCTTTCGAGCATCATTTCTTTCAAAATAGGAAATAGGGGAGAGCCTCTCCAAACCAGATGATTCTCAGGCAAAGAATCGGGTTTATAAATCCACTTTTTCCCTGTTATTTCCGCAGCAAGACTTACTGTAAGTTCTCCTGAACTAAGAATTGGGATGTGCCTTTCTCTTCCTATAAAGGTGGCTGGGTTGTAGTAAAAAACATTTTGATGAAGGGCTCGCTCAAGTTCCTTAATCGGTTTGGAGGTGGTTCGAATTTCAAAGCGATTTGGGAAAATCTCAGGTCGATTGCCTACTTTTTTCACCTCCAATAAATTTCCATAAATCGGAAGCGGACTGCGCTCTGCAGAATAATCGAAGTAATAATCATCCCATTGCCATCCATAGCCGAATGCCTGCGAAACTTGATTGGCGTCCGAAAATTGGATCACAGAATGATTTCCGATGATTTTCTGGAAGTCGGGCGAGGTAAATTGTTTGTACTTCCAAGTCGGATCTCCACTTCCCCAGATTTTGAGTGTATCTCCCGAGGAAATATATCGAAGTGTTTGCGTACTATCTTGAAGAATAAGAATGGAAGCAAAAAGGGTAAACAGCTTAGTTGTGGAAGCGGGAAGAAATCGGATTTGGCTGTTTTTCTCAAAAATCACTCGCTGTGAATCCAAATCGTACAAGTAAAATCCTGTCAGATGGCCATTGAAAAAACTTTGTTCGCCCAAGGATTTTTCAAGTAAGGCATAATTGTCGCGACTTAATTGTGCAAAGCTCTCTTGGATGAGAAGCTGAACGAAAAGTGAAAGAAAAATAAGTTTTTTAGTCATATCAGGTGTTTTTCCAAGCTGTCCAACCTAAGGCCAGCCATCCCAAGATAAAGCCAACTCCACCGAGCGGGGTGATCGCTCCCAACCAAGTAATCCCTGTAAGTGAAAGGATATAGAGTGAACCCGAAAAGATCAAAACACCCAGAACCATTCCCCAAGCTGCCAAACTAAGCCCTTTCCATTCCGGCTTGATCAAGGCCAAAATTCCCAAACCCAACAAACCAAGTGTATGGTAAAAGTGGTAGCTGACGGCGGTTTCGAAGGTATCCAATCTTCCATTTTGGATTAATATTGGCTCCAATCCATGTGCGCCAAATGCGCCCAATCCGACTGCTAAAGCACCGGAAATTCCTGCCAAAACGAGTATGTTTTTTCCTGTCATCCTTGTGAATAGTTTCTTGCTCCAAATATGGCCGATCCGATCCGCACCATCGTGCTGCCTTCTTCCTGTGCGATTTTGTAGTCCCCGCTCATACCCATTGAAAGTTCCGTCATGTCAAAAAAATCGGGGAGTTTTCGTCCTTTCAGTTCCTCAAAAAGTTGCTTGAGTCCACGGAATTCTTTGCGGATTTGCTCCTGATTTTCTGTGAACGTAGCCATTCCCATCAGCCCTTTGATCTGAACGTGAGTTAGCTTTCTAAATTCTTCGGAGGAGAGCATTTCTTCCAGTTCGGCCCGGTCAAATCCGAATTTGCTTTCTTCCTCCGCGATATGGATCTGTAGCAAAACAGGTATAGGTCGATCTATTTTTTTACCCTGCTTGTCGATTTCCTTCAGCAATTTGAAAGAGTCCACTCCATGAATCAGATAGACAAACGGAGCGATATACTTGACTTTGTTACTTTGAAGATGGCCGATCATGTGCCAGCGTGAATCGGCAGGCATCTCGGGTTGCTTGGCCTGGATTTCCTGCACTTTGTTTTCCCCAAAGTCCCGGATTCCAGCAGCATAGGCCTCGCGAAGGTCTTCGACTGGTTTGGTTTTGCTCACCGCGATCAGCTTGCAGTCGGGATTGACAAAGGATTTTTTGACTGATTCCAGATTGGCTTTAATGTCCATGTGGTAAATTTTGAGTTGGCTAGACGAACAAATATAGGTCAGGACAGCCTACTTTTGAAGATGCAAGCAGCGATTTTGGAGGGAATAGGAATGGGGCTTTTACTTTCTCTGATGGTGGGTCCTGTTTTTTTCATGCTGATCACCACGAGTATGGAGCAGGGGTTTCGAACTGCTGCGGTATTGGCCTTAGGAATCTTGATTAGTGATTTGGTTTACGTGTTGATCACCTATTTTGGTGTGAGCTTTTTGACTCAGTATCCTATTATTGAAAAAGGCTTGGGGTTTGTTGGTGGCTTTATTTTGATCGGATTTGGGGTCAGTTTTTGGAGAAAAAAAGTCCTCGAACGTCCCAATTCGGGAGGATTGATTTCTGCAAAAACCAAAAAGCGAACTGCTTTTGTCAAAGGATTCGGAGTGAATGGAGTCAATCCATTTGTGATGTTGTTTTGGATTTCGATCGCCAGCTTGGTTTCCTCAAAATCAGAGTGGGAGTCCATTGACCGATTTTCGTATTACCTCGGATTGCTATTGACTGTGTTTGGGATTGATTTGGGAAAGGCTTATTTGTCTGGAAAACTCGCCCATCTCATGACACCACGGCTGAGAGTTTTTTTGAATAAAGGTGTGGGAATCTTGATCTGTTATTTTGGAGTGAAGATGATTTGGGATACGTTGAAAATGTAGAGTCCGATATTGCGACAAGCTCAGCACAAGTGTCTGATGTCTGATGAATTTTGGCCAACTCCCCCTTCATGCTACAAAATGCAAAGGAGTAGAAAACTTGAAAAAAGGGGTAGGGGGATTTTGAGAAGGATAAATTCTGAAAGAAGGGTTATTCCCAATCTTGAACTTTCAAAAGTATCGAACACCAAACGTCGAACGCCGAACTTTCAAACCAATCAAAAAAATGTAGGTTTAGTAACTATGCAAACACCATCGAGTCTTCCATTTAGATCAGTTCTTATCTTATTTTTCTTTCTGATTGCCTTGCCATTGATGGCCCAAGAGATTCCTGCCCTGACCGATTTCAATCAAACCCGAATTGATTACAACCAAAAAGGAATGCTCATTTTGGGTTCTTGGGCGGTTGGAAATATGGTCTGGGGTGGGATAGGAGCCTTGCAGAGTTCCGGCGAGGTCAAGGCATTTCATCAGATGAATGTGTATTGGAATGCGGTAAATCTGGCCATTGCAGGTTTTGGCTATTATCAAGCTACTAAAGAAATACCCGGAACGGATTTTTGGGCCACGATGGATGCACAGCAAAGCATGGAGAAAATTCTCCTGGTCAATGCGGCCCTTGATGTGGCTTATATGGCTGGAGGACTCTATTTGAAAGAACGAGGAATGAGAAAAGATAATGATCGATTGATCGGGTTTGGGAAATCAGTGATTTTGCAAGGGGCTTTTTTGATGGCTTTTGATGCAGTGATGTACGGATTTCATCATGCACATGCGGGAGAACTACCTGAATTGGTTCAGAATATCAGTTTGGGTCCAACTGGTTTTTCCATAAAAATTCCTTTGGACTGATATAAGTGAAATTTTTGTTTTTCTGGTTTACAATTGGGGTTTGGCTAACTTTGTGGCATGGAAAACCTAGCCCCTTGCCCTAAATGCTAATCTGAATACACGTATGAGATGGACAGCTTGATGGTCTGTCCGGACTGTGGATATGAGTGGAATCCCTCTGAAATTGAAGAAGAAACTGAGACCGGATTGGTGGTGAAAGATTCCAATGGAAAAATTCTTGCCGATGGAGATTCGGTTGTAATTGTGAAAGATCTTCCTGTGAAAGGCGCACCAAAACCCATCAAAGCCGGAACGAAAGTAAAAAGTATCCGCCTCGTGGAAGGAGATCATAACATTGATTGCAAAATTGACGGATTTGGATCTATGGCTTTGAAGTCAGAGTTCGTGCGAAAAGCGTGAAAATTAGTGATCAGTTTTCAGTCTCAGTAAGCAGATTTCCATATTGTAATGTTTAGGTATATAAAGTGAGCCCTGACCGTTTTTGGCTTAAGTAGTCGTATTTGAATAAGTACTGGAATGCCTGGAGGTATGAATTTATGAGGCTTACACATTTTAGAACAAAAAAATCCCACTGGAGCAATTCAGTGGGATTTTTTTTGAATAAAGATTAGCGATTAAGCCAAGAAATTTTCTACTGGAGTGTAAGGCATGTTGAAAGCATCAGCCACAGCCTTATACACGATCTCACCGTTGATCACATTCAATCCCGGAACCAGTTCTGCATTTTCATTGGCAGCTTTTTTCCAGCCTTTGTCAGCCAGTTGGATGGCGTAAGGAAGAGTTGCGTTAGTAAGAGCCAAAGTCGAAGTGTAAGGAACAGCTCCCGGCATGTTGGCTACACAATAGTGGACCACATCATCGATCACAAAAGTTGGATTTTCGTGAGTGGTTGGCTTACAGGTCTCGATACATCCTCCTTGATCAACTGCTACGTCTACCAATACTGCACCTTTTTTCATGTCTTTTAGCATGTCTCGAGTGATGAGGTGTGGAGCTTTTGCGCCAGGAATCAATACGGCACCGACGATCAAATCAGCATGCTTGATCATCTCACGGATGTTGTATTCGTTTGACATCATTGTCTTGACGTTTTTAGGCATCACATCATCCAAGTATCTCATTCTAGCAAGTGATACGTCCATGATGGTCACGTCGGCACCCATTCCGGCAGCCATCCAAGCTGCTTGAGTTCCTACGATACCGCCACCAAGTATCAAAACTTTTGCAGGAAGAACCCCAGGTACGCCTCCAAGAAGGATTCCACGACCACCAAGTGGTTTTTCCAGGTAATTTGCACCTTTTTGGATTGCCATTCTTCCGGCTACTTCAGACATTGGAACCAATAATGGAAGGCTTCTGTCTGCTTTTTCTACTGTCTCATAAGCTAAACAAACCGATTTGCTCGCTACCATTGCCTTGGTCAATGGTTCGTAGGAGGCAAAGTGGAAATAAGTGAAGAGTAGCTGATTTTCTTTGATTAGTTTGTATTCTGACTCGATAGGCTCCTTTACCTTCATGATCATTTCGGCGATTTCGTAAGTCGCTTCGATGGTTGGGAGGATTTTAGCACCTGCTGCTTCGTATTCTGAGTCAGCAAACCCACTACCGATTCCTGCGGTATGCTGAACATAAACGGAGTGACCTCTTTTTACCAATTCTTTGGCACCAGCAGGAGTGAGCGCTACCCGATTTTCGTTGTTTTTGATTTCCTTTGGAACACCTATGATCATGACGAGAATATTTGGATTTAATTCGTTTGGGCGCAAAGATAATAAGCATTCGAAATCGTTTGTAAAGAATAAAAAATACTATTTGGAATCGATTTGGTGAGTATTTGTTTTTTGAAATTTTATTTTATTTTTATTCTGTATAACTTCTTTTATTCCAAAAAATAGTTTTTAAAGAGAAAATATTTCGAAAATTTTTTTGGTAAAATCTTTTTAAAGTCATTTTGACCAATTTCAAAATCATTAAACAAATCAATTGAAAATTGAATTATCACAGAATATTATCCTGTTTGTTTGATTTTTAATCAATTAAATCAAAATTTTCAACTGCAAATATCCATTTGGAGAATTTGTAAGCCTGAGGATTTTGGTTATTTTTGGAAAGTTTGAATAAAACCAACCCAAAATAGCTTTAGCTTATCAAGAGTATTATGCCTCAAGTAAAGTCACTACACGAATCAACCTTGGAATCGATCCGATCGAAAGAAGATATTCTGAATGATTTTCGGATTGCCTGTCTCAGCCGACATGCTTCCCTGATGGGAAGAAAGGAAGTTTTTATGGGAAAGGCAAAATTCGGGATTTTCGGAGATGGAAAAGAGTTGGCACAAATCGCCATGGCCAAAGCCTTCCGCAAGGGAGATTTTAGATCCGGTTATTACCGGGATCAGACCTTTATGATGGCACTTGGCGAGCTTACAGTTCAGCAATATTTTGCCCAACTCTACGCCCATACTGATGTGGAAGCCGAACCGGCATCTGCAGGCAGATTGATGAATGGGCACTTTGCCACTCGTTCCTTAAATGAGGACGGCACTTGGAAAGACCTCGCCAACCAGTATAATTCTGCTGCTGACATTTCCCCGACTGCCGGTCAAATGCCCAAATTGGTGGGTTTGGCTTATGCATCTAAACTTTACCGGAACAACAAAGGACTCAAGGAGCTGACTCAGTTTTCGGTGAATGGAAATGAAGTGGCTTGGGGTACGATCGGGAATGCATCTACCTCGGAAGGAATGTTTTTCGAAGCCATCAATGCCGCGGGAGTTTTGCAGGTACCGATGGTTATTTCGATTTGGGATGATGGATATGGCATCTCTGTACCTCAGGAATATCATACGACCAAAGGAAGTATATCTGAAATCTTATCTGGCCTTCAGCGAACAGAAACTGAAAAAGGCTATGAAATTTTGAGAGTAAAAGGTTGGGATTACGAAGGCTTGGTTAATGCATTTGCTTATGCCGCCAAAGTAGCCCGTGAGGAGCACGTTCCGGTGATGGTTCATGTCGATGAGATGACTCAGCCGCAGGGACATTCTACCTCGGGTTCACATGAGCGCTACAAATCTGCTGAGCGATTGCAGTGGGAAAAAGATTGGGATTGCATCGCAAAATTCCGAGAATACATCATTTCCAACGGCATAGCCACAGAAGATCAACTCGATAAAATTGACGCTGAAGCAAAAGCAGAAGCTAAAACTCAGCGAGAAGCTGCTTGGACCGAATTTTCTTCCGAAATCAAAAATGAGCTACAGGAAGCAAAGCAATTAATCACAGAAATTGCGGCTAAGTCATCGCGTAAAGTTACTCTTCAAGGATTGGTAGATGATCTACAGAAAACAATCAATCCCATCCGGAAGGATGTGATTACGACCGTACGAAAAGCATTGGTTCAGCTACGAACCGAACCGATGGCTTTGCGTAAGCCCTTGCTGGACTGGTATCAGAAACAAAACGATAAGAACTACGACCGCTATAGCAGTCATCTCTACTCCGAAACAGATTTTTCTGCTCTTCAGGTAAAGGAAGTTCGTCCAGAGCTAGATGAAAAATCACCCCTGGTAGATGGGAGAGAGGTATTACAGGCATTTTTTGACAAGACCTTGGAAAAGGATCCGAGATTCTTCGCTTTTGGTGAAGACGTCGGAAAAATCGGCGATGTCAATCAAGCTTTCGCTGGATTACAGGCAAAATATGGAGAGCTCCGAGTGACCGACACGGGCATTCGAGAGACCACCATTATCGGTCAGGGAATCGGAACTGCCTTGAGAGGACTTCGGCCTATTGCTGAAATCCAATACTTGGATTATTTGATCTATGCCCTTCCTACGCTTTCTGATGATCTAGCATGTCTGCACTACCGAACCAAAGGTGGCCAAAAAGCTCCACTAATCGTACGGACACGCGGACATCGATTGGAAGGCGTGTGGCACTCTGGGTCGCAGATGGGTATGATTTTGTCCACTCTCAGAGGGATGCATGTATGTGTACCTCGGGACATGGTGCAGGCAGCAGGGATGTACAAGACACTTTTGGAATCAGATGAACCGGCTGTGGTGATTGAGTGCCTAAATGGATATCGATTGAAAGAAAGATTGCCGCATAATATCGGAGAATACACGGTACCCCTTGGTAAACCTGAAATTCTTCGAGAAGGTACTGATCTTACTGTAGTGACCTACGGAAGTATGTGCCGTGTGGTAATGGAAGCAGCCGAAGAGTTGGCGCAAGTTGGAATTTCTATTGAAGTAATTGATGCCCAGACGCTCCTTCCGTTTGATATTCATGGGGTGATCGGAGCTTCGATTCGCAAAACGAACCGGGTTCTTTTCACTGACGAAGACGTACCGGGTGGAGCATCGGCATATATGCTACAGCAAGTTATGGATCATCAGGATGCGTTTAGATTCTTGGACTCAGAACCTTTGACCCTACCTGCCCAAGCACACCGTCCGGCTTACTCTTCCGACGGGGATTATTTCTCCAAACCAAGTACTGATGACGTATTTGAGAAAGTCTATGAAATGATGCACGAGGTAAATCCCAAAAAGTATCCTTCGATTTATTAAACCAAAATCTAAAAATGAAATAGGCAGGTTTCGAGAGATTCCTGCCTTTTTTGGATGTTAGTTTCTGGTGATTTGCCTTAGCGTCACATCAGGACTTGAGACTTCATTGCTTCGATTGAGCTGTCTATCCTGAATCTGCACATCGATTCTGAGTGTGTCCGTACGGAAGATGCTTTCCCAACCGGTTGAAAGCATCCGATATCTGATTTCACCTTCGACGGGTTGTCCTTCGTCGGTATTTAAGATTCTCGGGAATCGACCATTGAAGGTGGTGAAAAAAGGAGGGTCCTGCCATCTAAACTCGGTGTATTGTCCGTTTCTTTTTCTAAAAAAACGAATGAAAATATTGTATTGATTTTCATTTTGCTCCACCCAAATGGTGTCTCTTACCGTTTGGTTATTCACTATGGGATTGATTACCCAATCGATAGGATTATAGGTGGGTGCATTTGCAGGCCGATTGGAATAGGTGATCAGGTTACCGATATTGTCTCTTTTGAAAGTCAAGGGATTGAAGGGAGGATTGACATCGGTGGCGGATAATCCCAAATCTCCTTCAGCGTCCTTGAATTTTACACTCACGATCAACGAGTCAGAGCCTGAAGTAGGTACATATTCAATCGAAGAAAATTCAATTTCAGGTACAGAGGGGAAGTTTTCCGGAGGGCTGATGCAGGATGTCCAACCCAACACAGTGACCAATAATATTCCTGAATAGTTTTTTAATCGCATGGGTCAAGGGTAAATTTACCTCCGAAAATAAGCTTTGTTTCCCAAAGGAATAACGCAAAATATACAACGATGCAAGAATTTAAAAGTTTTTCGGAAAGGATTCTGAATTTGAAAAAAGAGCAATTCGAATCCCTTGCATTGGAGTTGTTTCAATTTCAGGCTAAAACCAACAAGTTGTATAAGGAATTCCTAAGGATTCGAAAAGTCGAAATCGATCAGGTAAAAACGCTGGATCAAATTCCATTTATGCCTATCCGTTTTTTTAAAGATCATAAAGTAGTATGCGGAGATCAAAATGAACTCTCCCGATTCTACAGCAGCAGCGGGACCACGGGGATGATTACCAGCAGGCATTACATTTGGTCGGAAGAATGGTATCTAAAGCATGCCCAGCAGATTTTCGAATCGATTTACGGAAGCTTAAATGATTTTCATGTTTTGGCCCTTTTGCCGGCCTATTTGGAGCGACCGGGGAGTAGTTTGGTGGCAATGGCACAGCATTTTATTCAAGTATCTGATTCTGAGTATTCCGGATTTTACTTGTACAATCATGACGAACTGCTGCAAAAGGTAAATAAGCTTCGTCATGGATCCAGAAAAATTCTCCTGTTGGGAGTTACCTTTGCCTTGCTGGATTTGGCGGAATCTAACAGACCATTTGAACTAAATGATAAATTGATTGTCATGGAAACAGGGGGGATGAAAGGACGCCGCAAAGAAATGATCCGAGAAGAGGTTCATGATACATTGAAAAATTACTTTGGAGTGGCTTCGGTTCATTCCGAATATGGTATGACTGAGATGATGTCTCAGGCATATTCCAAAGGTCATGGAAAATATACTCTTCCTGTCAGCGTGAGTGTTATGCTTCGGGATATCAATGACCCTTGGAGTTGGGCTTCTCGATCTCAGGGCGGGATTAATGTCATTGACTTAGGTAATTTCCATTCTTGCTCCTTTTTGGAGACTCAAGATTTGGGGAGATTCGATGCGGAAGGAAATCTCGAAGTGCTCGGCCGAATAGACAACTCTGAAATCCGCGGGTGTAACTTGTTGGTTCAGTAATTGCGTACTTAAAAATTATTAGACATATTTGATTTAACTAACAAAGAATTATGAAACGAATAGCCTCAATAGCACTTCTAATCGGGATTTTGGCTCTCGGAGCCTGTGCCTCTAGCAAACCTTGTCCAGCCTACGCCAAAGCGCCAATTGGCAATCAAGCGAACGGATAAAAAATATGCTGACCTTAATAGTCAGCATATTTTTTTACATCTTCCAAGCTTATTTCTTTTTCTCCCAGGATCACCAGTCGCTCGACTACGTTTCGAAGTTCTCGGATATTTCCCGTCCATGGAAATTCCTGGAGTTTTGAAATGGCCTCTTTGCTGATTTTTTTTGTGGCGTCTCCACTTTCCTGCGCGATATCTTCAAGAAATTTTTCCACCAAAAGCGGAATGTCTTCTTTCCGATCCTTTAGCGCTGGTACTTGGATCAATATCACACTGAGTCGGTGATACAAATCCTCTCTAAATCTTCCTGCTTCGATTTCCTTTTTCAAGTCCTTGTTGGTAGCTGCCAATACGCGCACGTCAACTTTGATATCCTTATCACTTCCTACTCGGTTGATGAGATTTTCCTGCAGTGCCCGTAATACTTTGGATTGGGCAGATAGAGACATATCGCCGATTTCATCCAAAAAGAGTGTGCCCGCCTGAGCTTGTTCAAACTTTCCCACTCTCTGCTTATGAGCAGAGGTAAAAGCTCCTTTTTCATGTCCAAAAAGCTCAGATTCGATAAGCTCGGAAGGGATGGCGGCACAGTTTACCGCTACAAAGGGTTCGGATACCCGATTACTTTTCT
>VFQO010001792.1_pt1 | contig 15178 bp, 14 predicted proteins | sample 3512331 | NCBI WGS metagenome assembly VFQO01 (sample SAMN10412371, study PRJNA504923) | tailings metagenome | isolation source: Replicate 3 from Balatoc abandoned mine | place: Philippines: Itogon, Benguet | collected 2017-08-28
CGCATCGCCATGACCGCCTCACGCTTCTGCTGGGGGCTTACCGCTTTCGGCCTAGGGCAGCCTTCAATGCTTCTGCATCGAGAAGCGACTCCGCCAGCATCCGCTTGAGTCGAGCGTTCTCTGCCTCCAGTTCCTTCAGGCGTTTGGCGTCAGGGACGTTCATGCCGCCGAATTTGGCCCGCCAGTTATAAAACGAGGCGTCACTGAAGCCGTACTGCCTGCACAATTCCTTGACCGGTACGCCGGCCTCCGCCTGCTTCAGGAAGCCTATGATCTGCTCTTCCGAAAACCGCTTCTTCAAGTCCATTCTCCTTCTCGAAAACGGACTTTACTAAATTCCTGCTGGCACTGTTTATGGGGAGCACCTCATAAGGGCAAAAGCGTCCACACCTCAAGATGCGTGCGGCCGCCCAGATTCTGGCTAGTTTTCAGAATGTTCAGTCAACTAGAGCCTTAAGGCTGTATAACCGGAAACCGAATCTCGAAACAGGTCGTTTCGCCTGACCGGGCCTCTATCTTTCCGCCGTGCGCATCGACAATGGATTTTGTGATCGCCAGCCCCAGTCCGGCTCCGTCGCTGATGCGCTGGCGAGACGGGTCGACGCGATAAAAGCGGTCGAAAATGCGCGGCAGATGTTCTGGAAGGATGGGTTCACCGGGGTTTTCTACCGTGACCGACACGAAACCATCGTCGCTATGGATACCGACCGATACCATGCCGCCACGCGGTGTATGGCGGATCGCGTTGGACAACAGATTGGAGAGCGCCCGGCGCAGCATGAGGCGGTCTCCGGTCACGCTTCCTGCACCATGGGCTGCGAGTGTGATGCCCCTGTCTTCCGCCAGCGCCTCGTAGAACGCGAACAAGTCTCTGACTTCAGCCGCGAGGTCGACCGGCTCTCGATTGGGAATGATGAGGCCATTGTTTGCCTTGGCAAGAAACAGCATGTCCCCGATCATTTTCGCCAGACGCTGATATTCCTCCAGATTGGAGTAGAGGACTTCCTGATATTCTTCCGCGCTACGTGCCTTGGAAAGTGCGACCTGCGTTTGGGTCATGAGATTGCTCACGGGGGTGCGCAGCTCGTGCACGATATCTGATGAAAACTCGGACAGCCTTTGAAAGGACGATTCGAGGCGGGCCAGCATGGCGTTGAAAGCCGTGGCCAGGCTTCGTATTTCGACGGGCAGCGGAGCCTCGGGAATGCGTTCGTTCAGGTGGCTTGCGGAAAGATTCGTGGCCAGCGCGGTCATTCTGCGCAACGGGCGCAGGCCCAAGCGGGTGACCAGCCACCCCAGCGCGGCAGTGATCAGGGCAGCCAGCATCGTGGTAAACATCAGCAGGGCGAGGAACTCGCTCCTGAATTGCCGGTGGTGGGTGATGTCAAGGGAAATGGCCGTCGTAAAGCGCGAGGCATCCTGAAGACCGATGGCGACCGGCGCCGTGAGGCCGCGATAGGTCCGACCGTTTTCCGTCCATGTCAGGATGCGACCGGGTTCGGTCTGCAATAGCAGCGCAATCGGGAAATCCTGGCCCTGGCTCGTGAACCAGATCGCACCGTCCTTGTCGATCAGTGCGACGGACAGGCCATGGTGGCCGACCAGCGCATCATCCAGTTGGCTGGGAATGGTGTCGAGGTCGACCGGTGCGTCAACTTTGGCCAAAAGATTCCGCACCAGGGAAAGCTTGCCCTCTATCTCGTGGCGGTCGATCTCCAGGAAATGCGCTTCCATCGACTGGACGACCACCCAGCCCAGCCCCAACAGGACAATCGCCACGCAGGCGGCAAAAAGCAGGCTGATGCGGGCGGTGAGCGACAGGGACTTCACGGAGCGATTTCTTCCAGCACATAGCCCATGCCGCGCACGGTGTGGATCAGCTTGAGCTCGTAGCCATCGTCCACCTTGGCGCGCAGCCTGCGCACGGCCACGTCGATGACATTGGTGTCGGAGTCGAAATTCATGTCCCACACCTGGGAGGCGATCAGGCTGCGAGGCAAAACCTCTCCTTTGCGACGCAAAAACAGCTCGAGCAGGGCGAACTCCTTGGCCGTCAGGTCGATCTTGCGCCTTGCGCGGACTGCGCGCCGCCGAAGCAAATCCAGCTCGAGGTCGGCCGCTTTGAGAACGGGAGAATCCAGGCCGGCCTGGCCCCGCCTTACCAGGGTGCGCACCCTGGCCAGCAGTTCGGCGAAAGCAAATGGCTTGATCAGGTAATCGTCGGCGCCCAGATCGAGTCCCTTGACCCGATCCTCCACCTGGTCGCGCGCGGTCAGAAAAAGAACGGGCATCTGCGCGCCCGCTCTGCGCACGCCTTCGAGCACCTGCCAGCCGTTGATGCCTGGCAGCATCACATCCAGAATCATCAAGTCGTAATGGCCCCCCTTGGCAAGCTCTAGCCCCTCCCAGCCGTCGCGGGCCACATCCGTGACGAAGCCGGCCTCGGACAGGCCCTGTTTCAGATACTCACCGGTCTTGATCTCGTCTTCGACAATCAGAATCTTCATTCTGCAAATCCTTGCATTGGTCGGATATATCCTGCCATAGCACGTACAACCCAAACCAGGCATTACGAATTTGTAATGTTCCCGGTCAGTCTCGTGTCGGGTGATCTCCCCCAGTATGCGGCCAACGCAAGCATCTTGGCACCCAATCAACACACGAGGTTTGACATGCCTGTACACATATTACGCAAACGCGGCTTACTTATAGCACTGACGGGGACGGCTTTCCTGGGGGGCTGCGCAACGTTCAGCCCCGATGGCGGATTGGAAAAGGTGGCCGCCATCACCCAGGAACGCTCGGCGGTTTCCCCGAGCCGCATCCTCACCCAGGAAGATTCCGTCCGCGTCGCGGATGAGGTGAAGCGGCTGCTGAGCGAGCCGCTCACGGCCGAGACTTCGGTAAAAATCGCCATTCTCAATAACCGCGGACTGCAGGCCAGCCTGGCCAATCTGGGCATTGCCGAGGCAGAACTGGTGCAGGCCAGCCGTCTGCGTAATCCGGGCTTCACATTTTCACGCCTGAGCGGCGGCGGGGTCAGCGAAATCGAGCGGCAATTTCTGTTCGATGTGCTGGGCTTGCTTACCCTGCCGACCCGCACCGAGATCGAACGGCGGCGGTTCGAGACAGTCCAGACCAAAGTGGCAAGTGAAGTCTTGCGCCTGGCCCAGCAGACCCGCCAGGCCTTCTTTTCCGCCGTGGCGGCTCAGCAGGCCGCAAGATACATGGGAACGGTGTGGGAAGCGGCCGGGGCGGGCGCTGAACTGGCCGGCCGCATGGCCGAGGTCGGAAATTTTAGCCGCCTGCGCGCAAGCCGCGAGCAACTCCTTTCCGCGGAACTGGGCGCGGAGTTTACTCGCGCCCGTCAGAATGCCACCCAGCAGCGCGAACGCCTGACTCGTTTGATGGGCCTCTCCGGTAAGGATCGCGATTTCAATTTGCCCGAGCGCTTGCCCGAGCTGCCCGCCGCGTTGATCCCCGAACAGGACATCCAGCGCCAGGCCATGGCCTCGCGCCTCGACATCCGCATGGCCAAATCGGAACTCGAAGGCCTGGCCAGGAGCCTGGGGCTGACCCGTGCGACACGTTTCGTCAACGTGCTGGAGGTGAGCTACCTGAATGCCGATGCTGACGGCGAGCCGGACAAGCGAGGGTACGAGATCGAACTCACCCTGCCCATTTTCGATTGGGGTGAGGCCCGTACCGCCAAGGCGGAGTCGCTATACAGCCAGGCCATGCATCGGGTTGCGGAAATCGCGGTGAACGCCGAATCGGAAGTGAATGAATCCTATGCCGCCTACCGTGCCGCGCATGAGCTGGCCGGCAGCTACCGAGACGAAATCGTGCCGCTTGCCAGGCATATCTCAGAGGAAAACCTGCTGCGCTACAACGGCATGCTGATCGGGGTCTGGGAACTGCTTGCCGACACGCGAGCCCAGGTGGCGAGCGTCAATGCCTCCATCCAGGCGCTCAAGGATTTCTGGGTTGCCGAAAGCAATCTGCATATCAGCCTGAACAACGGCGGCGCCGGCAGCCAGATGCTGACGGTCGGTACCGCATCCTCCGCCGACGCCGGCGGTGGCCATTGAAACACACAAGGAAAACACATGAACCGCAGACAGTTTCTGAGAAGCTCCGGCGCCACCGTGCTGGGTGCAGGCCTGGTTACCAGGGCCGGCGCCGCCACCTTGCCCGAAGCACCGATCCTGACGGACCCGAATACTCAGGCGCCCTTGCAGCCGCAAAACGGCCGCCCTTACAACCCCGTGGTGACTCTGAACGGCTGGTCGCTTCCCTGGCGCATGAAGGATGGCGTCAAGGAGTTCCACTTGGTGGCGGAGCCGGTGGTCAGGGAACTCGCGCCCGGCATGAAGGCCAAGCTATGGGGCTACAACGGTTCCAGCCCTGGCCCCACCATCGAATGCGTGGAAGGCGACCGAGTGCGCATTTTCGTCACCAACAAATTGCCCGAGCACACCACCATCCACTGGCACGGCATCCTCCTGCCCAATGGCATGGATGGCGTGGGTGGGCTTAACCAGCCGCAGATCAAGCCGGGCAAAACCTTCGTCTATGAATTCACCATGACCAAGTCCGGTACCTTCATGTATCACCCGCATGCGGATGAAATGGTGCAAATGGCTATGGGCATGCACGGTTTCCTGGTGGTCCATCCCAAGAACCCCAATTTCATGCGCGTGGACCGTGATTTCGTGTTTCTGCTCAATGCTTTCGATATCGATCCCGGCAGCTACACGCCCAAGATCAACACCATGCTGGACTTCAACATGTGGTGCTGGAACAGTAGGGTGTTTCCAGGGATCGACCCGCTGGTAGTGCGCAGAGGCGACCGTGTGCGCATCCGCGCCGGCAACCTGACCATGACCAATCACCCACTGCATCTGCATGGCTACGATTTCGAGGTGACCGGCACCGATGGCGGCTGGGTACCCAAACAGGCGCGCTGGCCAGAGGTGACCGTGGACGTGGCCATCGGGCAGATGCGCGCTTTCGAGTTTGACGCCGTCAATCCCGGCGACTGGGCATTCCACTGTCACAAATCCCATCACACCATGAATGCCATGGGCCATGACGTGCCCACCATGATTGGCGTGGACCAGCGCAGCATCACCGAAAAAATCAGCAAGCTCGTTCCCGACTACATGGAAATGGGCAGCAGCGGCATGGCGGAAATGGGCGAGATGGAAATGCCCTTGCCCGACAACACCCTCCCTATGATGACCGGGCAGGGGCCGTTCGGTCCGGTCGAGATGGGCGGCATGTTCACCGTGGTCAAGGTGCATGACAAGGTCAAGCCGGGCGACTACAGCGACCCCGGCTGGTACCAGCATCCAAAGGGAACCGTCGCTCGGGAATGGACTGGGGCCCCGATGCCAGCCGAACGTCAGGCATCCATGGCCGCAGACGAACACACAATGCAGGCAGTAAAACCACTCCATCACAAACACTGAGGTGACCACATGAAAAAAATACTTGCCACTTTGGCTATTCCCTTTGTCCTTGCGAGCAGCCTGGCCTTCGCGCATGGCGGAGCGAAACACGAGGCTTCTACCGCTCCGGCCGTCAAGGAACAGAAACCCTGGGGCATCGGCGGCGATATCGCCAAGGTAAGCCGCACCGTGGAAATTCGAATGACTGACACCATGCGGTTCTTGCCGGCCACGATTCAGGTGAAGCGCGGCGAAACCGTTCGGTTCGTGCTCAGGAACGACGGCCGCATGCTGCATGAGATGGTCGTCGGCACCAAGGCTGCGCTGGAGGAGCACGCTGCGGTAATGCGCAAATTCCCCGACATGGAACATGACGAGCCCTACATGTCCCACGTGGTTCCCGGAAAAACAGGAGAGATCTTGTGGCAATTCAATCGCAGCGGCGATTTCGAATTCGCCTGCCTGATCCCCGGCCATTACGAAGCCGGCATGGTGGGAAAAATCGCAGTCAAGCCCTAGCTTGATCGTTCCGTGCCGCAAGATGACAAAAATGTAATCTTTCCGTCAGGTTGCCGTGCTGGTGCTCTCCCCATACTGCAAGCGAACCAATACCGAAGTCACCGGACATGAAACACGCTGCATCCAGCATCCTCATCATCGGCGCCTTGACCCAGCCCCTGTGGGCGGCGGGGGAGCCTGTCATCGATGTCTATAAAAGTCCCACCTGCGGGTGTTGCGGCAAGTGGGTGGACTATCTGAAAGCCAATGGCTTCAAGGTGCGCGCCCATGACACGGCTAACGTGGCGAGCCACAAATCCCGGCTGGGCGTGCCTTCGGGCCTGGGTTCCTGCCACACCGCCGAGGTGAATGGCTACCTGGTTGAAGGACATGTCCCTGCCAAGGACATCAGGCGGCTGCTCAAGGAGAAACCGGAAGCGCGCGGCCTCGTGGTGCCTGCCATGCCGGCGGGCTCGCCCGGCATGGAGCAGGGCAACCGCAAGGATCGCTACGATGTTCTGCTGGTGAAGCAGGATGGCAAAACCCAAATCTATTCACGTTACTGAAAGGAGTGACCGGATGAAAAACCTGTTAGCAACCTTCGCCGCATCGTTTCTGCTTGCAGTGCCTGCCTGGGCGGGCACGGATCACGCTGGCCACAGCGACGAAACCCATGCTGCCATGTCTGCCAGCCTGACAGAAGGGCAGGTCAGGAAGGTCGATCGGGAGCAAGGCAAGCTCACCATCAAGCACGGCCCGCTGGAAAACCTGGGCATGCCGCCCATGACCATGGTTTTCCGGGTACAGGACGCCACCATGCTGGATAAAGTCGCGCCCGGTGACAACATCCGCTTTCTCGCCGAACGGGTAAATGGCGCCATCACCGTTACCCGTCTCGAAACCATCAAGTAACCCGAACAGGAGATCACCATGAAACGCCAAGCCTTCCTCGCCTCCCTGCTGCTTGCCTCCGGCGCACTGGTCATGCAGCCTGCGCTGGCAGTCGATGCCCATCATCCCGATCAGAAACCCGGTGCAGTCACGGCCCCTGCGCCCAGCGCCGACCAGACCATCCAGAAAATGCAGGCCAATACCAAAAAGATGCAATCGCAGCTCGATCAGATGGCCAAGAGCAAGAACCCGCAGGAGCGAATGCGCCTCATGCAGGAACACCAGAAGACCATGCAGGAAAACATGGCCATGGGGCAAGGCATGATGGGCATGGACTGCCCCATGATGGGCGGCCAAGGCGGCATGGGCATGATGGCGGGTATGGGCATGATGGGCCAGGGCACACCCGGTCAGCCAGGCATGTCCGGCCAGAATGACATGATGATGAAACGCATGGACATGATGGAAAAGCGCATGGACATGATGCAGATGATGATGCAAAAGAGCACGGATGGTATGCCGCAGACTGGCATGCCTCCGGCCAAATAAGGGCAGCCAGTGCAGTGCCAGCCGCATGACTTAAGCGAAGGAATTGCCTATGTACGGCTTTGAACATTTCGGTGCCGGATGGGGAATGATCCTGGTCTGGCTTGTCCCGATCCTGCTGGTCGCTTTGGTAGTGCGCTATGTCCTCGGCGACAGAGACGAGAAGGCGGGACAAACGCCGCTCGACATCCTGAAATCGCGCTATGCCAGGGGCGAGATCGACCAGGAAGAGTTCCAGAGGAAGAAACAGGAACTCGGTGGCTAGCTGTGTAAACCCACCAGGTTGTTCATTGAGGGAAGCCGGCTGATTGGAGGCAGGTAGCCGAGGCTGGCATGAGGGCGGTGCCAGTTGTACTGGTGCAGCCACAGTGGCAGGTGCGAGGCACGTTGCACGGAAGACTCATAGGCACGGCTGTAGGCCCACTCGCGCAACGCGGTTTGGATGAAGCGCTCGGCCTTGCCATTGGTTCGTGGCGTATAGGGGCGAGTACGAAGATGCTTGAGTTCGAGGCGACGACACAGGCGCCGAAAGCGCCGGGACAGATAACCGGGACCATTGTCGGTCAGTACGCGCTCGAATCGAATGCCCAGACTTCGGTAATAGCGAACAGCCTCGATCAGGGCCGAGCAGACGCTCTGGCTGGTTTCGTTGGGATGGATCGTGCCGAAGCCGATGCGGGAGTGATCGTCGATGGCGACATGAACGTACTCCCCCCCGGCCCCCTGCGAGCTGGGTCGCCGATTGCCCGTCACCCGATGCCCTGGGCGATGGAAACGGCCGAGCTTCTTGATGTCCAGATGGAGTAGCCCGCCTGGTTGGTCGTATTCGTAGCGCAGGAGCGGCTTGGCTGGCTCAAGACTGGACAGGCGGTTGAGCCCCGCGCGGCCCAGCAGGCGGGCGATAGTGCTGCGGCCGATATGCAGGTGCCGGCTGATTTGGTGGTAGGTCTGTCGGCACTTGCGTGCTTCGATGACCTTCTCCCGATCCTCCGGGGAAATGGCATGGGGGCAATGGCGTGGGCGGGACGAGCGGTTGTTCAGCCCCGCCAAGCCTTGCTCGCGGTAGCGCTTGAGCCACTTGTAGGCGGTGCGCACACTGACACCAGCGGCCTGTGCCGCTTCCTTGGGGCGCAAGCCTTGATCAAGGATGCGTCTTACCAGCAGGGTTCGACCATGGACGGTTAATCGGGCATTCTTGTGGGCGTTCATTCGGGGGCCTCGGAGGTTTGGTTTGGTTGGCGCCTCCAATTCTCCGGGTACGCCCCGAGTGAACAACCTACAGAGAAATCACAACTAGCTGGGATGAATTCGACATGAAGGGCTTGAAACGAGTGGTTAGGAGATAACGAACTGTATATGGCAGTAGGCATAAGCGGAATTTCCAGGACGGAACGGACAATGCAGGGGTATCACTTGGGCCGCTTCTGGCTGCCTGATGCAGGCCAAATTTTTCACAGCAAGGGCTGATTAAATAGTATGAAATCCATAATCGCGCTGCTATGTCTAGGCCTTGGGGTATCGTTGAATACGGCCCAGGCAGCCGAGTTGGGCAGCGATGTCGACTCACTGCTCGACTACGCCAAGCGCAACAACCCCGAATACGCGGCCATGCGCCTGGAAGCCGAGGCCGTCGGCGAGCGCGTGTACCCCGCTGGCGCGCTGCCCGATCCGGTACTGCGCGCCGAGCTGCAGAACATTACCAACTACAACATGGAAACCGGCAATAGCGGCGGGGTGAATCTGCTGCCCAGCCGCGTTGGCAGCACCAAGTACACTTTCATGCAGCCGCTGCCGTTCTGGGGCAAGCGCGACCTCAAGCGCGATGCGGCCCGGGCCGAGGCGGATGCGGCCCAGGGGCGGGCGGGCACGAGCTGGGCGGAGCTTGCCGCGCGTATCAAGACGGCTTTCGCGCAGTATTTCTATGTGTCGCACAGCGAACGCTTGGTGCGCGAGGTGCTGGGCCTGGTTGAACGTCTGGAGAAGACGGCGCAAGTCCGCTATGCAAGCGGGCTCACGCCGCAGCAGGATGCCATCCGCGCCCAGGTGGAACAGACCCGCATGCGCGCGGAACTGGTGGCGCTGGAAGCCGAGAAGCGCCAGCTCCAGGCGCGTCTTAATGGTCTGCTGTCGCGCCCGGCGTCTACGCCGTTGGCGGAGCCGCTGGCGTTGCGGCCGCTGCCGCCGCCAGTGCGGACCGATCCGGCGGCGCTCGCCGAGCGGCTCGCGGCAGGCAATCCGCAACTCCTCACCGAAGAGGCGCGGCTGCGCGCGGCGGAAAAGGGGCGCGAGCTTACCTATCGCAACCGCTATCCGGACTTTACCCTGGGGGTGACGCCGATCCAGACCCGCAACAGCTTCAATGAATGGGATCTGATGCTGGAATTCAACCTGCCGCTGCAGCAGGAAAGCCGCCGTTCGCAGGAGCGCGAGGCCGAGGCCATGCTCGCCGCCGCCCGCGCGCGGCGCGAGGCTGCCGCCAACCAGGCGCTGTCCGAACTCTCCGAGCAGATCGCCGGACTGGAGGCGGCCAGGCGCACGGAGATGCTCCTTGGCGCCAACCTCCTGCCGCAGGCCGAATTGACCTTTCAGTCGGCGCTTGCCGCCTATGAAACCGGGCGGGTGGATTTCGCCACCCTGCTGGATGCCCAGCGGGAAATCAGCCGGGCAAGGCAGGAGCGTTTCAAGGCCCAGGCGGAAGCGCAGATGCGGCTGGCAGAGATCGAACGCTTATTGGGAGAGGATCTGTGAACAGGGCAACAGGTGTGATTGCCGGCATCGTGGCACTGGCATTGGCGGCAGGCGCGGGCTACTGGTGGGGAAGCCGCGCGCAGCCCGAGAAGCAGACGGCCCAGGCGAAACAGGAACGCAGGATTCTCTATTACCGCAATCCCATGGGCCTGCCCGATACTTCGCCGGTGCCGAAGAAGGACCCCATGGGCATGGACTACATCCCCGTGTACGAAGGCGAGGCGGAAGCGGCGCCGGCGGCGGCCGGGCAGGTCGTCATCAGTACGGAGAAAGTGCAGAAGCTGGGTGTGCGCACCGAGGCAGCGACAACCAGAGAACTCGGCCGCGTGGTGCGCGCGGCCGGGCGCATCGAGATCGACGAGCGGCGGGTGCATGCGGTTTCGCCCAAGTTCGAGGGCTGGGTGGAAAGGCTCCATGTCAATGCCACCGGCCAGCCGGTGGCCAAAGGCCAGCCGCTGTTCGACGTGTACAGCCCGGAACTGGTGTCGGCCCAGCGCGAGTACGCCATCGCCGCCCAGGGGGTGGCCTCCCTGCGCGACGACTCGCCCGAGGCCCAGGCCGGCATGCGGCAGCTGGTCGAGTCCAGCCTCATGCGCCTCAGGAACTGGGACATTCCGGAGGCGCAGATCCAGGCGCTGGCCAAATCCGGCGAAGCCCGCCGCACGCTGACCCTGCGTGCGCCGGTGTCGGGCATCGTGCTGGAGAAGAAAGCGCTGGCAGGCATGCGCTTCATGCCGGGCGAGTCGCTGTACCAGATTGCCGATCTTTCCAGCGTGTGGGTGGTGGCGGACGTGTTCGAGCAGGACATCGCGCAGGTCGCATCCGGTGCGCCGGCGACGATTACCTTGAGCGCCTTTCCCGGCGAGAAATTCATCGGCAGGGTGGGCTACGTCTATCCCACGCTCAATGAACAGACGCGCACCATCCCGGTCCGGGTGGAACTGCCCAACCCGGGCCTCAAGCTCAAGCCCGCCATGTACGCGCAGATGGAGCTGGCGGTAAAAGGCGGCAGCGCGCTCACCGTACCCGTATCGGCGGTAATCGATTCCGGCACGCGCCGGATCGTGCTGGTGCAGGTGGGGGAGGGACGCTTCGAGCCGCGCGAGGTTGTCCTCGGCGCGCGCAGTGACAACTATGTTGCAGTGCTTGAAGGCGTGACTGAGGGTGAGCCGGTAGTAGTGGCGGCGAACTTCCTGATCGACGCCGAGAGCAACCTCAAGGCTGCGCTCGGCAGCCTGTCCCCGGCATCCCCGGCAGGTGCGGGTGCGGCGCCGCCGGAAGCCGTGGCGAAAGCGGTCGGACATCGCGGCGAGGGTACGGTGGAGAGCGTCGATCTCAAGGCCGGCGCCATCACCCTGAGCCACGGCCCCATCGCCAGCCTGAAGTGGCCGGCGATGAGCATGGAGTTCACGCTGGCGAATGCGTCGCTGGCGCAGAAACTCAAGCCGGGCGACCGTGTCGCCTTCGAATTCGTGGAACGCCAGCCCGGCGACTACGTGGTGACACAGATCACCCGCCACGCGGGGCACTGACATGCTCGGCGCGCTGATCGGCTGGTCCGCCAGGAACCGCTTTCTCGTCTTGCTCGCCACCCTGTTCGTGGTGGCAGGCGGCATCTACGCGCTGTTCAAGACGCCGCTCGATGCGCTGCCCGACCTGTCCGACGCGCAGGTCATCATCTACACTGAATACCCCGGCCAGGCGCCGCAGGTGGTGGAGGACCAGGTCACCTATCCGCTTACCACCGCCATGCTCTCGGTGCCGAATTCGAAGGTGGTGCGCGGCTTCTCCTTCTTCGGCGCGTCCTTCGTCTATGTGATCTTCGAGGACGGCACCGACATCTACTGGGCGCGCTCGCGCGTGCTGGAATACCTCAACTTTGCCGCCGGCCGGCTGCCGCGCGGCGTGTCGCCCCAGCTCGGGCCGGACGCTACCGGCGTGGGCTGGGTGTACCAGTACGCGGTGCTGAGCGACAGGCACAATCTCGCCGAGCTGCGCACGCTGCAGGACTGGTATCTGCGCTACCAGCTCGCCAAGGCGCCGGGCGTGGCCGAGGTCGCCTCCATCGGCGGCTTCGTGCAGCAGTACCAGGTGACAGTGGACCCGGTGAAGCTGCGCGCCTATGGCATTCCTTTGTCGCGCGTGTCTCAGGTCATTCGAGAATCCAACCGCGATGTCGGCGGGCGCGTGGTGGAAATGGCGGAGACCGAGTATATGGTGCGCGGCAAGGGCCTGCTGCGCGGCGCGGCCGACATCGAGGAACTGGTGGTGAAGGCGGCGGGTGGCACGCCGGTGCGCGTCCGCGACATCGCGCGGGTGGAGCTGGCGCCGGACGAGCGGCGGGGGCTGGCCGAACTCAACGGCGAGGGCGAGGTAGTGTCGGCCATCGCCATGGCGCGCTACGGCCAGAACGCGCTCGACGTGATCCAGAACCTTAAGAGCAAGATTGCCGAGATCGCCGCCGGCCTGCCGGAAGGGGTGAGCATCGTGCCGGTGTACGACCGCTCTGACCTGATCCATCGCGCCATCGATACTCTGCGGAACACCCTGATCGAGGAATCGCTCATCGTCGCCCTGGTGTGTGTGCTGTTCTTGCTGCATGTCAGGAGCGCGCTGGTGGCCATCATCATGCTGCCCGTGGGGGTGCTGATCGCCTTCATCGTCATGCGGCTGCTTGGCATGAACTCCAACATCATGAGCCTGGGCGGCATCGCCATCGCCATCGGCGCCATGGTGGATGCGGCCATCGTCATGATCGAAAACGCGCACAAGCACATCGAGCGCCTGAAAGAGGGCGAGTCGCGTGCCGCAGCCATGGTGACCGCCTGCAAGGAAGTGGGGCCGGCGCTGTTCTTTTCATTGCTGATTATTACGGTCTCCTTCCTGCCGGTGTTCACCCTGGAGGCGCAGGAGGGGCGGCTGTTCGCGCCGCTGGCCTATACCAAGACCTTCGCCATGGCCGGCGCGGCGTTGCTGTCGGTGACCCTGGTGCCGGTGCTGATGCTGCTGTTTATCCGCGGCAAGATCATTGCCGAGGCGAAGAACCCGGTGAACCGCATCCTGATCGCGCTCTACCGGCCCATCATCGCCTGGGTGATGCGCTGGAAGAAGCTCACCATCGGCCTTGCGATGGCCGTGCTGGCGCTCACCGTGCTGCCCGCCTCGCGGCTGGGTTCAGAATTCATGCCCACCCTGAACGAGGGTACCTTGATGTACATGCCATCGTCGCTGCCCGGCATGTCGGTGACCAAGGCGGCGGAGCTGATGCAGACCCAGGACAAGATCATCAAGAGCTTTCCCGAGGTGGCGTCGGTTTACGGCAAGGCGGGCAGGGCGCAGACCGCCACCGACCCGGCGCCGCTGGAGATGTTCGAGACCGTGATCAACCTCAAGCCGGAATCCGAATGGCGGCCCGGCATGACGGTGGACAAACTGATCGCGGAAATGGATGCGGCGCTGCAATTCCCCGGTGTGGCCAACGCCTGGACCATGCCCATCAAGGCGCGCATCGACATGCTCTCCACTGGCATTCGCACCCCCATCGGCATCAAGGTGTTCGGCAAGGACTTGAACGAAATGGAACGCGTGGCCAGGGAGATCGAGGCAGTGGTGAAGCGGGTGCCCGGCACCACCAGCGCCTACGCCGAACGCATCACCGGCGGTTACTACCTCAATATCGAGCCGGATCGGGAACAACTTGCGCGCTACGGCCTGGCGGTGGGAGAGCTGCTGGACGTGATCGCCCAGGCCCTCGGCGGCGAAATGGTGACCACCACGGTGGAGGGCCGCGAGCGCTTCGGCGTCACCGTGCGCTACCCGCGCGAACTGCGCGGCGATCCGGAATCCATCGCGCGCAATGTGCTGGTCCCTGTCATGGACGGCGGCATGGTGCCGCTGGGGCAGCTCGCGCGAGTGGAAATCACCAAGGGTGCGCCCGCCATCCGCACCGAGAATGCGCTGCTCTCGGCCTATATCTATGTCGATATCCGCGACCGCGACATCGGCTCCTACGTCCAGGACGCCCAGCGCGCAGTGAACGAGCAGGTCAAATTCCCGCCCGGTTATTACGTCACCTGGAGTGGCCAGTTCGAGTACATGCAGCGCGCCATCCAGCGGCTCAAGCTCGTGGTGCCGCTCACGCTGTTCGTGATCCTCGTGCTGCTGTATCTGAACTTCAGGCGCCTGACCGAGACGCTGATCGTGATGTTATCCGTGCCCTTCGCCCTGGTGGGCGGCGTGTGGCTGATGTGGTGGCTGGGCTACAACCTGTCAGTGGCCGTGGCAGTCGGCTTCATCGCGCTGGCGGGCGTGGCAGCGGAAACCGGGGTGGTCATGCTGATCTACCTCGACCACGCCTGGGCGCGCATCCGCGCCGAGCGCGAGGCGATGGGCACACGACCCACCGCGGCCGACCTCTACGCGGCAGTAATGGAAGGGGCGGTAGAGCGGGTGCGGCCGAAAATGATGACGGTGGTGGCGATCATGGCGGGCCTTCTGCCCATCATGTGGAGCACCGGAGCCGGCTCGGAAGTGATGCGTCGCATCGCCGCGCCCATGGTGGGCGGCATGATTTCCTCGACTGTGCTCACGCTGGCGGTAATCCCCGCGATTTATGCCTTGGTGAAGGCGCGTGGACTGGCGCGGAGCCGATAGGCGCAGCACAAACAGTTGGGTGGGGTCTGTCGGAAATCTGTGAGTATCCAGCGCTGAGAACATATTCAATGTAGGGTGTTACGTTCTACCGCTCCTGATCCGAATAATCGTCTCCAGCGAATCGCTGCCCCATCTCTGCAAATGCCTTAGCAAATCTTCCAGGGTCTGGCCGAATTCGGTGAGGGAGTATTCCACCTTGGGCGGCACTTCGGCATAGACCTTTCTGGCCACGATGCCGTCGTCTTCCAGTTCGCGCAGTTGCCGGGTCAACATGCGCTGGGTCACACCGGGGATCAATCGCAGCAGCTCGTTGAAACGCTTGGTTCCGCCTAGCAGGTGGAACAGGATCACGCCTTTCCACTTGCCGCCGATCACTTCCAGGCAGGCCT
>VFQO010001793.1_pt1 | contig 15172 bp, 9 predicted proteins | sample 3512331 | NCBI WGS metagenome assembly VFQO01 (sample SAMN10412371, study PRJNA504923) | tailings metagenome | isolation source: Replicate 3 from Balatoc abandoned mine | place: Philippines: Itogon, Benguet | collected 2017-08-28
CTTCCATAATTATTTTCGGCAATAATCTGAACCGCAGTGGGTAAAGTCATTACGGTACCTGTATAAGTAAATTCATTTTTCCCAACACTTGCTGCGTAGGAATATTCCTTTTCATCTCTTTTAATATTCTTATCAATTCCTGTTACATACATGCCAAAGGGATTAGAAAACTGTTTGGCCGTATTCAAAGCTTTTATTGCGATTTCCTTTGGAGCGATCCCTGTTTCCAGAGGCGTGTTTACTACCCAATTATGATGCAATACAAACCCTTTTGGCAGGTTACTCGTGTCTTGAATTGTCTGGCGTTGAAGTTTTTTCAAAGCATTTACGGCCCAATCATTCCCCAATGTATCTGCTCGAATTATTGCATCAGAGATCAATTGCAATGCTTGGGTTTTAGTAGCAATAAAATCGGCATAGGAATGATCATTTTCAACCCAAAATTTATCATTGATTTTCTTTTTTATCAAATCCGCTTTTTGCTGATAATCTTTTGCTAAATCCAGCTTTTTTAGAAATAAAGCCATCTGTGCCGCATCCGAAAATGCTTTCTGCGTATAGGTGGCTACATCTATCATTTCAGAAGTGAGTCCATGAATTTCCATCATACCAGCACCATCTGGTAATAAATTACGGTCTGCATCATTTTCATTCAAAACCCAGTTCAAGCCTTTCACTACTGCAGGAAAATATTTCTCAAGAAATGCCTGATCCCCTGTCCAGCAAAATACTTCCCAGAGCAGGGAGATAAATTGAGGCGTTTCGTTTACGTTTCCCGGATTAAATACGGCTCCATTGGTTGAAACTTCATGTACAATTCTGCCATTGCCATTATGTTTCTCAGAAATGCGCTGTATTAAATCAATGGAACTATACACTAGGTCCTTCTGACCCATTGCTATCAGCGCCTTTAAGGTATACGCCATATCACCTCCAAACCACCAAGGATAATCAGGCAACCCTGCAACGATGCCTCTCCCCATTCCATCAACATCTGCAATCAACCAATCACTATTGTACTTTAACCACTCAAAACTTCTTGCTAAAGAGGTATCGTTCAACTGTAGTTTGGCAACCGTATTCATTTTTTGCAGGCGCTTTATTTTCTTTTCCAACAAGACATAGGCAGACCTATGCAGTGTTTCATAAGCAGCTATTGCAAGCTCTTTAGTTTGGGCTGAACCTGCAATTACAAATGGCAAGGAAACAGATTCATTAGGGGATATAGTCAATTCATAATTTGTGTGCGTGACCGTTGTATTGATTTTCTCTATTACAGGTTTTATAACAGGAGTTGAAGTGTTATTAGATGAATTTCCAAAAACCAACCACCAAGGATTCAATGAATCCTTTACAATCCAGCGCCGATGATTAGCCTCATAAATAGCCAAATCCCTTGAATTCACCATTCCTGTTCGCTCACCCAGCCAAACAGGCATTAAATTAGAAATAGCTTCAAATTCAAAATTCAATTGACGTTTGTGTTTGCCTTTATTGGTGATTTTATACTCAACATACAAAGCTCCTAACTGATCAGGCACAAACTGAAATCGTTCTACAATAAGGGCTGAATCATCCATATTGAAAACATGCTTATTCCCAAAAGGATAATTTTCAAAAGAATCAGCTTTATTGAGCATTACGGTTTTCTGACCCAAGTACAAAGTAGCGGTAAATCCATTCATCAGTTTAATTGGATGATGCCAGATTCCACCCATTTCCCCTTTCACATGCCATCCCAAGTCTGGGAAGCTTCCATCTTGATACCCTACCATGTATAACTTGTCTCCCGCAGTATTGTAAGGTGTTCCTAGAAAAGCCGGCTTCCCCAGAAGGGAAGTCCTATTATTGAACAAAGGGCTAACTGATTGTACAGCCGCGTTTTGGGCGTTTAAGAATAAAAAGCTCAAAAATAAGACACTGAAAAGGAGAATTGACTTTATAGCTGACATAATGAACTGAATTAAGAATACCGTTTATACGGTATCGAATTAAAATTAATGGAACTTAGATTTACTTACTAATTATCAGCTTATGATTACAAGGAATATCTGTAAACTAATTCTATTTATTGCAATAAGCAAAACAAGCTTTTCACAAAAAGGGGAGGTATACATCAGTGGTATGTACAAATACAGAATCATGCCTGCAAAAGACAGTTTAGGATATTTGTTCTAAATTCAGCGAATGAAGTATATATCATTTGTTGTTTTGTTGATTTCATTAAAAGGACTGGTTCAAACACCTGCAAGCAAATTAGATAGTTTCTGGACTAAGCTTCAACAGCATTGTGGCAAAGCTTATGAAGGGACCATTGTAAGTGGAGCTACTCCAGATTTCAGCAACAAAAAACTAACCATGCATGTAAAAGCTTGTGCAGAAAATAGCATCAGAATACCATTCAATGTAGGGGATAACAGATCTAGAACCTGGGTACTTACCAAGAACCAGAACCGTATCACGCTGAAGCATGACCATCGGCATGAAGATGGAACTGAAGATTTGGTAACACAATACGGAGGCACCAGCACCAATGAAGGATTTTCTTATATGCAGATTTTTCCGGCTGATATGCAAACACAAAAAAACATTCCTGCAGCAGCATCCAATGTTTGGTGGATTACCATCAACGACAGCAGTTTTACCTACAACCTCAGAAGAATTGGCTCAGACAGACTGTTCACGGTGACCTTTAATCTAAAGCAGCCGATAGAAGCGCCATTGGCACCCTGGGGCTGGAAAGATTAATGCAATACAACTGTTCCACCCATGTCTTCCAAAGCAACCCCTTTTGTTTCCGGCATCATTTTCCAAACATACAACAGCTGCAATACCATCATAAAAGCAAAGAAACCAAAGATGATGGTTCCCGAAACGTTGGCAGCAAAATAAGGAAAGACTTGCGCAATCAATGCTGCAAAAACCCAGTGCACCAGGCATCCGAACGAAGTACCGCTTGCACGCACAGAATTGGGGAACAACTCCGACAAGAAGACCCAAATAACGGCACCCTGTCCAACCGCATGCGCAGCAATAAACATGAATACGTAATACACAACCATGGAATGATCAGTACTATTAAAAGAAATGGCAATCATGGAAAGAGAAATAATATAACCGGCCGAACCAATAAACATTAACACCCTTCTACCAAAGCGATCAATAAGGTACCATCCAGCAATTGTAAAAACCAGATTCATCACTCCAATTCCAACCGTAGACAGCAACGCTCCCTCCCTACCGATACCGGCCATTTCAAAAACTTTGGGAGCAAAATAGATGATGGCATTTATGCCAGATAACTGATTGAAAAATGCTATTAAAAATGCTAGTAATAAAGGCTTAAAAAATTTCTTATTAAACAAAGGCTCTGTAGTGGCTTTTCCAACAGATGCTTTGATATCTGCAATTACCCTGGGTGCGTCTTCTCCTGTCAAAGCCAATACTTTAGCAGCAGCTGCATCGTCTTTTTTAAAGAGCACCAACCACCTGGGTGTTTCCGGCGTGATGACCATCAATAAAGAAAAAAACAAAGAAGGAATCGCCACAACACCCAGCATCCATCTCCAATCATTCTCTCCACCAACTCCTGCCAGTAAATAATTAGAGAAATACGCAATCAGAATACCGGCCACTACATTTAGCTGGAAAGAAATTACCATTCTTCCTCTGTACTTAGGGGGTGCAATTTCTGAAATATACACAGGCGCTACCACTGAAGAAGCACCAATGCTCAGTCCGCTTACGAAACGGAAAAACATAAACGCATATACATTCGTTGCCAGTGCCGCACCTACAGAAGTTACGAGAAACAAAATGCCAATCCAGATAAGGGTTTGTTTTCTTCCGATTTTATTCGCAGGAATATTTCCCAGTGCTGCACCAAAAGCTGTTCCGTACAATGCCATAGCAATAGCAGTTCCGTGCATCCAATCTGATAATGACCAGAGTTGTTGAATGGCTTGTTCGGCACCAGATATTACCGCTACATCTAATCCAAAAAGGAATCCTCCGAGGCCAACGGTTATTGACCAGATTGCTAACTTATTATTCATCGCAAGTTTTGTTCAAAGTAATTTATTCAATAAATGGATGCTGAACAAAATAAACCGAAATTTGATGCTATGAAAAAGATATTAGCCATCTGTTTGCTTTTTGCTTTGAATAGCTATGGACAGAAAAAAAATGCTGTAACAAATAACAATAATGCTGCAAGCCAGCAACTGAATGCACTGAAAGAAAAGACCCTATCTATGCTAGACGCTAGCTATGCAGCTGATAAAAAAACAGCCTTGCAAATCTGGGACTACGCCGAGTTGGGGTATAAAGAAACCAAAAGTGCCGCTTTGCATATACAGAATCTGAAAGAAGCAGGCTTTTCCGTAGAGACTGGCGTAGCAGGCATTCCAACTGCATTCGTAGCAACCTACGGATCGGGCAGTCCGGTCATCGGCATCCTTGCAGAATACGATGCACTCCCTGGTTTGGCTCAGGAAGCAGTTCCAGAAAAAAAATCGATTGATGGAAAAACAGGAGGACATGGATGCGGACACCATTTATTCGGCACCGCTTCTGTATCAGCTGGTATTGCGATTAAAAAACTAATAGAAGAAAAGAAAGTGACCGGCACCATTAAAGTGTATGGTTGCCCAGCAGAAGAAGGTGGTAGTGGTAAAGTTTATATGGTTAGAGAAGGGTTTTTCAAAAATGTAGATGCAGTGATTCACTGGCATCCTGCCAATCAGAACCGGGTTATCATGACCAGTTTCATCGCCAATAAATCTGCCAAATTCCGTTTTAATGGAATTGCTTCTCACGCAGCCATGTCTCCTGAAAATGGCCGCTCCGCTTTGGATGCAGTGGAGGCTTTGAATCATATGGCCAATATGATGCGAGAACATATCCCGCAGGAAACCCGAATTCATTATGTAATTACCAATGGCGGTAAAGCGCCCAATGTGGTTCCAGACTTTGCGGAAGTATATTATTATGTACGTCATCCCAAAAGAGAAGTAGCGGTAGATGTGTTTGATAGAATTACCAAAGCCGCAGAAGGAGCAGCATTGGGTACCGGCACAAAAATGAGTTATGAAATTGTGGGTGGTACACATGACTTACTGATCAATAAAACCCTCGCTGAACTGATGCAAGAAAACCTGGCTAAAACAGGCGGAGTAAGTTATACAGAAGAAGAAAAAGCTTTTGGTAAAAAAATTCAGGCCAGCTTTATTGGAAATGCCCCGCCCATTGAAGATGCATCTACCATCAAACCATTGCAGATAGAAGCAGACGCAGGTGGCGGATCCAGCGATGTAAGCGATGTTAGTTATGTGGTTCCTACAGTGGGATTGGAAACTGCTACCTGGATTCCGGGAACTTCAGCGCATAGCTGGCAGGCAGTTGCTTGTGGTGGCACAGAGATTGGTACCAAGGGCATGTTAGTAGCAGCCAAGACGATGGCATTAACAGCTATTGATTTATTCAACAAGCCCGCTGTAATTCAAAAAGCAAAAGAAGAATTCGTTAAAGGCGTGGGTAGTTATCAGTATAAGCCTTTACTAGGAGATAGAAAGCCTGCTTTAAATTACAGAGATTAATCTTCCATTCAAATCAATAGCCGACTTCTAACAAACGGCTAATTGCTTAATAAATATTCCTTAAAAGAAGCATAGTCCTTTTGCATGGATATGCTTCTTTTTTGTTTAGTAAATAATTCTATCGCCGTTGGCGGGATGGGAACCTCCTGTCCAGTAGCCCTTTTCACGGCTTCGGGAAACTTAACAGGATGGGCCGTTTCCAGAATATATCCTCTTACACTTTTGTTTTTCTGCTGATACTGCGTTAATGCTGCATAAGCCACCGCCCCGTGCGGATCCAGCAAATACCCATATTGCTGATACACTTTTTGAATGGTAGCTAATGTGGTTTCATCATTAATCGTATAACCGGACATCATTGCTTGTAAACTATCATAATCCTGATTCATCAATTCCATGATACGGATAAAATTGCTGGGATTGCCTACATCCATTGCATTGGACAAGGTTGACACACTGGGTTTCACCTGATAGTCTTTGGTTCGTAAGTAAGCAGGCACCGTATCGTTTACATTACAGGCAGCAATAAAATGTTGAACAGGCAATCCCGTTTTATAAGCCATCATACCAGCACATAAATTCCCAAAGTTTCCACTGGGAACTGAAATGACCGGAGGCTCATCATGCTCCCATTGCTGATGGGCTAAAAAATAATAGATCTGCTGAGAGAGCCAGCGAGCCACATTGATAGAATTGGCAGAACTCAGATTCATAGTGGCAGCAATATCGACATCCATGAACGCTTCTTTCACCAGCGCCTGACAATCATCAAAGCTTCCGTCTATTTCCAACGCAGTAATATTGGATCCACAGGTAGTTAATTGTAATTCCTGCACTGGACTCACTTTTCCCGAAGGATATAGGATGATCACTTCAATCCCATCAACATCTAAAAATCCATTGGCAACTGCCCCACCCGTATCCCCTGAAGTGGCTACTAATATGGTAGTAGGCTTTGTTTCATTTCTTGAAAAATAGGCCAAACACCTGCTCATAAATCTTGCACCCACATCTTTAAAAGCGAATGTAGGGCCATGATACAATTCTAAAGAGGCAATATGCTCATGGATAGCATACAATGGAAAAGGGAAAGCAATTGTTTCTACAACTATCCGTTGCAATTCATTCTTTGGAATGGTGTTACCAACAAAAGGCTCCATCACCCTGAAAGCAATTTCTTCTTTTGAAAAACTCCGAAGCTGCTCAATGAACGTATTCTCATGGCGGGGAATCTGTTCAGGAAAATACAGACCCTTATCAGGAGCCTGTCCTTTTAAAGTTGCTTCTCTAAAATCTACAGAAGGAGATTGATTATTTAAACTATAGTATCTCATGAAGCTTCACTTAAAAGGATTCCACTTGTATTAATGGTTGTTAAATAAGTATGATACCCCAGTCCAATTTTATCATAAATCTGTTGCATTGCCAACTCCACAGATTTGGCTGTGCTTTCGTTGGTACTTAGCATGAATATAGAAGGACCTGAACCTGAAATACCTCCTCCGAGTGCCCCTAATTCTTTACTCACTTTTTTAATGGCTTCAAATGCAGGAATGAGAATGCTGCGGGTAGGCTCAATCAAAAAATCTTCCAACGATCTTCCAATTAAATCATAATCGCCTTGTTCCAACCCAGCTACTAGGCCCGCAATATTGCCCCATTGTTTAATGGCATCTTTTAATTGTACTTGCTGTTTAAGTATGCTGCGTGCATCGGAGGTCTTTACTTCAATCTGGGGGTGGATAATCGTTACATATAAATCAGGCACATTTAATTTCACAATGTCTAATGGAAAAACAGAACGAATTAAAGTAACGCCGCCATAAATGCAGGGAGCAATATTATCTGCATGCTTAACCCCTGAAGCCAGCTTCTCGCCGTTCATGGCAAATTTCACCAGCTCCTCATTAGAAAAAAGATTGCCCAGCAATGCATTCGCACCCACAACAGCACCAGCAGAACTGGCAGCACTGGAACCCACTCCGCTTCCTGGTTTAATTTGCTTGTTAATCGTCAATTTAAATCCCACCGGCTTTCCATATGCTTCCATTAAGGCAAGTAAAGCCGCACCAGCTACATTATGCAAAGGGTCTGTTGGTAAATTAAAGTCGTCCTCATTCACAATTACGATACCAAGCTCCTCTGTAATTTCCATATGCATAATATCATAGGGCTCATGCACAGCAAAGCCCAGCACATCAAAACCACAAACCATATTGGCTACAGTAGCAGGACTATGTATCGTAATTTTTTTACTCATTTAAGCTATGCGTATAATATCTGCAAATACTCCAGAAGCAGTTACTTCAGCTCCCGCTCCTGCTCCTTTAATTACCAATGGCTGTTCGGGATACCTTTCTGTATAAAACAATACAAGGTTATCCTTTCCATATAAATGATAGAAATCAGAATGCGCAGGAATTTCCTGTAATCCAACTTTTGCAGCTCCATTATAATACTCGGCAACAAACTTCAATTTGGCATGATTGGTATGAGCAGACGCATACAAATTTTTAAAATGATCTTCCTGCTTTTCCATTTCTGCATAAAAGTCATCTACTGTGCCTTCAAAACAACTGGCGGGCAAGAATGCCTCATTGGCAATCTGATTCATCTCTATCGGCTCTCCTGCCTCTCTGGCAAGAATCATAATTTTCCGCATCACATCTGTTCCTCCTAAATCCAGTCTTGGATCAGGCTCTGTATAACCTTCATCCTGAGCACGCTTAACTACTTTGGCAAAAGGAATGGTTCCATCATAATGATTGAATACAAAATTCAAAGTACCCGAAAGAACCGCCTGAATTCTGGTAATCTTGTCTCCACTTCTGGTGAGATCATTGAGTGTGCCAATAATTGGCAAACCTGCTCCCACATTGGTCTCAAACAAAAAACGTGCATTGTAGGTTCTGGCCAGACTCTTTAGTTTCTTATAATTTTCATAAGCTGAGGAACAGGCAATTTTATTGCAGGCTACCACAGCCACACTTTTGGCTAATAAAGTTCCATACACAGAAGCCACTACTTCATTGGCTGTTACATCAACAAAAACACTATTGCGGAGGTTTTTTTCTATAATGGCAGTAACAAAACCATGAATGTTTGTTTCTGGTGATTCTTCTAAAACTGATCTCCAATTATTCAAATCAATCCCTGCATCATCCAATATAGCACGTCTGCTATTTGCAATACCTACTACTTGTATTTGCAAACGCATATGATCTTTTAAATACTGCAACTGCTGATTCAACTGCCCCAATAATTTTCCTCCCACATTGCCTGTCCCAGCTACAAATACATTCAACTGCTTATAGGTTGTTTCAAAGAAGTCCTCGTGTAAAACATTAATTGCTTTTTTAACATCAGTTGCAGCAATTACAGCAGATATATTTTTTTCAGAAGATCCTTGTGCAATGGCTCTAACATTAATACCGTTTCTGCCCAACCCCCCAAACATTCTACCGCTGATACCGGGCAAGCTTTTCATTTGCTCGCCTACCACTGCTACTATACTCAATCCTGTTTCTACAGATACCGGATTTACTTTCCCATTTTCAATTTCATAGGCAAAAAAAGCATCGATTGCTTGTTGCGCGGCATTTGCATCTGCTTCATTAATGGCAACACAAATAGAATACTCAGAGGAACTTTGGGTAATTAAAATTACATTGATACTATTCAATGCCAGCACTTCAAACAACCGCTTACTAAAGCCGGGTATGCCAATCATACCACTTCCCTCCAAACTCAACAAAGCAATTCGGTTAATACTAGATATTCCCCTTACTACATCAGTGTTGGCAACCGCATGTTGTTGAATAACTGTACCAGCGGCATTGGGCTCAAATGTATTTTTCACCCAAACAGGAATATTTTTTTTCATCACCGGCTGAATGGTGGGCGGATAAATTATTTTAGCCCCAAAATGAGAGAGCTCCATAGCTTCCTCATAAGAAATGGCTTCAATTGGTCTGGGGTTCTGCACCAGACGTGGATCAGCCGTCATCATCCCAGTAACATCCGTCCAAATTTCAAGTGCAGTGGCATTGGTTGCGGCAGCAAAAATGGCTCCTGTATAATCCGAACCGCCCCTACCCAATGTAGTGGTATATCCTTTTTCATTGGTAGCAATAAACCCAGGAGTAACATACAAAGAAGCGGAATTATTTTGTATAAAGGAAAGAATCCGTTGATTGGTCTTTTCAAATTGCACACTTGCATTTCCATAGAAATCATTGGTAACAATGAGATGTCTGGAATCGGTCCAGACAGGATGTGTATTCAATTCCTTCAATGCAGCAGTAATGATATAAGAAGAAAGTAACTCTCCATAACTTACCAGCCTATCCTGTATTCTGGCAGACAATTCTCCCAATAAAAAAATACCATCACAAATCCTTTCCAGTTCATTTAGTTGCTGTTTCACCCAACTTAAAGTTCCACTTTGATTTTGTATTGGCAATAACCCTCGTACTGCTTCCAGGTGTTTTACTTCAAGCTCCTTGATTTGATCTTTATAACTTTCGTCACCACCAGCAGCTTTTGCGCCAATTGCAATTAATTGATCCGTTACCCCTCCCAAGGCAGATACGACTAAAACAACAGGCTCTTTTTCTACAGCCTTTGCCACTATGGCTATTACCTTGCTGATATTAACAGCATTGGCAACAGAACTTCCTCCAAATTTTAATACCTGCATAACCTTATATTAAATTAAGTACCCAAATAAATTATCATTCTTGTTGATGGGAGTAAAATTGATATGATAGCGTTGCATATTTTCTAGCAAACGTTCATAATCTGCTTTGTCCTGCATTTCAATACCTACCAATGCAGGACCAGTTTCTTTGTTATGCTTTTGTATATATTCAAAGCGAACAATATCATCCGTTGGTCCCAAAACATGATTCACAAATTCTTTTAATGCCCCCGGCCGCTGCGCAAAACGGATTAGGAAAAAATGTTTCAGCCCTTCAAACTGCAAGGACCTTTCTTTAATCTCCTGCATACGATCAATATCATTGTTGCTTCCGCTCACAATACAAACCACTTTCTTTCCCTTGATGGCTTCACAAAAATTATCAAGTGCAGCCACAGACAAAGCACCTGCAGGCTCCACCACAATAGCATCTTCATTGTATAATTTCAAAATGGTTGAACAGACTTTTCCTTCATTTACCAGAACCATCTTATCAATGACTTCTTTACAAATTTCAAAAGGATAATCCCCAACCCGCTTTACGGCTGCACCATCTACAAAGGGATCAATGCTGTCTAACTTCACAGGCTTCCCATATTTCAAAGCTTCTGACATGGAAGGTGCGCCTTCTGGTTCCACCCCAATAATTTGGGTATTGGGTGATACAGTATTAAAATAAGCTCCCACTCCTGCAATTAAACCTCCCCCTCCAACAGGGGCAAAAACATAGTCAATATCTTGCAAATCTTCCAGCACTTCAACACCAACGGTTGCCTGACCCTCAATTATTTTTAGATGGTCAAAAGGTGGAATAAAATTTAACCCATTTTCTTCAGTAAATGCTTTTGCTGCTGTAGCACAGTCATCAAAAGTATCTCCAACCAATCTTATCTCTACATTTCCATCCCCAAACATTTTAGTTTGTCTAACTTTTTGGTTAGGAGTAATGATGGGCATAAAAACAACCCCTTTAATATTAAGTACTTTGCAGCTATAAGCGAAACCCTGCGCATGATTTCCTGCACTGGCACATACCACCCCTTTGGCCCTCTGTTCTTCAGGCAAACTACTGATTAAATTATACGCGCCTCTCAGTTTATAAGATCTTACTATTTGTAAATCTTCTCGTTTTAAATAAATAGTACAATCATATTTTTTTGACAGTGAGGCATTGTATGTTAGGGGTGTATGCTTTACTACATCCCTCAATTTTTTAACAGCCGAATCAATATCTAATTCAAACAATACTTGTGCAGATTGACTGTCAACTGTAGATTGATTCCCTATCGTTGTATGATTCGCCATTTGTTTAATCCTTCTTACTGATTGGTTGCGATGGTTTTCATATCGGTCATCGCTTGTCTTAATTTTTCTCCTACGATTTCTACAGGATGGTATCTAATCACTGCATTCACTGCAATCAGGGTTTTATTGTCTACGCCATTGTCTTTTCCGTCATTGAAGTTTTTCCCAATCACATCTGTATCAATATGGATCATAAAATCGGCTAATAATGGCTTACAAGCATGATCAAATAAATAACAGCCATACTCTGCCGTATCAGAAATTACGCGGTTCATCTCGTATAATTTCTTTCGTGCTATAGTATTAGCAATCAAAGGAGTTTCGTGCAATGATTCGTAATATGCTGACTCTTCTTTAATACCAGCCTCGACCATGGTTTCAAAAGCTAACTCTACACCAGACCTTACAAAAGCAACCATTAATAATCCGTTATCAAAAAATTCTTGTTCGGAAATTTTCATAGTACCTGCTGCAGTTTTTTCAAACGCTGTTTCACCAGTCGCTTCTCTCCATGTCAGTAATTTTTTATCTCCGTTTGCCCAGTCTTCCATCATACCCGAAGAAAACGCACCACTCATAATATCGTCCTGGTGTTTCTGAAATAAGGGACGCATGATTTCTTTCAATTCTTCTGAAAGTTCAAATGCTTTTAGCTTGGCAGGATTAGACAAGCGATCCATCATAGCCGTGATACCGCCTTGCTTTAATGCTTCTGTAATTACTTCCCATCCGTATTGGATTAATTTTGCTGCATATCCAGCGTTAATTCCTTTTTCAATCATTTTATTGAATGACAAAATAGAACCAGTCTGTAGCAAGCCACATAAAATAGTTTGTTCCCCCATTAAGTCGGATTTCACTTCTGCCACAAAAGACGACTTTAATACACCTGCTCTATGTCCGCCTGTAGCTACACAATAAGCCTTAGCATAATCCCAGCCCTTCCCTTCTGGATCATTTTCTGGGTGTACTGCAATCAAAGTAGGTACGCCAAAGCCACGCTTGTATTCTTCCCTTACTTCTGTACCGGGACATTTGGGTGCAACCATGATCACCGTAATGTCTTTTCTGATCTGCATGCCTTCTTCTACAATATTAAAACCATGGGAATAAGAAAGTGTAGCGCCTTTTTTCATCAAGGGCATAACAGCTGCTATTACCGAACTATGTTGTTTATCCGGAGTCAGGTTGATTACTACATCAGCTGTTGGAATCAATTCTTCATAGGTTCCCACTCTAAAATTATTCTCTGTTGCATTTACATAGGAAGCCCTTTTTTGATCAATCGCTTCCTTTCGTAACGCATAGGAAATATCTAGTCCGGAATCGCGCATATTTAATCCCTGATTCAAACCCTGTGCTCCGCATCCAATAATCACCAGTTTTTTGCCAACCAAGGCATTGATGCCATCCGCAAAAGCAGCTTTGTCCATGAATTCACAAACACCCAGCTGATTTAGTTGCTCACGTAAGGGAAGAGAATTGAAATAATTTGCCATAATTTATTTTTTGAAAGCGTTTTTAAAATTGTTTTGATTAATTATAAAGAGTACTCATATTGTATTTTGATAAATAGCATAATTCATTACATGGTAAAAACGGCCTGTCCTTGATTAAGGAATTCGTTCTCAATTAATTCTTCTGCAGGCTCTACTGCTTCAAATTCTTTGATTTTTTCGTGGAATCCGTTACTGGCTTTGATAATGGCAATCCGAGCCGTTCTTACAAATTCAATTAAGCCATATGGCTCCAAAAAATGAATCAAACGGTCGGTTTCTTCTCTTTGACCTGTTGTTTCAAAAATGGTATAGTCTTTTCTAATCACTACCGCTCTTGCGCCATATTCGCGAAGCAATCTTTCTACCTTCAGTTTTTCTGCTACCGCATCGGTAGGTACTTTGTACAATGCCATTTCCTGCCAGATAATTTCATCATTGGTATTAAAATACGCTTTTAATACTTCAACCTGCTTTTCAATCTGAAGGCAAAGCTTTCGAACCACTTCTTCTGTTTCATTGATCACAATGGTAAAGCGATGGATAGATTCTACTTCTGAAGGAGATACGTTAAGACTATCTATATTGATTTTTCTTCTGCTGAAAATAATCGCAATGCGATTCAGCAGACCAACTTGATTTTCTGTATAAACCGTTATCGTAAATTCTTTTTTCATTGCCTGTTATTTTAAACGGATTTCTGAAACACTGCAACCCTGTGGCACCATTGGGAAAACATTGTTTTCTTTTCCCACCATTACTTCCAGCAAATAAGAACCTGTTGATTGTAACATGGTTGACAATGCAGCTCTTAAGTCAGTTCTATCAGCAACACTAGATCCATCAATACCATAGGCTTTAGCCAGCTGAACATAATCAGGACTTTGTATGTCCACAAAGGAGTAGCGTTTGTCATTGAACAATTCCTGCCACTGACGAACCATTCCTAAGAATCTATTGTTCAGAATAAGGATTTTTACATTCAGCCCTGTTTGCATAATGGTACCCAGCTCCTGTAAGGTCATTTGAAAACCACCATCTCCAATGATAGCTACAACCGTTCTTTCCAGTGCCCCAAACTTGGCACCAATGGCGGCTGGTAAGGCAAAGCCCATGGTACCCAAACCACCTGAAGTAATATTACTTTTAGACGTATTGAATTTAGCATATCGACAAGCCACCATCTGGTGTTGTCCTACATCAGTAACAATGATGGCATCTCCGTTGGTTAATTCATTCAATTGCTGAATCACTTCACCCATAGTCATTTCACCTGATTTCGGAAACAATTCCGCATCCATCACTGCTTCTTTTTCTTCTGCAGTATATTGATTAAACAAAGCCAACCATTCCTTGTGTTGCTTTGTTTCAACCAACTGTGTTAACAGTGGTAGTGTTTCCTTACAATCCCCCCAAACCGGCACTGCTACTTTAACGTTCTTATTAATTTCTGCAGGATCAATATCCAGATGAATAATTTGTGCTTGTTTGGCATACTTGTCTAATCTACCCGTAACACGATCGTCAAAACGCATACCCACTGCAATTAAAACATCACAGTCATTGGTTAATACATTCGGTCCATAATTTCCATGCATTCCTAACATACCCACATTCTGCGGATGATCAGTTGGCAAAGCACTTAATCCCAATATCGTCCACGCAGCAGGGATACCAGTCTTTTCAATGAAAGCCTTGAATTCTTTTTCTGCCTTACCCAGAATAACACCCTGTCCAAAAATTACAAATGGTTTCTTTGCTTCATTAATTAATTTGGCAGCTGCTTCAATATATTCTCTTCTTACAATTGGCTTGGGACGATAACTGCGAATATGGTTACAACGCGTATACCCTTCGTAGTTAAATTTTTGAATCTGTGCATTCTTACTGATATCAATTAATACAGGTCCGGGTCTTCCGGAGCGGGCAATATAAAATGCTTTTGCCAACACATGTGGAATTTCTGTTGCATCTGTAATCTGATAATTCCACTTTGTAACAGGGGTTGTTATATTTACTACATCGGTTTCTTGAAATGCATCAGTCCCCAGCAAATGTGCAAATACCTGTCCGGT
>VFQO010001795.1_pt1 | contig 15148 bp, 13 predicted proteins | sample 3512331 | NCBI WGS metagenome assembly VFQO01 (sample SAMN10412371, study PRJNA504923) | tailings metagenome | isolation source: Replicate 3 from Balatoc abandoned mine | place: Philippines: Itogon, Benguet | collected 2017-08-28
CTTCGGCCGACTGGCTGAGCGAGCCGATCTCGTCGGCCTCGTCCTCGTCGTCGGGCAGGATCTTCTGCAGGCTGGTGACCAGCGATTCGTGCAGGTCGCGCGGGCGGATCGTCTGTTCGGCGATCTCGCGCAGCGCCACGACCGGGTTCTTGTCGCGGTCGCGATCGATGGTCAGCTCCGCACCGCCGGAGATCTCGCGCGCGCGCTGGGCGGCAAGCAGGACGAGGTCGAAGCGGTTGGGAACCTTGTCGACGCAATCTTCAACGGTAACGCGTGCCATGGGCGGCCTTTTCGGATTCGCATGTTATACGGGAAGGGTGTGCAGCTAGGGATTGCACGCCCACAAGTCAAGGTAATGCACGTGTCCGGCATTTCCGGCTATAAGCGCGCCATGAACGGCCAGCCCCCCCCATCGGCCCCGGCGCGGGAAGCGGACTGCTTCGCCGATGCCGAGCCCTTTCGCGTCGAGGCCCAGGGCCATGTCTTCACCTTCCTCCCCCACGGGGGTGACCGGCTGACGGCGCTGGTCGAGATGATCGACCAGGCGCGCGAGAGCCTCGCCCTGTTCTACTACCTGTTCGACAGCGATACCGCCGGCACGCGGGTGCGCGATGCGCTGATATCGGCGGCGCGGCGCGGGGTGGAGGTGAAGCTCATCGTCGATGATTTCGGCAATGATGCGGGGCGCGATTTCTTCGATCCGCTGGTCGAGGCGGGCGGCGGCTTCGCGGTGTTCTCCTCGCGCTGGAGCACGCGCTACCTGGTGCGCAACCACCAGAAGCTGGTGATCGCCGACAATGCGCGGGTGATGACCGGCGGGGCGAACGTGTCCGATCACTATTTCAACCCGCCCGCCGAGAACGGCTGGTGCGATCTTGCCGTGGTCATCGAAGGGCCGGTGGTGGCGAAGTTCACCGAATGGTTCGCGCTGGTCGATCGCTGGGTCGCCAGCGATGCCAATGGCGAGAAGCGGCAGCTGCGCACGCTGCGCGACATCGTGCGGCAATGGGACGGGGGCGATGGCGCCGTGCGGCTGCTGGTGGGCGGGCCGCTGGTGCGCCGCAGCCACTGGGCATGGCAGCTGCGCAAGGATCTGGTCCCGGCCCGGCGGCTCGATACGGTCTCGGCCTATTTCTCCCCGCCGCGCAGCTTCCGCCGCCAGTTCGCCCAGGTCGCCCGGCGCGGCAAGGTGCGGATGATCATGGCCGGCAAGTCCGATATCGCCGCCGCGATCGACGTGGCGCGGCTGCTCTACAAGAAGCTGCTGGCGGCAGGCGTCCGGATCTTCGAATTCGGCCCGTGCAAGCTGCACATGAAGCTCGTGGTGGTGGACGATGCGAGCTATGTCGGCAGCGCCAATCTCGACAAGCGGTCGCTGCGCATCAATGTCGAACTGATGGTGCGGATCGAGGATGCCGAGGTGGCCGCCGCGCTGCGCAGGCTGATCTACCATCTCGAAGAGGCGAGCGAGCCGATCACCCCGCACTGGTATCTGCGCAAGGCCACCCCGATCAACCGGCTGCGCTGGCGGCTGACCTACCTGCTGGCGCTCGCCGATTACCGGGTAAGCCGCTTCTCCGCCCGCTGAGGCGCGGGCCGCGCCGGGCGGCTTCTTCTTCCCATAGCCCAGGTTAGGGCGTGCCCGGCGCGCGACGGGCTAGGCTCGGGCGGCCGCCCTGCGCCAGGCGGCGCAATGCAGCAGGGAGTGTTTCATCATGCCGCTTTTCCCGGGGACCGCATCGCTCAGGCGGCGGGCCAGCGCCGCGCTGTCCTATGGCCTTGCCGCCCTGCCGGGCCGCCCGCGCGCGGCCCCGGTGCTGATCTTCGCGCAGGGGCGTTCGGGCAGCACGCTGCTCGAAAGCCTGCTCGAATCCACCGGGCATTTCGCATCGCGCGGCGAATTGCTGGGCGAGGGCCACGAGACCACGCGCTTTCCTCGGGCCTTCCTGCGCGGCCATGCCCGGCGCACCGGGGCGCGGGCCTTCCTGTGCCACGTCAAGATCTACCACCTCACCCGCGATCGCATCCGCGCCGGAAGCCCCGCGCTCGATCCGCACGCCTTCCTCCACGGCCTTGCCGAAGAGGGCTGGCGGATCGTCTATCTCACCCGCGCCGACCGGGTGCGCCACGTGCTGTCCGGCCTCGTCGCCGAGGCACGCCGGGACTATCACAAGCACGACGACCGGCCCGAGACCACCGCGGTCAGCGTGCGGCGCGAAACGCTCGAAAGCTGGATCGGCCAGCGCCGCGCGCTCGAACAGCAGGAACGCGCCGCGCTCGCCGGGATCGATTACCACGAGGTGGTCTACGAACGCGATCTCGAGCACGCGGGCCTGCACGAGCAGACCGTCCACCGCGTGCTCGATTACCTCGGCCTGCCGCGGCGCGCGGTCTCGACCCCGCTGCGCAAGGTGAACGCCCGCCCGCTGCGGGAGATCGTCGCCAATTACGAGGAATTCGCCGGCTGGCTGGCGGAGATGGGTCTCGAGGCGGCGCTCGACGAAAGGGCGCGGCCCTTTGCCCCGCTCGGCAAGCCTCAGGCGATCGGCAGCCACGCCGCGAGGTAGATCGCGCCCAGCACGACGATCCCCGCCGCGGCGGCGAAGCGGCACCACAGGCGCAGGATCGTGAGGTCGCCCGCGCGCATCGGCGAGACGAAGCCCGCCCGGCAGCGCGCGGCGACGAACAGGCTGCCGATCGCGGCGAGCGCGGCGTGCAGCGCGGCGAACAGCGCCAGCACGAACACGCAGGCGGCATAGGCATGGCCGGTCGCGGGCGGGGCGAGCAGCAGCGGGATCAGCGCAAAGCCGCCCGTCGCCGCCAGGCCGCCCAGCGCTGCCACCATCAGCCAGCCCGTGCGCCGCGCCGCCTGCCCCTGCCGGTTCGCCCGCACTGCCTGTCCGGCCCCGGCCGCGATACCCGCCAGCCCCGCCGCCGCCAGCGCGGCGATGCCGGGTTGGGGATCGACCAGCGTCGGGGGCGGCCAGCCGGGCGCGACCGCGATCAGGAACAGGTAGCCGAACAGCAGCGAGGCGAGCAGCGTCGCATCGAAGACCAGCGTGAAGGCCATCCCCCACCAGCCCGGCGACTGGTCGCTCGCCGGGTGGGGCAGCAGCGCCAGCCCGCCGCCGACATCGACCGGATCGGGATCGGCGCGCATCCCGCTCAGCCACAGCCAGCGCAGGGCCGCGGCGAGAAAGGCGAGGGCCAGCACCGCGGCGCCCGGATAGAACCCGAACAGGAAGCACAGCGCCGCCCCGACCAGCGCCAGCGCCGCCGCCAGCGGCACGAAGCTGGGTGCGGGCAGGATCACGAGGCTGTCCGGCGTGCCCTCGAGCGCGCTGACCGCCAGCGTCTCGCGCCGGTCGGGCGCGGTCGGCCCCGGCAGGAAGCCCTCGCCCGCGGCGAGCCGGGCGGGCAGGGCGTCATCCCCGGCCAGCGGCTCGCGCCCGGATACCGCGGGCAGGCTGGCGAAGTTGTAGGCGGTGGCGGGCGTCGCCATCGCCCATTCGAGCGTGCCCGCATCCCACGGATTGCGCCGGGCATGCGGGGCGAAGCGCCACTGCACCGCCATGTCGATCGCGATCAGCGCGAAACCGAAGGCGAGGATGAAGCCGCCGATCGAGGAGACGAGGTTGGGCAGCTCCCACCCCAGCCCCTCGGCGTAGGTATAGACCCGGCGCGGCATTCCGATCAGCCCGGTCCAGTGCATCACGAAGAAGGTCAGGTTGAAGCCCGTGAACACCGTCCAGAAGGCAAGCTTGCCCAGCCCCCGGTCGGATCGCCGCCCGGTGAATTGCGGGGTCCAGTGATAGAGCCCCGCGATCACCGGGAAGACGAACCCGCCGACCAGCACGTAATGGAGGTGGGCGACCACGAAGTGGGTGTCGTGCACCTGCCAGTCGAACGGCACCACCGCCACCATCACCCCCGTCAGCCCGCCGCTCACGAAGACGAAGAAGAAGCCCATGATCCACAGCATCGGCAGGCTCAGCGTCGGGCGGCCCTTCAGCAGCGTCGCCAGCCAGGCGAAGATCTGCACCGCCGTCGGGATCACCACCAGGAGGCTCGCCGCCGAAAAGATCGCGAGGCTGAGGTGGGGGATGCCGGTGGTGAACATGTGGTGCGCCCACAGGCCGAAGCTGATCAGCGCCTGCGCCACCAGCGCCGCGACGATCCAGCCATAGCCCGCCAGCTCGCGGCGGCAGGCCACCGGCAGGATGGTCGAGACCACCCCCGCGGCGGGCAGGAAGATGATGTAGACCTCGGGGTGGCCGAACAGCCAGAACAGGTGCTGCCACAGCAGCGGATCGCCGCCGCGGGTGGGATCGAAGAAGGGCAGGCCGAAGGCGCGCTCCAGCTCCAGCAGCACCGATCCGAGGATCAGCGGCGGGAACCCGGCGAGCATCATGGCCGCCGTCACCCACAGGTACCACGCCAGCAGCGGCATCCGCATCAGCGCCATGCCCGGCGCGCGGATGCGCAGCACCGTCACCATGATCTCCACCGCCGCGCAGACCGCCGAGACCTCGACCACTGTGATCCCCACCAGCCAGACATCGGCGTTGATCCCGGGCGAGAAGGGCCGGGAGGAAAGCGGCGTGTACATGAACCAGCCGCTGTCGGGCGCCACCCCGGCGAGCAGCGCGCCCAGCAGGATCAGCCCGCCGAACAGGTAGCACCAGTAGCCGAAGGCCGAGAGGCGCGGAAAGGCGAGGTCGCGCGCCCCCAGCAGCTTGGGCAGCATGTAGAGCGCGAAACCCTCGATCAGCGGAATCGCGAAGAGGAACATCATCACCGTGCCGTGCATGGTGAAGACCTGCGCATATTCGCCCGGATCGAGGAACTGCGTGCCCGGCCCTGCCAGCTGCGCGCGGATCAGCATCGCCAGCACTCCGCCGACGAGGAAAAAGCCGATCGCGGTCGCCATGAAGCGGATGCCGACGACGGTGTGATTGGTCGCCGCGAGGAAGCCGAACCGCCCAGGCGGCGGCGAATAGAGCGCCTGCATGGCGTAGTGGAGATCGAGCGCGCGGCCCGGCGGCGGGGCGGGGTGGGCGGCGCTCATGTCAGGCCCAGCGCATCGAACAGCCGGTCGGCCCATGTGCCGATCACGCCGCCTGCGGGGGCCGGGCGCGGCTCGCGCACCGGCAGCGGTGGCGGCGGGGCGGCGGCGCCTTGGCCCGCGGCGGCGAGCGCGGCGGGGTAATCCGCCGGGGCGTGGGCGTGGACCTCGAAATGCATGTGGGCATGGCCCGCGCCGCAATATTCCGAGCACTGGCCGTAATAGACCCCGGGCCGATCGGCGCGCAGGCGCATCTCGTTGCGCTTGCCCGGCACCGCGTCCATCTTGCCCCCCAGTCGCGGCACCCAGAAGGAATGGATCACGTCGCCGCTGGTGATCGCGAGCGTGAATTCCCGCCCCGCCGGCACGTGCAGCACGCCGGCCGAACGTTCGCCGCCGGGATAGGCGAAATGCCATTGCCACTGTTCGGCATGGACGCCGATCACCGCCTCCTGCCCTTCGCCCCGGGCCAGCAATTGCTCGCCGCGCAGGAAGGCGAACGCCATCAGCGCGCTCAGCGTCACGGCGGGGAACACCAGCCCCCAGCCCACCAGCACCCGGCCCGTGGAAAAGCGCCGCTCGCGCCCGCTGGTGGCCATCGCAAGGATCGCGGTTCCCATCACCCCCGTCAGGATCGCCGCCGCGCTCCACACCATGATCTGCCACAGCGTCTCCACCCGCGCCGCCGCGGGCCCGGCGGGATCGAGCGCGGAAAGCTCGCCCGAACAGGCGCCGAGCAAGGCCAGCAGGGCTAGCGGCGCGGCGGGCCGTGCCGCGCCCATGCAACTCCCGCGCCGCCGGAAGGTTGACCCTGCATGGCCCGCCTCGACGAAGCCCGGGATCTCGGCGTCTCCTCGCGCATCGCGCTTGCCGGTCATCCGCTGCACGCGATGCTGGTGACCTTCCCCATCGCGCTGATCGTGGCGACGCTGGGCGCGGACATCTTCTGGTGGCTGCTGGCCGATCCCTTCTTCGCCCGCGTGGGCCTTTGGACCAGCGGCTGGGGCTTCGCCATGGGCCTGCTCGCGGCGCTGGCGGGCACGGTCGAGCTGCTGGCGGGGCCGGGCATCCGCCGCAATCCGGCCAGCTGGAGCCACGCGGTCGCCGCCATGACGCTGCTGGCGGTGATCGGGGCCAACTGGGGCTGGCGCCTGCTCAATCCCGAAGCCGCGATCCTGCCCTGGGGCCTGCTGCTTTCGGCGGGCGGCCTCGTGCTGGTCGGCATCGCGGGCTGGCAGGGCGGAAGGCTGGTGTTCGAACATGGCGTGGGCATCATTGTCGATGAAGAAGCGCAGGCGCGCGAAGAGCCGGAGCCGGACGTTCCGCGCGTGTCATGAAGCCGGGCTCGCTCAGCCAGCCGGGCAGGATGTCGTCGCCCAGCGCCGGCTTGGCGAGCACGAGGTAGAGGATCGCGGTTGCGGCCACGACGATCGCGGCGACCATCAGCCGGATGCGCAGCGTCGGCTCCTGCGCGCCTTCCTGCGCGAGATTGGCCAGCACATAGGCATATTGCACGTGCACCACGACCAGCACCGTCACCACGGCGAGCTTGGCGAACATCCACGGGTGCAGCGCATCGCCGACGAACAGCAGCCCCGTGCCGGCCGCCACGGCGATGAAGCCCGCGGGCGAGACGAGGCCCATGTAGGCAAAGCGGCTGGCCATGCGGATGCGGGCGAAATCCTGCCGGTCGCGCACCTCGTCATGCCCGGCGAGCAGCGCGGCGAGGTAGAGCAGCCCCGCGATCCAGATGGCGATCCCGCCGATGTGGATGAACTTGAGCCATAGCATCGCCTAGGCGGCCAGCACCCGCGCATGGGCGCTGCGGGCGATGCGCGCCAGCGGGGGCCAGGCGGCAAGGATGGTCAGCGGCAGGCTGCCCGCCCACATCAGCAATCCGGCGAGCTGCTGGTCGGCCAGCACCCCGATCCCGTATGGCGCGGTGGTGAGGAAATGCGGGGCATAGAGCGCGCGCGGCGCGAAGGTCAGCACCGCGCCCAGCATCCCCATCTGCATCACCATCGCCGCGATCACGAAGAAGGTGGTGGTCGGCGGGTTGTCCGCCCGCGCCAGCGTGCGCCACAGCAGCGCCGCCGAACCCAGCAGCGCGAACTGCCCGGCCCAGTAGGCAAGGTCGCTCGACAGGGCGAGGGTGTAGGCGGCGGGCAAGTGCCACAGCCAGAACACGGCGAGGTGGACAAGCAGCGCGGGAACCGGCGGCACGCGGTCCAACTGCTCCATCCGCAGCGCCCCGGCCAGCAGCGGCGCCGCGCCGAACACGATCACCAGATGATGAACAGTGCGCGCCGAGAACAGCCCGGCGCTCAGCGCGCACAGCGGGGAGACATAGGCAAGCGCCAGCAGCGCAAGCCCCACCTTCGCCGCCGTGCCCTGCCGCCGCAGCACGAAGGCGAGCAGCGCAAGACCGGCGAGCAGCGGCGCATCGAGGTTCCAGGCCGCAAGGATGCCGTCAGGGGGCGGGGCGGGGCCGCAATAGGGGATGGCGCCCATCATCGCTCTCCTTGCGTCGGGACCGTGGGGGGGACTGGCGGGAAAACCCTGCCGCCTGCCGCCGCCCGGCGCTCCAACATGGCTTAGGATCGCCCCCCGGGGGCGGGGCCTCAGCGCCGCTTGAGCGCCAGCCCCGCCGCCCCCGCGGCGAGCGCCACCCCCGCGAGCGAGGTCAGCGGATGGCTGCGCAGCGTGGTGTAGAGGCTGGTGCGGCGCATCGTCTGATCGCCATAGACCTCGCCGCGGCCGCCGCCGGTGTGGAAACCGCCCTCCATGTCGCGCTTGGGCGCGTCCTTCTCGACCGCGGTCTTGAAGAAGGCGAAGGCGAAGACCCGGTCGGCGAGATTGGGCAGGAAGCGCGAGAACAGCGTCATCGCCCGGCCCGCGCCGCCCACGATCATGTCGCGGGTGGGATGTTCGGCGGCGCGGCAGATCGCCTCGGCGACGATGTCGGGCGAATAGACCGGCGGCGGCACCTTCGAACGGCCGTCCATCTGGTTGAGCGAATGTTCGCCGAAGGGGGTGTTGATCCCCGAGGGCTGGATCAGCGTGACCGACACCGGCGCGTTTTCATGCATCAGTTCGAGCCTGAGCGAATCGATGTAGCCCTTCACCGCGTATTTGCTGGCGGTGTAGGACGACAGCACCGGCGCGGGCATCTGCGAGGAGATCGAACCCGTCGTGATCAGCGCGCCGCCATGCGCCTTCAGGTGCGGCAGCGCCTCGGTCGCGCCGTGGACCACGCCCCAGTAATTGGTGTCGAACAGCTGGCGGTGATCCTCGTCCGAGAGGTTTTCCAGCTTGGCATAAAGGCCCACGCCCGCATTGCTGACCCAGGTGTCGAACCCGCCGTGGCGCTCGATCACGTGCGCCACTGCGGCCTTCACCTCATCGCGCTTGCCGACATCGGCGCTGAACGTGTCGCAGCGCCCGCCCGCCTCGCGGATCTGGCGTGCGGCATCCTCCAGCCCGTCCTCGTTGCGGGCGATGATGACGACATTGGCGCCGCGCTCGGCGGCGAGCCTGGCGGTCGCAAGGCCGATCCCGGAAGAACCGCCGGTGATGACGATGGTCTGGTCTTCGAGGGGCTTCAGTTTCATGGGTCTCTCCATTGTGTCCGGGTGGTTCAGGGCCGGCGCGCTTCCGCGCCGCTGCGTGCGCCGTCGGCGCTGTCGGGCTTCACTTCGAGCGGTTCGAGCCGCCACAGCGCGCCCGGGCCGCCGCCCTCGGCGTTGGTGAGCAGCCAGATCGCCCCGTCGGGGCCTTGTTCGACTTCGCGGATGCGGGTGCCGAGCGGGATGAATTCGCTCGCGGCGACTTCACCGCCTTCCATATCGACCCGCTCGATCCCACCGGCCGACAGCGCGCCGAACAGGATGTCGCCGCGCCATGCGGGGAACATCGCGCCGGTGTAGACGATCATGCCCGAGGGCGAGCGCACCGGGCTCCAGTATTTCGCCGCGCCGGCATATTCGGGATATTGTTCGGGATCGGGAATGTCGGTGCCGTCGTAGTTGAGGCCGCGGCTGACCACCGGCCAGCCGTAATTGGCGCCTCGTTCGATCCTGTTCAATTCGTCCCCGCCGAGCGGGCCCATCTCGGCCACCCACAGCGTGCCGGTTTCGGGATCGATCGCGGCGGCCTCGATGTTGCGGTGGCCCCACGACCAGATCGCCCCGTCCGCGCCTTCGCGTCCGACCAGCGGGTTGTCGTCGGGGATCGAACCATCGGCATTGAGCCGCACCACCGTACCGAGCGTGTTCGCCGGGTCCTGCGCGGGGCCGAACTGGAACCGCTCGCCCAGCGCGAGGAACAGCGTGCCGTCGGGCGCGAAGACGATGCGGTTGCCGAAATGGTTGGGCCCTTCGATCTTGGGCTGCTGGCGCCAGATCACCACGAAATCCTCGATCCGCTCCCCCGCGAGCCGCCCGCGACCGAGCGCGGTGCCCGCCGTGCCGCCTTCGCCCGCCTCGGCAAAGGTCAGGTAGACCATCGCGTTGCTGGCGAAATCGGGGTGGAGCGCGACATCCATCAGCCCGCCCTGGCCCTCGGCCCAGACGGCGGGCGTACCGGCAAGCGGCGCGGAAACGCTGCCATCGGCCGCCACGATCACCAGATCGCCCGGCTTTTCGGTCACCAGCATCCGCCCGTCGGGCAGGAAGGCCATTGCCCAGGGCGTATCGAGCCCCTCGGCGATCTTGCGTGCGGACACAACCGCATCGGCGGTGGCGACGGATTCGGCCTGGTCGTCCGGCTGGGCGAAGGCCGGCACGGCGAGCGCCAGCGGGGCAGCGGCGAGAGTGGCGACAGCGGCGGCGGGTCTGGGGTTCATCGGCCTCTCCTTGGTCGTCGGCGCGTGCGGCGCGCGGCGTTGGCCCCCGGTCTGTTTCGGCTTCCCCACATGACCAATGGGAGCCGCCGGGCGATGTTCCGTGCCGCGCCGCGCCCTGCCGGATCGCTGGCACGATTGAGCGCGCAGCCCCTCAGGCGAGCAGCCCGCCGCCCAGCACCAGCGCCGCCGCGCTCGCCCCCAGCGCAAGCAGCATCAGCAGCCCGTCGCGCACCAGCAGCGCAAGGCCGAAGGCGGCGATGGCCAGCATCGGCGCGGTGCTGGCGAAAGGCACGAATTCGAGCGGCGGCACCGTCAGGCACAGCACGATCACGCTGGCCGCCGCGATCCGCGGCCAGGGCTGCTTGACGAAGCGCGTCAGCCGCCCGTGGAACCAGCGGTCGAGCCGCCGCGCCAGCGGGTCGAGCTTGTCCGCCGCCTTGTGCAGCTTTTCGGCCGAGACCGCGCGTGCCTGCACGAAGCCGGGCAGCCAGAGGTGTTCCTTGCCCACCAGCAATTGCCCCGCGACCAGCGCGATGAACAGCGCAAGGAAGGTCGGCACGCCGGGAATTCCGCCGATGGGCGTGATCTCCAGCAGCGCCGGGATCAGCAGCGCCGGGCCATAGGACCGGTCGCCCACCGCATCGAGCACGTTGCCGATGGTCACCCGGTCGTGCCGGTCGGCGGTCTTGCGCAGCATGTCGAGGATGTCGCAGACCGAATGCACGGTATCGCCGTCGCGCTCGGCGGGCTTCGGGGGAGCGTCCATGCCTGTTCTCCTCAGCGAATGATCCGGTCGAGCGAGCCGAAGCTCTCGACGATGCGCCCGCGCGGGAAGGCGAGCGCGGCGATGGCGAGCCCGCCGAGGATGCTCACCGCGATGTGCGCCCCGTCGCCGCCCAGCACCAGCGGCGCCAGCGCCAGCGCCAGCCCCAGCGGCACCAGCGCGAAGCGCGCCGCGCGGCACACCTCGGCCGCGGCCACCGCCAGCACCGTCAGCACCAGCGCGCCGAGCAGGTGATCGGCATCGGCCATGGTGCCCTCCGCCCCCAGCGTCAGGCGGGTGAACAGGAAGGACAGCCCGATCGCGCCCGCCAGCAGCAGGTTCCACGGCAGGCTCACCGCGCCGGTCCACATTTCCTTGATGATCGGCCAAGGTGCCCGGTCGAATTCATGCTCGAACTTGGTCAGCCGGTCGCCCTCGCCCGCGGGCGCAAGCTCGTCGGTATCGCCGAACAGCAACACGCGCAGGAAGCTGCGCCCGGCCTTCACCCGGCGGCGCAGGAAGCTCATGCTGGCGGCCAGCTCGTCGATCGAATAGGGGATCTGCACCAGCATCGCCGCCGCGCCGACCAGCGCCAGCGTGCTCCATGTCCCGATCACGATCGGCTGGATGATGATGAAGCCGATCGAGACGATGCCGAGCGGCACGATCAGCAGCCCGAAGGCCAGCACCAGCCACGGCATGGTGCGCCACCGTGCCCGCCCCCCGGCGATGCCGGTGAGGATCTCGATCATGTAGACGAGCGCGCCCACCGCCGCATCGGGCACGGGCCAGGCTTCGGAAACGCTGGAGGTGATGATCTCCTCGGTCCCGTTTTGCGGATCGGCCGCGCTGCCGGCGAAGAACGGCTCCCACACGCTGTCGATCTGGCCCATCTGGTAGGCGGCGAGATAGCGCGAGAACAGCAGGCCGACGATGGCGAGCGCGATCACCGGCAATCGCTGCGTCCAGGACGAGGGGTTGAAGCTCCACCCCGGCGGGATTTCGGGGGCACGGCGGCGGGCGAGCACGCTCGGGCCGATTTCGGGCGGGGCGCAGACCGCGAAGCCGAAGATCAGCCCGCCCACCAGCGTATCGGACAGATAGGCCGCCGCGTTGGGGGTGATGAACAGCACCGGCAGCGCCATGACCAGCAGCCCGATCCCCGCCGAAGCCCAGCGCGCGATGCCCAGCCGCCAGCTGAGCGAGGCGGTGGCGGTGACCAGCAACGCGAGGCCCGCGGCCACCTCAAGCCCGGCATAAAGCCCGTTCTCGAGGCCGATCAGCGGCGGCTGGGTGATCAGCCAGCACGCCAGCGCGATGTTGGCGAAGTGGGTCCAGCGGGTGGTGCGGTGCTGGGCGATGCGCGCCGCCTCGGCCTCGCGGCGCAGCGTTTCGGGCACGGCCCCTTGGTCGGCGTCCATGTCCGCCAGCCACGGCGGCGCGGCGATGCCGTTGCGCGCATACCACGCCGCGGGATCGCGCTTGAGCGAGGCCACCATCGCGGGCAGTTCGTCGGTCAGCCGGTGGCGCGGACGCCAGCCCAGCCATTCCTCGGCCCGGGATATGTCGAGCGCGTAGTGATCGTCGGCCATGGCGACCATGAAGGGGCGGATAAAGGGTTTCTCGCCCTGGTCGATGGCATCGGGGATGATCGGTTCGGCGGCGCTCTGTGCGGCGGCGCCGAGCCTGGCGAGCGGGGCGGGCAGGCGGATCGTGCGCCAGTCCTCGGCCCCGTGGATCAGCTCGCCGATCCGGTCCTGCAGCTCGTCATAGCCGGGCGCCTCGGGCTCGCCGACGAGGATCTCGGCCGCGGCGGGCAACGCGGCGCGCCGGTCGAGCGTGCGCCGCACCGCGTCGATCATGTCCTCGCGGTGGAGCATCGACTGCCCGGCATCGAGCGGCCCGGCATAGAAGTGCGAAACCGGATCGCGCTCGTAGATCCGGGCGATCTGGTGCGCGAGGGTCGGCACCGCGCTTTCGGCATCGTAGACCCCGGCAAGGCGCAGGATCGCATAGGGCATCGTCGCCTCGTCGCGGATCAGGTCCTCGACCTTCTTCTTGGACCTGGGGTATTCCCATTGCGGGCCGAAAGGCGTGTTCTCGTCGATCCGCTCGCCCGGGTCGGCCGGGGCGTGGACCAGCATCGTGCTGGCATAGACGAAGCGTTCGACCCGGAAGTCGGCGAGCGCATCGAGCAGGTGCCGCGTGCCTTCCAGGTTGACCTTGTCGTAAAGCGGGTTGGGCTCGCCCGAGAAATCGAAGAAGGCAACGAGGTGGATCACCGCGGCGATGTCGTGCCCGTGCTCGCGCCCGACCCAGTCGAGCGCGCGCGTGACCGACTGGCGCGAGGTGATGTCGATCTTGAGGATGGTCGGCCCGTCGTCATGCCTGTCGGTGCGGTCGAGGCCGACGATGCGGTAGTCCGGGGCAAGCGAGCGCGCCAGCGATCCCCCGAGGTTGCCGTCCGCGCCGGTGATCAGGATGAGCGGTTTCGCGCTGCGTCCACTTTCGGCCAATGATCTGCTCCCTTGCCTGCGGCGGAAGGATGTGCCGCCCGCCGGTTCGCCGGGGGGATTGCCGGAGGCAGGCGGCGGGCGCACTCGCCTGAGTTAGGCCGTTGCGGGCTCGCGGGGCGGAACAATGTTGCGCGACCGGGGCTTGTGCGGGCATGGCCGAACAAAGCTCCTCCGCGGCGCCCGCCACCATCGCCCACCTGATCGCCGGCATGGCGCTGTTCGGCAGCACCACCCCGCTGAGCAAGATCATCGGCGAGGCCTTTCCGGTGTTCACCGCCTCCTGCCTGCGGATGGTGATCGCCAGCCTCGTGCTCGCGCCCTTCGTGTGGTTCGCGACCCCCCGCTTTGCCCGGATGCAGCGGTCGGACATCTGGGTGATCCTTGCCATCGCCGCCTTCGGGATGGTCGGCTTCACCGCGGCGATGCTGTTCGGGATGCGGATGACGACCGGGGTGATCGGCTCGACCATCATGAGCGCCACGCCCGCGGTGACGGCGCTGGGGGCGGTGGTGTTCTTCGGCGCGGCGATGAACTGGCGCAAGGGCGGGGCGCTGGCGCTGGCGCTGGTCGGCGTGGTGGGGATCAACCTGTTCCGCGCCGGGGACGGCGGCGGCGGCGCCGAAGGCGGCGCGCAGATCGCCGGCGCGGCGCTGGTGGCGGCGGCGGTGTGCCTGGAGGCGGCCTATACCCTGCTATCGCGCAAGCTGTCGGACGGGATCAGCTCGCTCGAGACGACGCTGGCCGCCTCGCTGGTGGGGATCCCGCTGTTCGTGCTGCTCGCCTTCGTGTTCGACCCGCGCCCGTTCGATCTCGGCGGGGCGGACGGCTTCACTATCGGCGCGCTGCTGTTCTGGGGCGCGGCGGCGGGGGGGCTGGCGCCGGTGCTGTGGTACAACGGCGCGCGCAAGGCGCCCGGTGCGCTTACCGCCGGGGCGATGGCGGTGATGCCGATCTCGGCGCTGTTGCTGTCCTACGTGCTGCTGGGCGAGCCGTTCCGCTGGGTGCACCTTGCCGGCTTCGGGCTGGTCTTTGCCGGGCTGGTGCTGATGATCGTCGAGCACGCGCAGGGCGGCAGGGACCACCACCACCAGGCCGAAGTGGCCGACTGATCAGTCCTTCTTCAGCGCCGCCAGCATCGCCGCGAGCGGGCCTTCCTGCTCACCCTCGGCGACGATCCCGGCGGCCTTGCGCGCGGCATCGGCGTTCGGCCCTTCGGCATAGGGATCGATCGCGAGCCCGAGCGTCTGCGCCACCGCCTCGCCGAGGTCGAACATCTCGCCGGCATATTCGATCTCGTCGCAATCGTCGGCCTCGAGCTCGATCTCGGCGTTCTCGTCGTCGGGCAGCGACAGCCTGCCTTCCTCGACGAAACGCAGGTCGATCGGCTCGTCGATGGTCACGGGGAAATCCTCCCCCGATACCGCGCAGGGCTGCATGATCTCGGCATGGAGCCGCCCGGTGGCGCGGATCGCGCGCGGCTTCTGTTCGAGCGCGACTTCGGCCCGCAGGCGGTCCACCGCGCCAAGGCCGAACCGCGCCGCCAGCGCCGCGCGCTCGGCCTCGCTCGCCTCGATCACCACCGGCTCGCCCGGCAAGGGGCGGGTCTTCACCATGCGAGTGAGTTCGGAAGGGGGAAGGGCGCCGCTCACCAGATCGCGCTCGCTTTCATCATTTCCTCGTCGCTGAAGCGGGCAAGGCGCTGCGAGAGCTTGAGCAGCCGGTCGGCCACCTGCGCGGCCCCGGCGGCTTCGTCGGCGCCCTCGGCAAAGGTCACGTTGCGGGAGACCGCGGCGGCAAGCCGCTCGATGTCGCCCGCGTTGAGCGCGCCGCGATAGGCGCCGAGCCGTCCGCCCAGCACGCTCATCAGCTTGCCGATGCGCTTGCCCACCACCACGTCGTTGACCCCGAATTCGCGCAATTGCCCGTCCATGTCCTCGACGAAGAGTTCCGCCAGCAGGGCG
>VFQO010001796.1_pt1 | contig 15143 bp, 11 predicted proteins | sample 3512331 | NCBI WGS metagenome assembly VFQO01 (sample SAMN10412371, study PRJNA504923) | tailings metagenome | isolation source: Replicate 3 from Balatoc abandoned mine | place: Philippines: Itogon, Benguet | collected 2017-08-28
CCTTTCCAGCATTGTGGTCATGAGCTAAGAACTCCACTTTTCGGGGGCAACCTCAGTTGTCTACTCCTTGGAGCTCGGTTGTATTTGCCAGCCATAGCCTGAACTCCCGCCCGCTGAGACGGGCATCAGGTGAGCAATCTACCTGCCAGTGGCGCAGCACATAGCCCGCCACAGCAGCGCGCAGCGTGACTTGCAACGATCCGCCCGCGCCCATCCCAAAATCCAGCGCAATGGATGAGGGGTGCGGGTGCGCTGGGTGTGGCACCAACTCGAGCGTAATTTCTTTTTGCCATTGGGCATCGGCCGCGCGCAGCTCGTGGACCTGCACGCGCGAACGCCCATTCTCCGTGTCCATGGACTCAACCTTCTCCATGCGGGTCAGCACCAAATCGCGGAACTCTCCCTTGGTTCGGTCATACGCACGCACATGCCATCGCAGGCCCGAATCCACGAGCGCATGGGGCACGATCTCGCGGCGAACTGCTCCCGTCTTCATCGAGTGATAGATGAGCCGTAACGGGTAGCCGCCGTGTATGGCACGGGTCACAGCAGCCAAGATGCCCAGAGGCGGCAGGTTCAGCCGGGCTGGCACCGCATTGGGTAACGATTCCGACAATGGGGCTGGCTCTCCCTCACCAAACCCGGCCGTCAACATCGCCAGCACGCGCTCTGCCCGGTGCTCGAACAGTGGCGTGAAGCTTGGCCGGTACCGGTATGCCTTGCCTTCGTACAACACGTTCTGAGGCGCAAGCTCCCGGTAAAGCACCATGTCACGCGTGCCCGCCGCAGTGGCTAGGTCAAAACGGTCGAGCACGTTCTTGCGCGTCACTTCCCCATAGAACCACACGCGAAACTCGATGTAAGCCAGACGCCTGCGCTGGGCGGCAGACAGTTCATTCAAAGCGATGGTAGTGGTCATGGAAGGCTGCGAAGTTGCGGCATTCTAATCAAATAAGATCATTTTGATTCTATAATCAACGAATCAAAATGATCTTATAAGAATGTTTTGCCATGAACCCAGAGTCTCCCCTGGCTACCCAAGTGCCCCTACCCATGGGCGTTGCCATGTTCAAACCACTGCCCCGGCCTGTGTCGGGAGAAACCATCGAGACGCTGAAAAAGCTCTTGCGTGAAGCCAAAGAGGGGCGTGTGTCGGGGCTCGCGCTGGTGGCACTGCATGCAGACGGGCGGTTTGATCTGCACCTGAGAGGCGCGGCAACGGAAGAGTCGAACCAAATGGGCGTAGTCGGTATGCTGGCAGCGCTGCAAAAAATGACACTGGAACTTTACTGACGAGATTGCCCATGAGCCTGATTCAACCCCTGCCACCCGGCCCGCTGGACATCGTGGGCGACATCCATGGTGAGTACGAAGCGCTCTGCCAGCTTTTGACGCACCTCGGCTACGACACGCAAGGCAACCATCCCGAGGGGCGCACCCTGGTTTTTGTGGGTGACTTCTGCGACCGGGGCCCCAACAGCCCGGCCGTGCTGGCGCTGGTGCAGTCGCTGGTTCAATCTGGCCGCGCAGCCGCCGTGCTGGGCAACCATGAGATCAATCTGCTGCGCGAAGACGCCAAAGATGGCTCCGGCTGGTTTTTTGATGCCCGCATGGAGCGGGACCACGACAAGTACGCCCCCTTCCATCGGCCCACGCCCCAGCAGCGCGAAGAGATCGTCACATTCCTGGCGGCACTGCCCATCGGGCTGGAGAGGCCGGACCTGCGCGTCATCCATGCTGCTTGGCAAGAGCCCCAGATCGAAGCCGCTCGAGCCTTGCAGCTGGGCACGGTGCGAGGCGAGTACGACCGCTGGGAAAAAGCCGCTGAGCAAGTCGCCCGGGACACCGCGCTGGAGCAGCGCATGGAGCAGGAGCTGGACCAGTGGGAGCATGGCCTGGAAAACAGGCAGCACCAGCCGCCTTTTCTGCACGCCCATGCCGAGCATGAGGCCAACAAACAGATGCTCAACCCGCTCAAGGTGCTGACCTCTGGGGTAGAGCTCAAAGGCACCGTCCCCTTCTTTTCAGGTGGCAAATGGCGGTTTGCCGAGCGCATGCCCTGGTGGGATGCGTACACCGATGAGACACCTGTGGTTGTGGGGCATTACTGGCGACGTGTGCACAAAATTGACCGCGCCACAGTGGGCAAGGGTGACCCAGACTTGTTTGAAAACACCCACCCGTTTTCCTGGCATGGCCAGCGCGGCAATGTGTTCTGCGTCGATTTCTCGGCGGGCGGCCGATGGACGGAGCGCAAGGCTGGTACGGCGATAGGGCACGATTTCAAGCTGGCGGCACTGCGCTGGCCTGAGCGGGAACTGCAATTTGATGATGGATCTACGCAGATAACCGAAAACTTCGGAGGTGTGTAGATCGATACAGCCGGGGCGCAAAGCCCCACCCCCACCGGCCCCGAAATTTCTACCGAGTCAAAATGAGACAGCTAGGCGCGACTTATGACTGCGCCACCAGTCGATTTCACAAACGAGTTCTGTTGCGGCACCAACACTCGCAGCCCAATTGCACAAGCTACAGCGCAGGTTCAAAGGTCCGATCACGGAACCAGCGCCTTCGAGCAAATAAGGCGTGCCCAGCCATGTTGAAGACCCGCGATCAAAGGGGTATCGAATGCCATCGGGCTGGCATACTGCCACGTAAAAATTTGTTTGCCAAATCCCTTCGGGCCTCCGCAAACTACGTCAGGCAGATCCAGAACCACGACTGGATTTCGGCACCTTATCGATCAAAAAAGACATGAGCATTCACACCCTTTGCAAGCCCCGTCCGTCAGTTCACGCCGCCGACCGGCGCGCCACCGTGTTGAACCTCGACACCTTCCTCAAAGGCGAGGTCAACGGCTCCGATTTCTTTGAAGAAAACTACTTCACCCACGGCATGCTCACGCTGGTGGATCGGGCTTTCCGGCATTTGGGTGGATCGGGTGCCGGATCTTCAGTGTTCCTGCTCTCACAGGCCATGGGCGGCGGTAAGACGCACAGCATGATTGCGCTGGGCTTGTTGGCACGCGATCCAGCCCTGCGCAACAAAGTGCTCACCGGCGACCAGAACCCCGCGCCCACCCTGGGGCCTTGCCGTGTGGTGGGCTTCAATGGCCGCAGCACCGATGCAGTGGGCGGCATCTGGGGTTCCATTGCAGAGCAATTGGGCAAGGCAGATCAGTTTGCCCGCTACGTCTCCCCCTTGCTGAGCGCCCCGGGCCCTGAAGCCTGGAAGCAGCTGCTGGGCGGTGAGCCATTGGTGCTTTTCTTGGATGAGCTGCCGCCATACCTCGAATACGCCGTGGCAGTGCCAGTGGGCAATGCAGACCTGGGCGTTGTGACCACAGCCGCACTGGCCAACCTTTTCGTTGCTGTGGCAGACATGCCGAATGTCTGCCTTGTGCTGTCCGACCTGGCAGGCTCCAACTTCAGTGTGGGCCAATCGCGGTTGGAAGACGCGTTCAACCGCGCCGTGCAAGGCATCACCTCTGAGTCCCGCCGCATCGCCGTGCCCATCACGCCGGTCAACCCCAACGGCGATGAGCTATACCACATCCTGCGCAAACGCCTGTTTGCGCAAGTAGCCCCCGAGCCTGAAGTGAAAAAGGTGGCAGAGGCCTACCGCGAAGCGCTGCGCGAAGCGGTGCAAATGGGCCTGACCACCACATCCCCCGAAACGCTGTTCACCCGCGTGTTGGATGCCTACCCCTTCCACCCGGACCTGCGTGAGCTGGTTGGCAAGTTCAAAGAAAACGAGGGCTTCCAGCAGACCCGTGGCGTGATTCGGCTCATGCAGATGGTGGTTTCCAACCTGTGGAATTCCGGCAAGGCTGCAAACATTGACCTCATCCACCCCTACGACCTGGACCTGAACCTGGACGAAATTGCGTCTGAAGTTCGCACCATCAATCCATCGCTGAGCGAAGCCATTGCCCATGACATCGCCCACGCAGGGGATGCAGAGGTCGAGCAAATCGACCTGGCCAACGGCAACTCCGATGCGTCGGACGCAGCCCGGCTGATCCTTGTGGCGTCACTCTCCACCACGCCGGGCGCCATCCACGGCCTGCGCGAATACCAGCTGGTCGATTGCCTTCAGCGCCCTGGGCGGGACTTGTCCACCTTCAAGGCCAACGTGCTCGATAAGCTGGCCACCCGCGCCTGGTATCTGCACAACTCGGCTGATGGCCGCCTGTACTTCAAGAACCAGCAAAACCTGGCCGCCAAGCTGCGCTCCATGGCCCTCTCGCTGCACACCGAGACCGTGGACCGCATGTTGCGCGAGCACCTAGAGGCGTACTTCGCCCCCTCACTGCGCGACTGTTACCAGGTCATCAAAGTGCTGCCACCACCAGATGAAGTGCAGATCGAGCTGGAAAAAACCACGCTAGTTATCGTGCGCCCAGGTGGTCAGGCTAACCAGCTGCCCATCTCTGCCGACTGGCAAGCCTGGTGGGCCCAGCAGCAGTACAAAAACCGTGTGCTGTTCCTCACCGGTTCGCGCGACACCTTCCAAAAGGTGCTCGACTCCGCCCGCCAAACCCGCGCCTTGCAGAGCATTGAAGACGAATTGCGCTCTGAAAACACTCCGTCTGACGACCCCCAGTGGCGTGCCCTCGATGCCCTGCGCGACCGCGTGGGCCTGCAGTTCACCGCCGCGCTGAAAGAGGCTTTCGACCAGATCGTTTACCCCTCCATCAACAGTGCCCTGCGCGCCACCGGCACCGACCTGGCCTTTGCGGGCAACCAAAGCGGCGAAGCCACCCTGCGCCACACCCTGGAAGGTGCACAAAAGTTCACAACCAAGATCGACGACGACAGCTTCCGCACCCGTGCGGAGGCACGCCTCTTTGGCTCTGCCGAGACAAAGGTCGTGCTTTGGTCCGACTTCAAGCGCGCCGCTGCCGTCAACACCAACTGGCCGCTGCACAAACTCTCGGCGCTGGATGACCTTAAAGCCGCATGTTTGCTGCGCGGCCACTGGCGCGAAGAGGGCAACCACGTTCGACGTGGTCCATTCCCACCGCCTGTGCCTGAAGTGTCGGTGCGTGAACTTTCGGTACAAGAAGAAAGCCCTGGCTACACCTATCTGAAGATTGAGCCACTCCACGCCCCCGCCGTGGTGTTTGAAACGGGCGACGCAGAGCCCACTGCTGCCTCATCCCCCGTGCCCACGCCCACGCGTTTTGAAGCCACCGCACTGCGATACCGCTTCTTGGCGCATGACCCGGCAGACCTGGCTCGCACCAGCCCCGTGAAGGACTGGACGGCCAAGCTGCGCCTCAAGTACCAGTTGCACAACCGGGGCGACCACTTTGAGGTGGAACTGCTCGCGCTGCCCAAGGCCAACAGCATCAGCATCCGCTACACCACCGATGGTTCATCGCCCACCAGCGTGGGCACTGCCACTTACGACGGCCCGTTCCGTGTGCCCGCCAATTGCCGCGTGGTGTGCGCCATGGCCACCGCAAGTGAATACGGCCTCAGTTCTGAAACCATCCGCATCACCATCCCCCAGCAGGGGGGCGTAGAACGCCCCTCGATTGACCTCGTTGCCCCAGCCCGTTGGACGCAACAAACCAAGCTCGACGACGCCACGGCCGTGTGGGACACCATTGGGCGGCTGGAGAAGGCGGGCTCTGTTATGGCCCATGACATCAGCCTCACCGCCGAGAGCGCCGATGGCCAGCAGAACGTCGAATATTCCGGCGCGCTGGAGTGCGGCTACGATGCCCCCGCTGTCAAAGCCATCGCGCAAAAACTGCAAGACATCGTCAGCGAAGGCAGCCTGCGCATGGCCATTGGCAGCCTGGCATTCACCAGCGGCCAGGCACTGCTGGATTGGCTCAAAGCCACCAACCAGGCCTTCAATGCCGCCAAGGTGCGCCAATAACCATGGCACGCAGTTCTGCAAGCACCACCCGCAAGGTCGTGGGCCTGGGTTTTTTGCCCGAAGAGGCCCGCCACGGCTTTTTGATTGACGTGCCCAAAGGCACCTCAAGCAGCGACATGATCTGCATCACCGAGCACCGGGGCAACGACCTGGACAGCCTGGGCGCGCGCGCCACGCAACCACCCCAGCCCAACGCCCCCGGCTTGCGCGTCGTTATCGACCGCGCCCGCTGGTTGGCCCTGGCCCCCGCCTTTTGGGACGAAGCCAACCGCCGCCTGCGCGCCAACGGCCTGCCGGTGGCCAAGTTTGTCAAAGCGCCTGCCAAGCCCGTGCCTGTACACCCATCGCTGGGCAAAGAGCTGTGCATTCTGTGCTGGGCGGTCGAAGACGCCCCGCCAGACGACATCCCTAACGCCCTGCACAACTGGGAAGTGCTGGCCCCCGAAGAGCGCTGGTGGCTCTACACCATGACCGTGGCCACCACCGGCCAGGCCATGCAAAAGGGCATAGGCTGGCGCAAGGCGCTGCGAGCGGCGCTGGCCGACAACCCGTTTGTCAAAGGCGAAGGCCTCTCGCCCAAGGCGCGGCGCGAATTGCTGGGACACTCGCAGCTGTCGCTGTCGCTCTGATTTGCTATCGATTTGGGCTCTAACCCTTATTTGAAAAGCGCAAGAAGCTATTGAATCAATAGCAAACATTCCGCTTTCAAATCCGTGCTGGACAGAATCACGGGCGGTAGCTACCATTGATATCCACCAACCAAGGAGCCCGCCATGGACACCGCACGCCTTTTTCAATCTGGCCGCAGCCAAGCCGTGCGGCTGCCCAAGGAATACCGCTTCACCGGCACTGAAGTCGTGGTGAAGCACTTTGGCAACGGCGTGCTGCTGCTGCCCGCAGACAACCCCTGGCAAACGCTGCAGGCTGGGCTGGCCGCTTTTGAGCCTGGGTTTGTGCTCACGCGCGAACAGCCTGATACCCAGCAGCGGGACGAGATCAACCCATGATCCTGCTCGATACCAACATCTGCATCTACATCATCAACGCCAAGCCCCCCGCCGTGCTGGCGCGCTTTCAGCAATACCGCATGGGCGATGTGGGGCTGTGCAGCGTGGTGGCTGCTGAGCTGGCATTTGGCGTGGCCAAGAGTGGCTCTGCCCGCAACCGCCAGGCGCTGGAGATGTTTCTGGCCCCGCTCACCATCTTGCCGTTTGACGATGCCGCCGTGTGGGCCTATGGCGACCTGCGCGCCAATCTGGAGCGCCGTGGCACCCCCATTGGCGCACTCGACACCATGATTGCCGCGCACGCCCTGAGCCAACAGGCCATGCTGGTCACCAACAACACCCGCGAATTTGCCAAAGTGCCCGGCCTGCAGCTGGACAACTGGGCCGCCGCAACCTGATTTTTAGGCCCAATAGGCCTCTGGCGCTTTCTGGATAAGCGCAAGCAGCTATTAAATTTGAAGCAATCCATGCCCACTTTCATCGAAACCCAGTTCCCCATTGCCCGCCTGTCGGCCGAAGCCTACAAAGAGCGCAAGGCCGGTGCCAGCCAAACGCTCACCGGCCTGGGCAAATGGTGGGGCCGCAAGCCCTTGATTCTGGTGCGCGCATCCATCCTGGGCATGCTGATGCCTGCCAGCAACGACGCCAAAAAGGATCGCGAGATTTTTCTCAAAATCCTGACGATGGACGACGATGGCACCTGGCAGCGCTGCAAGGGCGAGATACCCGCAGCCGCTTGGCGCGAAGCCGCCACACCCGAGGTGCAAGAAGAGTTTTTTGGCGCGCGCGGCCTCAAGCAGGGCCTGAGCGATGAAGACAAGGAAGCCCTTTTCACCCAGATTTGGGACGCCCTAAGCCCCGAGCAGCAGCAGGCGCTGGATGCACAGCGCATGCGCCCCATACCCGACCGGGCCGAGTTTGATGCCTTGCCCTATGCCGAGCGCCTGGTGCATTGCGAGCGCCCCGAGAACATTGCAGGCCCGACGCCAGCCACCTGGGCCGACATCAACGCCCACCTGGGCACCACCGCCACCTGCCTGTCAGAACTGATCGACCAACTGGGCCAGCGCACCTTTGGCCACACGCCCCGCGTGGGCGACAGCTTTTGCGGCGGTGGCTCCATCCCGTTTGAGGCTGCACGCATCGGCTGCGAGGCCTTTGGCTCCGACCTGAACCCCGTGGCCGGGCTGCTCACCTGGGCCAGCCTGAACCTGCTAGGCGGTGGCCCCGAGGTGCAGGCCGAAGTGGCGCGCGCGCAGCAACAGGCCTTTGCCGCCGCCGACCGGCAAATAACCGACTGGGGCATTGAACACAACGACCGGGGCGAACGGGCCGAAGCGTTTTTGTACTGCGTGGAGGTCAAACCCGAAGGCTGCGATTACTACATTCCCCTGGCCCCCAGCTGGGTGGTGGCCGAAAAATACAACATCGTCACACGCTGGACGCGCGTGGGCAATGCGGAACGGCTCACACCCGAAGTTCTGGCCGTTTCCGATGCCGAATTCAAGCTGTACAAAGACAAAAAAGGTGCCACCGTGGTGGACAGCCGCGTGGTCGACCCGTTTGATCCGAACCGGAGTTGGTCAGTCGAGGCACTGCGCGGCACCGATGGTCTGCGCCGCTGGACCAATGACGATGTAGTGCCGCGCCCAGACGATGTTTTTCAGGAGCGCCTGTACTGCATTCGCTGGGCCAAGACCGTTACGCGCAATGGCAAACCGAAGCTGGAGCGCCGCTATGCCGCGCCCGATGCGGCAGACTTGGCGCGCGAGGCGCAGGTGTTGACGCTGCTGCGCGAGCGGTTTGCAGATTGGCAGCGCGCAGGGTTTATTCCATCTAGAGCGATTCCCGAGAGCGGTGCGGAAACAGACCGCCTTTTCCGTGAGCGCGGCTGGACGCATTGGCACCATTTGTTTACGCCACGGCAGTTGCTGACCTATGGCTGCTATTTGTCACAAGGAGCGTTTGCAACCTCAAAAGAGGCTCGGGTGGCCTTGTTGCTGAAGCTGGGTGTGCAGGCGAATTGGAATTCAAAGCTCTGCAGTTGGAACGGCGATAAATCGAAAGGCCCGGGCAATACGGACCAAACCTTTGTGAATCAGGCGCTGAATACACTATTCAATCACGGGAACAAGTCATTTGGGCTGCTGCAAGATTCGTTGTTGAAACCATTCGCCAAAACCCCGAGCCTTACAACAACTCATTCAATGCAACTGGTGGATGCGCGCGAAATTGACCATGAGTGCGACATCTGGATCACTGATCCACCGTACGCCGATGCGGTCAACTATCACGAACTTGGCGACTTTTTTTTGTCGTGGTACGACAAGCAAATTGCAAAGTCTTTTCCAGCTTGGACGCCGGACGCACGCGCAGAGTTGGCCGTGCGTGGCAGCGGTGAAGACTTCCGCCGCTCCATGGTCGAGATCTACAAAAATTTGGCCCGCCACATGCCGAATAGTGGCTTGCAGATGGTCATGTTCACCCACCAAGATCCGGCAGTCTGGGCAGACTTGGGCATGATTCTCTGGGCGGCGGGGCTTAAGGCCACCGCAGCCTGGACTGTCAGCACTGAAACTCAAGCGGGTGGGATGAAGAAGGGCAACTACGTGCAAGGCACCGTCTGCCTGGTGCTGCGCAAGCGCAGCGCCAACGAACCCGGCTTTCTGGACGAGGTGTACCCGCTGGTCGAAGACGAGGTGAAGCGCCAGATTGCATCCATGCAGGCGCTGGACGAAGGCGGTGAGCCCAACTTCAACGACGCCGACTACCAGCTGGCCGCCTATGCTGCCGCGCTGAAAGTCCTAACGCAGTACGGCAACCTGGACGGCAAAGACGTGGAGCACGAGGTGTTTGCCGTGCGCGCCAAGGGCGAGAAGAGCGACTTCCAGGCTGTGATTGAGCGCGCCCTGGGCATCGCCTGCGACACGCTCATCCCACGCGGTTTGGAAAACGCCTGGCGCGACCTGAGCCTGGTGGAGCGCTACTACCTGCGCTCGCTCGACATCGAGAGCCGGGGCGAGCGCCGCAAGGGCATGTACGAAGAGCTGGCGCGTGGCTTTGGCGTAACCGACATCAAGCCCCTGCTCAAAAGCGACAAGGCCAACGGCACCCGCGTGGCCAGCGCCAGCGCCTTGGCTGCTAGCGTTTTGGTAGCTGTTGGTGCAGACGGATCGGGCGCTACAGGCCAAATTGGCACCAATGTGGGCCGGGGCCGCGCTGCTGCGGCGGGGCCGCACCCGTTTGCGGCTTCGCCCCTGCGGCACCTGCTGTTTGCCGTGCGTGAAACGGCTGCCAACGACAACAGCCCCGAGCCGGGCCGCCAATACCTGCGCGACACCTTTGGCCAGGGCTACTGGGGCCGGCGCGAGGGCTTTGTGAACCTGCTGGAATGGCTGGCTGCGCTGGGCAACGCCGAAGGTATGGGCGAGTGGGTGGCGGACTCTGACGCCGCCCGCATGCTGGCCGGGCGACTGCGCAACGACCACGCTTGATGTAGGCCCCGCATGTTGCAGCGCCACTCCAGCCGCCTGAACCGCCTTGATAAGTCAGTGTTGGCCCAGCGCCTGCGCGGCGCCATCAGTTACGACCGCATTGCGGGGTACTTTCGTTCCAGCCTGTTTGAGGTGGCGGGTGAGGCACTGGCCAGTGTGGCCGGGCCAGTGCGCATCATCTGCAACTCTGACCTGGACCCGCAAGACTTGGCGACAGCCACCACCGCACAAGCCGCGCTGCGCCGCAGCTGGTGCGCGGGCAAGCCTGAAGATGCACCGCCCGCTGCCTTGCCGCGCTACCGGGCGTTGTACGACGCATTGACCAGCAACAAGCTGGAAGTGCGGGTGCTGCCTGACACGGCGTTTGGCCTGATTCACGGCAAGGCCGGGGTGCTGCGCTATGCCGATGGCACGGCCACCGCCTTCATGGGCAGCGTGAACGAGAGCCTGTCGGCCTGGAAGCTGAACTACGAGCTGCTGTGGGAAGACAACGACCCCGAAACCATCGCCTGGGTGCAGGCGGAGTTTGACGCGCTGTGGAACGACCCGCGAGCGGTGGACCTGGCTTGCTGCCCCTTCATCGTGCAGGATGTGCAGCGCATCATCACCCGCACGGTCATCGAGCCAGCGCAACTGCCCGCAATGCCAGACCCCACGCAGGTAGCAGCCGCTGTGGCCGTGGAGGCACCGGTGTACCGCCGCGAGCAGGGCCTGTGGCCGCACCAAAAATACTTTGCCCAGCTGGCGCTAGAGCGACACCGCCTGGGCGGTGCACGCCTGGTGCTGGCCGACCAGGTTGGGCTGGGTAAAACGGTGCAGCTGGCGATGGCCGCCATGCTGATGGCGCTGGACGACCCCGAGGGCGGGCCGATCTTGGTGTTGGCACCCAAACCCTTGCTGCAGCAGTGGCAGGACGAGCTGATGGAGTTGCTGGATCTGCCATCCGCCCGCTGGACCGGCAAGGCCTGGGTGGATGAAAACGATCTGGAGTACCCGTCCGACGGTGCCAAGTCGCTGGGCAAGTGCCCGCGCCGCATCGGGTTGGTGTCGCAGGGGCTGGTGGTGCGGGGCTTGCCGGAGGCGGTGGGCCAGCTGCTGAGCCGCCGCTACACCTGTGTGATCGTGGACGAAGCGCACCGCGCCCGCCGCCGCAAGGTGCCCAAGGTGGATGCCGATGCCGATGAAGTGAACGAGCGCGCCGAGCCCAACAAGCTGATGGCCTTTTTGCGCGAGATAGGCCCCAAGACCAAAAGCATGTTGCTGGCCACGGCCACGCCTGTGCAGCTGCATCCGGTGGAGGCTTGGGATTTGCTGCACATCCTGTCGCAGGGCAATGATGGTGTGCTGGGTGGCTGGACACATTCCAGCCGTTGGTATCAGCCTAGCCGTTGCCTAGATATCGCCACTGGAGATGCGGAGGTGCCGACAGCGGATCTGCGTGAGGGCTGGGAGTTTGTGCGCGACCCGCTGCCCTCCAAGTTTGAAAACCCGGCCTTTGACCGCATTCGCCGCAGCTTGGATGCCGAAGACACGCGTTGGCAATTCCCTCCTGAGAGTCTGAATCAGCTCTCCCCCGCGATTCAGCGCGTGCAGCTGCAAAACGGCCTGCTGCCTGAGTACGGTGCCCACTACAACCCGCTGCTGCGCTGCATTGTGCGCCGCACTCGGGCCTACCTGGAGGCCACCATTAACCCCGCCACGGGCAGTTACTTTCTGCCCAAGGTGACGGTGAAACTGTTTGGCGAAGACCACGAAGGCGCGTTGGTGCTGGGCAGCTACCTGCGTGAAGCGTATGTGGAGGCGGAAGAGTTTTCACAGCTACTGGCGCAACGGGTCAAAGGTGCGGGGTTTTTCAAAACTTTGTTGCTGCGGCGCTTGGGCAGTTCGATGGAAGCCGGGCGACGCACTGTGGCCAAGCTGCTGGGCGAGGAGCCTGATGCCCCCGACGACGAAGACGATGATGACGCCGACGATGAGGCTCCGGTGCAGGTAGGGCGGCCACCGCGAGGGGCGAGCGACTTCAAGAACTTCACCGATAAGGAAATCGATTCGCTGCGACGCTGCCTAAGCCTGCTCAAGCAAGGCGGCAACAACGACCCCAAGCTGGAGGCGCTGATCGGCTACTTGCTAGGCACCCACCCGGGCGTTTCCGAGAGCTGGCTGGAGCGCGGCTGTATTCTGTTCTCACAGTATTACGACACGGTGCGCTGGACGGGCGATGAAATGGCCAAGCGCCCAGAGTTCGCGGGCATGGACATTGGCCTGTACGCGGGCAGCAACCGTTCGGGCTTTTGGCGCGATGGGCGATTTCAGCGCTGCGACCGCAATGTGCTCAAAAAGCGGGTGCGCGAGGGTGACCTGAAGCTGCTGCTAGGCACTGATGCAGCATCGGAGGGCCTGAACCTGCAGCGGCTAGGCACGCTGATCAACATCGACTTGCCCTGGAACCCCACCCGGCTGGAACAGCGCAAAGGCCGCATCCAGCGCATTGGCCAGGCCCGCAGTGAAATCTGGATCGCCAACCTGCGCTACCGCGACTCGGTGGAAGACCGCGTGCATCAGGTGCTGGCCGACCGGCTGGAAGCGATTCACGGGCTGTTCGGGCAGATCCCCGACACCCTGGAAGATGTGTGGGTGCAGGTGGCGTTGAACGACGAGGCAGCAGCGAATCAACTGATCGACCGCACCACGGCCACGCGCAATCCGTTTGATGCGAAGTACAGCAAAGTGGAGGATGCAGATTGGGAAACCTGCGCCACGGTGCTGAATGGGTTGAGCATGCGGGAGATGTTGGCAAAAGGGTGGTGACGGAACCAGAAGAAATGTGGCGAAGCGCGCAAACCTTGCGAGTTTCGTTTGCGGCACGTCATCACGCGGGCGCGCCAAGATTAGCGCTGAAGTGAGAGTTAGAACCCGCGCTGAGCCACCTCTCCCTGCACCGACCGCAACCGCGCCATGATCCTGCGCTGGCAGTCTGGCGATTCCTCACCAACAGCGTGAACGACAGCGTCAAAAAATTCTTGGGCACGCTGCACACCGAACGCAACCTCGGCCTGTTGAAGGCCCAGCCGAATCAAGTCGCAGCGCATGCGGTGTGCATCGCGCAAGGCGAACGGGATCTTGAGTTTTACAGTTCCATCAGCGCCACGGGAAAGCGCGAAATCTCGCATCAAGCGTGCATCGCTCTCCAGTTCGTCCAACGTCGCCCAAAAATCCAATGCCCGACGCGTGGCGGGCACCTGGTCAGCCACCAGGGCTTCAGGCTGCGGAACGCTACGCCGAACTTCAGCAGCCAGGCTGTTCAGCGCCTTGGCATCTGCGTCAGCCACGTTGCCCACAGCCTGTTGACGCCAGCGGCCCCAAGTTCCAGCGGGCACGTCCGGGAATCGCTCTCGCGCCAGCCGTGCCCCCTCTTTCGCACCATGCTGTGCAGTCAAGCTGCGCAGTGCTGCAATGGCGTCATCGCGTTGGTGGTTTGCAGGGCGTGCCATGGGCTCCTCCGAAATTCATAATCGATAAGAAAGATTTTCGATTCACGACCGGGAGCTTTGCTGGCGCTGCAGATAGAACGCCACAGAGCGCCACGCGCTGGGTTCCAGAGGTTCCGGGCTTTTAGAAACGTGTGGAAAGTTTATTTTTTCCCGTAGATTTTTGAAATGGCGGAACCTGTGGAACCTTTTGGGGGCAACACATAGAAAAAACCCGGCGCATTGGCCGGGCTGTGGGTTGAGGAGGGTTCACCTTTTCAAAAGACGGGCTTTGATAGGCTGCCCGCTGCTTCAGCTGCTTCCGCGAGTACCACGGATGCCGACTTATATTGACTCACGCCTGCGCGACGGGCTTCACGGCGCATCACGTCCTGCAGCTCGGGTAGCCATCGGCTGTGATTGCGCAAAATCCAGATACGCGCAGCAACATGGCCTATTTTGATTTTTTCCACTTTGCCTTGCCGCCATTGCTGAGCCCCAGCAGCCTCCATGGCACGCCGCATGGCAGGGTTAAAGCCGGATGATTCACCGCCCAGCAACTCAGCCACGTCCGTGCTGCTAATGACGTCTGCAGGCCATACCGCCACGATTTCCTCGGCGGCCTGTGTGGACATAGGCTTGCTCGCGGCAATGGCGGCCAGCTTGTCACCGTTGAGCGGCGGGCGTTCCCCAGGTTTGAAGCCGCGAATGTCGCGCTCACCCAGGTATACGCCCACTGCGTTGATGAACTCCGAATCCTGTAGCAGCGCGTACAGTTGCTCGTAGACCTGCGGTGGGCGCGGGGGGGCGGTGTGCATCACCACGCGAAAGCGACGATCCTCATCATTGAGCGGCAGCGCATTTTGGTGGTTCGAGAAAATCAGCCAGCGCAGCGCGTTAAATTCAAGGCGCTGGAGTCCGTATTTTTCATTAATCAGCCGCGTTTCTGCATTGATCATGGACTTGAGGCGTTCCGCCTGGCGGTAGTTGCCTTCCGCTGCGCCCTCCTGCACCTCGTCAACAATCGCCAGCACACTTCCGCCCAACTCGCCGTTGAATGGGCTTTGTTGCACAAGTCGGAAGGCAGACGAGATTACCCCAGCCCCAGACGCAGCTATGCCATGGCACCCACGGGCACCGTGCTCGGGCGCCCGAGTTGCGTGAAACGGTTGAGCAGAGCCACACGCACATGCAACTCCACCACCTGCCGCTCAAACGTGCGCGCCATCACCCGTTGGCCCAGGCGTTTGAAGCAGTGCATCTTGGTCTCCACCAGACTTCTG
>VFQO010001798.1_pt1 | contig 15091 bp, 10 predicted proteins | sample 3512331 | NCBI WGS metagenome assembly VFQO01 (sample SAMN10412371, study PRJNA504923) | tailings metagenome | isolation source: Replicate 3 from Balatoc abandoned mine | place: Philippines: Itogon, Benguet | collected 2017-08-28
TTGCAGGCCGAGGCCATGCGCCCCGCCGTTCATGATGACTTTCTTGCCCTTGAGTCCCAGATCCATAGCGCACCTCTCCCTGGTCGCGGTTGTGGCCCAAGGGGATAGCCGAGCTAGGGGGCGGGGCGTATCGTCAATTTTGTTGGGATGGCCCGAAAGCTGCGCCTAGCTCGCGTCTGGCCCGCCGAGAATCGCGCAGCGCTGCCGGACATGCGCGTCGGCGATCAGATCCCCGGTCGGCGCTTCGAGGCGGCGGCGCCAGTTGGGATGCTCGGTGATGGTGCCGGGCAGGTTCGGCTGCTCCTCCAGCCCGAGCAGATCCTCCAGCGCAACCAGCGCGATGGCCGCTGGCGTGCGGGCGATGTGGGCGATGGCGGCATCGATCACCGGCGCGGGGTTGTCGGGTGCGGGGCGGCAGGCGGTATGGTCGAGGGTCGACCACAAGAGCCCGCGGTCCCAGTCACGGATCGCCTCGGCATCGGCGCGGGTGGTGCCTTCGGGCAGACGGCCCAGCTGCTCCGCCCAGTCCAGATCGCGCCCGCACCACCATCCGGCGACAGTGACGGTGTCATGCGTCCCGCTCATCGCGGCGCTGAGGGGTTCGTAGTCGTCAGCGCCGATGAAGCCGTGATCGGCGGCGCGCTCGAACCACAAGACGCGCATCCCGAGCATCTGGCGCTCGGTCACGGCTTGAGTGAAGCCATAAGGTGCGGTGCCGAGGTCTTCGGCGATGATAAAGGCGTTGGCGCGGTGCGCTTCCAAAGTGGCGAGGCGGATGAGATCGTCGAAGGGGTAGCTGAGGTATGCCCCGTCCCGCGTCGCACCGCCTTCGGGGATGACCCAGAGCCGGGCGAGGCCAAAGGCGTGGTCGATCCTGAGCCCGCCGCCCGCGGCGAGGCCTGCGCGAATCATCGCGATCCATGGCGCGTAGGCGGAGTCGCGCAGGCCCTCGGGCGAGAAGCCGGTGATCGACCAGTTCTGTCCCAGCGGGCCGAGCGGATCGGGCGGCGCGCCGATGGTCAGCCCGTCCAGCATCGCGTGGCGCAGCGACCAGGCATCGCTGCCGGAAGGATCGACGCCGACGGCAAGGTCGGCGATCAGGCCAACGCCCATGCCCGCGTCTTTGGCCGCAGTCTGCGCCGCCTCAAGCCCCTGCCGCGCGAGCCATTGCACGAACAGGTGGAAGGCGATCTCGACCGTGTGCTCGGCGGCAAAGCGCGTCGCGGCTGCGCCTTCAGGATCGTGGAACGCGGCAGGCCAATCGCGCCAGCCATGCGCACCGTGGGGGCGGAAGTGGCAATCAAGCGCATCGAACAGCGCGTGGCGGTGCAGCATCGCATCGTCCGTCGCGGTCATCCCCGCTCGCTGTGCCGGGGTGAGCGCGGCGAACACCTTGCGCAATTCGGCCAAACGGCGCGGCAATGCGCCCGCCCAGTCGATCAGCGGCCCGGCCTCGGCTGAAGGCGCCAGCGGCGGCAGGCCCGCCAGCGCGGGATCGCCCATCGCGCCGTTGAGGAACAACCGGCTGGAGGGCGAATAAGGACTGTATCCCACCCCATGCCCCGGAAACAGCGCGTGCACCGGATTGATTGCCAGCGCGTCCGCGCCCGCCGCGCCGAAGGCCTGCGCAGCCTCAGCCAAATCGCCAAAGGTGCCGAAGGGCGAGGGCTGCGCACCTCGGAGCGCCGGGATTTGCAGCGAGACCCCCCACGGGCGGCGACCGGCTGCGTTCGGCAACGGACATTTGGCCGGAGCGACCGCCAGCTTCAACGCGCGGCCATCCAGCACGAGGTCGTAATAGCCCGGCGCATCAGGGGCCGTCAGCCGATCACCTTCGATCGCCAGCGGGCGGGTGATGCCGTCCTCACCGGTTGCCTCGGCGCGGGAGGGGGCGAAGGGCAGGGGTATGCTCGCTCCGCAATCGGCGACCACCATCGGCGGGAGCGCAGCGCGGCGTTCCTTGACTGCGGCGAGGCTACGGGCGATCTGCCGCGCGCTGCCCGCCGCATGGCCGAGCGCCGCCAGCACTGCCGCCAGCGCGTCATCGCTCACCAACTGCTGGCGGCCCTCAACATCGGTCCATTCGCGCGCCACCCCTGCGGCTTGTGCCAGCGCGTGCAGTTGCTCCATCGCCGCCTCCGTCCGATTGGGCCTGTGCTTAGCCCTCGCATCGGGCCGCATCGGCCGCTTGGCAAGCCGGATGCAGCCACCTCAAGCCCATGAATACGATTGTGGCGTCACTTCTGCGATTGCTGCACACCGGCGCACCTGATTAGTGTGGTACCCACAGCCGGGGGGCAAATCGGCGCATGTCATCGTGCAGGCCAGACCATCACCCGAGGCCCGCAATGGGCACCAGAAGGAGTATGCGCCGCGTGACAATTGGCCCGAACGGCAAGTCAGGGGAACTCGAAGCCCGCATCCTTGGCGCCCTGCGCCACCGCGTCGGCAAGAACGAACGCGCGGCCAAGCCGCATGACTGGTACAATGCCGCCGTGCTCGCCTTGCGCGATGACATCATCGACAACTGGTTCGCCTCCACCTCCCGCGCGCATGAAGCGGGGGCCAAGCGGGTCTATTACCTCAGCCTCGAATTCCTGATCGGGCGGCTGCTGCGCGATGCGCTGTCGAACCTCGGCGTGACGCGCGAGATGGAGCAGGCGCTGCGCGAACATGGCCTCGATTTGGCGGCGCTGGAGGAACTGGAGCCTGACGCCGCGCTCGGCAATGGCGGGCTGGGGCGGCTGGCGGCGTGCTTCATGGAAAGCCTCGCCAGTCTCGACATCCCCGCCTTCGGCTATGGCATCCGCTACATCAACGGCATGTTCCGCCAGCGGATCGACGATGGTTGGCAGGTCGAACTGCCCGAAACATGGCTCGCCCATGGCAATCCGTGGGAGTTCGAGCGGCGCGAAAGCTCCTACCTCGTCGGCTTCGGCGGGGAGGTGACCAGCGATGCGGGCAAGATCCGCTGGACCCCAGGCGAAAAGATCGAAGCAACCGCGGTCGATACCCCGGTGGTCGGCTGGCAGGGCAAGCGGGTCAACACGCTGCGGCTGTGGACTGCCAATGCGATGGACCCGATCCAGCTCGATGCCTTCAATGCGGGCGACCATGCCGGCGCCCTCGCCGGGCAGGTGCGGGCCGATAGTCTGGTGCGGGTGCTCTACCCGGCGGATTCGACCCCGGCGGGGCAGGAATTGCGGCTGCGGCAGGAGTTCTTCTTCTCGTCGGCCAGCATTCAGGACATCGTCCGCCGCCACGTGCAGTATTACGGCGACATCCGCACTCTGCCCGACAAGGCGGCGATCCAGCTGAACGACACGCACCCCTCCGTCGCAGTGGCAGAGCTGATGCGGCTGCTGAAGGACGAGCATGGGCTGGACTTCGACGAAGCATGGGACATCACCCGCGCCACGATCGGCTATACCAACCACACCCTGCTGCCCGAAGCGCTGGAAAGCTGGCCGCTGCCCTTGTTCGAACGGCTGCTGCCGCGCCACATGCAGATTGTCTATGCGATCAACGCCAAGGTGCTGCGCGAGGCGCGCAAGGCCGGGCTGGACGATGCGTCCATCTCCGCGATCTCGCTGATCGACGAACATGGCGAGCGCCGCGTGCGGATGGCGAACCTTGCCTTTGTCGGCGCGCATTCGGTGAACGGCGTGGCAGCGCTTCACACTGGGCTGATGAAGGAAACGGTGTTTGCCGACCTTCACTCGCTCTACCCCGACCGGATCAACAACAAGACTAACGGGGTGACCCCGCGCCGCTGGCTGCATCAGTCGAACCCGCGCCTCACCAGCCTGATCCGCGAAGGCATCGGCAATGGCTTCATGGCCGAGGCCGAGCAGCTTGCCAGCCTGTCGAAATTTGCGGGCGATGCCGCCTTTGGGGAGCGGGTTGACGAGATCAAGCGCGCCAACAAGGTCGATCTGTCGAACCACTTGCGCGAACTCACCGGCATCCGGCTCGATCCCGACGCGCTGTTTGATGTGCAGATCAAGCGCATCCACGAATACAAGCGCCAGCTGCTCAATCTGATCGAGACGGTCGCCCTGTATGACCAGATCCGCAGCCATCCTGAACGCGACTGGGTGCCGCGCGTGAAGATTTTCGGCGGGAAAGCCGCGCCGACCTATCACAACGCCAAGCTGATCATCAAACTCGCCAATGACATCGCCAAGCGAATCAATTGCGATCCATCCGTGGGTGAATTGCTGAAGGTGGTGTTCGTCCCCAATTACAACGTTAGCCTGGCCGAGCGGATTATTCCGGCGGCTGACCTTTCCGAACAGATTTCGACCGCCGGGATGGAAGCCTCGGGCACCGGCAACATGAAGTTCGCTTTCAATGGTGCGCTGACCATCGGGACGCTCGACGGCGCGAATATCGAAATCATGGATCGGGTCGGCCGCGAGAATATCGTGATCTTCGGGATGACCGCGGAGGAAGTCGCCGCCCAGCGGGCCCATGGTTACAACCCGCGCGCCGTGATCGAAGGCTCGCGCGAATTGGCGCAGGCGGTAAATTCCATCGCCAACGGGGTATTCAGCCCGGACGAGCCAGACCGCTACAAGGGGCTGATGGAAGCGCTTTACAGCTCCGACTGGTTCATGGTCGCGGCCGATTTCGATGCCTATGCCGCCGCCCAGCGCGAGGTTGATACGCGCTGGCGCGACCGGGCGGCGTGGCGCAAGTCGGCGATTATGAACATCGCCAATGTCGGCTGGTTCTCGTCCGATCGCACGATTGGCGAATATGCGCGCGAGATCTGGGGTGTGATGTGAAACCACCGGCAAGCGCCATCGCTGCACTGCTCGATGGGTCGCATGCCGATCCGTTTTCACTGCTTGGCCCGCACGAGGGGCCGGAAGGCACCTTCGCCCGCGCGATCCTGCACGGGGCAGAAGAAGCCGAGGCGTTTTCGCTGAAGGGCGGGAAGCTCGGCACAATGACCCGCGTGGAGAGCGCGGTGTTCGAGGGCAAGCTGCGCGGCAAGCCCAAGCCGATCCGCTATCGCTGCCGGGGGTATGGCAACGAATGGTGGGTGACCGATCCCTATAGCTTCGGCCCGGTGCTCGGCCCGATGGATGATTTCCTGATTGCCGAGGGCACCCATCTGCGCCTGTTCGACAAGCTCGGCGCGCATGTGATCGAGCATCAGGGCTGCCAAGGCGTTCACTTCGCCGTCTGGGCACCCAACGCACGCACCGTGAACCTCGTCGGCGATTTCAACGGCTGGAACGGCGCGGCTCACATGATGCGCCGCCGCGTCGATATCGGCGTGTGGGAAATCTTCATCCCCGATATCGGCGCAGGCACCGCCTACAAATACCGCATCACTGGCCCCGATGGCACGGTGCAGCCGTTGAAAGCCGATCCCTTCGCCTTCGCCAGCGAGCTGCGCCCCAAGACCGCCAGCATCGTGGCCCACCCCGGCAAGCGCGAATGGGGCGACGCCGCCCACCGCGCGCACTGGGCCAGCGTCGATCCCCGGCGCGAGGCCATATCGATCTATGAGGTCCACCCCGGCTCCTGGCAGCGCAATGACAATGGCTGGTTCCTGACATGGGATGAGATGGCCGCACGGCTGATCCCCTATGCGACCCACATGGGCTTCACTCACATTGAATTCCTGCCGGTCAGCGAGCATCCCTATGATCCGAGCTGGGGCTACCAGACCACCGGGCTTTACGCGCCGTCGGCCCGCTTCGGCGATGTTGAGGGCTTCGCGCGGTTTGTCGATGGCGCACACCGCGCAGGGATCGGCGTGCTGATCGATTGGGTCCCCGCGCACTTTCCCGTCGACGAACATGGCCTTGCCCGCTTCGACGGGACGGCGCTGTATGAACACGAAGACCCGCGGCTAGGCTTCCACCCCGATTGGAACACCGCGATCTACAATTTCGGGCGCAAGGAAGTGCGCTCCTTCCTCGTCAACAACGCCTTGTTCTGGGCCGAGCAGTATCATGTCGACGGGCTGCGCGTGGATGCGGTCGCCTCGATGCTGTACCGCGATTACTCCCGTAAAGCCGACGAGTGGATCCCCAATGCCGAAGGCGGGCGGGAGAATTGGGAGGCGGTGGAGTTCATGCGCGCCACCAACCGCGCGCTTTATGGCTCCCACGCCGGCGTGATGACGATTGCCGAGGAATCGACCTCATGGCCCGGCGTCTCGCAGCCCGCCTTCGATGAGGGGCCACGCACCGCCTTGGGCTTCGGGTTCAAGTGGAACATGGGCTTCATGCACGACACGCTGCAATACATGGCGCGTGATCCGATCCACCGGAAATACCACCATAACGAGATCACCTTCGGGCTGGTCTATGCCTTCAGCGAAAACTTCGTCCTGCCGCTCAGCCATGACGAGGTGGTGCACGGCAAGGGCACGATCCTCGGCAAGATGAGCGGGGACAATTGGCAGCAATTCGCCAACCTGCGTGCTTACTATGCGATGATGTGGGGCTATCCCGGCAAGAAGCTGCTGTTCATGGGGCAGGAATTCGCGCAGCGCCGCGAATGGAGCGAGGAGCGCGCGCTCGACTGGGAGCTGATGGACGCGCCCGCGCATCGCGGCGTGGCCGACCTGATCCGCGACCTGAACCGCCTATACCGCACCACGCCCGCGCTTCACGCCCGGGATTGCGAGGGCGAGGGGTTCGAATGGCTGATCGCCGACGATGCCGACAATTCTGTCTTTGCTTGGGCAAGGAAGGCACCGGACGAGGCTCCGGTGGCGGTGATCGTCAACATGACGCCTGCGCTTCACACTCACTACCGCGTGCCCTTGCCGCATGACGGGGTGTGGGCCGAGGTGATGAACTCCGATGCCGGAATCTACGGCGGCAGCGGTCATGGCAACATGGGTCAAGTCACCGCGACAGACGGCGCTGCCCACATCGTCCTGCCGCCGCTGGCCACGATAATGCTGCAATACACCGGATAAGAACGCCAAAAACACTCTGGGGAGAGAATGGGATGATCGAGAAGCATTCGGGGCGGCCGCTGGCACGTGATGCGATGGCCTATGTGCTGGCCGGCGGGCGCGGCAGCCGTTTGATGGAACTGACCGACCGGCGCGCCAAGCCCGCAGTCTATTTCGGCGGCAAGTCGCGCATCATCGACTTTGCGCTGTCGAACGCGATCAACTCCGGCATCCGCCGCATCGGGGTGGCGACGCAATACAAGGCGCACTCGCTGATCCGCCACATGCAGCGCGCCTGGACCTTCCTGCGGCCCGAACGTAACGAAAGCTTCGACATCCTTCCGGCGAGCCAGCGTGTCTCGGAAAACCAGTGGTACGAAGGCACGGCCGATGCGGTGTTCCAGAACATCGACATCATCGCCAGCCTCGCGCCCAAGTACATGGTGATCCTCGCGGGCGATCACATCTACAAGATGGACTACGAATTGATGCTGCAACAGCACGTCAATTCGGGCGCCAATGTCACGGTCGGCTGTCTGGTGGTGCCGCGGATGGAGGCGACCGGTTTCGGCGTGATGCACGTCGACGGCGCGGACAACATCACCGCTTTTGTCGAAAAGCCCAAAGACCCGCCGGGCATTCCGGGGGACGAGGGCATGGCGCTCGCTTCGATGGGGATTTACGTCTTCAACACCGATTTCCTGTTCGAGCAGCTTCGCCGCGATGCCGACGATCCGGCGTCCAGCCGCGACTTTGGCGGGGACATCATCCCCTATATCGTCAAGCACGGCAAAGCGGTCGCCCACCGCTTCACCAACTCTTGCATCCGCGCGGCCGAGGAGATCGAGGAATATTGGCGCGATGTCGGTACGCTGGATGCCTATTTCGAGGCCAACCTCGACCTCACCGATACGGTGCCCAAGCTCAACCTCTATGACCGCGACTGGCCGATCTGGACCGATGCGGTGGTCGCCGCGCCCGCCAAGTTCGTCCATGACGAGGACGGACGGCGCGGCTTTGCGGTGTCCTCGCTGGTGTCGGGCGATTGTATCATTTCCGGCTCGGAAGTGCGCCGCAGCCTGCTCTTCACCGGGGTCAAGATCGGCAGCTATTCCAACGTCAACGAAGCGGTGATCCTGCCCTATTGCAACATCGGGCGCGGGGCGCGGCTCAGCAAGGTGATCATCGATTCCGGCGTGCGCATCCCCGAAGGCATGGTGATCGGCGAAGACCCGGTGCTGGATGCGCAGCGCTTCCGCGTGTCGGAGAAAGGCGTGGTGCTGGTCACCCGCGACATGATGGCAAGGCTGTAGAGATGGGCATGAAAGTCCTGTCGGTCGCGTCAGAGGCGGTGCCGCTGGTCAAGACCGGCGGGCTTGCCGATGTGGCGGGCGCGCTGCCAGCCGCGTTGGCGGCGCAAGGTGTGGAGGTGACGACTTTCATCCCCGGCTATCCCGCCGTGCTGAAAGCGCTCGGCAAGGCGAAAGCGGTCCATTCGTGGGACGCGCTGTTGGGCGAGAAAGCGCGGCTGCTCGCGGGCAAAATCGGCGACTATCCGCTGCTGGTGCTCGATGCGCCCGCGCTGTTCGCGAGGCCGGGCGGGCCGTACTCGGACGCTGCGGGCCGGGACTGGGACGACAACTGGCGCCGCTTCGCCGCCTTCGCCCGCGCGGCGGCGGATATTGCAGCTGGAGCGGTGAAGGGCCGCAGCTTCGACCTGGTCCATGCGCATGACTGGCAGACCGGGCTGGTGCCCGCCTATCTGCGCCTCGCCCCGCTGATGGGCGGGCGGGTGGTGCCGAGTGTCATCACCATCCACAACATGGCGTTTCAGGGCTATTACCCCGCCGAAGTCTTCCCGCAGCTCGGCCTGCCGCCCGAGGCATGGACGGTTGACGGGGTGGAAAGTTACGGCGGGGTCGGGTTCCTCAAGGCCGGAATGCAACTGGCCGACGCGATCACCACAGTCAGCCCGACCTATGCGGGCGAAATCCGCTCGGTCGAATTCGGGATGGGGCTGGAAGGGCTGGTGCTGGCGCGCTCGAACCGCGTTCACGGCATATTGAACGGCATCGACACCGCCGAATGGAACCCGGCGCACGACCCACACCTCGCCGCCCGTTATACCGCCGGAAAGCTGGCCGCGCGGGCGAAGAACAAGCGCGCGGTGGAGCAGGAATTCGGGCTCGACCGGGACGATGGTCCGCTGTTCGTGGTGGTCAGCCGGCTCACCTGGCAGAAGGGTATGGACGTGCTTGAGACCGTGCTTGACCACCTCGTCGGGATCGGCGGGCGGTTGGCGCTGCTCGGTTCGGGCGATGCGGAGATTGCCGATGCCTTCCGCGCCGCCGCCGCGCGCCATCCGGGGCGGATCGGTGTGAGACTCGGCTATGACGAGGGCCTCTCCCACCGCTTGCAGGGCGGCGGCGATGCGATCCTGATCCCGAGCCGGTTCGAGCCCTGCGGTCTGACCCAGCTTTACGGCCTCGCCTACGGCTGTGTGCCGGTCGTCTCGCGGACCGGAGGCCTCGCCGATACGGTGATTGACGCCAACCCCGCAGCGCTCGCCGCAGGAGTTGCGACCGGCATCCAGATGAACGCCGTCAGCCATGGTGCGCTCGCCATGGCGGTAAGCCGCGCGGTCGCACTTTACGCGCAGCCTGCGCAGTGGAAGCGGCTCCAGAAAAACGGGATGCAGGCGGACTTTTCGTGGGGGGCGAGCGGCGCTGCCTACGCCGGGCTCTACCGCCAATTGCTTGAGGAACAGGGATGATCACCACTGTCGCCACCATGCCTTTCGACGGCCAGAAGCCCGGCACATCGGGCCTGCGCAAGAAGGTGCGGGTGTTCCAGCAGCCGGACTATGCCGAAAACTTCATCCAATCTGTGTTCGATGTGGCGGAGCGACCGGCAGGCTCGACGCTGGTGATCGGCGGCGATGGGCGGTTCTACAATCGCATGGTGATTGCGCGGGCAATCGAGATGGCGGCGGCCAATGGCTATGCCCGCGTGCTGGTGGGGCAAGGCGGCATCCTCTCGACCCCCGCCGCCAGCCACGTGATCCGCAAGTATGGCGCGAGCGGCGGGCTGATCCTCTCGGCCAGCCACAACCCCGGCGGGCCGGACGAGGATTTCGGCATCAAGTACAACATCGCCAACGGCGGCCCCGCACCCGAAGCCGTGACCGAGGCGATCTATGCCCGGACCAAGACGATCGACCGCTGGATGATGGTGGAGGGCGAGGCGGTGAACCTCGACCGGATCGGCACTTCGCAGGTCGGCGAGATGGTGGTCGAAGTGATCAATTCCGTCGCTGACTATGCCGATCTGATGGAGGACCTGTTCGATTTCGGCGCAATCCGGGCGGCGGCAGCGAGCGGCGCGCTGACGATGGCGTTCGACGCGATGCACGCGGTGACCGGACCCTATGCGACCGAGGTTTTCGAACGCCGTCTCGGCTTCCCCGCGGGCACGGTCCGTAATGGCGTCCCGCTGGAGGATTTCGGCGGGCATCACCCCGACCCGAACCTCGTCCATGCGGCTGAGCTTTACGACCTGATGATGTCGCCCGCCGCCCCGGCCATCGGCGCAGCATCGGACGGGGACGGGGACCGCAATCTGATCATCGGCAAAGGTGTTTTCATCACGCCTTCGGATTCGCTGGCGATGCTGGCGGCGAACGCGCACCTCGCGCCGGCCTATGGCGGCGGGCTGAAGGGCATCGCCCGATCCATGCCGACGAGCACGGCGGCGGACAAGGTGGCCGAGGCGCTGGGCATTCCGGCGTGGGAGACGCCAACAGGGTGGAAATTCTTCGGCACGCTGCTCGACGCGGGCATGGCGACCATCTGTGGCGAGGAAAGCGCCGGGACCGGCAGCGATCATGTGCGCGAGAAGGACGGGCTGTGGGCGGTGCTGTTGTGGCTCAATATCCTCGCGGTAACGGGCAAGCCGGTGATGCGACTCGCCACCGAGCACTGGGCGCGGTTCGGGCGGAATTACTACGCGCGGCATGATTACGAGGCGATCGAAACGGCACGCGCCTATGCGCTGATGGCGGCGCTGGAGGCTTCACTGGCAGGTCTGCCGGGGCGCGCCTTCGGGCCGCTGACTGTCGCTGCCGCCGATCAATTCGCTTATGTCGATCCGGTCGATGGCTCGGAGAGCCGCAACCAGGGCGTGCGGGTGATGTTCGCCTGCGGATCGCGCATCGTGTTCCGCCTCTCGGGCACGGGTACGGAAGGCGCGACCTTGCGGGTCTATCTCGAACGCTATGAAGCGCCCGACGGAAGGCTGGCAGAGGAAACCCCCGCCATGCTCGCCGACCTGATCGCCGCGGCAGAGGTGATTGCCGGGATCGCGGCGCACACGGGCCGCACCGCCCCCGACGTGGTGACGTGACCCAGCCACTCGGCGTGCAGGTCGCAGGCGGCACGACCCGCTTTGTAGTGCGCGCGCCAATGGCCGAGCGGGTAGAGCTCTGCCTGTTTGGCGGTGCGGCGGAAACGCGCACGCCGATGACGCGCGAGGACGATATCTGGGTGGCCGAACTACTCGGCGACCTCACCGGCACCTGCTACGGCTACCGCGCGCACGGGCCATATGAACCCGGCAACAACCTGTGGTTTGATCCGGCCAAGCTGCTGGTCGATCCTTACGCGCTGGAGCTAGACCGCCGCTTTGTCCAGCATTCGCGCCTCGCAACCTATGGCGAAGACACCGCCGATCTTGTGCCCCGCGCCATCGTGACAGGACCACTGCCGGAGTTGCCGCCCGCTCCTCCCCGGTTCCAGCGCGGCGGGCTGATCTACGAATTGAATGTTGCGGGATTCACCGCGCTCCATCCCGATTTGCCCGAAGCCCGGCGCGGCACCGTCGCCGCGCTCGCGGACCCTGCCGTGATCGCACACCTCAAAAAGCTCCACGTCAGTGCCATCGAGCTGATGCCGATCATCGCGTGGATCGACGAGCGCCATCTGCCGCCGCTCGGGCTCAAGAACCATTGGGGTTACAACCCGGTCGCCATGATGGCGCTTGATCCGGGCTTGTGTCCGGGCGGAGTGGCTGAGCTACGTGACACGGTGGCGGCGCTCCATGGCGCGGGGATCGGGGTGATCCTTGATCTCGTGTTCAACCACTCGGGCGAGAGCGACATTCATGGCGGCACGCTGTCCCTGCGCGGGCTGGACCCCGCCGCCTATGCCCGTGCGCCCGATGGCAGGCTCATCAACGACACCGGCTGCGGCAACACGCTCGATTTCGCCAATCCGGCGGTACGGCGATTGATGATCGACACGCTCGACCATTTTGTGCGTCATTGCGGCATCGATGGCTTCCGCTTCGACCTCGCCCCCGTGATCGCCCGCGGGCCGGGGTTCGACCCCCACGCCCCGATCTTCGCCGAGCTCGCCGCCCACCCGCGCCTCGCCGACCGGGTGATGATCGCCGAGCCGTGGGACATCGGCCCCGGCGGCTACCAGCTGGGGCGTTTCCCCGCCAACTGGCTCGAATGGAACGACACCTTCCGCGACGATGTCCGCCGCTTCTGGCGCGGGACCGGGACGGCAGGCGCGCTTGCGACCCGGATTGCGGGATCATCTGATCTGTTCGGTGCCGACTGCCGCAGCATCAACTTCCTCGCCGCGCATGACGGCTTCACGCTCGCCGACACGGTCGCCTACGAACACCGCCACAACCACGCCAATGGCGAGGACAATCGCGACGGGCATGGCGAGAACCACTCGTGGAATGGCGGCATCGAGGGGCCGACTGATGACCCGCAAGTGCTCGCCCGCCGCGCCGCCGATGTGCGCGCGCTGCTCGGTACCTTGTTCGCATCGACAGGGACGATCATGCTCACCGCGGGCGATGAATTCGGCCGCACCCAGCACGGTAACAACAACGCCTATTGTCAGGATCTGCCGGTGGACTGGGAAGGGTGCGACGTCGCGCTTGAGGATCATGTGGCTGCGCTCGCCGCCCAGCGCGCGCGGCACCTCGCCGCCTATATTGGCTTTGCCGAGGGCGGCGACTGGCTGTCATCCGATGGCGAGCCGATGACGCCTGCCCTGTGGGACGATCCGGCAACCGACGGCTTCACCTATGAGCGTCGGCACGGCGGAGACTCTGCCACGCTGCGCATCAGCCGCAGCAGGCGCGAGGCGCACTGGTCGCGCTGAGGTCAACCCGCTTCAGCGCGATTACGCCTCCAGCTCGACGTCCCAATACAGCCAGTCGCGCCAGGTTTCGTGGAGGAAATTGGGCGGGAACAGCTTGCCGTGCTGCTGCAATTGCCAGCTGGTCGGGCGAATCGGCGTCTGGTGGACGGGCATCGCGGCCTGCTTGGGCGTCCGCCCGCCCTTCTTCATGTTGCACGGTGCGCAGGCGGTGATGATGTTCTCCCACGTCGTCCTTCCCCCGAGTCGGCGCGGGGTCACGTGGTCGAAGGTCAGGTGCTCGGTGCTGCCGCAATACTGGCACTGGAAGCGGTCGCGCAGGAATACGTTGAAGCGCGTGAAGGCCGGAAATTCCGAGTGCTTCACATATTGCCTGAGCGCAATCACACTCGGGATTTTCATGTCGAAGTTGGGCGAGTGCACCTCGCGATCGTAGCTCGCGACAATGTCCACCCTGTCGAGGAACACCGCCTTGATCGCGGTTTGCCACGGCCACAGGCTCAGCGGGTAATAGGACAAGGGCGTGTAATCGGCGTTGAGCACCAGCGCCGGGCACGCAGACAGGTTACGCGTCGGGTCCTCATCAACCCCGCGGAACCGGGCAACTCTTTCGATCAGTTCGGCATTGAACACGGTTTGCGTTCCTCCCTGATTGACGTGCATCCTGACGTGGCACGGCAAAGAGTCAAACCCGTTACAGGGTGGGTATCCACAGGGACGCGCTGTGGACAGCCTGTGACCAAGTGTGTGGATAGCGCAAGAATATGTCCTGTGGCATGGGGCAATAATGCCGGATCGCAAGCCTCAGGTGACCCGTTTTGCGCCTAGCCCCAATGGGCGGTTGCATCTCGGCCATGCCTTGAGCGCCATTGTCGCGCATGATCTGGCGCGGGAAAGCGGTGGGCGGTTTCTGCTGCGGATCGAGGATATTGACGGCCCCCGCTCCCGCTCGGAACTGGCCGACGAATTCCGCCGCGATCTCGAATGGCTCGGGCTGGAATGGGACGAAGTGCCCGCGCAGTCGACGCGGCTCGCCAGCTATGCCGCCGCGGCCGAGGCGCTGAAGGCGCGCGGGCTCATCTATCCTTGCACCTGCACCCGCAAGGAAATCGAGGAAGCCGGGGCGGTGGAGGGCTCGGACCCCGGCTCGGGGTCCGGGGCAAGCGGCCTCATCTACCCCGGCACCTGCAAGCGACAGCCGCCTGACCCCTCACGCCCAGCAGCATGGCGGCTCGACGCGGCCGAGGCGCTCGCGGAGACCGGCCCGCTTACCTGGGACGATGCGCTCGCGGGGCCGCAAGCGGTCGATTTCTCCGGCCTCGGCGATGTCGTGCTGGTGAGGAAGGACCTGCCCGCCAGCTACCACCTCGCCGTCACGCTCGACGATGCGGCGGACGGCGTGACGCTGGTGACGCGCGGGGCCGATCTGTTCGCCGCCAGCCACGTTCACCGCACCCTGCAAGCCCTGCTCGGGCTCCCGGTGCCGCGCTGGCATCACCACCCGCTATTGCTCGGCGCAGATGGTGAAAAACTTGCCAAACGCCGGGGATCACCGGCCTTGGCCGAGCGGCGCGCGGCGGGCGAGGACGGGCGGATGCTTGCCGAACAACTCAGGTTGCAACATTTGTCACTTGGAACCTGACGCTCAAGCGTCCATTTAGACACGCATGAACTATGTCCTCGTGCCCGTATTGCTCGTCCTCATGGGACTGGTGGCCTTCTCGCTGATCAAGGGGATCGTTGCCTTCCTCAAGACGACCAAGATCGACCTTGAAACCGGCGAAGGCTCGACCGCGACTGATATGCAGCTCGCCCAGAACAAGGCGATGTTCGCGCGCATCAAATATCAGGCGCTGGCCATCGTAGTGGTGGCGATCATCATGGCAGCGTCGCGCTAAGCCCTTCGCGCCATGGTCAAGCTGAACCGCATTTACACCCGCACCGGGGATGACGGCACCACGGGCCTCGTCGATGGCTCGCGCTGCCC
>VFQO010001799.1_pt1 | contig 15072 bp, 14 predicted proteins | sample 3512331 | NCBI WGS metagenome assembly VFQO01 (sample SAMN10412371, study PRJNA504923) | tailings metagenome | isolation source: Replicate 3 from Balatoc abandoned mine | place: Philippines: Itogon, Benguet | collected 2017-08-28
TGTCGCCGCCAGCCATCGAGCAGGATGCCGGTGGCGACAGCCGCGTTCAGCGACTCGGCCTGACCGAATCGCGGGATGCTAAGGCGCCGCGTCAGCTGCGCGGCCACTGCCGGCGACAGGCCCTGCGACTCGTTGCCGATCACCAGCACACCCTCCCGCCAGGGCTTGCCGGCGGCATGCGCGCTCTCCCCGTCCAGCACCGCGCCAAGCACCGGCGTGCCGGCCTGGCGCTGGCTGGCCAGCCACAGCGGCAGATCGACCTCGACCACCGGCACGCGCAGGAAGGAGCCCATGCTGGCGCTGATCACCTTGGGGTTGCTGCGCTCGCTGGTGGTTGCCGAACAGACGATCTGACGCACCCCGTACCAGTCGGCGAGACGCCAGATGGTGCCCAGGTTGCCGGGGTCACGGATGTCGTCCAGGGCCAGGGTGAGCTCGCCGGCGCGCAGGGGCTGCAGGCTGGCGGTGCGCAGTCCGGCAATGGCGAGGGCGTGCTCGTTGTGCTCGAAGGTGCTCAGACTGGTGAGCAGGCCGGTGCTGACGCTGATAACCTCGAGGCCGCGCGCCGACGCCGCGGCATGAAAACCCGGCGCCGCATCATGAGTCGCATAGACCGCCAGCACCGGCCAGTCCGAGGCCAGCAGCTCGAGCACGCTCTTGCGGCCCTCGACCAGGAAGGCACCGTGCTCGCGCCGCCCCTTCTTGCTGTGCAGCTCGCGCACACGTTTCTGCGCGGCACGGGTCAGGGCATGGGCGTGGTCAGTCATGATGTCTCGAACAGGCAGTGGAGGCGGCACGGCCGGCACCGGCAAACCATGCGGCCCGGGCGCCCGGCAAACCCGCATGGTATCAGCTCGCGGTCTGCACCGGCAGCGTGCGCAGGCGCTCGACGCCTTCCACGAAGCGCGTGATGTGACGGAAGGCGCTGCGCGCCTCCGGCAGCACGGCCGCGAACAGCGGAAACACATGCGGCATGCGGTGCCACTCCTCGTACTGCACCATCACTCCGGCTTCACGGGCACGCACCGCGGTGCGGCGAGCGTCATCGCGCAGGATCTCGGTGCTGCCCGCCACCATGTACAGCGGCGGCAGCCCCCTGAAGTCGCCGTAGACCGGCGACAGCAACGGATGACGCAGGTCGCGCTCGCCGCCCAGGAAGCGCCCGAGCTGACGCACCATGTCAGGGGGAATGATGGGGTCACGCCAGTCGTTGCCACGCCGTGACACGGACACATCGCTGAGGTCGGTCCAGGGCGAGATGCACACCGCGCAGGCCGGCAGCGGTTCGCCGAGATCACGGAGTGTCTGTAGCAGCACCAGGGTCAGGTGCCCGCCGGCGGAGTCGCCGCCCACGGTGATGTCCTCGCCCCGGTAACCACAGGACAACAGATAACGGTAGGCAGCCACGGCATCCTGCTGCCAGTGCTCGAAGGTGTAGCGTGGTGCCATCCGGTAGTTGGCCGAGAACACGGGGCGCCCCAGACTGTCGGCCAGGCGCCAGGTGATGGGACGGTGCTGCGCAGCCGATCCGAAGAAGTAGCCCCCGCCATGCAGGTAGAGAATGACCTTTCCGGGTGAGCGCGTGTCCTCCGGGCAGATCCATTCCCCGCGCACATCCGCGCGTCGCACCGGGGTGGCCTGGACGTGATCGGGCACGCCCCCCATGACCACGCCGGTGATGGGGTAGAGCTGACGGATGAGGCGCATGCTCAGAGGACCGCGAATGCCGTTGGCGATAGGGCGGACCGACAGCGACATCAGCCAGCCCAGGGCATGTGCCTGCAGGCTGTTGCGAACGCGGGGACGGAGGATTCGGGCATTGGGTGCGAACATGAAAAGCGGGACCCCGTCATGACCAGGCAGTCATGAATCCGACATTAGCCGCTTTTGCCGGCTTGTCAATCATGGCGCGACACCCGGCCGGTGCGCAGCTGCGATCACGCACCGCTTTCGGTTACTATCGCTCAACGTTCCGCCACACGCAGCCCCGCCTTGACGAACACACCCGCCCAGACCCGCCGCACCCTTGAGCTGACACCGCAGGATCCGCGTCGCCTGTCCCTGCTCTGCGGACAGTTCCACGAGCACCTGAAACTGATCGAGCAGCGCCTGCAGGTGCAGATCCACATGCGCGGCCACAGCCTCACCGTGCACGGTCAGGCTGCCGCCGTGGCAGTCGCCGAACAGGTCATCGAGCGCCTCTACGTGGAGACCGAAGAGGCACATCTGCTGACCCCGGAGACCGTGCATCTGGTGCTGCAGATCGCGCTCGGCCAGGACAGCAGCGCCCCCCGTGCAGGCAGTGACAATGATGTCGACGGCCCGGTGCTGATGACCAAGAAGGGTGCCATCCGTCCGCGCGGCGACAACCAGCGTCGCTACGTCGAGCAGATCCTCAGCCACGACATCAGCTTCGGCATCGGCCCGGCCGGCACCGGCAAGAGCTACCTGGCCGTGGCCTGCGCCGTCGACCAGCTGGAAAAGGACGTGATTCGCCGCATCATCCTGGTCAGGCCGGCGGTCGAGGCCGGCGAGAAGCTCGGCTTCCTGCCCGGCGACCTGTCGGAGAAGATCAATCCCTACCTGCGCCCGCTCTACGACGCACTCTACGAGATGCTCGGTGCCGAGCGCGTGGCCAAGCTCATCGAGCGCCAGGTCATCGAAGTGGCGCCGCTGGCCTACATGCGCGGACGCACGCTGAACCATGCCTTCATCATTCTCGACGAAGGCCAGAACACCACGCCGGAGCAGATGAAGATGTTCCTGACCCGCCTCGGCTACGGCTCGCGCGCGGTCATCACCGGCGACATCACCCAGGTCGACCTGCCGCGCGGCGTGCCCTCGGGCCTGGCCCAGGCCCTGCGCATCCTCGATGGCGTCGACGGCATTCACGTGACCCGCTTCCAGTCACGTGACGTGGTTCGTCATCCGCTGGTCATGCGCATCGTCGATGCTTACGAACGCTGGGATGCCGCCCAGGCCGCGAGCCGTCCGGACACGGTGCGTGCTGTCGGCAACGGAGCGGCGTCATGAGCCTGTCGCTGTGGCTGGAGGCCGACCCGGAGCTGGCTGCCGCCGACCTGCTGGACGAGACCCAGGTGCAGCGCTGGCTGGAGGACGCCCTGGACTGGCTGCGCGCCAACCCGCAGGCGGTGCCGGAAAGCGCCCTGCGTGCCGGCGTGCTGTCCGGGGCTGATCTCGACCTGGCCGTGCGCATTGTCGGTGACGAGGAAAGCCGCACGCTGAACCATGACTACCGCGGCATGGACAAGCCCACCAACGTGCTGTCCTTTCCCACCGATCTGCCGGCGGACATCCTGCCCGAGCTGGATGCCCTGCCGCTGGGCGACCTCGTCATCTGTGCCCCGGTGATGCGCCGCGAGGCCGACAGCCAGGGCAAGGCACTGCAGGCGCACTGGGCGCACCTGCTGCTGCACGGCCTGCTGCACCTGCTTGGCCATGACCACCTCGACGATGACGAGGCCGAAGTCATGGAGGCACTGGAAATCACCGTTCTCGCCCGCTGGGGCATAGAGAACCCGTATGATGGAACCGCCCCCGCACCGGGAGCGAATCAGGAGAGGAACACCACACCATGAGCGAGGGTCGATCGTCGGGCGACAGTCCGAAGTCCTGGCTGAGCCGTATCACCGATGCCTGGAGCGCCGAGCCGAACACGCGCGAGGAGCTCATCGCCATCATCCGCGAGGCCGCCAGCCGCGGCCTGATGGACGTCGAGGCCCAGCACATCATCGAATCCACGCTGCAGGTGTCCGAGCGCCAGGTGCGCGAGATCATGATTCCGCGCGCACAGATGGTCGCCATCCGTGCCGATGACGAACTGCGCGAGTTTCTGCCGGTACTGATCGAGTCCGCGCACTCGCGCTTTCCGGTGCTCGCTGCCGACAACCCCGACGAGGTGCTCGGCATCCTCTTTGCCAAGGACCTGCTCAAGCTGCTGCTCGAGGACCGTGAACGCCTGGCCCTCAAGGATTATCTGCGCCCGGCCTTCTTCGTGCCCGAGTCGACCCACCTCGACAAGCTGATCCGCGAATTCCGCAGCAAGAAGAGCCACATGGCCATCGTGATCAACGAGTACGGCGGCATCGCCGGCCTGGTCACGCTGGAGGATGCGCTCGAGCAGATCGTCGGCGAGATCGACGACGAGCATGACTACGAGAACGACGAGGACGTGATGATCCGCGAGGTGGCGCCGCGCGAGTGGGTGGTCAAGGCGCTGACCCCCATCGCCGAGTTCAACGAGCACTTCGGCACCCACTTCGACAACGACGACGTCGACACCATCGCCGGCATCGTGCTCAACGCCTTCGAGCGCCTGCCCGAGAAGGACGAGAGCATCGAGCTGGAGCGCTGGCGCATCACCGTGCTCGCCGCCGATACGCGCAGCTTGCGCCTGCTCAAGGTCGAACCCCGCACCCGCTGATCGTCAGGGCATTTCATGAACAGGCTTTTCTCCCTGCTGGCCGACTGGCGCCAGCGTCGTGTCGCCCTGCCGCTGGCCTTCCTGCTCGGTGCCGCCATGCCGCTGGCACTGGCCCCGCTGACCTGGTGGCCGGTGGCTCTGCTCGCCCTGGGCGTGTTCAGTGAACTGCTGCGCGAGCAGACGCCGCGCCGCGCCGCCCTGCTCAGCTACTTGTTCGGTGTCGGCCTCTGGCTGCATGGCGCGAGCTGGCTGGTGGTGTCCATGCACGACTACGGCGGCACCTCGTGGCCGCTGTCGCTGCTGCTGCTTGCCTTTGTCGCCGCCGTCATGGCCCTGCTGTACTGGCCGCTGGGCTGGCTGGCCGGCGTGCTGCGCAGCCCGCGCGGGCTCTGGCTGATCCTGCCGGCACTCTGGGTAGCGGGCGAGTGGCTGCGCAGCTGGGTCTTCACCGGTTTTCCCTGGCTGATGACCGGCTACGGCTTCATCGACACGCCGCTGGCCGGCTGGGCACCGCTACTCGGCATCTACGGCGTCAGCTTTGCCGCCGGCGTCACCGCCGTCGCGCTGATGGCGATCTGGCGCGAGGGCAAGCAGGCACCCGCCGCCATCCTCATGCTCGGCCTGCTCTGGATTGGCGGCGGCCTGCTCAAGCCGGTGGCGTGGACGCAGATTGACCGCACCAAGCCGGTCAGTGTCAGCCTGGTGCAGGGCAACATTCCGCAGGAGTCCAAGTGGGCACTGGAGTGGCGTGACAAGACGGTGAAGATCTTCCGTGACATGACCGCCAGCGAATGGGGCCGCGATGTCGTGGTGTGGCCGGAGGCCGCCATCCCGATGTTCGCGCACGAGGCACAGCTGGAGCTGATGGAACTGGAAAGCGAGGCGCTCAAGCATCAGACCGCCTTTGTCACCGGCGTTCCCTACGCGACCTGGAATCCGTCACGCACCGGCGTGCTGTTCTACAACAGCATCGTCGCCCTGGGTGACGGCTTCGGTCTCTATCACAAGCAGCAGCTGGTGCCGATGGGCGAGTACGTGCCCTTCGAGCACCTGCTGCGCGGTCTGATTCCGTTCTTCAACCTGCCCATGTCCAGCTTCAGCTGGGGCCCGGCCGAGCAGCCGCCACTGGTGGTGAAGCAGTACCGCATGGCGCCGTTCATCTGCTACGAGATCGCCTACCCGTCACTGGTGCAGCGCCTGTCGCAGGACACCGCCTTTCTCGCCACCATCAGCAACGATGGCTGGTTCGGCCGCTCCATCGGTCCTGCCCAGCATCTGCAGATGGTACGCATGCGTGCGCTGGAAACCGGCCGCTACATTCTGCGCGGCACCAACAATGGCGCCACCGCCATCATCGACGAACAGGGCCGCATCACGGCCGCCATCCCCAGCTTCGAGCGCCGGGTGCTGCGCGGCGAGGTCTACCCGGCCTCAGGCCTGACCCCCTGGCAACGCTTCGGCGTGCTGCCGGTGCTGCTGCTGTGCGGACTGGTGCTGGTCATCGCCGGCGCCCTGCGCTGGCGCCAGCAGCGCCAGCAGTGAGGCTTCGTCGCCGGCCCAGTCACGCGGGTCGGGGCTGATCAGCTCGACCCGGTTGTCGGCGCGGTATTCGCTCGAGCGGATGCCGCAGTCAGCCGGCGTGATGTTGACGCTGATCCAGCCCCGGTCGGTGTGGAACACCCCCTTCAGACGCGCCAGCCCCTGCCAGGACAGCAGCAGCGTGAGCAGGTCGTCGTGGCGGAAGCACCAGTCGGCTGGCAGGATCCAGCCGCCGACCTCATGCTCCAGCGCCTGCTCGTGGTAGTGATAGGGAGGCGTCTGCGGCACCACCTCGACCGGTGCGGACGTGGCGTGTGTCGGCGCCAGATGCAGCAGGCTGCGGCGGCGCACCGGCTGCGCGCGTGGCGCGACATCCAGCCAGGCGGCATCGACATGCGCCGGATCGGCAAACACGGTCAGCGCCTTCGCCGGCTGCAGGCTGCCGGCAAACGCCAGAGCCCGCTCCCGGTCGCCGGCATCGAGCAGGTCCGCCTTGCTGAACACCAGCACATCGGCCACGGCCACCTGCGCCTGGAAGGTGTCGTGGCTGGTCATCCGCTGATCCGTAAGCTGACGGGCATCGATGACGCAGACCGTGGCCCCGACCTGCAGCAGCGGCTGCCAGTGCGGCTCGCGCAGGGTCGCGAGAATCTGTGCCGGATGGCCGAGACCGGTCGGCTCGACCAGCAGACGGTCGATGCCGGCCATCTGCGCAATGCGCCCGAGCGCGATCTGCATGGGCAGATTCTGGGCGCAGCAGATGCAGCCGCCGGGCACCTCCTGCACCACCACGTCGTCACCCGCCCAGGCTGTCTGGTCGATGCCGATCTGGCCGAACTCGTTGACCAGCACGGCCCAGCGCTCGCCGGCCGGCCGCGCCGCCAGCAGTGCCGTGATCAGGGTGGTCTTGCCGGCGCCGAGAAAGCCGGTGATCACCTGGGTCAACAACGCCATGTCTGCACTCCTCATGATGGTGAACGGCGGCCGATGTTCCGTGCTGCCGTCTTGGAAAAACGTCGGCGAGCTGGCTAGACTGGGCGCCAATTAAAATAATGACATGAGGCACGTGACATGGACATCCTGATCACCGGCGGCACCGGTTTCATCGGCAGCCTGCTGGTCCCGACCCTGACCGGGACCGCGGAGGAGCCGCGCGATCACGTCACCCTGCTGACGCGCTTTCCGAGCCGGGTCAGTGCCGCACGCCGCGACCTGATCGAGGCCGGCCGCCTGCGTGTCATCGGCTCGCTGGACGAGCTCTCCCGCGAGACCCGCTTCGATGCCGTCATCAACCTCGCTGGCGAAGGCATTGCCGACCGGCCATGGACGCGCCAGCGCAAACGCGAGCTGCACAGCAGCCGCATCATGACCACCGAGGCGCTGGTCGACTGGCTGCGCCTGGCGAAGCACAAGCCGGAGGTGCTGATCTCGGGATCGGCCGTGGGCTGGTACGGCAACCAGGGCGATCTGCTGCTCGAGGAGAGCAGCCCGCCGCATGACGAGTTCGTGCATGAGCTGTGTCGTGACTGGGAACAGGCGGCACTGGCCGCCAGCCGGCTCGGCATACGCGTCTGTCTGCTGCGCACCGGCGTGGTCATCGGTGCCGGCGGCGGCATGCTGCGTCGCCTGCTGCCGGTGTTCACCCTCGGCCTCGGCGGAGCGCTCGGCAGCGGCAACCAGTACCTGTCGTGGATCTCCCTGCCCGATGTCGTGCAGGTCATCCTGCGCCTGCTCTGCGACCGCGAGATGTCCGGGGTCTACAACCTCACCGGCCCGCGGCCGGTCACCAACCAGGAGTTCGCGCAGACCCTGGGACAGCTGCTGCGACGTCCAGCCGTGCTCAAGGTGCCGGCGTCGGTGATCAAGCTGGCCATGGGCGAGATGTCCACGCTGCTGCTCGATGGTCAGCGCGTCATCCCCAGCCGCCTGCTGCAGGCTCGCCACCACTTCGTTCATGCCACCCTGGAGACCGCGCTGCGCGCCGCCCTGTCGCGTCCGGGCTGAGAACGGCGACGGCGTGCCGTGTCGGCGAGCGGCCGTGCGCAGCGTTATGACTGGGCATGAACGCCTGCATCATCTCCGGGAGCCCGTGAACGTGCCCGAACACCAACTTGCCGATGACCTGTCACCGCCGCCTCGCTCACGAGGCCGGCGCACTGCCACCGGGCTCCTGGCCGCATGCCTGCTGATGGCCGGCACACCGACCCTGGCGCGCACGGCTCCGGCATCGCCGGCGCCGACTCCTGCTGCCGCCTGCGTCGACCTGGGCACGGAACCGGTCACGCTGGCGGCGCTCATCGACCGTGCCCTGTGCGCCAATGTCGACACGCGCAGCGCCTGGCAGCGCATCCGGGGCCAGCAGGCGCAGGTCGGCGTGGCCCGCGCGGCCTTCCTGCCCAGCCTCGACGCCAGCGCCAGCCAGCGTCGCCAGCTCGGCGACCGTGCGCCGGGCAGCGACCCGGACCAGACCGGCGTCAGCCTGTCCGCCACCTGGCTGCTCTGGGACTTCGGCGGGCGCCGCGCCAACCTCGCGCAGGCCCGTCAGACCCTCGCTGCCTTGCAGGCCGGCCTGGACAGTCGCAGCCAGCAGATCGCGCAGGCGGCCATTGCCGCCTACTTCCGTCAGCTGGCGGCAAGTGCCGCGCTTCAGGCGGCGGATGCCTCAGTGACCAGTGCCGCTGAAACCGTGCGCGCCGCCAGCCAGCGCCTGCGCGTCGGGCTGGGCACCCGGGCCGAACTGCTGCAGGCGGAAACCGCGCTGGCCCAGGCCAGGCTGCTGCAGATCCAGCGTGCCGGCGAGCTGGCCGCGGGTGCCGGTGCGCTGGCCGTGACCGCCGGCTACGAGGCCGATCGCACCATCCGCCTGGTGGAGACGCTGCCGGAGCCCGCGCGCAGCCCGGCCCCGCCGGCGCTGGCAACGCTGCTGGCCGAAGCCCGGCAGCGTCATCCCGACCGCCTGGCCCAGCTCGCCAGCCGTGACGCCGCCGAATCGGAGCTGGATCGCCTGGCTGCCCAGCGCCTGCCCCAGCTCAGTGTCTCCGCCAGTCGCAGCAACACGCGTGACAGCGACGGACGCATCGACAGCGGACAGGTCGCGCTCACGGCCACCGTGCCCCTGTTCACCGGCGGTCGCCAGACCTGGCAGGAAGAGGCGGCGCGCAGCAGCATCGCGCTCGCCGACATCGCCATTCGCCAGACCGAGCAGCAGATCAGCCTCGCGGTATGGCAGGCCTGGCATGGCCTGGTCACGGCGCGCGCGCGCGTCGATGCCAGTGACCAGCTGCTGGCGTCGGCCAGCGAAGCTACGCGGGCCGCGCTGGCCCGTTACCAGGCCGGTCTTGGTGACCTGCTGACCCTGCTGCGCGCCCAGGACGACCTCGCCGACGCCCGCCAGCAGCAGGCACGGGCACGTCATGACTGGGCTGCCGCCCGACTCGAACTGGCCCGTGCCAGCGGCCTGCTGATCCGCGACCCCGATCCGCTGCTGTCCCGGCCTGACCAGGAAACCACACCATGAACCGTCCGACCCTGACCCGCCGACGCCTGCTCTGGGGCCTGCCCGTGCTGCTGCTGACCGTGCTGGCGCTGGTGCGCTGCCAGCAGGGTGATGACCTGCCCGCGCTGGAGGATGCCGTCGTCGACCGCGGCGACATCACGCGCAGCGTGGCGGCCAACGGCCAACTCAATCCGGTCACGCTGGTGTCGGTGGGCACCCAGGTGTCCGGCATCGTCACCGCCTACACCGCCGACTTCAACGACCGGGTCGAGGCCGGCCAGGTACTGATGCAGCTGGACGACTCCCTGCTCCGCGCCCAGCTGCGCCAGTCCGAGGCCGGACTGGCAGCCGCGCGCTCGGCACTCGACCTGGCACAGGCTGGCTGGCGTCGCGTGCAGCCACTGGCCGGAGACGGCTTTGTCTCGCAGCAGGAGCTTGACCAGGCACGCCAGACCCTGGCCGATGCCCGCGCCCGCGTGGCCCAGGCCGAGGCCCAGGTCAGCCGTGACCGCGTCAACCTCGGCTATGCCGTGATCCGCTCGCCAGTATCCGGCGTGGTGGTGTCGCGCGCGGTCGATGTCGGCCAGACCGTGGCCGCCAGCTTCCAGACCCCGGAGCTGTACAAGATCGCCCGCGATCTGCGCGAGATGCAGATCAACGCCTACTTCACCGAGTCCGACATCGGCACGGTGCGGGTCGACCAGCCGGTGCGCTTCCGCGTCGATGCCTATCCCGAGCAGTCCTTCGAGGGCCGCGTGAAGCAGATTCGGCTGAACCCGAAAACCGAGCAGAACGTGGTGACCTACGACGTGGTGATCGGCGTCGACAATCCGGACCAGAAACTGCTGCCCGGCATGACCGCCTACGTCAGCATTGCCACCGAGACACGTCGTGACGTGTTGCGGGTGCCGACTGCCGCGCTGCGCTTCCGGCCGCCGGAGGGGGTGGCGACACAGACCGGTGCCGCCACGGAAAAAGCGGCGGACAACGCCGGCAAGCGCTCGCGCCGGGGCGCCGGCAGTGGCGCCGGCGCACAGCGCGGCACGGTCTGGATCCTCGACGACGACCGCCTGCGCGCGATCACCGTCATGGTCGGGCTCGGCGATCGCCAATACAGCGAAGTCCTCTCCGGCGAGCTGCGCGAGGGCAGCCGCGTGATCGTCGGACTCGCCGGCGATGATGTGGCTGCCGCACAGAAGGGCCTGTCGTTCCGGATGGGACGCTGATGACCGCACCCATGCCGCCGGTGATCTCGCTGCAGGGCATCGCCAAGGACTTTCCCGGTGGCGACGGCCCGGTGCATGTCCTGCACGACATCCATCTCGAGATCGGCAGAGGCGAGTTCGTCGCCATCATGGGCCCGTCCGGCTCGGGCAAGTCCACGCTGATGAACATTCTCGGCGGACTCGACGCGGCCAGCGCCGGCAGCTACCGCCTCGCGGGACAGGCGGTGGAAGGCCTGCCGGTGAATGCCCTGGCGGACCTGCGCAACCGCGCCCTGGGCTTTGTCTTCCAGGGCTTCAACCTGCTGCCGCGCAGCTCCCTCCTCGACAACGTGGCATTGCCGCTGATCTATGCCGGCGTGCCCCTGCATGAACGCCGCCAGCGCGCCACCGATCTGCTGCAGCGGGTTGGTCTGGGCAACCGCCTGCAGGCCCTGCCGGGCCAGATTTCCGGTGGCCAGCAGCAACGGGTGGCGATCGCGCGCGCGCTGATCAACCGGCCGGCACTGATCCTCGCCGACGAGCCCACCGGCAACCTCGACACCCGCACCAGCCTGGACATCATGAGCCTGTTCGAGGAGCTCAATCGCGAGCAGGGCATCACCCTGGTGCTGGTCACGCACGAAGCCGACATCGCCAGCCATGCCAGCCGCCTGGTGCGTCTGGTCGATGGCCGCAAGGTCTGGGATGGTCCCGTTGCCGAGGGCCTGGCACAGGCCGGCCTGGCCTTCGGCACCGCGAGGATGCCGACATGATTCTGGAGATGTTTCGCGAGGCCCTGCTGGCCCTGCGCGCCAACCGCCTGCGCAGCATCCTGACCATGCTCGGCATGATCATCGGTGTCGGCTCGGTGATCGCCATGCTGGCCATCGGCCAGGGCGTTCAGGAGCGCGTGCAGACCTCGATCAGCAGCATGGGCGCCAACCTGTTCATCGTCGTCCCCGGCAGCACCAGTGCCAACGGCGTGCGCAGCAGCGCCGGCAGCGCCTCCAGCCTGACCCTGGAAGATGCCCGCGCCCTGCAGGAGGTGCCCGGCGCGAGTGCGGTCGCACCGGTGGTGCAGAGCAGCGCCCAGGTCATCTACGGCACCCAGAACTGGAACACCACCGTGCTCGGCACCACCAGCGACTACCTGACCGTGCGCGACTGGCGCGTGCGCCGCGGCTACGGCTTCGATCGCCAGGAACAGCAGGCCGCCGCGCAGGTCGTGCTGCTCGGCGCCAAGGTCGCGGAGAACCTGTTCGGCAACGCCGACCCGCTCGGCGAGACGCTGCGCATCCGCAACGTGCCGTTCCAGGTCATCGGCGTGCTGGCCGCCAAGGGCCAGAGCCTGGATGGCCGTGACCAGGATGACACCGTGGTGATTCCGGTCACCACCTCGCAGCGCAAGCTGGCCGGCAACCGCTTCCGCAGCTCGGTACGCATGATCATGGTACAGGCCGTCAGCGAGCAGGCCATGCCGGATGTCGAGATCGGGATCAAGGAGACCTTGCGACGTCAGCACCGGCTCGGCGGCGATGCCGAGGACGACTTCACGGTACAGAACCTGACCGCGCTCGCCAACACCGCCGCCGAGACCACCGCCGTGCTCTCCCTGCTGCTCGGTGCCATCGCCGGCATCTCGCTGCTGGTGGGGGGCATAGGCATCATGAACATCATGCTGGTGTCGGTCACCGAGCGCACCCGCGAGATCGGCATACGCATGGCCATCGGCGCCCGGCCGCAGGCCATCCGCCTGCAGTTCCTGCTCGAGGCGGTGGTGATCTCGCTGGCCGGCTGCCTGCTGGGCGTGGGACTAGGCATCGCGGGCGCCTATGCCGTGGCGCAGGCCGCCGACCTGCTGGTGATCGTGACCCTGGGCTCGCTGCTGCTGGCATTCACGGTGGCGGCCGGCATCGGCATCTTCTTCGGCTTTTACCCGGCCAACCGCGCCGCCGCGCTCAAGCCCATCGAGGCATTGCGCTTCCAGTGACGCCCCGGTGCCGGCGCCTGCTCAGGCCTCGTCGAGCTGGTAGCCGTCACGCGGGAAATGCACGTGCAGCAGACCGACCTCGGCATGTTCGCGCGCCAGGATCCAGCGTGTCGGCGTGGCCGCGACCAGCACGCCGAAGGTCGGCTCGCGGGCATAGTCGACGGGCGCGATGCGCACCTGACGGCCGATACGGGAATCACCGACCTGATCGGCCGGCAACGCGCGTGGTCGTGCCAGCCGTGCAATCAGCAGCGTGTCCTCGGGCGCCAGCGGCTGCGCCCTGCCCTCGCCCTGCTGACGCAGGCGCTGCTGCCACTGGCGCACGCGCGGAAATTCGCTGACCAGCGTCGAGCCACCAACATCGGTCAGGAACCACAGCGTGTGATAGACCGAGAAATCGGCATGGCAGGGGTGCTCGCCGAACAGGAACGGGCTCGCGTGCAGACGCTCCGACAGCTCGGCGAGAACGCCACGGATGCGCGCCGGCGCCCCCTGCCGCGAACGCGCCTTGATGCGGGCATGACGGCCGATGCGAATGCGGTCGACGAAGAAGCGCGCGATGTCCAGCGCCGACATCGCCGCCCACATGCGACGCCCGGCCGTCAGCGTGCTGCCCGCCATCAGGCAGTCGACAAACAGCGCGCTGTCGGCACGTGCCGCCAGCGCGCGGGCATCCGGCTCGCAACCGGCCAGCGCCAGCTGCGGCTGCCCGGAAATCCGCGCGATCTCTTCGGCAATCACGCGGGTGTCGCAGAACACGTCAGCCCCGATCTGCGCCACCGGAATCTTGCGATAGCCACCGGCCAGCACCTCCAGCACCGGTCGTGGCGGCATCTCGCGGGTGATCGCCGAGCGCCAGTCCAGGCCGGCCTGGCCGAGCATGGCGCGAATCTTGGTCGAGAACGGCGACAGGACGTAGTGATGCAGGATGAACTCGCTCATGACTCAGCCCCCCGTGGCACTGTCGGGATGCATGGGCAGGCGCATGTCGAGGTGATTGACGATGCGCTGGCGCTGCGCCTCGTCCAGGCTGCGCACCTGGTAGCCCTCGGCCAGCAGCTCCTTGATGTAGAGCTTGTTGTAGAAAAACATGAACACCAGATGCACCAGCCAGGAGCTGAACAGGCCGGCACTGAGCAGCCAGAACGCCAGCATGATCAGTCCCCACTTGATGTCGCCGCGAAACAGTGGCGGAAAGAAGCAGAAGAACAGCACCGTCCAGGACACGCCGACCGGCGCCTGCTTCTGGGCGCCGGTCACCGGGTGTTCGAGCAGCAGCGTGGTGAATGCCATGGTGAATCATCCTCTTCAAGTCATGCGGAAAACGGAAGCGCCATCACTGGGCGCGGAATCAGGGCAGCAGCGCCAGCACCCTGTCGCGTGCCAGGCCCAGCCATTCATGGCCGGCACGCCGGGTCGCGGCAAGACTTTCATGCTGCGGCAGCCAGCGCTCGCTGCGCGTCAGGCTGCCCGGAGCCAGGGTGTAGCCCGTAGGCGCCGGCAGCACGACAAAGCCGGCGGCCTCGAAGTTGGCGCGTGCGCGCGGCAGGTGCACGGCATGGCTGACCAGCACGATGCGCTGCACGCCCTGGGCCTGCAGCAGCGGCGCTGACAGCTCGGCATTCTCGCGGGTGGTGCGTGACAGGCTTTCCTGCCAGCGCACCGGCACGCCGAAATCCTGACGCAGGCTGTCTGCCATCAGCTCGGACTCGGCCACCTGGCCGCCACGCGGCAGGCCGCCGGTGACCAGCAGCGGCAGACCGGACTGGCGCTGGACATGCGCGGCATAGCGCAGTCGCACCAGCAGCGTAGCATTGGCCACATCACGGCCGGCAAACTCCATGGCCTGCGGATCACGCCCGCCCCCGAGCACGACGATGGCCTGGTAGCCGGCGCTGCGCAGCTGCTGCAGATCCTGCACCGGCAGCACCGAGGACTCCAGCGGCCGTGCCACCCAGGACGCCCCCATCGGCGTCGCGGCTAGATACAGGGCCAGACAGCTGAACAGGCCCAGCGCCAGACCGCTGCGCCGGCGACCGCGCCAGAGCAGATAGAATGCGAACAGGCTCAGCCAGAGCATGGGGCCTGGCGGCAGCAGCAACAGCTCGATGATCTGTGTCGTCAGCAAATCGCCTCCTGAATTTTCTTAGCAAGCAACCGCAAGCTCACTCCATGAGCTTTCAGCAGTGAATCATGTCATGACAACCGACAAGCAAGCCGCTTTGTCGAACACCCTGCGGATACGTGCTCATGACCAAACGGAGGCAGCGATTCTTGCACACAGCACGCGACATCTGCCTGCTGTATGTCGTGGCGATGACAGGGCTTGCGCAAGCTGTACGTGAACATGCTAGCTTTCTGCCTGCGGCCAAGGCAAAACATTGCGCCACGGCAAGGA
>VFQO010001800.1_pt1 | contig 15066 bp, 15 predicted proteins | sample 3512331 | NCBI WGS metagenome assembly VFQO01 (sample SAMN10412371, study PRJNA504923) | tailings metagenome | isolation source: Replicate 3 from Balatoc abandoned mine | place: Philippines: Itogon, Benguet | collected 2017-08-28
AACCCTCGGAAACACAGTGTAGGGCGAGCCACCTCAAACACCGAGGCGGACATACGGTCTTACATACCAAGGCCGGATGCGCACCTTGCTAACTGAGCTGGAGCCATGGATGCCGTCGGGTCATATCCCTGTGGAGATGGCGAATGTGGTCTGGCAGATTGGTGAGTGTTCGCAGCATTGAGTTTGAGTGCTCACGATAGCGGGATAGGATTTCCGGGATATGGACCGCGTATCCGCCGCTCTCGCAAAGCCTCAACCAAAAATCGTAATCTTCCCATCCGTAGTTTATGTGTTCGAAGCCGCTTAGCCGGTCCAAGGTTGACCGCCGGATCATCGACATCGCGTCGATATAATTGCCAAACTTCAACGAAGCCTTGTCGAACAGCTTGTTCCCGATGACGTCTGACCTGGCGCCGAAGACTTCGATCAGCCCATAAGCGGCATCTGCATCAGCCTTGTTGTCGAGGGCAGTCACATGCGCCTCGATGCAGCGCGGGTAAAGAAGGTTGTCCGCGTCCAAGAAGAAACAAAATTCCGAAGCGAAAAGCTGGACACCAGTATTCCGGGTCACTGCCAATCGGGCATTGCGTTTGTTCCGCCAGAGCCCCAGCCCTAGCCCGCAATCCCGGTTATCCATCATCCACTTCTTGACCAGTTCAGTAGATTGATCGCTGCTGCAGTCGTCTACGACGATCAGGGCGACGTCGCGGTAGGTCTGTGCAGCGACGGAGGCCATTGCCGCGACAATGTAGCGTTCGTAGTTATACAGCGGGATGATCACGGAGACCCGTTGCTTGGCGAGCCCATGCGCAAAAAGCTTAACCGTTCGTTGCGTCTTCATCGCCTGCCATCCGGTTGCTGCGTAGCCACTCCGCGCAGTTCGCGCGAACCAGTGCCATTTTGTCCTGACCCGCCTGGGTTGTGAGCAGCCAATTGAGGTATGGCCCCATCATATCGGCGTGAACAGACAGGAAATGATGGCCTGTCTTGAGCTCTCCAATATCGATGCAGGGTTCGGTCACTACGACGCATCCCTGACAAATCCCTGAGATCACGATGCGATGCCACTCGAAATAGAGACTGCTGCCCTGATGGATGTTGAGAAGGATCTTGGTGTTCCGTGCGAGCAGGTCCACGTCGTGCCCGGCCAGTTTGTTGGCGGAAGCACCCGTCATGGGTCCGTTAAGTCCGGGCGTGTGTATGAAGCATCTGTGCTTTGCTAGATGCGGGGCAAGCGAAGTCAGTATCTGCGCCCGACGGCAGTTCATCATGGCCATATAAAGGACGTCATATGGACGATCCTCAAACGCGTCCGTGGAAGTCAGATTTGCAACATGGCGCAGCGCACTTGCCTGGTCCGAAAGACGTGGGGGGCATGATCCGGTTTGTGCATCACCAGTAAGCGGCAGGATCGGAACGAACCCCGCCTTCATTCCTAGCCTAGAGAGACCCCGTGCAGATGCTGGATTGATGTCCAGAACCTTGCGTGATTGCATAATCTTGCCGAGTGAAAGCGAGAACCATGAAGTATGCCACTGCTCTGTATTGACGAACAGGACGTCGCGTAATTGTTCCGAGGACCAGGCTGCACCGGGTCCGTGGACGCAGAACTCATGCGGGGCAACGACCACTAGCTGATAATCAGCAATGTCTTCAGCCCGAATGTCGAAAGCCCGGTGTGCATCGAAACCGCGCGATCGCATATATTGCGAGAGGGCTTCGGCGATGTCCGTGAAAAAGAAATTACCGTTGGACCAACTCAGCAAGAGGACCGGTTTGTTGCGCTCCAAGAACTCATCAATCACGTGCAGCTCTTCCTGAAGCGAACCCTCCATGAAAAGATCAGCTACTAGGGGCGAGAAGGCGCGGCGCCCTTCTTGCTGGCCCGTTTCGAGATAGTGCTGCAAAGGATGAATGTCAGCGGCATCGGGATTCTGGATGACATAATACGCGCCAGAGAATAGCGGGCCTGGGTTGCGGAGGGGGTCGATATGACTTGTGGTCAAGTAATCTAACACTGCGGTTGCGGGCTCTTCGAAAGCGACGCCGTACTCTCGCGTGTACCAGGCAAAATCGAAGAGCCCGCTGGCGAGTATCCGTCGCACCAGCTCTTCGGATGGCGCAAAGGCGCTGTTGCAATCTGAATTGGGACCGCCCCATCGCCCTTCATGCACGCCATGAGCCAGAAAATGGTAGAGCGCGTCAAGGCGACCGTTTCTGACGTCAGGGTAACGGTCGCTGTAGGACGCACTGTCAAACAGGCCTTTGCGACGCAGTTTGCGCAATTGCGCCCTGCGCCAAAGCACATGCGGTAGAAGCTGGGCGAGCCTTCCAAGCAGGCCGCGCCGGGGGCGCGCAAGTTCCGCAGCCACATCGAGAGCCCAGCGATGGCGACCGCTCATGATGATGTGGCTTTGCAACATCTCGTCCCATTGCGCCTGAAGCGCATTGCGCTCTACGAGCGCCCTTTGCAACGCGTGGTCGATGTCGAAAAAGCGGCAATCCTCGCTATCAGTGCTAGGATTTGCAGCTCCAAATCGCTCAAGACTCACGACATTAACGCCAGACGATGACGCGTGTCATGTGGCGCATCAGATCAACACCATCCCAGACCGGTTCGAATTGAAGTGCCTGCCCAACCGGGACAACCCGATAGCCGCCGCAGCCGCGCAAGGCCTTGGCAAGTTGCTCAACCTTCTGCGGTTTGAGCCCGAAGTGAGTCACTGTTTGCAGCGAACGGGTGGCAAGAACGCTTACATCCTCGATGTCATCGCATACCCACTCGCAAACAAAGCCCGCTCCATAGGGGCGGGCCAGTGCTTCCGCAGGGTCGATCGCACGACTGACATTCAGGGCGTTAGTATAGGCATGGTGCCGCGAGGTGACCGCTTCCGCCAGTAGGTCGTGGGCATGAGCCAACTTCGCGATTGAAGTCCCAGCCTCGATTCTATAGTTTTTTGCTAGCTCTGCTACTCGCTCGTAAAAATCTATTGCAGCAGATCCGGGCTCGCCAAGCCAGATGATCAGGCGCGGCGAGCCGCAGCCCATCTGATCGAACCAGAAGACGTCGTTGAAGAAGCCTTCGCAGACCGAATGGCGCTCAGCATCGTCGGCTAGGACATAAGCGTCCGACGCGATGACCGTTACGGACTTGCGATCGGGAAACCCAATGGAGAGCCCGTCCGGTCGGATCGGAAGTTTTGATACCTGCGCAACCTTCGCGTCCCCGCCCCAGATCAGCCGCAGATCGAAGTGTCGCGATACGTTGGCCTCGATCGTCTGACCATAAGGATAGTGGCAGAAAATGTGTCGACCTTCTTCTCCGAGGTCCGTCAGCACGTCTACCAACACGCTGACCAGCAACCTGGTTTCGCTCTTCAGATTGGTAGGCAGACGCACGACGTTCGCATTGCCTGCGAGCAAGGCCAAGGCCCAGCTGTAGACGAAAATCGTGTCGACATTAGTCGGCGGTAGATGGAGCGCGACACCCCGCGCGGTTGCGACCTGGCCCTGGACTTGGCGCTGAGCGATCGTCTCGATTTGGCGATGTATCGACGAGCGTCGCAACCAGTAGGCAAGCGCAACGTACTGCGGCGCATTGCGGAGCACCGGGTGACGGAAGATCCTCCGCGATATCTCGTCCAGTACGCTCACAAGCTGGGGCGTGAAGGGCGGGCTGGCGACGCCAGCCAGAGCGGCGACGCGCTCCTCCAGGGTTTCGGCCTCGAGTGTCTGCGGTTCCGAATCTGGTCCGAGGATCGAAATCATGCGGCAGCCGCCAGAACATCGCTGCAACCGCGCAGTTCCGCGCGTGCGACGCGCCCGAGTACTTCGAGCCCCTTGCCCATCCAGCCGTCGGTCCCCTTGTCGACATGCCGCACCACTCCGAGGTCTTCGGTCAGAAGGCTGTGCCCCGGATAACTGTGCGGGAGCAGCGAAAGGACTTGAATGACGCCGGGGGTGCCTACGGCACAAGGCCGCCAAGTTTCCGGATCGCGAACGATCACATCGGCAAAATTCGGCGGATACAACAGCCCGTCTGGTCCCTCGAGGAAAATGGATCCGATCTGTTCCACCATGCCGTAAAAGTTGTGGATCTTCTTGATGCCGAAAGCATCGCCGAGCGCCTTGCGGAATGCCGAATTGTCCACCGACTGCTCGATCATTTTCTTCCAGCCGCCCGAGTGTATGAGGATGCCGTTGGAAAGATCAAGACCGGCATTCTTGAACTGCTGGTAAAAACTGATCCACACCATGTAGGTGAAGCCGAACATGAAGAACGGCCGTTTTCCGTGGCTTTTGAGGAACTTTTCAACGGCTGCGAAGTCCGGCTTGAGCGAAGCATCTAGCGCAAAGGCATGCTTGGTGCCGTATCGCATCAAGCCTAAGACCCCGGCCCCCCGGGCGCTCATCAACGATGGATTCTTGAAGACCGCATTGGTGTCGATGACGAGCATAGGCAAGCGAGAATGACCAAGAACATGCATCAGCGAATTGGCGAGCGCTTTCTGCTGAATCAACGAATTTTCAGCATCTACCGCAATTCTGCTCACCGCTTGGCCTGTCGTTCCGCTTGAGGTCATCGTGACCCGGATCTGATCATCGGCAATGGACTGCAATCGTTGGGTCTTGAATAGAGATACAGGAATATAGGGGACATCCACGAGGGATGCCGCAGGTTCGCCGCCGCTCCATGCGCCGTCTAACATCCGCTTGTAAGGGGAGCACGCCTCATAGTGTCGCGCAGTAAGCCGGTTGAGCCCCTCGAGCAGCAATGGGCCGCGCACGGCGTCGGGAAGCGAATAGGGCGGGGCGGTGAGCGCAGTCGCCAACTCCGGGATCATTGGAGTATCTCCAGGGCGCGATAATCGATCTTGGCACGCAGGGTCCGTGGAATTTTCGGAATAGCCGTTACCTCGAAACTCGTACGGGGAATAGAAAACTGGCCAAATACGGTTTCTAGTAGGCGTTTGCCATTGTGCGCGTCTGCGTTCTCCTCGCCGGAGGCTTCAAAATAGATCCGAATCCTGTCCTCACGCTGCACGACAGCAGAAGGCACGACCATGTTCGCTTCCCGCTCGATTTCATCAAGGTTGACACGCAAGCCGTGGACCTTGCCGAAGCGTTTGGATCGTCCGACGAGAAAAAGCCGACCCGCGGAATCGAGGCGCCCGATGTCGCCGGTCAGCAGGCGCCCATCCTGCACGTCGCCTAGGGCAAGGTCCGCTCTGCCCTCGGCATAACCCATCATTACGTTCGGGCCGGTAAATACCACCTCACCAGCGCTCGTCTCATCAGTATCTGCCAGTTCGATGCGGCAACCCGGCAGCGGGCGACCGACGGATTCTTCGGCCAGCGGGAAATCCTGGTGCTGCAACGTTGTCATTCGCGGAGCCGCTTCCGTTTGTCCGTACAGAACGTAAAAGGAACCGCCACGCCCGTCCATGAACGCATGAACCTGGCGCCGGAGGTCGACGCTCATCGCACCGCCAGCCTGGGTCATTGTGCGAAGGTCGTTCAAGCCCAAACGGCCGAAACCGAGCTTCTGCAGAATCTGGTAGTGGAACGGCACTCCCGGGAAGTGCGTCACGCCGGCTTCACGAAGGCCCGGCCAGAACTCGCGCTGCATCAGGCCGAATTCGGTCAGTCTCACGCGCGCGCCCCTGGCGAGGTGACTCGTCAATACCGATAAGCCGTAGGAGTAGTGCAGCGGAAGATAGCCTGCTGCCACGTCGCTCGAACTGATCCCGAGAACTTCGGCGATTCCGGCTGCATTTGCCTCGATGGCGGAAAGTGCGAAGCGTGCCAGCTTCGGGCTTCCGGTCGAGCCTGAGGTCGACAACAATAGCGCAAGATCCTGATGTATGGTGTCATTCTCGCCTGCAGAGCTCCGCCTTGCGCCGAGCTCTACCTTCTGGGGCTCCACAACCCATTCAGGTCTATAGCACTGCTCCAGCCGTGTACGCGACGCTGCCGGCAAGGCCGGGTCCGCCAACACCACTGCGTGCCCAGCTGCCATCGCGCCGAGAAGCGCGGCGACATTGGTAACGTCGTTTCGGACGTAGTGGATAACAAGCCCCCGCGGCCCAGCGAGTTCTTCCGCCCATTCCGTAGCTAACGTCCGAAGATCGTCATATGTGACCCAGCCGGCTGTTCTGTCGTCTGCGAGGGCCGGCGATGCGTTGAATTCCGTCGGCAAAAGGGGGATTTGCGCAGGCATGTCAAATGACCATTCCGCCGTCGACCCCAATCGTCTGGCCCGTAACATAGGCTGAGAGGTCGGAAGCTAGGAACAGGGCGGTCTTCGCTATGTCCTGCGGCGTGCCGATACGTCCCATGCGGACCGACTGCAACCGCTCCTCAAATTTTGCCCCAGGCAGCTGCCGTACCATGTCAGTGTCGATGAAACCCGGAGCGATCGCATTCACCCGGATATTGCTGGGCGCCAGCTCCTTGGCTGCGGACATCGTCGCGCCGATCACACCGGCTTTTGAGGCACCATACACGAGTTGCCCGTTGTTGCCGAACCGCCCGATGATAGAAGAAATGTTTATGATGCTTCCCGATTTGGCGCGCTGCATCAGGCGAGCAGCAGCTTGCGTACCGTGGAGAACGCCCGCCAGGTTCGTCCCGAGCGTTGCCTGGATATCTTTGTCCGGAACCATGCCGATCAACCCGTCGATCAGCACGCCGGCGTTATTGACCCACACATCAAGTCGACGGTACTTGTTGAAGGCCAGTTTGGACAGCGCCGTCGACGTGGCGGGGTCGGCGACATCACCCATTACAAGATCGACCTCGACACCATAATGCTGAACAAGGTCACCCCGAAGCCCTTCAAGCGCGGCCTGATTACTCAAGCCCGACAAGATCAGGTTGGCACCGTGGGCCGCGAGGGTATCGGCGATGGCCGCTCCGATTCCCCGCGATGCGCCCGTGATTACAGCAACCCGCTCGGCAAGAGAAAGATCGTCAGCCATACTTCGCCATGATGGAAACCGCCTTATCAAAGCTGCTCATGTCGATGATGTCATCCATTTCAAGCATGCAGTCGAACGCGTCCTCCAGTCCCGCCACCAGAGTCATATGCGCAACCGAATCCCAGCCGGGGTATTCGCTGTAGACCAAGATGGCGCGATCGACGGACGGATCGACACCGAGAGCTTCGACGAAGACCGAGAAAACTTTATCTTCCATGTTTTTTCCGCTGTTTTCTTGAGTGTATATCAGGGGCGTCGGAACATCTGTCGGCCTGCGGCAGGGTTCCCGTGCATCAGAAAACCTTCGCTTGCGTGACGAGTCAGAACCGAGCCGGCGGATAACTTGCCGAAGGCCCCCAGACCTGCTCTGGGGCTGATGACTGCACCCGCTCCCAATAGGGCCCCTTCGCCGACAAGTCCATGACCGTTCACGTCCGCTCCGGGAGACAGAACGGCGCATTCTCCGATCTTAACGTCATGCCCGGCGACAGCGTGCACGTTGAGCACGCAGTTCCTAGAAAGGTGGGCGAATGGCCCGACGAAGGTCATCGGGCACAGCACCACTCCATCCTCGATGACGGCAGTGTTTGCGACATAGGCCGTAGGGTGAACGATCGTCCCGAAGTGCGCACCCAGCATGTCGAATTCCTGCATGAAGCGATATCGCAAGGATGGGTCTCCAACCGCGATCACCACCCGCTTTTCTTTTAGCCGGGCGACCTCGTCCGGACGCTGTATGACCGTGGGTTCGAAGCCCAGCACCCTCGCGAGGCCTTCACGCCGAACGTTGCCCTGTGCCACGATGTCGCTGACAACGCCGCGTTGTTCCGGCTGTTCGTTCCAGATGTCCATGAGGTAGGTCGCAACCTCGACGGCGAAATCGCCTCCGCCCACGATGACGTAATCAAATGCCAAGCCGGGCACTCCCAAGGTATCCTTGCAAACGGGCGAAGTGGCTGCGCAATGACAGAACAGACCGGCGACCGCAATGGGATTTGCGGGCGATTTCATCCTGATGAGAGTGCCATTGGCCCCGTGTTTCCTCGTAGCATGCATCAAGACCTCCGCGCGCGGCTTGACTGCGTAGACGTGCAGTGAAACCAATTGGTTCTGCTCGGTGGGCCCGCATCGGGGGCAACCCTCGCGATGCCAAGAGGTGTTGTCGTTCAGCCCCTTATATGCTTGCAGTACCGGAACTGCGCCGCTATGGAGCGGGCAGACGCCCCATCCAACGTTTTCTGCAGGTGGGCAGAACTTTCTCGCGACGTTCCGGCGGCATCGCTGGTGCGTGGTTCAGTGGGTTAGTGAAGCTCCGGCAGGGTTTTTTGGAGGTGGCGAGCTTCTTGCAAGCACTGCGCCGCGGGCCTCGTTTCAACAGGCCCAAGCTCCACGGCGCACAGGTGGAAGCGCTAAACATTCTATGGCGGCCTAAAGTTTATGAACATCAATGCACCCGCCTCGTTTGAGTCGCAGGACGCTCTCTTGATTGCGGATCGCCCGGCGGCCGAGAATTGGCTCTTTTCCTTTTTGAGAAAGCATCGCTGGTTTCTGCTTTTCGTGGCTGCGCCGACGCTGATAGCCGCCATTTACAACGGCTTGATTGCATCGGACGTATTCATTTCGGAGTCGCGCTTCGTCATCAAGACCGCGGATGATAAGGGGCCGCGCGTATCGAGCTTGGCGAGTATCATCCAGACAACGGGGCTTTCGAGCGGGCAGGAGCAGACGAATCAAATCCTTGCTTACGCCCAGTCGCGTGACGCGTTGTCCGAACTCGAGAAGAGCACCCGTGTAAGGGAGAGGTTCTCGAGGCCTGGCGTCGATTTTCTGTCGCGTTTCCCCGGACCGCTGGCCGAGGGGACGTTTGAGGAGTTGTACAAGTTCTACCAATCGAAGGTGGAGGTTGGCTTGGACACGAATACCGGTACTGCCATCATTAAGGTCAAGGCGTTCGCACCCCGCGACGCCTATGACATCAACCTTCGCCTGCTTCAGGTAAGCGAGCAACTTGTTAACCGGCTCAACGACCGCGCCCGCCAGCGGGGAATTGGTGAGGCTGAACGTCAGGTGCAGCTTGCGGCCGAGCGGTTGCGCGAGGCGCGCAAGTTGGTGACGGAGTATCGAAACTCGCAGGAGGTCATCGATCCGGCTAAGCAAGTAGGGGGCGTGCTCGAAGTTTCCAATCGCCTGATTGCTGAGCGCGCAGCCTTGCAGGCGCAGCTGGATCTGATGCTTCGGGCGACGCCGCAGCATCCCACGATCCCGGTGGTGCGCGATCGCATCAACGCGATTACTGCGCAGATCGCGTCACAGGATGGTCGGTTGGTTGGTAGCGAGCGAGGCATCGCCTCCAAGATCGGTAATTACGAGAATCTTCTCGTTGAGCAAGAATTCGCAACTTCTGCCTTGAACGCGGCGAACGCAGCGCTGGTGCAGGCGCGGGCCGAGGCGCAGAGGCAGGAGTTCTATCTGGAGCGTGTCGTTAATCCGAGCGTTCCCGACGCGCCGCTTCTGCCGAGCCGTTTGTTGAACACCATCATCGTTGCCGCCGCGGCCCTGTGTCTGTACTTCATCGGCTGGATGTTCGTTGTGGGTATCCTGGAACACGCGCCAGAGAACTGACCGGCATGCCCAACACGCTGAAAAGGTTATCGGCCGGCTGGAAAGTCCAGGTTCAGGTCATCCATGCTCTGATGATCCGCGAACTTATCACGCGTTTCGGTCGCGAGAATATCGGTTTCTTGTGGATCATGGCCGAGCCTTTGCTGTTTGGCCTTCTCGTGGCGATGCTTTGGCGCGTGGTGAACGGTCCCACGGAACATGGCGTCGGGATCATTGCTTTCGCTGTGACCGGCTACATACCGGTGACGCTGTTCCGGCACGGCGTCTCCAGAAGTATTGCGATTTTCACCGTAAATAGCGCGCTGCTCTACCATCGGCAGGTGACCGTGCTCGATCTCATCATAGCGCGTTTCCTAGTGGAACTGGCGGGGGCAATGATGGCATTCACTGTCATTGCGATTGCGCTGATGCCTTTCGGCGAATTCCCTGTGCCGGCAAATGTGGGGTTGCTGGTAGCCGGATGGGCGCTTTACGCACTTTTCACCTTCTCCCTGGTTCTGATCATCGCCCCCCTTTCGGAGATGTCGGACGTTCTGGAGAAGTTCCTGCCGGTTACGGTATACATTATGATCCCCATATCGGGACTATTCACAATGGCGTCGTGGCTGACCCCGGATGCGCGACGGTATTTTCTCTGGTCTCCCTTCGTGAACGGGATGGAGATGATCCGGAAGGGCGTATGGGGGGCAGACGTGACGGCATACTATAACGTCTGGAATCCCATCGGGTTCTCGATAGTGTTCATGGCGATCGGGCTGATCCTTTGTCGCCGGGTGAGAAGAATATTGAACGTCCAATGATCAGCTGCAGAAACCTCTCGAAGATCTACAAGCACGGGGGAAGCGCGAAGACGGTCTTCAATCATGTCAACCTCGACATCAAGCCCGGTGAGAAGCTGGCGCTCCTTGGCCGTAATGGCGCGGGAAAGACAACGCTCATTAAGTTGATTGGCGGCGTTGAACTTCCTTCTAGTGGCACCATCCGCCGGAGCATGAGCGTCTCATGGCCGCTGGGTTTCTCAGGGGGCTTCCAGGGAAGTCTGACGGGCTACGACAACGCGCGATTCATTGCCCGGATCTATCTGAAGCCCTACCCTGAGATCAGGGACTTCGTTGAAGACTTCACGGAGCTCGGCAGCCAACTCCGTATGCCGGTCAAAACGTACTCATCGGGTATGCGGGCAAGGCTTGCGTTCGCCCTCTCACTTGCCATCGAGTTCGATTGTTATCTCATCGACGAGATCATTCTGGTCGGTGACGAGAACTTCAGCCGCAAATGCACCGTTGAATTGTTCGAGAAGCGGGCGGATCGCGCGATGATCCTGGCGTCTCACAGCATGGCTGTGGTGAAGGAGCAGTGCACGCGCGCCGCACTGATTCGCGGAGGTGAGCTGGCTGCCTTCGATAATGTCGACGAGGCGATTGAGATCTATAAGAATCTCTAAGTTTCTCGGTCGGAAAACCCACGCGACACTAGGATTCGCAGTCGGCCTCTTGTTTGGGCTGCGGACTATTCAACTTTGCCGTTGACGCTGTAGATGACTGATGTAGTGCGCTGCTGCGGGACCGGGCGTCCCTTCATTTGGGCAATCGGACATCATGGCATTAGACACCAAAAGGCGCGGTATCGTCCTGGCAGGTGGTTCCGGCACGCGGCTCTATCCTCTTACCCGCGGCGTCTCGAAGCAGTTGATGCCAGTCTATGACAAGCCGATGATCCATTACCCGCTAAGTACGCTCATGCTTGCAGGTATCCGCGAGATCCTGGTGATCACCACACCAGAGGATGCCGATCAGTTCAAGCGTGTGCTGGGCGATGGCTCGGATTTCGGCGTCTCTCTGACCTATGAGGTCCAATTCCGGCCCGAGGGGCTTGCGCAGGCGTTCCACATAGGCGCCGATTTCGTTCGCGGCGGGCCGAGCGCGCTGATTCTTGGCGACAACATCTTCTATGGCCACGGCCTGCCGCAATTGCTGCAGAATGCCGATGCACGCGATGCCGGGGCGACGGTTTTCGCATATCGCGTCAACGATCCGCAGTCCTTTGGCGTGGTCGAATTCGACGCGGCGGGCAAGGCGGTCTCGATCGAGGAAAAGCCAAAGGATCCCAAGTCGAACTACGCGGTCACTGGCCTTTATTTCTACGATGAGACCGTCGTCGACCGCGCCCGTGATCTCAAGCCTTCGTTGCGCGGCGAGCTGGAGATCACCGATCTCAATCGCCTTTACCTCGATCAGGGGACGATGTCGGTGGAGATCATGGGGCGCGGCTTCGCCTGGCTCGATACCGGCACCCATGCGTCGCTGCTTGATGCGGCGACCTATGTTCGGATCACCGAAGAACGGCAGGGCTTGAAGGTCTGCTGTCCTGAGGAAATTGCTTGGCGGCAGGGGTTCATTACGGACGATCGGCTTCGCGCGATTGCCGAACCACTGCGCAAATCGGGCTATGGCGAGTATCTGCTTGGTCTTCTCGAAGAGCCTGCGTTGGCGTAAGGCTTGCTGAATGCCATTGTCAGCAAGGTGCGTGCAAGCCTGTCACGTCAGGCACAGGGCAGGATGTGCAGCTTTTCTGATGTCGCATACGGGTGACTGAGGTGACCATAATCGATACGGCGATCGCCGGCTTGCTGATCATCGAACCGCGCGTGTTCGGCGATGCGCGCGGCTTCTTCATGGAGACCTGGAACGCTGGCGCCTTCGCCGCGGCGGGGCTCGATCTCGCGTTTGTGCAGGACAATCACAGCCGCTCGCAGAAGGGGGTGCTGCGCGGGCTGCACTTCCAGAACCCGTCCCCGCAGGGCAAGCTTGTGCGGGTGACGAGCGGCGCGGTTTTCGATGTCGCAGTGGACCTGCGCGCATCGTCGCCGACCTTCGGCAAATGGGTGGGGGCCGAGCTCAGCGCGCAGAACAAGCGGATGTTCTGGGTGCCCGAGGGCTTTGCCCACGGGTTCCTGACGCTCGAGGACGATACCGATTTCCTCTACAAGTGCACCGCGCCCTATGCCCCGCAGAGCGAGCATACGCTGGCTTGGGACGATCCGGCGATGGGGATCGAATGGCCGGTCGCGGGTCTTGATCCGATCATCTCCGACAAGGACGCGCGCGGGCTTTGCCTCGCCGATGTGCCGGTGTTCGCATGAGAGTTCTGATTACCGGTGCGAACGGCCAGCTTGGCGGGGCGCTGCAGCGCACGGCGCCAGCCTGGGCCGATATCAATGCGATCGACGTCGAGGATGTCGATCTGACCGATGCCGCGATGCTGACAGCGCGGCTCGTGGTCGAGGCTCCTGATCTCATCGTGAACGCAGCTGCCTATACTGCGGTCGACAAGGCCGAGAGTGATGAGGCTCTGGCCCGGACGATCAATGCCGATGCTGTCGCCGTGATGGTGGAAGCGATGGCCGGGACGGGCGGCAAGGTCGTCCATGTCTCGACCGATTACGTCTTCGACGGGACCGCCTCGGAGCCCTACAAGCCCGATGCGCCGCGCAATCCGCAATCGGTCTATGGCCGCACCAAGGCCGAGGGCGAGGACAAGCTGCGTCCCGAGGACCTGCTGGTCCGCACCGCCTGGGTCTACGAAGCCGGCGGCGCGAATTTCGTGCGAACGATGATCCGCTTGATGAACGAGCGTGACGAGCTGCGGGTTGTGGCCGATCAGGTCGGCTCTCCGACCTGGGCGACGGGCCTTGCACGCACCATCTGGGCGCTGGTTGAGAAAGGCGCGAGCGGCACGTTCCATCACAGCGATGACGGCGCGATCAGCTGGCACGCGTTTGCGGTCGCCATTGCCGAGGAAGCGCACGCGGCGGGGCTGCTCGCACGCATCCCGGTAATCACGCCGATAACCACTGCCGACTATCCCACCCCTGCAAAGCGGCCGGCGTTCTCGCTGCTGGATTGCAGCAAAACCCGCGCGCTGCTTGAAGAAGCGCCGGTGCCCTGGCGCACCAACCTGCGCCTGATGCTCGAAGAGGAAGCGAAACTTGGCTAATGTGCTCGTGACCGGAGGGGCCGGCTTCATCGGCGGCAACTTCGTGCATTACTGGAACGCAAAGCATCCGGGTGACACGGTCATCGTGCTCGATGCGCTGACCTATGCGGGCAACCGCTCGACACTTGAAGGCACGCGGGCCGAACTGGTCGAGGGCGACATCCGCGACACCGCGCTGGTCGAACGCCTGCTGCAAGACCGCGCGATCGACACGCTGGTGCACTTTGCTGCGGAAAGCCATGTCGATCGATCGATCAGCGGGCCGGATGCCTTCATCGACACCAACATCCTCGGCACCAACAGCCTGCTCAAGGCCGCCCGCAGCGTCTGGCTGTCGGGCAGCGGCGTGCCGCACCGCTTCCACCACATCTCCACCGACGAGGTGTTTGGCTCGCTCGGGCCAACGGACCCGGCGTTCAGCGAGACCACGCCCTATGCGCCCAACTCGCCCTACTCGGCGTCGAAGGCGGCATCGGACCACCTCGTGCGCGCCTATCACCACACCTTCGGGCTGGAAGTGACGACGAGCAATTGCTCGAACAATTACGGTCCCTACCAATATCCCGAAAAGCTGATCCCGCTGTTCCTGCTGAACGCGCTGCACGGCCGCGCCTTGCCAATCTACGGCGACGGCATGAATGTGCGCGACTGGTTGCATGTGGAGGACCACTGCCGCGGGATCGAGGCCTGTCTCGCCAAGGGCAAGCCGGGCGAGACCTACAATATCGGCGGCGGCGCGGAGCTGCCCAACATGACGGTGATCGACACGATCTGCGCCGAGGTCGACCACGCCTTCGCCGAGATCGAGGGCCTTGCCGAACGTTACCCCGACGCCCCTGCCGCCAAGGGCCAGCCGACTGCGAGCCTCAAATCCTTCGTCACCGACAGGGCGGGGCACGACCGCCGCTACGCGATCGACGAAACCAAGGCGCGCGGCGAACTCGGATATGCGCCCGCGCATGCGTTCGACGATGGCCTGCGCTCCACCCTGCGCTGGTATCTCGAACACGAGACTTGGTGGCGACCGTTGGTGTTGTAGAGCCCGCCGGGTTTACCGGGCGCGACAATTCTTAACCGGACCGTATCCCATGTGATGGTAACGATCACAGGTGAGTCAGAGCCATGGGTCAATCTTAGACAACCCTGAGTGAGATTTGCTGTTCGGCGATCAACGCTGATACCCAGCCCGCGGCTCATGGCTCATTTGCACGGCGGGGCAATGAGCACTAGAACCTTGGCCACCCATTGATTGCAAAGAGATCCATGTCACAGATCCATCCAGTAATTCTGTGCGGTGGCAGCGGTGCGCGGCTGTGGCCGGTCAGCCGCCGGGTCAATCCCAAGCCCTTCCTTCCGCTGGTGGGCGAAGAGACCTTGTTCGAACAGGCAGTCACGCGCGTGGCTGGGGATGACCGCTTTGCTCCGCCGCTGGTGGTGGCGGGTGCGCAGCATGCCGATCTGGTCACTG
>VFQO010001801.1_pt1 | contig 15049 bp, 21 predicted proteins | sample 3512331 | NCBI WGS metagenome assembly VFQO01 (sample SAMN10412371, study PRJNA504923) | tailings metagenome | isolation source: Replicate 3 from Balatoc abandoned mine | place: Philippines: Itogon, Benguet | collected 2017-08-28
GGCTTTGCTGACGAATAACAAAAATAGGCTCAAGCGGAGCAATCATGCGGGATGAGGATTGGCGAGGGAAGAGCAAAGTCGGGACCCCGGAAACATTCCAGGCGGCCGTGCTCTCCTATGTCGCTTATCAGGGAAAAACCAAATCGCTGGGATGGCATGGGATCCCCGCGGCTCGCATGCTTTCGGAGGAAAAAGCGGAAACTTTTCGCGTGAAGCTGTCGCAAGGGAAATCCCTGAATGAAGACGAATTGTCGAGCCTGCGGCAAAGCTTTTGGCTGGAGGACCTCCAAGAGGTGGTTTTTGATGAGGTGAAGCTTGGCGGAATGAGCCGGGAATCTCGCGAAGATCTCGCGCTGAAGCTTTGGTCCGCCTTGTTCGTTCAGCCTTTCTCGCCCCCTAATTTCAAGAAAAAGCTCACTGAAATCGGCCAAACGGGAGCCGAAATTGATGGGGACGGAAAAGAGGCGGGGTTGTCGCGCGACGGAGTATGGCGCTCCAATGATGTGCATTGCATGCTGTTCGCCAAGGTCTGGGAGCCAGTGAACGGATTCGATTCGGATCGCGTATGGGTCGCCGTCCGCGGAACCGAAAACAAAGCCAGAGCGTTGAGCTCCGGGACCATGACATTTCTGCGGGATTACGCGGCTGACTTGTATCGGAATTTCGCGAAGTCCTGGAGAAAAGACTACCATGAGGCCTACATGGCGTTAGGCGACGCCATATCAGAAATGCCGGAAAACCAGCGCCCCAAAGAAATAGTCCATTGCGGGCATAGTTTTGGCGGCGCAATGGCGACCGAGGCTTTCATGCAGGGGTCGGACAGAATGGAGCGGCTTGGCGTGAAAAGCTCAGCGATCACATTCGGAAGCCCCGGATCCGGAGAAATGGGAGTGGCCACCGCCGCCGTCGCGTTGGGCGGGCTAGGGGCATTCGCCGCAATCGGCGCCGCCCGTTGGGCAATCGATGCGGTCGGGTTAGGCGGAGTAAAAGGCGGCTTGCACAAGGAGCTCTCCGGAGCGGGGTTGCTGGCGCGACAAGTGTTCAATGCGGCATTCGGCGCGTTGGCCTGGATGACGACAACCGGCCCGCTTTGGATGCTCAACGCCGCAAGCCAAACCGTATCCAACAAGATCGACGCCTGGAGAACGGGAAAGCGAGAGTTCGACCGGGCCGGCTATTTGGGCTTCCGAACGGATTCCGCCTCCAAAAGAGCGCTGGAAGATGGCCGCCTGACGCATTTTAAGCATGTCGGCGATGCGGTCGCGGCAGTGGGCGATGTGAGCGGATTCGGAACAGCCGGGGAGGACGTGTATATGCGCCCCTCGATTCGAGGAAGCCTCAATCCTGTCGCGGAGCATGCGATGGGCCTCTATGCGAAAAGCGCCATCGATCGCATGGTGTCGACAGGCTTTGGAAATGATCCGGCGCTCACAGCTTACATGGGATGCCTGGCTGCCGTGGACAAAATGGTCGCGCAGCAGGCCAAGCTCCATACCCAGTCCAAACTGGATGGCACGGAAATGCATTTCGTTCGGCAACAGCTGCGCTCGAGCACTTACAGGGATGAGCAGGAGGCCCCCGACTGGGCGAGAAAAAATCTCGCCAGAGTCAATGGAGCGATTTCTCGCCAAAAGAAGCTGATCGAGACAAATTCCGAAGATTTGCGGCGACGCCGAGAAGCCGTCAGCCATCCCGGGCCGCTTGTGTTCCGGGCGCTGGGAAAAGAGGGCGCGGATCTGTCAGGATTCCAAAAGATTGTCGCGTGCGAGGGAAGCGCGCTGCAGCGAGCGACAGAAATGATCGCGAAGTGCAGCGGAAAGGTTCATTTTAGCACGTCCAACGATCAATTTTATGATCCGGCGGAAATGGCCGCCCGCCTCGAGGAAAAAAAGGTTGCGTTGCGAGAAGAGCTCGCAGATTTCAGCCTGAAAATCAAAGCGGATGGAACCGGAATATCCGAAAGCCTTCGTCGTCTTCGCAATCGGAAAGAGTCCGCGGGCTCGGCTCCTCGCGACCCCGAGGTTTCTTCAGTGAAATCAGTCAAGCTCGCATGAGAAGAAGCTGCCTATCCTGGCAATGCGTCAAATCTCAGTAGCTTGCTCTCGGCGCCGAGAAGGCCTGCCTGCAGATCTTCAGGATCGTCATGCGGCGGGTTTGCCGCATTTTCGCCTCGATGCTGCCTCCGGCAGCGCAAAACAAAGCCCACCAGATGCTGAGTGGGCTTTGGCTCAAGTCAGTGGCATAGAAGCGCGCAGTTATTGGCGTCGACGCGCCTCGCGAGTCTTATCGATTTCCGATTCCAATCGTTTTCCGGCCGCCTCAAAAGCATCGCGTAAAGCCAAATTGGCATCAGGATGCTTGACGGAGCTGACGGCAATTTCTTTGCCGGGAATTGTCAGATCAAGCCGAACGAAAAAAAGTTTTTCCCCGTGGGCATTATCCAACCCAATGACCGCGGCACACGAGTGAATTCGCTGGAAACGAGATTGAAGCTTCTCTGTTTTTTCCCGGACAGCCAATTCCATCGCATCCGAATGGCCTATGTTCTGAAAAGAAATGCGCAGGTCCATATTTAACTCCTCCTCTGTTTTCAAGCATTTCGGCATTCACTGCCTTTGCCGGCAAAGTTCGTCACCGGACGGTTTCATTGAAGCCTCTTTTTCGTAGGTTGGCAATGCCGAAGAACTTCCGGGATTCCAAAAAGAATCACGACACGAAAAGAATGGATCCGGGCCGCTCCTGGGCGGCTCACTCGCTGGATCCAGTCAGCATCCCGTCTCATGGAGCAGCAATTTCCTTGGCGCCAGAAAGTTAGCCATCCACGAAACGCAAATACAAATAAGCGGCAGAGTAGACGGCAAGAAAAACAGCGATGATGCTAATGGAGATGCCAATCAGGGCTATCGGAACCACAGTGGGAATCCACCCCCAATAGCAATGGCACTCTTCAATCGAGCGCATCGCCAACAAGCTATAAGAAAAAATAATGAACCAGGATGCGATGGCGTCCAGAAGAAATTCTTTTCGATCTCGATTGGCTCGGTATGCGATCGCATTTTTGATTGGATCACAAGTCGAGCAATCCTCAAAAAGGGCAAGCGGATAAAAGTGCCGCAAAAACAATTCCATGGCCGGAGAGATATTTTTCCGCTCGTTTTTCACTGGCCGCATGATTTTCACCACCAAAATTGAACGGGTAAATGAAAGCAAAGCGAATTCCGCCGCGCAATAGGGCCGAAGAGAAAAAAGCGCTCGCGATGCTCCGTCTATCTGGATCTGGCTGCGGCGCCAGGCCCTCCGGAGCGGAGAAACTTATGCAAAAACGAGCCAGCAAGATTGGTTTCTCCATCGCAGACGGCCCGAATATATCGCCCCCAATCCGAAGATCCGTGCAGAGCGGAAAAAAGTCCTGGCTTCTCGATGAACAAAGCGGCATCTCGCGACACATTCGTCGCAAACAGCAAGATGCCATACAATTCCTGGACGGTCCGAAAGCAATGGATGTCATGTCCAATGCAGCGCAAAAGCGCTTCCAACTTTGCGAATGACTCTGGTCCGCAATGAAATTCGCCAGTGGAGTGGTTTTCCAAAAGATCCTCGGGAGCGGGGGTGCGCAAAATTTCCAAAATCATTCGGGAATTACCGGGATGAGCCGGCCGACGCGCATCAAAATGAACAATGTCTCCCACTACCGCTTCTCCTTATGGAATGCTGAAAGCAATAACATAGGCAAGGGAAAAATAGCAACCCCAAAAATGGCTTGATTCTGATGGGACGCAGCATCGATTCATTTTTTTTTGAAGATTCAGTCAGCAACCATTCGGAGTTGTCAGAAGACAGCCTGGCACATGCGCCAAAATGGTCCGACAAATTATGGACACCAATGGTTCGCCAGGATTCCCATCCGGCGGATCCTGGATAAAAAAACATCAGCCAATCAGGCTTGATCGTTTTTAGTCGATCGTATGGTCTTTCCATGTTTCGCGTTCGAATTCAACGGTGCATCCAAAGAGAGCGGTTCTCCATTTTTGAATTTCAAATCTTGAGAATAGATGATTTTTTTGTTTGCTATCGCATTCTTTCTTGTGTCTGCTGTTTTCGTTACTTTTGCCTTCATTGTTCGTGGTTTGGCCTTCTGTGGATGTTTCTTTTTCCATTTTTTTAAGAGTAACGTGAGGAAACGCGTGGAGTTTTCTGGTCTGGGTTCCATTGGTTTACGTTACAGTATTGATATGCGTTATTTTTGCATGTTGGTTGAGGTTGAGGATCCGGTGTCCAAAAAGAGAAAGAAATCAGAAATGAATCGAAAAGAGTTGCAGTAATCGTTAAGCACGAGAATCCGATTCGAATGGGAAAAGATTGTTCTGGGGATGAGGGTTTTCGCGAAAAAATCCATAGAAAATTCAGGTAAAAATTTCCAAATTCATTTCGGAGGTAGTGGAAGAAGAACAAGGAGGGTTGCCTTTCGCTATGGAAAAGGTGGAAAGGAAAGCATGTGCCGCACGGATAATAGTCCGGGAAAAATAGAGGAAAAAAGAAAAAAGAAGCCAGTCCTTGAGGAAGGAGGGGGAAATGAGGATTCCGAAAACATCAAGATTCAAGATCACCTATGGGCAAAAAAAGAAAATCTGATTTTCAGTCCAGGACGGAGGAGAGAGGGAGAACGAAGAGGGGCGACAATGAAAAAGTTACGGATCCTCAATGAAAATCTCTCGACACGGATCAGTAAAGCTTCGGGAGATGGAAATAGGACGAGTCGCGGCGACGGAGGAGCGAGGGGGCGAGAATTCTTGTGTCGCGAGAGTTCTTTCGCGGAAAAAGGAATCAGATTCCGCAAAAGATCCATCGGTATGGCGGAAAGGAAGACGGAGCGCCGGAATTTTCGATGAGCGAGGAAAGGTGGAGATGTCGAGAGATGGATCCAGGTTTTGGAGATTTTTTTGAGAAGGACGCGGAAAAAAAGAAAAACAGCTCATTCAGGAGGGAGGGAAATGGACGGGGATGCCAGGCGTATTGATCCTCGAGTAAAAGATCAATCCGTCGAGCTCGATTGGATTCGCAAAAACAAAACCAGCCATCAGCGCCAAAGAAAAAAGAAAATAGGCGCGGAAAGTTTTGATGGAATTTTCCGTGTTTTCTGGTTCGGTTTTCCAGGAGGAAAGCAGGGCTGGGCGGGCGCCGTGGTCTGGGGCGACTGGTTTGTTGTGGAGCCGTTGGACCTCATGCAAAAGAATTCGCTCATTCAAGAGATAGAGAGGCGCGGGATGCAAAGGAAATGTCAGAGATTGAAAATCAAAACGAAAGATGGACTCCTGGATTTCTGAGTTAAAGCGGAGATGATCTGATATGGGTTGGCCGGGAAAAAGGACGAAGCTGGCTGTCTAGGATCGATTCAAATGCCTGCGCTCAGTGAAGCGGAAAGTAGCGACAAGCAGTCAAAGCATGCGACCCATCGGACACAAAGATCGGGTCCGGCGATGGGCTTTCTCGGAAAGCGCGCCTGCAGGGGGGAGAGGAAAGTCGCGGCCCCATTGGCTTCGGATATCCGAAAAGATCAGATGAGAGGAGCGAGAGTTGGGCTATGCTGTCAATTCCTGTTTGAGGGTATTTCGTGAGCCGCCATCGGGGGGGGCGGTCCGGCCAATGCAATAAGGACGAGAGAAAGGAATTGAGGAGCGGTGAGGCAAGAGATGGCGGATTCAACGACGGGAGAAGAGAAAGTTGGGATTGAGGATAAGAAAAGAGAATCCAGCCATCTTGAATGATCGGCCAAACGCTGCGCCGTCGCAGAGCATCGCCCCGGGTGGGACGGCTGACCTCAAAATCATTGGGAGTGTCGAGGAGATGGAGCGCAGCTCGCATCCAGATGGATAGCCGACACCACTCAAATCAATTCACGAGTGGCAAACGGAAAGCCGAGTTTGCTTCTGAGTCGAGAGGGTCGCCTGGCTCTGGAAGATGGGATTCCGTGCCGGCGCGATCCCATCATAGGCTGCTGCTGGGTGTCGCGAAAAATCCAAGATCGAAAGCATAGCCAGAGAGCGAAGTTTTCGTGAAAGCATGTCGTCCATGGATGACCGGGAGCGCGCCGAAATTTCCGACGCTCAGACTCAGTCGTGGTCTGGAAAGCAATAGCCCATATATACAAAAATCCAAGGCCAGGACGTCGAGTTTTTGTATATATGGGTTCCACCAGGGGCCAAAGATGACGCCGAAGCCGCCGCGGCGATCCATATATACAAAAAACCAGCGCCAACGATCGATTTTTTTGTATATATGCGAGAGCGAATGGATGGAATCGCCCGCCAGAGTGGGAAGCCACATCGCATATATACAAAAAAACGAGCAGCCAGAGGCGACTTTTTTGTATATATAGAGAGTCGAGGAAAAACCAGCCGCCGGCCGAAGGCCATATATACAAAAAAATCACAGAGCCGATCGAGATTTTTGTATATATTGTTCGCAACGTAGTGTTATGGAGTCCAGTTGGCTAAGTTTTGGCTGTGGATCCGTGTGCGGCAATAAGTCGTTGAATTTATTGGTGGTCTCTGTTGGGTGAATGTCGGCGAAAATATTTCATTCGAGAATGGAGTCGATAGGGCTTGAGAATCGAGTGCTCCAAGTTTTTCTCAAAAAAATATCGCCTGAGCGACGAATTCAGCCTGGCGGCCGATGCGGTGATGTGGCCAAGGTTTTCCTGGAGCATTCAGAGGGAAATTCCTAGAAATGCCTCAATCCGGCCGATCGGCGCGGCTGGCGGGCCAGAGCCGGGAAAACTGGCGAATTTTTCGAGGAAAGGCATTGCCAATTAGGATTGGTTTGGCAAGTTGGGAGGCGGCCGCGGCTGAGTCGCGAAATTGGGATATGGAGAGGGATTTCATGGAGAATCGTGAGGAAAAGGCCGCGGGGCTGGGGTTCTTGCTGAAAAACAAGCACATCGAAATCCTCTTCCGGAAAACAGGAGAAAATTCATGGCATTGGGCGGGCGGGGCCCTCGAGGACGGGGAGTGCGCGCGCTTCGAGGCCAGCGATGGCTTTTGTGCGGTTTTTCAAAAAACCGCCTGGGAAAACGGAGATTACGATTCAAGAAAGAAGATCTTCAGGCTGAGCGGAGTCTCCGGCGACAAGTGGGAAATTCGGTTTTGCGGCGAAGAGAAAAACCTGAAAGTCCTCGAGGGGAAATTGCGAGGGATGGATTCCGACCTCAAGCTAGAGAGAAAGGCTGGAGTCCTGGATTACATCTTTTTTGCATCTTCAGACCACGTTTCCAGTGAGCAAGCCCAAGGAATGGCCCGGATCGCCATCACGACCGTTTTGCTGATTGGATTTTCAATCGCAGCGATCTTTTCGGAAATGGAATGGTTTCCCGCCGCGCTCTGCGCCGCATATCTTGGCTTGAGTTGGGTGGGGTTTCGGGCCGTATCGGGGCGCGCGGCCGGAAAGCTATGGCCAAGAAGATTGGGATTGGCGGGGGATCTCGGGATGGTTGGGTATGGCCTCGGGCACCTGGGGCTGTCGGGGTTGGCGCTTTATCCTGTGTTTCTCTGGATCGTGATTGGATACGGGCTTCGCTACGGAAAAAGGTTTCTTCTTGAGGCGACCGCCGCGGGATTGTTCGTGTTCCTGGCCGGAGGAGTTATCGGAGAAATCGCCAGAAATGAGCCGGGAGTTTTTCTCGGCCTCCTGATTGGCCTGGGAATTATGCCAAAGCTGTTCATCGAAATGATCGGTCAGCTGGAAGAGCAGGGGCGAGATCTTAGGCGGCAGCGAGATGAGGCAGAAGAGTTGGCGCTGACGGATCGGTTGACCGGAATGCCAAATCGATTGTTTTTGGAGGAGGAAGCCGCAAGGGCAGTGAGAAGAGCGAAAGCCATCGGGAAAATTGGGGGAATAGTGTTCCTGGATTTGGATGGGTTCAAAGGGGTAAACGATCGGTTCGGTCATGCCAAAGGAGATGCTTTGCTGAAAATGGCAGCCAGAGCCATAGAGAAAAGTTTAGCCACGGGGGATTCGGCAGCCAGATTCGGAGGAGATGAATTTGTCCTGCTAATTGAGGAGAGAGAGTCCCCGGAGGACATCATAAAAGCGACGGATGCGGCGCTGAAAGGAATCAAAAGCATAAATTGGGAAGGGGAAAAGGTCACGGCAAGCTGTGGGGTGGCGTTTTTTCCGATGGATGGGGAAACATTCGAGGACTTGGCGAAGAAAGCTGATACGGCGATGCATAAGGCGAAGGTCGCCGGAAAAGATCGCTGGATGATCTATGACCCGGATATGAGCAAAAAACTGGAGGAAGAAGCGGAAATTGAGGCGCGAATGCGTGAGGGAATCGAAAGAGGAGAGTTTGAGATGTTCTACCAACCGCTATGCAAAATGGCGGACGGAGGGTTCGCTGGCGCAGAGGCGTTAATAAGGTGGAACCATCCGGAGAAGGGGATTTTGGGGCCGGGATATTTCATTCCGCTGGCGGAGAAAACAGGCCTGATAGTGAATTTGGGAGATTTCGCGCTCCAAGCCTCGGCGAGGGAAGCTGCCGAATGGGTGAAAATGGGGCTCGAGAACTTTCATATGCATGTGAACGTATCCGCAAAACAGCTGGAATTGGAGGAGTTTCCCGAGCGAGTCGATGCCGCGCTGCGAGAAAGCGGGCTGGCCGCGAAAAATTTGGAGATTGAAGTGACAGAGTCCGCCCTGGTTGGGGACGGGGTAGTCGAGGGCGGGGTTTTCGCCAGGCTATTGGATATCGGTGTCGGGCTATCCCTGGATGATTTCGGAACGGGATATTCTTCGCTGGGATACTTGCGAAAGCTGCCGGTCGGGCAAATCAAGATCGATCAAAGCTTTGTGGCGGATATTCCCAATCTCCAAAGCGCAACCGCGCTATTGGAAGCTACGATCGCTTTCGGAAAGCGGATGGATATGGAGCTCGTGGCGGAGGGAATTGAGACGCAAGAGCAATTCGAATGGCTCAAGCAGCGGGGATGCCAAATCGGCCAGGGGTATCTGATCGGAAAGCCAATGCCATCCAAGCAAATTCGGCAAATTATCCAGCGGTGCCAGGGCGGCGAACGGCTAAGATAGCTGATTGATTTCAGGGGATAGGCTGCTCTGGATCATTTGCGGAAGATCAATGGGCTGGGAAGCGAGAATCCATTCTCCGCCCTGAAGCAATGCGGGATTCTCAAGAGAAATAGCGGCAATGGCTTTGTCTCGAGCCGTCAGCAAAGCGGAAATTTCGAGAGAAAAAAGCGAAAAGAGCGCCTGAAGCCAGGCTGATACGGGGGCGAGGGGGCCGCGAGAAGGCCACTCCGCCGTTTGCGCGGCTAAAAAGAGATCGGGGGCGGACGGGGGCGAGTCATCCCCGGTGACCCATAAATTGGGGCAAAATAAGGCAACCGGAAAGCCTGTTGCGGATACGCTGACGCCAACGATATGAATGGCGGGAGAGTCCGCCCCGGCGCGGAAGAATACATGGAAATGCCCAATTTCCGGTTCGAGGTCCAAATGAGAATCTCCCTCGCGGGGATGGGCATGCCAAAAATACTCGATATGCGGGGCGGCCAAAGAGCGCCCGACGCCCTTGCGCGGATATTTTCGCCATAATGCGGGAGCCGTCGAGCCGGACATCGCCAGGCGATAGGAAAGGGCCCCTTTCGAGGCCCAATCGCTATGAAGCTCGAGAAGCCTCCAGGCTGCGGAGGTTCTGTCCATGGAAAATCAATCCATTCCGCAGGGGTTGGAGAGTTTTCCGCCTTTCGCGGCGGGCTTTGCGCACTTGTCATTTTTGGCGGGAGCCGGCGCTTGGCGAGATCGATCGAGAAGTTTTTGCTGGAAGAGAAAGAGCGGAGGCTAGTGCAATTCACCTATGCTTCCGGGGAGCCATTCGATCTTGAAAATCCGGAGCTAGAGTGGCGCCGAGAGGGCGTGGTCTGGCTGAATACGCCGCCGGCGTTCGTTTGGGTGCTCGAGCGCCGGCCCTAGAAAGCCAAAAGGCTCAGCGATTCGCCCGGCTAGGAGCCCACGCAGGGATGGGGAAGCCGCCGCCATGCGGTGGAAACGGTCGCCGCAAAGTATAAAATAAGGCGAAGGCCGCCAAAACCAGGCGGATTTCGGCGAAAGGAAACAAGATGAGCTTGCGGATCGAAGGGGGGCGGCTGCTGCTTCGCTGGATATGCCGGGTCGGCATTTCGGAGGATTTCGATAATGGGATCGCGCAAGAAGAGCGGAAAAATTCCAGGCATTGGGTTCGGGCGACGATCGAAGAGAAGAAAGGATCAATGGCCGAGCTAGTGATCGCGAGCAGCGTCGCGGGAGAGGAAGCCGACAGGGGGTTGGGAATCGCAGGGTTGCGAATTTCCGCAAAGGAGCTGACGGAGCGCCGGGAGGTCGGCGAAACGATTTGGGAAGTCGTTTGCGAGGCGGATCTCGAGAATCCGGAGGTGTTTCTTCGCGACGCCGATGACCGGATGCGCAGGGTATGGGGCGAGGGGCTTTTGAGCGAAACGCTCGAGAGCGCGGCCTTTGAGTTGTTCCAGGCCAGCTCGGGGAGAACATATTCGCCGATGGATGCGGGATTTCTCTATTTGAGCGCCCCGAAGGATGAGGAGGAGAGATTGAGCGATATCGCCGAGGCGCGGGCCTTGCTCGAGAGCATCAAGATCGGAAATGAGACTCGAGAAGGGATCGGGGCCGCGAAAAGGAAAAGGCTGTGAGAGATCCGAGCAAAGGAGCGGCATTGGCCCATCGGAACAAAGAGCTGATCCTGGCGATAAGGCGAGGCGATCGGGAAAGGGCCGCGGCGCTTTTAAAGGATGGGGTGGACCTGAATAAGCAAGACGAATACGGGGAGACGCCGCTGCACGAAGCGGTGGACAAGGGGGACTCGGAGATGGCGCGGCTGCTCCTGGGGGCGGGGGCGTATCCAGAGGTTGGATTGGCGAACGGATGGCGGCCATTGCATCGGGCGGCATTTTTGGGGGCGAAAGAGGTCGTTGAGGCTCTGCTGGAGTTCGGGGCGAGCCTGACGGCGAAAGATGGGGATGGCTGGTCCGCGCTGCACGCGGCGGCGCAAGAGGGGAACGCTGGCGTAGCGAAAATCTTGTTGGCGGCTGGAGCGGATCCGTCGGAGAGAGAGCGGGAGGGGAAGTCGCCGCTGGCGCTGGCGGCGGCCAGTGATCATGAAGACATGATCCGGGTGCTCAGCGAGGCGGGCGGGGATCTGGATTTCCGCGGGGAAGCCGACAGGAGGACGCTGTTGCATTTGGCCGCCGGGGAAGGGTCGCTTTGGGCTGGGAGGGAGTTGCTCCGTCTCGGGGTGAGCCTTGAGGCGAGAGACCGCAGAGGGCAAACGCCGCTGCACGCCGCGGCGGGCTGCCTGGAGGAAACCGGGGACGATATGGTCATGCTGCTGCTTGAGGCGGGAGCGAACGCGCTAGCGAGAGATCAGAGCGGGAGAACGCCGGAGCGGATCGCCAAAGAAAGGGGGAATCCGAAGAACGAAGCCATTCTGAGGCGCTGGGCGTCAGCCAGAGAGGAGCAGGCGAGCCTGGGGGCGGCATTAGGGTCCGCGACGGCGCCGCGGAGCAAAAGAGGGATTTAGCGGGCGCTCGGCCGGAAAAGGCCGAAAAGAGAGAAGATCGGATTTTCGGAGGCTGCGGAGGCGAAGCCAGGGGTCAATGGCAATCCCAGTTCCAGAGGATGCGGTCGAACCGGGGCGGAGTCGCAAGAAGATCCGCCTCAGGAATGAAAGCGTTGGCGATGCCCATATCGCCCCACAGAATGCCGGCGGGATCATCGGAATCGCACTGCCAGAGGAGCAGCATGCGGCTTTCCGGGGGGCAATTGGGATCCGTCGGGTCGCAGGGGCGGACGTCCGACTGGGTGAAATAGGGATGGCCTCCGATGCGGTGGAGTAAGGAGGCGCCGGCTTCATCGGCCATGGGGGAGGTGTCGTCCGACGCCGCCCAGAGATCTTCGTCATCCAGCCCTTCGGGGATCTGGATGGCCTCCTCCGAGGAGTTCCAAAGGCAAGTGTCCGGGATGAAAGAGCAGGCGATTTCCCCGGAGAAGGGGCGGGCCTCTTCGGATTCGGCGGCGGAGGGCAAAACGCGCTCCGCGTCCGATCGCTGCAAGGAGAGGTCCGGCTGGGGGTAATGGACGGCGGCGAACGCTTTTTCGCCGGAGGAGAAGGCTAGGCCATGGACGCCGACGGATGTGGAGACCCAAAATTGGAGAAGGCCTTCGCGGGGAAGGGGCAGGGCGGAGCCGACGACATCCGGAAAGCGGATCTGGGCGAGAAAAGCCATAGGTTGGCCTTTCGAGTCCAGCGGAGGGACGGCGCCTTCTGGCAAGTAAGGAATGCCGCCCAGCTTCGAAGCGATAGGGGAGAGGGGAGCGTCGCGGCGCGAAAGAGCCATCCGGGAGCAGGGGAGGCGCGTGGATTCGAGGAAAGACTGAATCGCGGGATTGGACATGGCGATCTCCCTGGTGAGTAAGAGTCGGATTGTAGCATGGATAGCGGGTGGGGGAAGATTTCTTTTTTTTGCCCTGGCGAGGAAGATTTGGGAGAATATTCCCATTGGTCAAAGGAGGCGGACATGTCAGGAGCGACGACGGCGGATCTGGAGAGAATGTTCGGTTTTTCGTCTTGGGGATCGGGAGATTCGCTCAAAAATATGTTGGCGAAAGCCGCCGAGCGCGGAGAGGATATCTCCGGAGCCCTCCGGGAGCTGGCGAAAGCCAGCGCAGGGCAAACCAGAGCGCTGGAGATGCTAGCTCAGGCGCAAGAGCGCCAAGCCAAAGCGCTCGAGGCGATCGCGAGCGCGCAGCGGGAAAGCGCGGAGCAGACGAAAAAGAATGGGGAGCTGCTCGCGATGGCCTTGGGTTTGGGGGATGCCGAGCTCCCCGGCGGAGAGAGTGATCCGGATGGGATGGGGAAAAAGATTCGGAGCCGCCGAGCGATCGGGCCGGCGCGCTAGGATCGAGCATGGGAAAGGGCGATAGTCCGGACGAGGCGATGTGGGAGGCCGCGTTTTGGGGAGACGAGGCCGCGCTGCGTTCGGCCCTGGAGTCCGGAGCGAGCCCGGCGAGGGGCAACCCCTCGGGATTGATGGCGGGGCATTTGGCGGCGCTGAAGGGGAGCGCCGGCTGCCTGAGGATTCTGGCGGATTTCGGCTGGAATCCGGACAGCGAGGACCCCGGAGGGGAACGGGCGATCCATTTCGCCGCGCGAAGAGGAAATTTGGCCGCGGTCGAGGAGCTGCTCAGCCAAGGAGCGAGCGCGAACGCGAAAACCGCGGAAGGGGAGACGCCCCTGCGGCTGGCCGCGAGAAAAGCGTTGAGCCTGTTGGGGCGCGGAGCGGACGAGGCGGCGCGAGAGTCGGCGGAGACGGCCCTGCGGCTGATTAAGGCAGGGGCGAATCCGCTTCAGAAAGGACTGGCGGGAGTGAGCGAAGTGGAGATGGCGCGGCAGGAGTGGGAGGCGGATTTCGCGGAGGAAATGACCGCCGCCTGGGAAAAGAGAAAAATGACGCTGAGAATTCCGGCGGCCGTCCCCGGGAGAAAACGGGGAATTTGAGGGCTGAGGACGGAAAGAGAGGAAGGAAATGGGGGTTTGGGGCGAAGGGGCGGAGAAAGTTGTGGATCTGGAGCGGGCGCTGCTGCGCTTGGACTTGGCCACGGCGGAAAAGCTGGTCAGCGAGGGCGTTCGGCTGAGCATTCGAGGGCGGGATGGGGCGGATCGCCTGCTGCATGCGATCTGCGATTCGGAGGAGGGGGCGGCGCGGGATTTGCTGCGGACGCTCAAGGCGGGGCAATTGAAAGGGAAAGCGGTTCGCCAGCGCCTAGGGGCCCTGCATGAGGAGGATTTCGAAAAAAGCGGGCAGGCATGGGAGTTGGCGCTGAAAGCCGGGATCCCCGAGCCGAAGTTCGAGGGACGCTGGAGGAGTGAGGGACTTTTCAAGTGGAGGGCGGCGGCGGCGCTGCGCGCGGAGGCGAAGCGCCAGGGGGGGCTGCCGGAGCGGGCGGCATTCGCGCTGGCGGGCGTGGCGACCGCCGGAGCGGACCTGAAGGAGAATCGGGGGCTGGATCTGCTGCGAGAATGCCTTCCGAGCTGGGGCCGGGAGCCGATTTCGCAGAGCCAATGGGTTCGGGTCATGGCGATGTGGGCGGGGGCGAGAGGCGGGGCGATGCGCGTGCTCGAGGAGCTCGCCGGGGCGGGCAAGAGAATCCCGAAAGCCACAGCCAGAGAGAGTTTGAAGATCGACGGCGGGTTCGTGGTGACGGCGCTGGGCTTTCTGGGGGATCCGGAGCGGCTATTGCCGCTATTGGGGCGGCTGGGGGCGGATTTTGAGTGGGCGGGGCCCAAGGAGGGGCAATCCGGGCTGATGGAGCTGCTGCGCCGGGGAGGGCCGGCGGAAGCGGCGGAGGCGTATCTGGCGGCGGCGGAGGCGGCGCGAGAGGGCGCGCGTCGGAGAATCCTGGAGAAGCGGGACAAGAATGGGGCGGGAATCGCGCATTGGGCGGGGCGGGGGCAAAGCGCGAGCCTTTTGTCTTGGGCGGAGAGCCAGGGAGCGGATCTGCTGGAGAGGGATGCCGCCGGCAATGGGGTCGGGCACTGGATAGCCCGGGGGACCGATCCGCAGAAGGGGGCGGCGGCGGCGCTCCGGGAGCTCGAGGATCGCGGATATGCGTTCGGGGAGAGGAATCGAGATGGGGAGTCGGAGTTGGATTTGGGGGTGAAGAGGCAGTCCGGAGCAGCGCTGCGGGAGCTGTTTAGGATCATGCCCGGGAAGGGCGTGGAGCCGGGGCCGGGGGGGAGGACGCCCATCGAGGTTTGCCGGAGGCGCTCGGCGGAGATCAGGGCGGCGGCGGAAGGGGCGCTGATGGACGCGGCGGCGGGGCAGGCGACAGCGCCGAAGCGCGCGAAGGCGGGGTTGTGAGGAAGCAGGAGACGGTGGGGCCGGAACGAGCGAGACGGGCGCTGCTCGATGCGATCCGGACGGGGGATTTGGAGGAGGCGCGGCGATGGTTGGCGAAAGGGTCGAGCCCG
>VFQO010001803.1_pt1 | contig 15021 bp, 15 predicted proteins | sample 3512331 | NCBI WGS metagenome assembly VFQO01 (sample SAMN10412371, study PRJNA504923) | tailings metagenome | isolation source: Replicate 3 from Balatoc abandoned mine | place: Philippines: Itogon, Benguet | collected 2017-08-28
CCTTCTACGGGCCGACCTGCGACGATGCCGACTACATGAAGGGCCCGTTCCGGCTCCCGGCCGATATCCAGGCGGGCGACTACATCGAGATCGGCATGATCGGCGCCTATGGCGCGGCGATGAAGACCGGGTTCAACGGCTATGGCGCGGCACAGGTGGTGACCGTCACCGACGAGCCGATGATGAGCCTGTTCGACGGTTCGCGCCAGCGCGAGGCGGCCGACAACGTGGTGTCCTTGCGCTAAGACCTTTGCCGCCGCCCGGCTCGAACAGCAGGGCGGCGGCGATCTCTCAACCGGTCTGGTGCCCCATCAGCACGGCGATGATGTCGTCGGTTGTATGGCCGACAAGGTCCTTGTCGATTTCCGCGAGCAGCTGTTTTTCGGTGGCGCGGCCATAGTGCTTGCGCAGCGTGCCCAGCGTTCGCGGCGCGGCGACAATGACGATGTCGCGCCCCGCGTGCGCGCTGGCGGCACTTTCGAGAACATCGGCCGCGTGGCGGGCAAAGTCGTCTTCGGATTGCTGGTGCCAGTCCGTCTCGCCATAGCAGCTGCGGCGCGCGTCCGTGCTGGAATGCGTCCGCCCGGGCGCGTCGCTGCCCTGTTCGCGGGATGCGGGATTGTCGTTGCGCGCGTGCGTGAGGGTTTCGAGCACGGGATACTTCCCGTCCCCCTCATTCCGGAAAACAAGCACTTGCGCGCCATCAGCGACCATCACCAGCGTGCCGTGTTCGATCTGCATAAGCCTTCCCTCCAGACTGTCCGACCGCCATCATGGCCTCATGTCTGCGGTTCGGATCACCGGTTTTCTAGCAGGAAAGCGCCAGACAAAGATTGTTCGTGATCAATCTGGCGGGGACCGGCCGGACTGCAAATCTTCAGTCGAACCCCACGAAGCGCGCCGCCTCCTCGACGCTGCGGCGGGTGATCTTCACGGGGTTTGCCGGAAAGTCCGGATCGGGCCAGCCCAGCGCGACCGCCTTCATGATCACCTGATCGTCGGGGATTGCGGCGTGTTCGCGCACCACGGGGCTTTGCATGATGCCCTGCGAATTGATCACGCAGCCCAGCCCCTTGCTCCACGCCGCATTGACCAGCGCCGTCGTCACCGCGCCGCAATCGAACACGGTGTCGTCGGCGTCGGAGAGTTCCTTGTCGTAGGTGATGATCACGCACACCGGCGCATCGAACTGGCGGAAGCCGCGCAGCACCCAGTCCTGACGCTTCTCCTTGTCGTCGCGCCCGATGCCCATCGCCTCGAACAACTGGATCGCGCAGCCGACCTGACGATCGCGGTGCACGCCCTGGAAGGGGTGGCCCTTGCGGAATTCGCGGCTGTCGGGCTCACCTGCCAGAATACGCTCGGTATTGCCCTTGCGGATGCGGTCGAGCGGCTCGCCGGTGATGACGTGGAAGTGATAGGGCTGGGTGTTCATCGACGAGGGCGAGCGCATCGCCATCGTCAGCACCTCCTCGATCAGCGCGCGCGGGACGGGCTGCTTGAGGTAGCCCCGGATGCTGCGCCGCCCGAGGACGACCTCGGCGTAGGTCTGGTCTGGCGTGCCGCCCATCATGTCTCTCCCGAATCTGTGTCGGGTAGAGTGCTAGCCTAGCCGCGCGCTGTCACAAAGGACGCTACGGCAAGGGGAGGGCGATCAGGCCGCCTCGGCCAGCTCCAGCTCAAGCCGGTCCCAGATTTCCACCAGCGCGCTCGTCAGTTCGTCCATCATCGCTTCGGTGTGGAAGGGGCCGGGGGTGAAGCGCAGACGCTCGGTGCCGCGCGGGACGGTGGGGAAGTTGATCGGCTGCACATAGACGCCGTATTCGGCGAGCAGGATGTCGCTGATCTTCTTGGCGCGCACCGGATCGCCCACCATCAGCGGCACGATGTGGGTGACGCTGTCCATCACCGGCAGGCCGGCTTCGGCAAACTTCAGCTTGAGCAGCGCGGCGGCGCGCTGCTGCGCGTTGCGCTCGGCGCTGCTCTCCTTGAGGTGCCGCACCGAAGCGAGCACGCCCGCGACCAGCACCGGCGAGAGCGAGGTGGTGAAGATGAACCCCGGCGCATAGCTCCGGATGCAGTCCACCACCTTGGACGAAGCGGCGATATAGCCGCCCATCACGCCAAAGGCCTTGCCCAGCGTGCCTTCGATGATGTCGATCCGGTGCGCGGCATTGTCGCGCTCCGAAATCCCGCCGCCGCGCGCGCCATACATGCCGACCGCGTGGACCTCGTCGATATAGGTCAGCGCATTGTACTTCTCGGCCAGGTCGCAGATCGCGTGGATCGGCGCGACATCGCCGTCCATCGAATAGACGCTTTCGAAGGCGATCAGCTTGGGTGTGTCGACGGGAACGCTCGTCAGCAGTTCGTCCAGATGCGCCACGTCATTGTGGCGGAACACCTTCTTCTCGCAGCCCGAATTGCGGATGCCGGCGATCATGCTGGCGTGGTTCAGCTCGTCCGAGAAGATCACGCAGCCCGGCAGAAGCTTGGCCAGCGTCGAAAGCGTTGCATCGTTCGAAACATAGCCGCTGGTGAACAGCAGGGCGGCATCCTTGCCGTGGAGATCGGCCAGTTCGGCTTCGAGCTGGACGTGCAGATGGGTGTTGCCGCCGATGTTGCGGGTACCGCCAGAGCCTGCGCCGACATCGTGGAGCGCGGCTTCCATCGCGCCGATCACCTTTTCGTGCTGGCCCATGCAAAGGTAGTCGTTCGAGCACCACACGGTGATCGGCTTGGGGCCGTTATGGCCGTGGAAACAGCGCGCGTTGGGATAGGCGCCCTTGTTGCGCAGAATGTCGATGAAGACGCGGTAGCGGCCTTCCTCATGCAGGCGGTCGATCGCGGAATCGAAGATCTGATCGTAGTTCACACGCGTCTCTTCAAGTGGGGCGCGCATTGAATGCGCCGCCTGATGTCCTGTGTATGTGTCCTGCCTGCCCTGTCCGCCGATAACACGCGAAACGGCGGATGGTTTCGGGTCGGATATCTAAGGCGTGAGGGGGCGTTTTGCCACAGCGATCTTTGCGAGCGTTTCGCAAGCGGACAGGGCCGGTCAGAAGGCCTCGGCAGGCCCGAAATCGCGTGCCGCCAGCGCCGCTTCGAGCCCCGCGGCGCCGCTCAGCGGGCCGGTGACGATGAAGCGGTTGGGGCGATCCGCCACGAAGCTCTGCCCTTCGAGCAGGTGCGCGATCCGCCGCGCGATGCCCTGCGCGCCGTCGACCTGCTTCACGCCCGGGCCGAAGGCTGCCGCCAGCTCGTCCGCCAGCAGCGGAAAGTGGGTGCAGGCGAGCACCAGCGTGTCGATCGCCTCGCCGCCGGGCATGGCCGCCAGCCGTTCATGCACATCGGCGATCACCGCCGGATCGACGGGAGCCCCGCGCAGCTTGGCCTCCGCCGCGCCGACGAGAGCCGGGGCGGCGATGCGCAGCAGGCGCTTGCCCTGCGCAAACTGTGCTTCGAGTTCGTCGACATAGGTCTGGCGGATGGTCGCCTCGGTGCCGACGAGGCCGATGGTGCCGGTGCGGGTGAGGGCGGCGGCGGGCTTGATCGCGGGGACCGTGCCGACCACCGGCACCTCCAGCACCTCGCGCACCATGCCGAGCGCGATCGTCGAGGCGGTGTTGCAGGCGATGCAGACAAGGCGCGGGCGGAAGCGTTCGGCCATGCGCCCGAGCAGGCCAGCCACCCGCGCGGCGATCTGCGCCTCGGTCTTGGTGCCGTAGGGCAGGCCGGCAAGGTCGGCCGCGTAGATCACCGGCGCGTCGGGCAGCACCTCGCGCAAGGCGTCGTAGACGGTCAACCCGCCGACACCGGAATCGAACAGCAGGATGGGGGAGGATTGTGCGTCCGACAAAAAACCTCCGTTCGGGCTGAGCTTGTCGAAGCCCTGTCTTTCTTTTGGCTTTCTGCGCGCTAGAAGAAGTGCGGCCCTTCGACAAGCTCAGGGCGAACGGAGAATTGTCTTGAACGCTGTCTTCGCCGCCCTGCTGGGCTTCCTCCTCGGCTCGATCCCCTTCGGTCTGATCCTCACCCGCGCGGCGGGGCTGGGGGACGTGCGCGAGATCGGCAGCGGCAGCATCGGGGCGACCAACGTGCTGCGCACCGGCAACAAGGGGCTGGCCGCGGCGACCGTGCTGCTCGATGCGGCCAAGGCGGTGGTCTCGATCCTCGTCGCAAGTGCGCTGTGGAGCGGCACCGAGGGCATCGCCGCAGTCGCGGCGGTGGCGGGGCATTGCTTCACCCCGTGGCTCAAGTTCAAGGGTGGTAAGGGCTTTGCCAGCGCCGCCGGCGCGCTCGGGGCGCTGGCCTTCCCGGCGTTTTTCGTCTGCGCGATGCTGTGGGTGGCGACGCTGGCCATCAGCCGGATTTCCTCCGTGTCCTCGCTGGTGAGCGTCATCGCCGCGCCGCTGGTGGCCTGGGGCATGGGCTTCCCGCAGATCATCGCGCCGCTGCTGGCGATTGCCGCGATCGTCATCGTCCAGCACCGCGCCAATATCGGCCGGCTGATGCGGGGGGAGGAGCCGAAGGTGGGCTCCTCGGCCAAGCCGTAGTGCGGGGCGGCATCTGATGGAGCACGGGGGGTCGCAGCCGGTGCTCTCGCAAGCCGAGGCCTTCGCGCGCATCCGCCTGCTGCGCTCGCCGAACATCGGCCCGGTCAGCTATCGCCAGCTGATCGCGCGCTTCGGCTCTGCAGGCGCGGCGCTCGATGCGCTCCCCGATCTGGCGAGCCGGGGGCGGGGGCCATATCGCCCCGCGAGCTCCGAGAGCATCGAGCGCGAAGTCGCCGCCGTGCGCGCGGCGGGCGCGCGCTACCTGTTCCACGACCAGAGCGATTATCCCGCGCTGCTGGCCGAGCTCGATTCCGCCCCGCCGATTGTCACCTGCCGCGGGCGGCTTGCGCTCGCCTGCGAACCCTGCGTGGCGCTGGTGGGTGCGAGGAACGCCAGCGCGGCCGCGGTCAAGCTGGCGCGCGATTTCGCCGCGAGCCTTGCCGAGGCGGGGTTCACCGTCGTCTCGGGGCTGGCGAGGGGCATCGACGGCGCGGCGCATGAGGGCGCTTTCCCGGCCACCATCGGCGTGATCGCCAGCGGGATCGACATCGCCTACCCGCCGCAGCACGCTGCGCTTCAGGAACGCATCGCCAAGGAAGGCCTGCTGATCGCCGAGCAGCCGCCCGGCACCGAGCCGCGCGGGCGGCACTTTCCCTCGCGCAACCGCATCATCGCGGGGCTGGCGAGCGGCACGCTCGTGATCGAAGCCGCGCCGCAATCGGGCAGCCTCATTACCGCGCGGCTGGCGGGAGAGGCGGGGCGCGAGGTGATGGCGATCCCCGGCTCCCCGCTCGACGCGCGCAGCCTCGGGTGCAACCAGCTGATCCGCGAAGGCGCGGTGCTGGTGCAGACGCCTGACGAGGTGATCGAGCTGCTGCAGAGCTTCACCGGCGCGCCGCGCTCGCGCTTCCGCGTCAGCGAGGGAGCGGGCGACTTCGACTATGCCGAACTTGCCAAGCTCGACTGGGGCGAAGCGCGCGCCGATCTTTCCGGCGACATCGCCAGCCTGCTGACCCATGCGCCCGTCGGCATCGACGAGCTGATCCGCCAGTCGGGCGCGAGCGTGGCCGAGGTGCACATGGCGCTGCTCGAACTCGAACTGGCCGGCGAGCTGGTGCGCGAGGAGGATGGGCTTGTCAGGCGCGCCGGGTGATGCTCCAAGGGGCAAAGTCTCTTGGGATCAAGTGGATGCAGCGTGAAGCCAGTTTCAACGACCTGTTCAACGCCACCTTCGAGGAAATCGCCGGGAACCGCGCGGCTACGCTGATCTTCCTCGCGGTCACGGTGCCCCTCGGGGCGGCATCGGTGGCGCTGTTCGACACCGCCAGCGGCAACCCGGCCGTGCTGTTTTCCCCCGCCTCGCGCAACCTTGGCACGGCGGCGGGGCTGGTGGCGATGTTCGTGTTCGGCATGGTGATGCAATACTGGTTCATCATGGCGATGCTGCGCCGCTCCCTCCATGCAGGCTTCGACCGGCTGCTGCCCTATATCGGCATATCGCTGCTGAGCATGTTCGGCATGATGCTCGGGCTGCTGCTGCTGGTGATTCCGGGCCTTGTCTTTGCCACCCGCTGCCTGCTGGTCGCGCCGCTGGTGCTGGAGCGCCAAGTGCCGGCGATGGACAGCTTCGTCGAAAGCTGGGAGCGCACCCGGGGCAGCGCCTGGGCCATCTTCTTCGTGATCGTGGTGCTGTTCCTGCTGACCTCGATCCCCAATGGCATGGGCCAGTTCCTGTCCGACCGGCTGAACGGCCATGCGCGCATTGCAGGCTGGCTGATCGAATCCCTGAGCTCGCAGATCTGGACCATCGTCTCGACCGGCATGACGGTCGGCGCCTACCGCCTGCTGGGGGACAGCACCCGCGAGCTCGAAGAGATCTTCGCGTGAACGCCTACCGTTCTCCCCCGCGCGAGATCGGTTACGGCGAGGTGATCTCGCTGTCGCTGCGCAATCTGGCGCTGATCTGGCGGCAGGTGCTGGTCTACCTCGTCGTGGCCGCGCTGCTCGGCTTCGGAATGCCGCTGATGGGCAAGGAGTCGACCGGCCTCGTCGGCTTCCTGCTCTATTTCGCGGGGCAATACTGGCTGTTCCGCAGCCTGCTGAATGCGCGCGGGCTGCTGGAGAGCGAGCGGATCCACTTCTTCGCCTTTGTCGGACTGGCGGCGCTGCTGATCCTGCCGATCATGTTCGGGATTGCCGCGCTGTTTCTGCCGGGGCTGTTCCTCGTCGCCCGCTGGATCGCCGCGCCGGCCTTCATCGTCGCGCGCGGCGAGGGGGTGTTCGCTTCCGTCGGCGCCAGCTCGGCGGCGGTGCGCGGCAATACGGTGCGGATCATGGCAGCCGTGGTGGTGCTGTTCCTGATCGTGATTGCCTTGTTCACGCCGGTGGAACTGATCGACCGCGCGCTCGGCAACCGGGCCGATAACGCGCTGATTGACCGCCTGATGAGCCAATTTTTCCCGCTGATGCTGCTCGGCCTGTCGGTGGCGGTCTACCAGTTGCAGCGCCGGGCCGACACCATGATCGAGGACGTGTTCGGGTGAAGCGCCTTCACACAACCCGCTTGACGGCCTAAGCGGCGCGGCTCCACCCTCGCGCGTACGTACACGTAAGGGGCTCTCTCGGAACCATCATGCAGCTTGTCATCGTCGAATCCCCCGCCAAGGCCAAAACCATCGAGAAGTATCTGGGCAAGGACTACAAGGTCCTCGCCTCCTACGGCCATGTCCGCGATCTGCCCGCCAAGGACGGCAGCGTCGATCCCGAGGCGGGGTTTGCGATGGAGTGGGAACTCTACCGCGATAAGCAGAGCCGCTTCAAGGAAATCGCCGACGCGGCCAAGGGGGCCGACCGGCTGGTGCTCGCCACCGACCCCGACCGCGAGGGCGAGGCGATCAGCTGGCACGTGCAGGAGCTGCTCGCCAAGCGCAAGGCGCTACCCAAGCAGGTCGAACGCGTCACCTTCAACGCCATCACCAAGCAGGCCGTGACCGAGGCGATGGCGCGCCCGCGCGAGCTCGACCAGCCGCTGATCGATGCCTACCTCGCCCGCCGCGCGCTCGACTATCTGTTCGGCTTCACGCTCTCGCCGGTGCTGTGGAGGAAGCTCCCCGGGGCCAAGAGCGCGGGCCGCGTGCAATCGGTCGCGCTGCGCCTGATCGTCGAGCGCGAGCGCGAGATCGAGGCTTTCCGCGCGGAGGAATACTGGAGCGTTGTCGCGCACATGCAGCACGACGGCACCGCGTTCGATGCGCGCCTCGTCAAGTTCAAGGGCGTGAAGCTGGAACGCCTCAGCCTCGGCAATCAGGGCATCGCGATGGAGGCCAAGGCCGCGGTGGAAGCGGGCCGCTTCACGGTCGAAGGGGTCGAGACCAAGCCCCTGAAGCGCAACCCCGCACCGCCCTTCACCACCTCGACGCTCCAGCAGGAAGCCGCGCGCAAGCTGGGCTACTCGGCGCAGCACACCATGCGGCTCGCCCAGAGTCTCTACGAGGCGGGCGCGATCACCTATATGCGGACCGATGGCGTGCAGATGGACATGGGCGCGATTCAATCGCTGCGCGATGCCATCGGGGCGCGGTACGATGCCGCCTATCTGCCCGAAAAGCCGCGCTTCTACAGCACCAAGGCGAAGAACGCGCAGGAAGCCCACGAGGCGATCCGCCCGACCGATTTCACCCGCGAACGGGCAGGGACGGGCGACGAGGCCAAGCTTTACGACCTGATCTTCAAGCGCGCGATGGCGAGCCAGATGGCCGGCGCCCAGCTCGAACGCACCACCGTCACCCTGCGCGATGCCACAGGGCAGCACGAACTGCGCGCCACCGGCCAGGTGATCCGCTTCCCGGGCTTCCTTGCGGTCTATCAGGAAGGTCTCGACGATAGCGAGGACGAGGATGGCGGTCTGCTGCCGCAAATGAAGGCGGGCGACTGCCCGGCCAAGCGCGGCGTCGAGGCGACCCAGCACTTCACCCAGCCGCCGCCGCGCTTTTCGGAAGCTTCGCTGGTCAAGCGGCTGGAGGAACTCGGCATCGGGCGTCCCTCCACCTACGCTTCGACCATCCAGACCCTGCGTGATCGCGCTTATGTCCGCATGGAGAAGAACCGCTTCTTCGCGGAGGAATCGGGCCGGCTGCTGACCGCCTTCCTCGAACGCTTCTTCCCCACCTATGTCGCCTATGACTTCACGGCGGGCATGGAGGACGAGCTCGATGTCGTCTCCGACGGGCGCGAGGACTACAAGGCGCTGCTCGCGCGCTTCTGGAAGGACTTCAAGCCCAAGGCCGACGAGGTGATGGAAAAGCTCCCCTCGGAAGTGACCGAGGCGCTCGACGATTATCTTTCCGATTTCCTGTTCCCCCCGCGAGAGGACGGCAGCGATCCGCGCGCCTGCCCGATGTGCGCCGCGGAAGGCCGCGCCAATGGCCGCCTCTCCTTGCGCGGCGGGCGCTTCGGGGCCTTCGTCGCCTGCGCCAACTATCCCGAATGCAAATACACCCGCCGCTTCGCCCAGCCGGGCGGCGCGGGCGAGGGCGGGGCGGAGGATGGCGTCCTCGGCCAGCACCCCGAAACCGGCGAGGACATCCACAGGAAGTCCGGCCGCTTCGGCCCTTACGTGCAGATGGGCGATGGCAAGGACGCGAAACGCGCGAGCATCCCCAAGGATCTCGACGATTTCGATCTCGACTGGGCGGTGAAGCTCTTGGGTCTGCCGCGCATCATCGGCGCCCATCCCGATACGGGCCTCGAAATCGAAGCCAATATCGGGCGTTACGGCCCATACCTCAGGCATGACGGGAAGTATGGCAAACTCGCCAGCACCCGCGAGGTGTTCGAGGTGGGGATGAACCGTGCGGTCGATATTCTCGCGCAGGCCGCCAATCGTGGCGGCGCGGCGCGGGGCAAGGCCGAACCCATCGCGGCACTGGGCACGCACCCGGTCAGCGGCGGGGAGATCAAGGTCATGCCGGGCCGCTACGGGCCATACGTGACCGACGGGACCACCAACGCCACCATCCCGCGCGATGCGAAGCCCGAGGACGTTACCCTCGAAGCCGCCATCGCGCTGATCGACGCGCGCGCGGCCAAGGGCCCGGCCAAGGGCGCCAAGAAGGGCGGGGCCAAGAAGAAGGCCGCGCCCAAGAAGAAGGCTCCGGCCAAAAAGAAGGCTCCGGCGAAAAAGGCGGCCAGCTAGCCGCCTGCCAGCGCGAGGGAAGCGCCCGCGCGTTGGTAAATCATAAAGCATTCCTGCCTATCACATGAGCCTCAAGACCAGGGGCTGCACCGTGATTGAGATCGAAGTCCAGAACGAGACGCACCAGACCCAGGCCCGCATCCGCTTTGCCGCCGTGCCGCGCATTGGCGAGGGCCTGCGCCTGCGCGAACCCGACGGGATGTGGGCGAGCTATGACGTGCTCGACGTGTGGTACCAGAAGGCCGAATTCGGCGACGTGTGGATGCCCTATCTGCACGTGCGCATGACCCCGGGCGAGGGGACCGGCCCTGTCACCGATCCCTATGCCGAGGATTATGGCGAATATGACGCCGGCTATGCCTCGATCGGCGGGCGGCACTGATCATGCAGAACCTCATCAAGCGCAATTCCGGCCCCCATCGCCGCTCCGGCATGGCCAAAGGAATGGAAGGCAAGACGCTGGCCGAAAAGCTCGCCCAGAGCGAGAAGGCGCGCGAGGCGGCCCAGAGTGAAATGGTGCCCGATCCCGCGCCGTTGCCCGCGCCTGCGGCTGCTGCCGCCGCCGATCCGGTGGAAGACCTGCCGCCGCGTCCGGCGCCCGCGCCCGATGGCGACACGGATTCGATTGTTGCCGCGGCCAAGGTGATGCGCGATCGCTACGCCGGCCGCCCCGCGCCTGCCGCCGCCGCCAGGACCTGCCTGATCGTCGATGACAGCCGCGTGATCCGCAAGGTTTCGAGCAAGATCGCGATCAGCCTCGGCTATGTCGCGATCGAGGCCGAGAACGGCGAGGAGGCGCTCGCCCGCTGCAAGAAGGCGATGCCCGATCTGGTGCTGACCGACTGGAACATGCCCGAAATGGATGGCATCGCCTTCGTCACCAAGCTGCGCGCGATCCCCACGCCCAAGGAGCCCATCGTGGTGTTCTGCACCTCGAACGGCGAGGCCAAGGACATCCACGACGGCATCGCGGCCGGCGCGGACGACTACATCGTCAAGCCCTTCGACGAAGCGGCCCTGCGCGCCAAGCTGGAGAAGCTGGGGCGGGGGTGAAGAACCTATCGTCGCCCCGGACTTGATCCGGGGCTAGGCTTTTCTTCACGAACACCCCGATCCCAAGGCAGCCAAGCCCCGTGTCAAGCACGGGGCGACGAGTTATGTAAGTCTTTTGCTCTCTTATTCATTAGCTTATAACCGCTGCCATGGACACGTCATGGACTGAAGATGAAGCTGCCGAAGCCGCTAATCGCTTCTTCAAGGAAGTCACAGGCGACCTGCTGAAGCACGGTGGCGTGCAAGTCGGCAGAGAGAAGCCGCTGCGGCGAAGTCCGGCCTTTGCCAGCGCGGTTTACGACAAGCTGGCGGTCATTCTCGCCCGCAAATATCATGAGGGCGATCTTGATTTCGAGACCGCCGATTGGTTTGCCAATCAGCTGGAGGGCGAACTCATCCGGCTTACGGTTGAGATTTGGCCAAGAAACGGGGGGCCTTACCCGGAGAAATGGTCCGAAGTTTACGAGGCCTTCGACGCGGGGGAGTTCGACCACTTCGGCCGTTCAACCGACCCGGTAGCCGAGTTCACCAACCCGCAGATCGCGGAGTTTCTTGCCAAGCACGGCTAAACATCACCGCACCCAGTCCAGCCCGATCTCCTCGAAGATCTCCTTGTCCTCGGCCCAGTTCTCCAGCACCTTCACGTGCAGGAACAGGTGCACCTTCACCCCCAGCACCTCGGACAGTTCCTTGCGCGCCGCCGCGCCGATCGCCTTGATCTTCGACCCGCCCTTGCCGAGCACGATTGCGCGCTGGTTGTCGCGCGTCACCACGATCTGCTGGTGGATCTCGACAGAGCCGTCCGGGCGCACCTCGTATTTCTCGGGCCGCACCGCGCTGTCATAGGGCAGTTCCTCGTGGAGCTGCTGGTAGAGCTGTTCGCGGGTGATCTCGGCGGCGAGCAGCCTTTCGGAGGCGTCGGAGACCTGATCCTCGGGATACATCCATTCGCCTTCGGGCATCATCTTGGCGAGCGTCTCCTTCATCTCGGGCACGCCCTCGCCGGTGAGAGCCGAGACGAAGAAGACTTCGGAAAAATCGACCTTGCCGGTGAGTTCCTGCGCCAGCGCCAGCAGCGGTTCCTTCTTGGCGCGGTCGACCTTGTTGAGGACGAGGATCTTGCGCTCGGGTCGGCCGGCGAGCACCTCCAGCAGCGGCTCCAGTTCGTGGCGGCGCTGTTTGATCGGATCGACCATCAGCAGCACCGCATCGGCGGCCTCGGCGCCTTCCCATGCGGCGCTCACCATCGCGCGGTCGAGCCGGCGGCGCGGGGCGAAGATGCCGGGGGTGTCGACGAGGATCATCTGCACCGGCGTGCCGTCCGCCAACTCGTGCAGCGCAATGCCGAGCATCCGCGCGCGGGTGGTCTGCGCCTTGGCGCTGGTGATCGCGACCTTCTGGCCGACGAGGGCGTTCACCAGCGTCGACTTGCCGGCATTGGGGGCGCCGAGCACGGCAACGACGCCGCAGCGGGTGGGGTGAGTTTCAGTCATCTGTCCATAGTATCCGTTCGCCCTGAGCTTGTCGAAGGGCCGTCCTTCTTTTCAGGGCTGAGGTCAAAAGATGAAGTGCGGCCCTTCGACAAGCTCGGGACGAGCGGTTGATTGCTACCCGAACCGCTCCAGAAAGGCCTTGGCGGCAAGCTTTTCCGCCTCGCCCTTGCTCGAGGCGGTGGCTTCTGCCTCGCCGACATTGCGGATCGAGACCCGCACTGTGAAGCGCGCTGCATGGTCGGGGCCGGAACGGTCGGTCACTTCGTAATGCGGCATCTGCCGGCGGTTGCCCGCGGCCCATTCCTGCAACGCGCTCTTGGGATGCTTGGCCTTGCCGACATCGCCTTCAAGCTCGCGCGCCCACAGGCGGTAGATGGCATCGCGCGCCGCATCGAAGCCGTGTTCGATGAAGCAGGCGCCGATCAGCGCCTCCATCACGTCGCCGAGGATCTTGTCGCTGTCCGCCCCGCCATCGTCGCGCGCCTGCTTGCCGAGGCGGATATGCGCGGGCAGGCCGATGGCCCGCGCAATCCGCGCACAGGTCGCGCCGCTGACCAGCGCGTTGAGGCGCTGCGAGAGCCGTCCTTCCGGCCCGTCGCCTGCGCGATAGAGCCAGCTTGCCACCGACAGGCCGAGCACCCGGTCACCCAGAAATTCGAGCCGCTGGTAATCGGTCGCCCCGCCGCCAGCGCCGTTGAAGCTGCCGTGGGTGAGCGCTTCGAGCCACGGGGTCTCGTCCCCCACGGCAAAGCCCTGCGCTTCCAGCCATTCGCGGGTGGTGGAATCGAGGCCGGTCATAGCGTGTCTCCGATCCGGCCCCAGCGCGCGGCGGAGAACCATGTCCAGGGCTTGATCCATTCCGCGCTGCCGTCGGTCGACCACACGATGATCCCGGCGCGGCCCACCAGCCGGTCGAGCGGGACGAGGCCCACCGCATCACCCGCCGCCGCCTCCCAGCGGCTGTCGCGCGAATTGTCGCGGTTGTCGCCCATCACGAACATCATGCCTTCGGGCACGGTCACGGGCGCGAAGCTGTCGCCTCCGGTGAGGCCGAAATCGAGCACCTCGTAAGCCGTGCCGCCGGGCAGGGTCTCGCGGAAGCGGCGATAGGCGCAGGCCGCGCTGCCATCGTCCTGCCGCACCGCGTCGCCGCCCCATTCGCACCCCGTATTGGGCGACATCGGAACCACGAAATCGCGCAAGGGCGCGCGCCGCACCAGTTCGCCGTTGAGCACCAGCTGGCCGCCGATCACCGCGACCGTATCGCCCGGCAGGCCGATCACCCGCTTGATGTAGTCGCGCCCGTCGACGGGGTGCTTGAAGATCACCACGTCGCCCCGCTCGGGTGCGCTTGCCAGCACGCGGCCGGCGGGCAGGGCCAGATCGAAAGGCAGCGAATGGCGCGAAAAGCCGTAGGGCCACTTGGCCGCCAGCAGGTAATCCCCGTTCATCAGCCGCGGCAGCATGCTTTCCGACGGGATCGAGAACGGCGAGAATACGAATACGCGCAGGACCAGGACCGCCAGCAGCAACTTTATGAGAAACCACACAAAACCCGATCCTTGCCGACCGCGCGACGCGGCCGGGGCGGCCAGCATGGCGTCCCCGAAAGATTGGCTCTTAACATCCATCGCCTCTGCCCTTACTCGCCGCCGGAGACATGCGCAAAGGGGAACGGTGATGAGCGGATCGGGATGGACACGGGACAAGGCTGGTGTCGCCGCGGCATGGGGGCAGTTGCGGGCGCTTGAGCCGACCACGCTGGCCGGGCTGTTCGCCGCCGATCCTCAGCGCACCGCAGCCATGACCCGGCGCATCGCCTGGCCGCTTGCTCCCGGTAGCAAGGCCGAGGCGGGCATGACGATCGACTTTGCCAAGACCCATCTGGGCGAGGCCGAACTCGCCGCTTTCGAGGCACTGGCGGAGGCTTCGGGCTTTGCCGTGGCGCGCGAGGCGTTGTTTTCCGGCGGGATCGTCAATGTCACCGAAGGCCGCGCTGCCACCCACGCAGCCCTCCGGGGCAGCGGCACCGACGCGCAGGTCGAAGAGGCCGAGGCGCTGCTGGCGCGCATGGGGATGCTGGTTTCCGCCATCCACGAAGGCGCCTTGGGCGAGGTGCGCCACTGCATCGCCATCGGCATCGGCGGCTCGGCGCTCGGCCCGGCACTCGCCATCGACGCGCTGACCCGCGATCTGGCGCTGGTCGATGTCCATGTCGTCTCGAACATCGACGGCCTCGCGCTCGAACAGGCCTTTGCCGCCTGCGATCCGGCGACCACGCTGATTGCCGTCGCCTCCAAGACCTTCACCACGATCGAGACCATGACCAACGCCGCCAGCGCGCTGAAGTGGCTGGCGGATAACGGCGTGGCTGATCCCGGCGGGCGGGTGGTGGCGCTCACCGCGGCGCCGGACAAGGCGGTGGAATGGGGCGTGGACGAGACCCGCATCCTGCCGTTCCCCGAAAGCGTCGGCGGACGCTATTCGCTGTTTTCCAGCATCGGCTTTCCGGTTGCGCTGGCGGTGGGGATGGAGGAATTCGCCGCGATGCTGGCCGGCGCCAAGGCGGTCGACGATCATTTCCGCGAGCAGGAGGGCCGCAACAATGCCCCGCTGCTGGCGGCTTTTGCCGACCAGTATTACACCCGCCTGCGCGGCTGCCAGACCCGTGCGGTGTTCGCCTATGACGAGCGGCTGGCGCTGCTGCCGGACTATCTCCAGCAGC
>VFQO010001804.1_pt1 | contig 14971 bp, 12 predicted proteins | sample 3512331 | NCBI WGS metagenome assembly VFQO01 (sample SAMN10412371, study PRJNA504923) | tailings metagenome | isolation source: Replicate 3 from Balatoc abandoned mine | place: Philippines: Itogon, Benguet | collected 2017-08-28
CCACCAGAACACGTAAGCCCTTGATTCGTAAAGAGTCAGGGGCTTTTTGTTTGCGGTCTGCCTGGATGGCCCTTGGCCCCTTGGTCTGTCGCGAGGCGGGCGATCTGGTGGCAGCCCTCGGCGGATTGGCCGTGGCCCCGAACCTGTGCCCGGAACCGGTGCATTCACCGTGCAAGAATGGCGGGTTTTGCACTGTTTTGGGGATTGCTTTGAAGTACGCCAGCGCGCACCAGTTTCTTGAATACGTCGCCGGGCGCAACCCGGGGCAGCCGGAGTTCCTGCAGGCGGTCACCGAGGTGATGGAGAGCCTGTGGCCTTTCATCGAGTCGCACCCGAAGTACGCGGAGCACAGCCTGCTGGACCGGCTGGTCGAGCCCGAGCGCGTGGTCACGTTCCGGGTGTCGTGGGTCGACGACCATGGCGTGGTGCACGTCAACCGTGGCTACCGCATCCAGCACAGCATGGCGATCGGGCCTTACAAAGGCGGCATCCGCTTCCATCCCTCCGTCAACCTCTCGGTGCTGAAGTTCCTGGCGTTCGAGCAGACCTTCAAGAACGCGCTGACCACGCTGCCCATGGGCGGCGGCAAGGGCGGGGCGGACTTCGACCCCAAGGGCCGCAGCCCGGGCGAGGTGATGCGCTTCTGCCAGGCGTTCGCGGGAGAGTTGTTCCGCCACGTGGGCGCCGACACCGATGTGCCCGCGGGCGATATCGGCGTGGGCGGGCGCGAGGTGGGCTTCATGGCCGGCATGGTCAAGAAGCTCAGCAACCGTGCCGACTGTGTCTTCACGGGCAAGGGCCTGAGTTTCGGCGGCTCGCTGATCCGCCCCGAGGCCACGGGCTATGGCACGGTCTATTTCGCTGAAGAAATGCTCAAGACGCGCGGCATGGCGTTCGAGGGCCTGCGCGTGTCGGTGTCGGGTTCGGGCAATGTCGCGCAGTACGCGGTCGAGAAGGCCATGGCCCTGGGCGCGAAGGTGGTCACCGTGTCGGACTCCAGCGGCACCATCGTCGACAAGGACGGCTTCACGCCCGAGAAGCTGGCCATCCTGATGGACGTGAAGAACCACCACTTCGGCCGTGTGAGCGACTACGCGGCGCGCACGGGAGCGCACTTCGAAGCCGGCAAGCGCCCCTGGCATGTGCCGGTCGATGTCGCGCTGCCGTGCGCGACGCAGAACGAACTGGACGCGCAGGACGCGGCCACGCTGATCCGCAATGGCGTGCGCTGCGTGGCCGAAGGCGCCAACATGCCCTCGACGATCGACGCGGCGCGGGCCTTCGAAGAGGCCGGGGTGCTGTTCGCGCCTGGCAAAGCCAGCAACGCGGGTGGTGTGGCCACCTCCGGTCTCGAGATGAGCCAGAACGCGTTGCGCCTGTCCTGGCCGCGCGAGGAAGTCGACGCGCGCCTGCTTCAGATCATGCAAGGCATCCACGCGGCTTGCGTGCAGCATGGTCAGCGAGGGCAGGGGCGGGTGAGCTATGTGGACGGCGCCAACATCGCGGGTTTCGTCAAGGTCGCCGACGCGATGCTGGCGCAAGGCGTGATCTGAACGGCCATCGGCGGGGGCACGCACCGTGAACCGTTCGCCCCTGATCGACGCCACCAAGGCGGTGGCCTCGCAGCTCATCGTGCTGCATCACCTCGTGCTGTACGCGCCGATGAGCGATGCGCTCGCGGCCGCGTGGCCCGCGTTGGTCGAGTTCCTGTCGCAGTACGGGCGGCTGGCGGTGCAGCCGTTCCTTGTCATCGGCGGCTTCCTCACCGCGCAATCGCTGGATCGGCACCGCGGGCGGGCGTCATCGGCCCCCTGGTTGCCGATCGCGCAGCGCTTCCTGCGCCTGGCGCCGCTCCTGTGGCTGGCCTTGTTGCTGGTGGTGCTGGCCACCGCGCTGGTCGGGCGCTGGTTGGCGCACGCCGACTGGCTCTCGCCGCTGCCATCCGTGGGCACGGTGCTCGCGCACCTGTTCTTCCTGCAGGATGTGCTGGGCGTGCCGGCGCTGTCGGCCGGCGTCTGGTACGTGGCGATCGACTTCCAGTTGTTCGCGCTGTTCGCCCTGCTTGCCTGGGCCTTCGGTGCGGCGGGCCGCCCGCTGGCGGAAACCTGGGCGCCGGTGCTGGTGGCGGGGGCCACGGTGGCCTCCATCGTGGTGTTCAGCCGCATGCCGGCGCTCGACGTGTGGGCAATCTACTTTCTGTCGGCCTATGGGCTGGGGGCACTGGCGGCGTGGGCCGTAGGGCAGCCGCGCGCACGCATCTGCTTCGTGCTGACCGCGGCTGTGCTGCTGGCCGACTGGTTGTTCGCGCCGAGGGCGCGCCCGATGCTGGCACTGGCCACGGCGCTGGCCTTGTACGGTGCGGCGCACCTGCGCTGGCCCGCATCGGCCGGCCTTGCGCGGTGGGCGCAGCGTGTGATGCACTTCCTGGCCGATGTGTCGTACGGCGTGTTTGTCGGCCACTTTGCGGTGATCATTCTGGTCTGCGGCCTGTGGCATGCCATGGGGCTGTCGGGATACGGGCCGGCGCTCGCGTTCACCGGTCTGGCCTGGGCCCTGGCCATCGCGCTGGGCGCGGGGCTGCAGCACGCGGCCGAGCGGTGGACACCGCGATGGAGGAGCCCCTCATGAAGACGATCCGACCTGCTTTGGGTCTTGCCCTGTCGGGCGTGGTGCTCGCGCTGGCAGCCTGCGGTGCCGAGGCGGTGGGCAGCGCCGCCACCGGTGCGGCCGTGAAGCAGCAGGAGCTGGAGTACGCGAAGCGCACCCAGCAGCAGCTGCAGCAGGATGTGCAGAAGTCGATGGAGATCTCGCCCGAGCGTGCGAAGCAGCTCGACCCTTGAGCGCCGTGGGCGCGCGCGCCGCGCTCAGCGCCAGCCGGGCACGCGCGTGAGGCGGAACGCCAGTTCGGGGTCGGGCGCACCGACGCCTTCGGCCGGGCGGCGGGTGCCGTGGATGACGAGCTGGCCCGCGCACTGCAGCGCCTGGCCGCTCCAGACGGCCGATATCTCGCGGCCGTCCTCGGATTCGTCGAGGTGGAATTCACCGTCGGTGACATCGCCCGAGACTTGCGAGCGCCGCATCTGCCCACCGGTGCCAAGCACCAGCGGGCCGCGCACACCGTCGGTGTATTCGGGGTGCCGCTCCAGGCGCAGCTGGCCTTGTTCACGCACGCGCTCGGGCGGGCTGCCGGACTCGCGCAAGTGAACCTGCCACTCACCGCCCAACTCGGCCGGCGGCACGTGCTCGCGCACCGTGCAGCTCGCGGGCAGGCCTGCGCCCGGCGCCGGGGTCTGCGCCCTAATCTGCGCCTGCGCCTGCGCCTGCGCGTGCGGCAAGGCGAGCAGCGCAAGCGCCAGGGGCAAGGAGCGCAGCGCCTTCATGTCCGCGGCCTCATGCCTGTGCTTTCTGCGCATCCGCGCCGTCCTGCGCGCGTTTGGCGAACTCGGCGCGCAAGGCCTTGAGCTTCTCGCGCGGGTCTTCCTTCACCGTGGCCTGGTCGAGCGCCATCTCGGCGATGAAGCGGCTCGGCGCGCCCGGCACGCTCTCGCGGCCCTTCTTGCGGCGCTTGAGCCAGCTCACCGCCAGCGTGCGCTGTGCGCGCGTGATGCCCACGTACATCAGCCGGCGTTCTTCCTGGATGCGCACCTGCTGCGCCTCGCCACCCGCTTCCTCGTCGTCGATCTTGAACGGCAGCAGGCCTTCGTTCACGCCGGCCAGCACCACGTGCGGCCACTCCAGGCCTTTCGATGCGTGCAGCGTCGAGAGCGTCACCACGTTCTGGTCCTGCTCGCGTTCGGAAAGCGTCGAGATGAGGGCGATGGTCTGCACCACCTCCAGCAGACTCTTGCGTTCGCTCTCGATCTGCGGGCCGCTGGCGTCGTCGATCTGCCCGCCGCAGCGGCCCGCGATCCAGTCGCAGAACTCCTGCACGTTGCCCCAGCGCGCCGCGGCCACCTTGTCGTTGTCCTCGCTGTCGAACAGGTGCTGCTCGTAGCCGATGTCCTTGAGCCATTCGGTGAGGAAGGCGCGTGCAGCCTCGTGACCCACGGTGTGGCGCGCGCGGTACTCCAGGTCGTTCACCTGGCGGCCGAACTCGTGCAACGCGGCAATCGCGCGGCCCGACACGGCGCTTGGCAGCGAATGCGAGAACAACGCAGCAAACAGGCTGAGCTTGTACTGCGTGGCGAACGCGCCGAGCTGCTGCAGTGTGGTGTGGCCGATGCCCCGCTTGGGTGTGGTGGCCGCGCGCAGGAAGGCCGGGTCGTCGTTGTTGTTGGTGATCAGGCGCAGCCACGCGCACAGGTCGCGGATCTCGGCCTTGTCGAAGAAGCTCTGCCCGCCCGAAACCTTGTAGGGAATCTGTGCGCGGCGCAGCGCCTGCTCAAACGCCTTGGCCTGGTGGTTGGCGCGGTAGAGCACCGCAAAGTCGCGCCACTCCTTGTGCTGCGAGTTCGCGCGCAGGCCCTGGATGCGCAGCACCGCGCGCTCGGCCTCGTGCTCCTCGCTGTCGGCGTCCACCACGCGCACCGGCTCGCCCTCGCCGAGCTCGCTCCACAGCGTCTTGGGGAACAGCTTGGGGTTGGGGCCGATGACGTTGTTGGCCGCGCGCAGGATGGCGCTGGTGGAGCGGTAGTTCTGCTCCAGCTTGATGACCTTGAGGTGGGGGTAGTCCACCGGCAGCTTCTTGAGGTTGTCCAGCGTGGCGCCGCGCCAGCCGTAGATGGACTGGTCGTCGTCGCCCACGGCGGTGAAGCGCGCGCGTTCACCCACCAGCAGCTTGAGCAACTCGTACTGCGTGGCGTTGGTGTCCTGGTATTCGTCGACCAGCACGTGGCCCATCTTCTGCTGCCACTTGGCGCGCACCGCCTCGTGCTCGCTCAGCAGTTTCAGCGGCAGCGCAATCAGGTCGTCGAAATCCACCGCCTGGTAGGCCACCAGCCGTTCCTCATAGCGCTGCATGATGAGCGCAGTGGTGCGCTCGCTCTCGTCGCGCGCCTGCGCCAGCGCGGCGGCGGCGTTGAGCCCCGCGCTCTTCCAGGCACTGATGGCCCACTGCCACTGGCGCGCGGTGGCGGCGTCGGTGGTGGTGCCGCAATCCTTGAGCAGGCTGGTGATGTCGTCGGTGTCGAGGATGCTGAACTGCTTCTTCAGGCCCAGCGCCTCACCGTCTTCGCGCAGCAGGCGCACGCCCAGCGCATGGAACGTGCAGATCAGCACCTTCTTCGCGTCGCGCCCGACCAGTTGCCCGGCGCGCTCGCGCATCTCGGCTGCGGCCTTGTTGGTGAAGGTGATGGCCGCGATGCGATCGGCCGCCAACCCGGCCTGGATGAGCCGCGCGATCTTGTGCGTGATCACCCGCGTCTTGCCGGAGCCCGCCCCGGCCAGCACCAGACACGGCCCGCCCAGGTGGTTCACGGCTTCAAGCTGGGCAAGGTTCAGACCGGCGGACATGGGCAAGGCAACGGGGCAAAGCCGGGGATCATAGCGAGCGGGGGTGTCGCGGATCGGTCATGGTCCGTTGGGCATGCGCCGCGGCCTGACACAATCCCGCCCGTGCTGCAGGTCCTGCTCGTCACCTTCCCGTTCTTTGCGCTCGTGCTCGCCGGTTACGTGGCGGCGCGCCGGCGCATGCTGCCGCTGGAGGCGATTCCCGGGCTCAACGGCTTCGTGCTGTTCTTCGCGCTGCCGTGCATGCTGTTTCGCTTCGGCTCCACCACACCGATCGCGCAGCTGCTGGACATGCGCGTGGCCGGGCTGTACCTGGTGTGCGGGCTGGTGATCGCGGGCGTGACGATCGCGCTCACGCTCAACGCGCGCATCCGCTGGAACGACGCGTCCTTCGGCGCGCTGGTGGCGGCGTTTCCCAACTCGGGCTTCATGGGCGTGCCGCTGATCGTGGCGCTGCTGGGCGCGTCGGCCGCGGGCACGGTGATCCTCACCATGGTGGTGGACATGCTGGTCACCACCTCGCTGTGCATCGCCCTCTCGCGCCTCGATGAGGCTGAAGGCAACGGCCGATCGGCCGTGTTCGATGCCGCGCGCAAGGCGCTCAAGGGCGTGCTCACCAACCCCATGCCATGGGCCATCGTGCTCGGGGGTGTGGCTTCGGCGTGGGCGTTCCGCCTGCCCGAACCGGTGGAGAAGACCGTGTGGCTGCTGGCCGATGCAGCCTCGCCGGTCGCGCTGTTTACCATCGGCGCGGTGCTGGCGCGCGCGCAGATGACGGCCAACCACCCGATGCCGCTGGCCGACTACCTGCCGGTGGCGGCGATCAAGCTCTTCGCGCACCCGTTGCTGGTGCTGGGCGCGGGGCTGGTGGCGATGCAGCTCGGCCTGGGGCTCTCCAGCCAGGCGCTCACGGTGATGGTGCTGGTCGCGGCCTTGCCCAGCGCCAGCAACGTCTCGCTGCTGGCCGAGCGTTTCGGCGCCGACAACGGGCGCATCGCGCGCATCATCCTGGTGTCCACGGCGGCCGCGTTCCTCACCTTCTCGGGCGCCGTCACGCTGCTGACTTGATGGCGCGCTCCGATGGCGCCCAGACATCAACAATAGTTGATGCCTATCAAGACAATCCGAACTGTTGCATGGACGAATCGCCCTGCGGTCTCTAGAGTCTGTCGGGTCGCCTGAAGTCGATGCACCATGGGTGCCCGTTGCCAGCCCCCACCCCGGGTGGGGTGCTGCGCCGCGCATGCGACCTCGCTCACACACCTCAGCCCCAAGAAGGAGACCGCCATGTCAGAAGCCAAGTGTCCATTCCACGCCGCCGGGGGTGCCCGCGCCACGCACGGCGCCCAGTCCAACGCCGACTGGTGGCCCAACCAGCTCAACCTGTCCATCCTGCACCAGCACCAGCCGGTGTCCAACCCGATGGACCCGGACTTCAATTACGCCGAGGCCTTCAAGAAGCTGGACTACAAGGCCCTGAAGAAAGACCTGGCCGACCTGATGACGCAGAGCCAGGACTGGTGGCCCGCCGACTACGGCCACTACGGCGGCCTGTTCATCCGCCTGGCCTGGCACGCGGCCGGCACCTACCGCACGGCCGATGGCCGCGGCGGTGCCAACACCGGCAACCAGCGTTTCGCGCCACTCAACAGCTGGCCCGACAACGGCAACCTCGACAAGGGCCGCCGCCTGCTGTGGCCGATCAAGCAGAAGTACGGCAACGCCATCTCCTGGGCCGACCTGTTCATCCTGTGCGGCAACGTGGCCATGGAAACCATGGGCTTCAAGACCTTCGGTTTCGGTGGTGGCCGTGCCGACATCTGGGCGCCCGAGGAAGACATCTACTGGGGCGCAGAAAAGGAGTGGCTGGCCACCAGCGACAAGCCCAACAGCCGCTACAGCGGTGATCGCAACCTCGAGAACCCGCTGGCCGCGGTGCAGATGGGCCTGATCTACGTGAACCCGCAGGGCCCGGACGGCAAGCCCGACCCGGTGGCCTCGGGCCGCGACGTGCGCGAGACCTTCGCGCGCATGGCCATGAACGACTACGAGACCGTGGCCCTGGTGGCCGGCGGCCACACCTTCGGCAAGATGCACGGCGCCGGCCCCGCGAACCTGGTGGGCCCCGAGCCCGAAGGCGCGCCGATCGAAGAGATGGGCTTCGGCTGGATCAACAAGCACGGCAGCGGCAAGGGCGGTGACACCACCACCAGCGGCTTCGAAGGTGCCTGGAAACCCAACCCCACCAAGTGGGACATGGGCTACCTGAAGGTGCTGTTCAAGTACGACTTCGAGCAGATGACCACCGCGGCTGGTGCCATCCAGTGGCGCGCCAAGAACGTGGCGCCCGAGGACATGATCCCCGACGCGCACGACCCGAGCAAGAAGCACCCACCCTCGATGACCACGGCCGACCTGTCGCTCAAGTTCGACCCGGCCTACGAGAAGATCGCGCGCCACTTCCTCAACAACCCCGAGGAATTCGCCGACGCGTACGCCCGCGCCTGGTTCAAGCTCACGCACCGTGACATGGGCCCCAAGAGCCTGTACCTGGGCCCCGAGGTGCCGAAGGAAGACCTGATCTGGCAGGACCCGATCCCCGCCGTCAACCACCCGCTGGTGGACGCCAAGGACGTTGCGGCGCTCAAGGCCAAGGTGCTGGCGTCGGGCCTGTCGGTGGCCGAACTGGTGTCCACCGCCTGGGCCTCGGCCTCCACCTACCGCGGCTCCGACCGCCGCGGCGGTGCCAACGGCGCGCGCATCCGCCTGGCCCCGCAGAAGGACTGGGAAGCCAACCAGCCGGCGCAACTGGCCAAGGTGCTCAAGGCGCTGGAAGGCATCCAGGCCGACTTCAACAAGGGCGCCTCGGGCGGCAAGAAGATCTCGATGGCCGACCTGATCGTGCTGGCCGGCTGCGCCGGTGTGGAGGCCGCCGCCAAGGCCGCCGGCCACAGCATCGAGGTGCCGTTTGCGCCCGGCCGCATGGACGCCTCGCAAGAGCAGACCGATGTGGAATCGTTCGGCGTGCTCGAACCGGTGGCCGACGGTTTCCGCAACTACCGCCAGAAGGCCTACAGCGTCTCGCCCGAGGAGATGCTGATCGACAAGGCGCAGCTGCTCACGCTGAGCGCGCCCGAGATGACGGTGCTGGTCGGTGGCCTGCGCGTGCTCGGCGCCAACGTGGGTGGTTCCAAGGCCGGCGTGTTCACGCAGCGCCCGGGCCAGCTCACCAACGACTTCTTCGTCAATCTCGTGGACATGTCGACCCAGTGGAAACCCACCGGCGACAACGCCTACGAAGGGCGTGACCGCAAGAGCGGCGCGGTGAAGTGGACGGCCTCGCGTGTCGACCTGGCCTTCGGCTCGAACTCGCAGCTGCGCGCCATTGCCGAGGTGTATGCGCAGAACGACAACGGCAAGAAGTTCGTGAAGGACTTCGTGGCCGCGTGGAACAAGGTGATGAACCTGGACCGCTTCGACCTCGCCTGATTGACGGCCGGTTGACATGAAGCCCCCGCGGCCCTGCGCCCCGGGGGCTTTTTCACGCCCGCAGGTTTCAGCTTTGCGCGCTGCGTGCCGATATGAAGGACGTGATGCCGAAAGGCCCCATGCGCGCAACGCCCAAGACACGATGATCCCTGCCCCCATCCCCCCGGACGAAGAGGCCCGTCTGCAGGCCTTGCGTGAACTGCTCATCCTCGACACACCGCCCGAGGAGCGGTTCGATCGCATCACGCGTTTTGCCATGAGCGAGTTCGAGGTGCCGATTGCCACCATCTCGCTCGTGGACCGCGATCGGCAATGGTTCAAGTCCAATTTCGGCCTCGATGCCTGCGAGACCTCGCGCGACGTTTCGTTCTGCGGGCACACCATCCTCGAGCGGCGATTTCTCGTGGTGCCTGACGCGCTCAAGGACGAGCGCTTTCGCGATAACCCGTTGGTCAGCGGGCCGCCCTGGATCCGCTTCTATGCCGGCGCCATCCTGCGCCTGCCCTACGGCCCCGCGGTGGGCGCGCTGTGTCTCATGGATCGCCGCCCGCGCGAGATCGACCCCATCGGCCTGTCCATCCTGGGTTCGCTGCGCGACCTGGTGGTCGAAGAGATGGTGCGCAAGGAGCTCGTGGCATGACGGTCCTCAGCGTGCAGGCCACCGCGCCGCGCTTGCTGATCGTCGAGCCCGACCGGCTCGTGCGCAGCACCGTCTCGGGCGTGTGCCGTGACCTCGATCTGGCCCAGGTCCACCAGGCCGCGACGGTGGCCGTGGGCCTGCAGATGCTGCAGTCGCAAGCGTTCGACCTGTGGCTCGTCTCGCTGGCCGAAGGCGACGTCGCGCTCGACCTGATCGAGCGCCTGCGGCGCGGTGAGTTCGTCACGCGCACGGACGTTCCGGTGGCCGTGATGGCCGCCAGCGCCGACGCGCAGGTGGTGCAGCGCCTCAAGCCACTGGGCATCCGCCGACTGCTGTTGCAGCCGTTCAAGATCCGCGACGTCGCGGTGACGGTCGAGACCTTGTGCGGCGCGCTCACCGTGCAGGCCTGAACCTCACACGGTGAGCGGGTCGACGTCCACGGCGAAGCGGATCAGGCCGCGCGCCTCGGGTGCGCTGCGCGATTGCAGCAGCAGCGGTTGCCAGGCCGACAGGAAACGCTGCAGCGCGGCGCGCGAATCGCTTTCGATGAGCAGTTGCGCGCGCTCCACATTGGCCACGCGCTGGATGGTCAGCGGCACCGCTGGGTAGAGCGTCACCGCCGCCAACTCGGGCAATGCCTGCGCGGCGCGCGCTGCGGCCTTGAGGAATCCCTGTGCGGCCTCCTGCGTGCGCGCGTCGGCACGCAACAGCGCCTGGTGCGCAAACGGCGGCATCGCCGCGGCCTGTCGGTCGGCCAGTTCGGCGCTGGCGAAGCCGGGGTAATCGTGGGCACGAAGGTGCGTGAACAGCTTGTGTTCGGGGTGCCAGGTCTGCACCCACAGCTCGCTGCTGTCGGCGTGCACGGCGTCGCGCCCGGCGCGGCCGGCGGCCTGCAGCAGCAGCGCGAACAGCCGCTCGGGCGCGCGGTGGTCGCTCGCGAACAGCGCGGCATCGGCGTTGATCGCGGCCACCAGCGTGATGCGGCGAAAGTCGTGCCCCTTGGCGATCATCTGCGTGCCCACCAGCACATCGACGTCGCCCGCGTGCAAGGCGGCCAGTTGCGCTTCCAGGCTGCCCTTGGCCTTGGTGGTGTCGGCGTCCATGCGCGCCACGCGCGCGGGCCCGCCGTCGGGGCGGCGCGCATCGGCCAGCAGGCCGGCCAGTTGTTCTTCCACCTGCTCGGTGCCGCGGCCGATGGGCTCGATGTCGAGGTTGCCGCAGTCGGGGCAGGCGCGTGGCACGCGCTGCGTGAAGCCGCAGTGGTGGCAGCGCAGCGTGCGGTCGAGCTTGTGGAACACGCGGTAGGCGCTGCAGTGCGGGCAGCCGCTCTTCCAGCCGCAGGCGTGGCAGGCCAGCACCGGCGCGTAGCCGCGGCGGTTGATGAGCACCAGGCTTTGCTCGCCGCGCGCCACCCGTTCCTGCAGCGCGGCCAGCAGCGGCGGGGCGATCAGCGCGCCCTTGGGCTGGTGGTTCATGTCCACCAGGCGCAGGCGCGGCAGCGCGCCGCCGCCGATGCGAGAGGGCATGGCCAGACGCCGGTAGCGGCCCTGCTCGCTGGCGTGCCAGCTCTCCAGCGAGGGCGTGGCCGAACCGAGCACGACCCGCGCACCGGCGACTTTCGCGCGGTAAATCGCGAGGTCGCGCGCCGAGTAGCGGGCACCGTCCTGGCTCTTGTAGCTCGGGTCGTGCTCCTCGTCGACGACGATGAGCTTCAAGCCCGGCAGGCTGGCGAACACCGCCAGCCGCGTGCCCAGCACGATGCGCGCGCGGCCGGTGTGCGCCGCGATCCAGCCGGCCAGGCGCTGCGGCGGTGTCATGCCGCTGTGCAGGCTCACCACCGCGTCGCCACCGTGGGCGGCGGCAAAGCGCGCGCGAAAGCGTTCTTCAAGCTGTGGCGTGAGGTTGATCTCCGGGACCAGCACCAGCACCTGGGCCGCGGCGTCGCTGGCCAGGGCGTGCGCGCAGGCCTGCAGGTAGACCTCGGTCTTGCCGCTGCCAGTGGTGCCGAACAACAGCGCCGGGGTGTCGGCGGCATCGATCTCGGCCAGCGCCGCGGCCTGCTCGGCACTCAGGGTTCGCTCGCTGTCGCCCAAGGTCTCGGCGGCCACGGCCCGCGCCGGGCGCTTGAGGCGGCGTGCCAGTTGTTCGGGGCTCAGGTCGCGCAACGGCGGTGGCAGTGCGGCCAGCGCCACCTCGCCCAGGCTGCGCTGGTAGTAGCGCGCCGCAAAGCTCACGAGCTCGCGCCATCCCTGGTCCAGGGGCGGCAGGGCGTCGAGCACCTGCGCCACGTCGCGTGCCTGGTCGGGCGCCAGGCCTTCGGGTGGTGCGTCGTCGCAACGCCAGACAATGCCCAGCACCTCGCGCGCGCCCAGGGGCACACGCACCAGCGCACCGGCGGGGAGCGGCCGCTCGCTGCGGTAGCTCAGCGCCTCGCCCACCCCGCTGTGCGCCGGGGTGGCCACCACCACGGCGGGCCAGTAACAGGTGCTTATGGCAGGTTCCTCACGTTCGTCGGCGAAAACACGCCTAAGTGCTTGATGTCAAAGGCCGGAAGAACATATCCAACGGAACTGTGGATAACTTTGTTGATAGGTGCATTCCCCGGCGCTGTGGCCCTTGAAAATCAACACTTTGCTTAAATTGCCCAGAAAACAGGCAGCGAACAAAGCCGTTTTAAATCAATGGCTTACATCGATACGACTGTGCCGACCAAGGGTCGGCGGCGGGTGCGGGGACATGGCGCACCGCAGCACAAATTTTGTGCATAACTGGCAACTGTCAAGCGATTTTTCGGATTGATTTTGTGCTAGGGCGCGTGTATGACGGCCGCATGACAGCGCCGCGGTGCTGCGGATTTCGCAGCACCGCATGGGGGAGAAATCAGACCGTCTGGCGCATGCGCCGCGAATGCGAATGCACCGCGTCGACCAGCGCCGTCACGTGCTCGGGCGGTGTGTGCTGGCTGATGCCGTGGCCCAGGTTGAAGATGTGCGTGGGGCCGGTGCCGGCGCCGCTGTGCGGGCGGCCGAAGCTCTCGAGCACTTTGATCACCTCGGCCTCGATGGCCGCGGGCGGCGCGAACAGCACGTTCGGATCGATGTTGCCCTGCAGTGCCTTGGCGCCGGGGCCCTCGCCAACCAGCGCGCGGGCGCGGGCGAGCGAGACGGTCCAGTCCAGCCCCAGCACCTCGCAGTCGAGCGGTTTCATCTCGTCCAGCCACAAGCCGCCACCCTTGGTGAACACGATGCGCGGGATGACAACGCCCGCGTGTTCGCGCTTGAGCTGGGCGAGCACGCGCTGCGTGTAGGCCAGGCTGAAGGCCTGAAAGGCGCCGTCGGCAAGCACGCCGCCCCAGCTGTCGAACACCATCACGGCCTGCGCGCCGGCCTCGATCTGCGCGTTCAGGTAGGCGGCCACCGCGTCGGCGTTGATGGCGAGCACACGGTGCATGAGATCGGGCCGCGCGTACATGAGCGTCTTGACGTGGCGGTAGTCGTCAGAACCGCCGCCCTCGACCATGTAGCAGGCCAGCGTCCAGGGGCTGCCCGAAAAGCCGATCAGGGGCACGCGGCCGTTCAACGCGCGGCGGATCGAGGTGACCGCATCAAACACGTAGCGCAACTTGTTCAAGTCGGGCGCCGCAAGTGCGGCGACATCGGCCTCGGTGCGCACGGTCTTCTCGAACTTCGGTCCTTCGCCCATCGCGAACGACAAGCCCAGGCCCATGGCGTCGGGCACGGTGAGGATGTCGGAGAACAGGATGGCCGCATCCAGCGGGTAGCGCTCCAGCGGCTGCAGCGTGACCTCGGTCGCGTAGTCCACGTTGGTGGCCAGGCCCATGAAGCTGCCTGCCTTGGCGCGCGTGGCGCGGTACTCGGGCAGGTAGCGGCCTGCTTGCCGCATGAGCCACACGGGCGTGTGGTCGGTGGACTGGCGCAGGCAGGCGCGCAGGAAGCTGTCGTTTTTCAGGGGGGCAAAGGGCATGGGCGTCGGGGTGGGGCCGGGGGTATGGTCCGGCAGTTTATCCCCGTGCCTTGGACAGTTCGTGGAACGGGATCGCCGTCGAAGGCGAGCCCCGAACCCAGGGGCGCCGCGGAACCGGCTTCGCCGGGCCGCAGGCGCCGCCCCCGGACGGGGGGACGCGCGCAGCGCGGCGGGGGCGAGCCTGGTTACGCTGCGCCGCTCTTGTACTTGATCGTGCAGCCGTAAGGCCGGCTGGTGCTGACGGACAGCGGCTTGCCAGCGGCGATCTCGGCCATGGCATTGCGGATGTAGGGCGTGGCCTTGGGAATGTCGTCCACGCGTGCCGAAGCGATGCTGTCGATGCCGCCGGCATAGACCAGCTTGCCTTGTGGGTCGACGATGTACATGTGGGGCGTCACGCGCGCGGCGAAGGCGCGGCCGACCTGGCCGTCCTCGTCCATCAGTGTGGCCGTCGCGGCAGCCTTCTGCTCGCTCATCCAGCGCGCCATCTGGGGCGGCGTCAGGTAGTCGGCGCTGGCGTCCTCGGTGGAGTTGATGGCCAGCCACACGATGCCCTTGCTGGCCGCATCCTTCTGCAGCGCCTGCATGTTGCCCTGGTAGTGCTTGCGCACGAACGGACAGCCCGGGTTGTTCCACTCCAGCACCACGTGCTTGCCGCGGAAGTCGGACAGCTTGACCGGCTTGCCGGCGGTGTCCATCAACGTGAAGTCAGGCGCAGCCTGGCCCACGGCGGCCGCGTGCGCGGCGGGCAGAAAGGCGGTGAGCGGCGCAAGCGCGCTCAGGGCGAGCAGGGGACGGCCTTTCATGGCGGGATCTCCTGGTTGGGTGGAAAGTAACGGCGCAATGGATTCAGGGCTGCGCCAGCGCGGTGCGCACCTCGTCGACGCTGAGCACCTCGGACAGCACCGTGACGGGCTGCCCGTTGCGGTAGATCGCGTACACCGGCACGCCGTTGCGGCCGAGCGCGGCGAGCGCCTGCGTCACGGCCGGGTCGCGGCGCGTCCAGTCGGCGCGCAGCAGGGCCACCTGGCCCTCGGCCACGTCGGCCAGCACGCGCTCGTCGGCGAGCGTGGTGCGTTTGTTGTACTGGCAGGTCACGCACCAGGCGGCGGTGAAATCCACGAACACGGTGCGGCCCTGGGCGGTGAGCTCGGCCTGACGCTGCGGGCTCCAGGGCTCCCACGCCACGCCCGCCACCGCCGTGGGTGCGGGTGCGGTGGCCGCGTCGGCGGCCTGCAGTTGCACCACGTTCGGTCCGATGCCGATGGCCAGTGCCAGCAGCGCTGCGAGCGAGGCCCCGCCCAGCACCACGCGGGCTTTGCCCGCCAGGCCCAGCGCCCAGATCGCGAGTGCCAGCACCACCAGCAGCATCAGCAGCGCGGCCGCGCCGTCGATGCCGCTTTGCTGGCC
>VFQO010001805.1_pt1 | contig 14970 bp, 13 predicted proteins | sample 3512331 | NCBI WGS metagenome assembly VFQO01 (sample SAMN10412371, study PRJNA504923) | tailings metagenome | isolation source: Replicate 3 from Balatoc abandoned mine | place: Philippines: Itogon, Benguet | collected 2017-08-28
GCCGCCGGGCGCGACCAGCGCATCACGCTGGCCGATGGCAAGGCGATCAACCTGAAACTGCCCGCAGGTGTCGAGGACGGCACCATCATGCGCCTCAAGGACAAGGGCCAGCCCGGCCCCGGCGGGCACGGCGACGGGATCGTGATGGTCGAAGTCGGCCCCCACCCCTTCTTCCGCCGCGAAGGCGACCATATCCGCATGGACCTGCCGGTCACGCTCGACGAGGCGGTGCGCGGGGCCAAGGTCAAATGCCCGACAGTCGATGGCGCAGTGATGCTGACGATCAAGCCGGGCAGCTCGGGCGGCACCGTGCTGCGGCTCGGCGGCAAGGGCTGGACCAAGAAGAACGGCCGGGTGATCGACGGCAAGCCCGAACGCGGCGACCAGCTGGTCACGCTCGAAATCCAGCTCCCCGACGACCTCTCGAGCCTCGAGGAGCGGCTCGAAGGGTGGATCGATCCGGCGCGCCCGCGCGAGAAGTTCGGCCTCTGACAGGCCCGACAGGCGACGGCACGGTGATCGGCACTGCCTCGATCAGGCACAGCATGGCGGTGGTCCGCCGGGTCGCTACCGGCACCTTCAACGATGGCTTCATCCACGCGGGCAACCTTGCCTATCTGTCGATGCTGGCGATCTTCCCGTTCTTCATCCTCGGGGCGGCGCTGTTCGATCTGATCGGCGGCCGCGCCAATGCCCAGGCGATGGTCGAGGCGGTCGCGCGCGCCTTGCCGGTTTCGGTCGCGGCGGTGATCGTGCCGGTGGCCGAGGATGTGATCTACGCCCGGTCGGGCTGGCTGCTGTGGCTCGGCGCCGGGGTCGGGCTGTGGACGGTGTCGAGCCTGATCGAGACGATCCGCGATATCCTGCGCCGGGCCTATGGCACCGCGCAGGTGCAGGCCTACTGGAAGACCCGGCTGTTTTCCGCCGGCCTCATCCTCGGCGCGGTGGTGTTGCTGATGATCTCGCTGTTTGCCCAGGTCGCCATCGGCACCGCGCAGGAGGTGATCGCGGCCGCCTTCCCGCAGCTGGCCGAAGCGGTATCCACGCTCAGCCTGTCACGCATCGTGCCCGCCTTCGGTCTTGCCGGATCGCTCTATGTCCTGTTTGCAACGCTGACCCCGGCGGCCTATCGCGCCAGCGGAGCACCGCGCTGGCCCGGCGCGCTGTTCACGATGGTATGGTGGATCATCGTTGCGGCGGCGCTTCCTGTGGTGCTGCGGCGCTTCTTCACCTACGATCTCACCTATGGCAGCCTTGCAGGAAGCATGGTGACCTTACTGTTTTTCTGGCTCGTCGGGCTCGGGCTCGTTATCGGCGCGGAATTGAACGCGGCACTGGCGCTGACGCCGCCGCAAGGAACCTCGGGCGAGGCAAGCGAGGAGTAATCGGAATGAACGGATTGATGCAGGGCAAGCGCGGGCTGATCATGGGGCTCGCCAACGACAAGTCGCTGGCCTGGGGCATTGCCAAGAAGCTCGCCGAGCAGGGCGCGGAGCTGGCCTTTTCCTATCAGGGCGAGGCGCTGGCCAAGCGAGTGATCCCGCTCGCGGCCGAGCTCGGCAGCGACTTCACCTTCGAATGCGACGTTTCGCGGATGGAATCGCTCGATGCGGCCTTCGCCGAACTCAAGCAGCGCTGGGACACGATCGACTTCGTGGTCCACGCAATCGGCTATTCCGACAAGAACGAGCTGCGCGGCCAATATGTCGATACCAGCCTCGACAACTTCCTGATGACGATGAACATCTCGGCCTATTCGCTGGTCGCGATCACCCAGCGCGCGGCTGCGATGATGCCCGAAACGGGCGGTTCGATCCTGACGCTGAGCTATTACGGCGCGGAAAAGGTGGTGCCGCATTACAACGTCATGGGCGTGGCCAAGGCGGCGCTGGAAACCAGCGTGAAATATCTCGCCAACGACCTTGGCCCGCGCAACATCCGCGTCAACGCAATCAGCGCCGGCCCGATCAAGACGCTGGCCGCGAGCGGCATCGGCGACTTCCGCTACATCCTCAAGTGGAACGAGCTGAACGCGCCGCTTCGCCGCAATGTCACCATCGAGGATGTCGGCGGATCGGCGCTCTACCTCTTGTCCGACCTGTCAGCCGGCGTGACCGGCGAAACGCATCATGTCGATGCCGGCTATCACCTGATCGGGATGAAGCAGGAAGACGCGCCGGATATCGCGCTCAGCTAGGCCGGGGTGCGGGCGCGCCATAGCAGCGCGATCACCGTCACCAGCCAGCCCGCCGCTGCCACCGCGAAGATCGCCAGTGCCGCGCTCACCCATCCGAGCAAGATCATCACGGCGAGGAACAGGCAGTAGAAATCGCGCATCGTGAGATAGCGCAGCCAGCGGGTCAGCGCCGTCTCGCGGCGGCCCAGCATCGCCTTGGCCCCGTCGAAATGCAGCGGCTCGCCCCGCGCGCGGGCACGGGCGCCGAGCAGCCCCATGCCGACCATGAGGATGCCTAAGCCCGCAAGGCCGGTGGTGGCCGTGGCGGCCTCGCCGCGCATCAGCAGGTTGGCGATCACCCCGGCGAGGAAGCCGAGATTGGTCGCGGCATCGATCCCGCTGTCCCACGCCGCGCCTTGCGGTGATGTGCGGAAGGTCGCCCGCGCTATCTCGCCGTCGATCCCGTCGACGATCGAGGCGATCTGGAACAGTACGGCCCCCGCCATCAACCCGGCCACGGTGCCGGTCAGCAGGCATGCGAGCATCGCCGCTGCCGCAAGCGCGGTCAGCGCCGTGGCATGGCCGGGCCGCATCCATGCCAGCCGCAGCAGCACCGCGGAGCAGGCTTGCGATACCGGGCGGTTGAGGTGTCGCGAAACAATCCCGTCACCGGGCTTAGCGGTGGCGCGGATAATCGCGCGGGCGGCCTTGGCCAGCTCTCCAGCCGGATCGCGGGGTGGGGATGGTATCGGGATTGCTCCTGACGCCATGGCGGCAAGCACCCCGGCATCCGGCAGCGTTTCGCCCGGAATGGCCGCGGAATCTGCCTCCGGCACAAGGGCGATTTCGATCCCGGGGGCCAGTCGCGCTAGCTCGGCCCGGGTAAGCGCATTGATCGCGCCACCATGCCCCAGCACCACCGCGATACGCCCCTCGGGCGCGATTTCGGCCACCGCCCGCGCCACGCGGGCGAGCGCCGGAACCCCGGCCACCAGCTGGTTGGCGGTCTGCGCAGAGGCGAAGCGGATGGTGACGGCAGGCATGACAAACCTTCGTAACGGCGCGGATTTGTGCCGTATAGTCGGGACATTCAGGCCGGAAGGTGGCAAGGTGGGCCGACTGCGTCCTTTCCCTCGCCCGGTGATGCGTGACTGACCCCGAACCTTCGCCCGTTCCGCCAGATCGCCCCCGCCGCCCGGAGGAGCTTGAGGATTGGCTCAACGGGCGGCTTTACCATCCGCTCTCGTGGCGGCTCGCGCGGCGGCTCGTAGCGACCGGGATCACGCCCGATATGGTGTCGATCATCGGCGCGGTGATGATCATGCTCGCCGCCGCCGCCTATGGCTGGCTGGCCTCGCCGTGGGGCGTGGCGCTCGGCCTCGCGCTGCACATGAGCTGGCACGTGTTCGACGGGGCGGATGGCGATCTGGCGCGGCTGCGCGGAGGTGGCTCGGCCCATGGCGAGCTGGTTGACGGGATCTGCGACTACGCGGGCCATATCGCGCTGTACGTCACCCTCGGGTTCCTCGCCTCGGCCCAGATCGGCGTGGCGGGCTGGGGGCTGATGTGGGCGGCCGGAGCCAGCCGGGTGGTGCAGGCCGCGCATTACGAGGGCGCGCGGCGGCAGTATCAGCAGGCGGTCTATGCAACACCGTGGCTCGCCTCCACCTCGGCGGCAGATCCGGCCGAGGCGCGCCATCCCTTCGTGATCTATTACCTATGGCTGACAGGGTTGATCGTCCCCCACAGCGCTGCCCTGACGTCAGCCATGCGGGATCCGGAGCACCATAGTGCAATCGGGACCGCAATGCGTGCGGGCAGCGGTGGGTGGCTGGCAGGCATGAGCCTGCTCAGCGCCAATTACCGCACCCTGGCGGTGGGCGCGGCGATGCTGGCGGGCAGGCCCCACTGGTATTTCCTGTTCGAGGTGGTCGCGCTGAACGTCGTTCTGGCATTGTCGCTGCGGCGCGTGCGGGCCGCATTCGGCGCGGTGCTGGCTCAGACTGTCCCGGCCAGTACCCGACGGTAGAGCGCGAGATTGGCGGCAGCAAATTCGCGCCAGTCGAGTGCGGCCGCGCGCTTAATGCCCCGTTCGCGCAGATCGGCAGCAAGTGCGGGATCATCAACCACACGGCGCAAGGCTGCGGCGAGCGCGGCCGTGTCGTAAGGATCGGCAAGCAATGCTGCCCCGCCTGCCACTTCCGGCATGGCCGACCGGTCGCTGGTAACGACAGGGCAACCGCAGGCCATCGCCTCTGCCACCGGATTGCCGAAGCCTTCGATGAACGAGGGGTGCAGCAGCACTTCGGCCCCGGCGTAGAGGCGGATCAGCGCATCACGGTCCATCGGGCCAAGGCAGTGCACACGCCCCGCCAGTCCGCACGCGCTGATAAGCCGCGTGATCGGCGCCCCGCTGGCCTCGCGCCGCCGCACCAGCACCAGATCGATCGTCCCGTCGCCGCCAAACGCCTGCGCGAAGGCCCGCAGCGCGCCTTCGTGGTTCTTGTAGGGCGCCCCCTGCCCGACCACGAGAACATAGCGCCGGCCCGCCGGGACCCCGAGCGCGGCAAGCGCGGCACGGTCGCGCGGGACCGGCCTGAAGTCCTCCGCAACACCGGATGGTGTCACCAGCACCCGCCCGGCAGCCTCTGGCACCAAAGCCGTAATGGCCGCGCGGCTCGCCTCGCTGACAGTGGTGATCGCCGCTGACCGGGAGAGCGCCCGGCGGATGCCGTGCCCGTAGAACAGGCGCTCGATCCGGCCCCAGGGCCGAGGATTGCACCAGTGCGGATGCGTGAGCCACATGACGTCATGAACCGTCGTGATGCTCGGCATCCGCAACCCCCCGGGCAGGATGTTGGCGGGCGCATGGAACAGATCAATCCCGGAAAGATCGACCGCGAGCGGCAGGTGCATCAGCGTGGTCGGGCCGTTCGCCGGGCTTCGCACCACGATCTCGCGCACGTTGGGCGAATGGCTCAGCGGCTCGGCTCGCGCGGGCGCGCGCAGCAGGGTGAATTGCAGATCGGGGGCAAGACCGGGCAGATGTTCGACCAATGACGCCACGACCTCGCCAATGCCGCTGGGACGCGGCCCGACATAGCGACAGTCGATCGCGATTCGGGCGGCACGGCCCGTCACCGAGAAACTGAACCGAAATGGTGTCGTTTCATCTCGAAATTCCTGCATCTTACCGCACGTGCGAAGGGCATTCAGCCAGCAGTAACATTGTCTTACGATATCTAACACGGGCGCGCGAGAAAGGGCGAAAGCACGCGGAATCCCGCAGGTTCTTTAGCTATAAATCCAAACCCGGCATGGGTTAACATGTCTCTGTAATTCTGGAACTTGTGCGCTTTCGAAGGGTTTTTGCCGTGAATCCGTTGCAGTTGACACCCCCAACGAATTGCACTGATGAAGTGTCATCGATTTTGAGGAAGGCCCGATGAACCGCGTCCGCGTTGCGATCATAGGTGTCGGGAACTGTGCCAGTTCGCTGGTTCAGGGCGCAGCTTTTTATCGCCGCACGGGCACGGCACAGGGCCTCATCCACGAAGCCGTCGGCCCCTATCACGCCGCGGATGTCGATTTCGTGCTGGGCATCGATGTCGATCGTCGCAAGGTCGGCAAGCCGCTCAGCGAGGCGATCTTCGCGGGCCCCAACAATACGCTGATGTTCGAACCAGTCATCCCGCCGAGCGCGGCGCAGGTAATGATGGGCCGGGTGCTTGACGGCGTGGCGTCACACATGACCGAGGCTGGCGAGCGCGGCTTTCAGCTGGCCGACGCCCCCGAACCGACCCAGCAGGACATCGTCGCTGCGCTGCGCGACAATCGGGTGGATGTGCTTATCAACTTCCTGCCGGTCGGCTCGCAGGCAGCGAGTGCATTCTACATGGAATGCGCGCTTGAGGCGGGGGTCGGCGTGGTCAATGCGATCCCCGTGTTCATCGCCAGCGACCCAGAGTGGGAAGCGCGCTTCCGCCAGCGCGGCCTGCCGATCGTGGGCGATGACATCAAGGCGCAGGTCGGCGCGACGATCGTCCATCGCACGCTCTCCAGCCTGTTCTCGACCCGCGGCGCCACGATCGAGCGCACCTATCAGCTCAACACCGGCGGCAACACCGACTTCATGAACATGCTCGATCGCGAGCGGCTGACCTACAAGAAGCTGTCCAAGACCGAAGCGGTGCAGGCCGCGCTGTCAGAGCGGCTGGATGACGAGAATATCCGCATCGGCCCATCCGAATATGTGCCGTGGCAGAAGGACAACAAGATCTGTTTCCTGCGGCTCGAAGGGACGCAGTGGGGCGGGGTTCCGGTGAACCTGGAACTGCGACTGTCGGTCGAAGACAGCCCCAACGCCGCCGCCTGCGCGATGGACGCGATCCGCTTCTGCAAGCTGGCACGCGACCGCGGCATCGGCGGCGCGCTCGTTCCCGAATCCGCCTATTACTGCAAGCATCCGCCGGTGCAGATGGCCGAGGAGGAAGCGCTCGCTTCCCTCGACCCGCGCCCCAACATCCGGCTGGATGCCGCCGAATAACGCCAGATACCGACCGAATATAAATACGCCGCCCTCTTCCGTCCCCGCCTCTCCACGGTGATGCAACAAATGAACGCACTGATCCTCGCTGCTGGATATGGGAGCCGTCTGGCCTCCTTGCCCGCGCCCAAGCCGTTGGTGCCGGTCGCAGGCGTGTCGCTGCTCGAATGGTCGGTGCGGCAGGCGTCTTGCGCTGGAATCACCCGCGCCGTGGTCGTGACCGGCCACCGGGCTGACGAGATCGAGGAACGCCTTCCGGGCATTTCCTACCGAACCGGCGTGCGGCTGGAAGCGTGCCGCCTGTCGGACTGGTCACGGCCCAATGGTCATTCGGTGCTGGCCGGCGCGGCGCGGATCAAGGGCAATTACCTGCTGATGATGGCCGATCACCTGTTCAGCGCCGGATTGCTGCGCACACTGATGCGCGACATTGACCGGCAGGGCGGCGCCGCGCTGGCGATCGACCGCAAGGTCGAAGGGCCGACGATTGACCCCGATGATGCAACCTGGGTGCGGCAGCGCGCCAATGGCCGGATCGCGCTGATCGGCAAGCACCTGAACCGCTATGACGCGGTCGATTGCGGAGCCTTCATCGGCACGCCCGATCTGGCAGAGGCGATCGCCCAGGCCGTGTCCGAGGGCGCGGCCGGTAGCCTGTCGGAAGGCATGCAGCGGCTCGCCGATTGCGGGATGGCCGACACGATCGATGTCACCGGCAACTGGTGGATTGATGTCGATTGCCCGCACATGCACCGCGTCGCAGAAGCGCAAGCCCCCCACTACCTGACGGGCCTGCCCCAACCGGTCGCGCGCGCCGTCGCGGCCTGAAACGGGCTACTGGTTGATCGCGTTGCCGGTGGCGACGATCGAGAAGGCGGTACTCGAGATGGTCTGCAGGAACCGCTCCAGCTCCACCCCCGGCGCGGTCGAGATGTAAAGCACATCGCCATCGCGCATGCGGAAGTCCTGCATCACGAACAGGCTCGCCGCGTCATTCATCCGCAAGGTATAGACCACGGGGACGCGCCCGTCGCTGGTGGCGCGCACTTCGGTTCCGGCCAGTGACGGCAAGGCGGCGCGGTCTTCCAGCCGGAACACGAACACGCCCTTCACGTCGGCGCGGCGATCATTGAGCCCGCCCGCGCGGCCCAGCGCCTCGGCAAGCGTGATGCCGTTGCCTTCGAACGGCACCTCGGCATTGCGCTGCACCGCGCCGAGCGCGACGAAGCTGAAGGGCTGGTGCTGCACCGTCACCACATCGCCGGGGCGCAGGCGGACGTTCTGGAGCGGATCGTTGATCACCTTTTCCAGCGGCATCACCGCGCGCCGCGTGCCGCGCGCAAGCTGCACGGTCGACTGCTCGATTGGCTGCTTCGTACCGCCGGCCACCGCCAGCGCATCGAGCAGCCGCTCGCCCCGCGCGGAAAGGCCGATCTGGCGGCTCGCCCCGACTTCTCCGAGGATCGTGGCGGTGCGCGTTTCATTGGCGACCAGCCGCACCACCGCCTGCGGATCATTGGCGCGCCGCCTGAGCCGCCCGACAATCAGCGATTCGACCTGTTCGGGCCGCATTCCCAGCACCTTGATCCGCCCGACGAAGGGAATCGCGATCATCCCCTCCTCGTCCACCTGCTGGCGCGGGATCGGGGTGTTGGCGGCGACATCGGCATTGCCGCCGAGCTGCTGATCGCCCGGCACCGCGCCGAACAGCACGGCCGGCGGCGCTTCCCAGATGGCAATGTCGATCTGGTCACCCGGTGCGATCACCGTGGCCGAAACCCCGCTGTCGCCGAACAGCTCGGCAAAGCTGGCCGCCTTTTCGTAACTCGCGAGCCCCGCGACCACCTCGGTGCCGAGCGGCAGCACTTTGATCGCGCCTTCGGCATAGGTCTGCCCATCCTCCTGCGCGCCGCGGATCGCGCCGGTCGAGGGGCCGGCCCCGCCAAGGCTGGTGCAGGCCCCGGCAAGGCCAAGGCACAGCGCCGCCAGCGCCGGTTTGGCAAGCAGACGCGGGCGGAGCGGGATCAGGGCGGGCATGGCAATCTTCCTGGCGGGGGAGGCGTTACAAGTGCCGGTCATAGACGGCCTTCAAACGTTCGCGATAGATTTCGGGACTGTAGCGCGCGGCCTGTTGATGTCCGAGCGCGATGTAGTGTTCGCGCAAGGCGTCATCGGCATCCAGCGTGCGGATCGCCTGGGTGATCGCCTGCGTGTCATAGGGATCCACCATCAGCGCGGCATCGCCCGCCACCTCGGGCAGCGAGGAGGTGTTGGAGCAGATCACCGGCGTGCCGAGCAGCATCGCCTCCAGCACCGGCAGGCCGAAGCCTTCGTAGAGCGAAGGGAACATCGCCACCTTGGCCCCGCGGATCAGGCTGACAAGCAGCGGAAAAGGCGCATAGGGCATCTGGATGATCCGCTTGCGCGCACCCCGGCGGCGTTCGAGGCTGCCGTAGACCGTGCCGGTCTCGCCCAGCAGCTTCAGCTCCTGTTCGGACTTCCATGCCTGCGCCCCGACGATCACCAGCGGGGTTTCGACTTGCGAGGAGAGATAGGCCTCGATCAGCCGGCCGATGTTCTTTTTCGGCTCGAGCGAGCCCCAGAACAGGAAATAGCCCTTGTAGTCGAACCCCGTCAGCCCCTCGACCTCGCGCGCGACCTGGTCTTCGGGCTTGAAGCGGTATTTGTCGGGAATGCTGACCGACTGGTAGGTGTTGGTGATCCGCTCGGGCGCGATCCCGACCAGGTCGACCAGATCCTGCTTCGAACTTTCCGAGACGGTGACAAAGTGCGCGGCCTTGCGATCGAGCTGTTGGAGCAGACGCAGATAACGCCGCTTGTGATCGAGCGTCGTATAGGGCAGCCGCAGCGGCACAACATCGTGCAACGTATAGATATTGGGCCGGCCCGGGACACGCAGCGGGATCGGGTAGGTCCAGTGCGCCAGATCGGGCTTTTCCGGCATCCGGATGCGCAGCGGGCGCTTCCACAGTTTGAACGCGCTCTGTGCCCGCATGAACAGATCGGGCGCGTTGTAGAGCCGGTCGAACTTCGGCAGGCGCGACTGGAACGTGCGGGTGACGACCCGTCCGGTAACAGGGATCTGCCGCGCCTTGAACGCCAGCGGGCCTTGCAGCGCCTGATAGGCCTGATCGAGGATCTCGAGCCACTTGATCCGTTCATCAACCGATGAATCGAAGAAGTAGATCTCGCGCAGCAGATCATTGCGGGTAGCGCTGGCATTGTTGCCATAGAGCACGTCGACCTCGTGTCCGAGATTGGAGATCTCGTAGCTGAGGTTGCGCGCATAGGTGGCAACACCAGTGCCTTTCTCCAATCCGAGATTGTACCCGTCGATAAGGATCCGGCTCATTTTGTACCTGTTGGCTGGAGAGAGTGGGTCACGCCGTTTCTACGGTCTGTGTGTGATTGACGGCCGGCCAGTCATGAAAGCCGCCTGCGGCCATAAGAACCGGCCAGGGGTCACGGCCGGCGGCGATTGCTGCGGCGATGCGTGCGGCAATGACGGTTTTTTCGTCCCGATCGGCAGCGGCGCAGGCAATCACCACCAGATCGGCGATCCATGCGGGCACCTGCCCCTCGGAAGCAGCGCTGGTCTCGTGGTCGCCCCCAGACCGGCGGCGGGCGACTGCAAAGCGCGGATCGGCAATGATCGTGGCGAGCAATGCGTTGCAGGTCGCATGTCGGCGCAACAGATCGCGTTCCTCGGCCTCGGCCAAGGCAGGCTCGCCCCACGCCGCACGCACGAGTACGGCGAGATCGGGGGCGGCTGGCGCGGCCATGGCGGCCGGGACTCGCTGATAGATGGCAGCGGGCCATGCGGCGAGATCGGTGCCTTGCCGGCGCAGCACGAAATCGAGATGTTCTCGCACATCCTCAAACGCCTCGCCCAGCGCAATCGCAGTGCGATAAGCGATCTCGGCGCGCTCGAAGGCGCCAGCCTCCTTGGCGACATGGCCCTTCTGCACCCAGTATGACCGCTGGAAGGGAAACAGGGCCAGCGCGCGGGCGTATTCGGTCTCCGCTTCTGCCCATTGCGCGGCATCGCGTTTCCAGTCGGCCTGCTGCACGCTGGCGCGGAAGGCATCGTCGAGCACCGACACGGTATGGGTGGTCTCGATCAGCTGGCGGCGGTCATCGGGCAGCTGGTCGAGCGGCGAATGTTCGCGGGCGGCGAGCCCAAGCTGTTCGCGGAAGTGGCCATAGGCGGCGTCGAAATCGTCAAACAGGGTGAGCTTGGCGTTATGCAGCACAGCAAAGCGGTTGCAGTGATCGCGGATGTAGGACGCGTCGTGGGAAATGATGATCATTGCCCGGTCAGCGCGCTTGCGGAACAATTCCCGATTGCAGCGCTCGTGGAACCGCGCATCGCCCACGGCCCCAACCTCGTCGATCAGGAAGCAGTCGAACTCGATGATCATCGAGATCGCGAAAGCGAGCCGCGCACGCATGCCGGAGGAATAGGTCCGCACTTCCTCGCGCAGGTAGGGGCCAAGCTCGGCAAATTCCTCGACAAAGCGAAGGTTCTTCTCTTCGTCCTGATTGTAGATGCGGCTGATGAAGCGGACGTTGTCGATCCCGGTCAGGTTTGGCTGGAACGCCCCGCCGAACGCTATCGGCCAGGACACAGACATCGACCGGCGCACCGTGCCCGAAGTCGGCCGCTCTGCCCCGCTGATGAGGCGGATCATGGTCGATTTGCCGGCGCCATTGCGGCCGAGAATGCCAAGCCGCTCCCCCATTGCGAGGTCGAAGCTGACATCGTCCAGCACTAGGTTCTCGCCGAAGCGGGTCGGATAGACCTTTGTAAGGTTGCGGACTTCGATCATTCAGGCACTACCCTACGCGCGACATATCGCAGCGCAATCAGTGCGATAAGGGTTAGAACCAGATTGAACGGAATAACGTAGCCAAGGTCGTAGATCGCCCGGGCGCGGTCGCCGAAAAAGCCTTCGCGCACCAGCTCGATCCCGTGGACCGTCGGGATCCACAATACGATTTCCTGCGCAAATTGCGGCAGCGCGGCGACGATGAAAGCCGCACCTGACAGCGGGAACAGCAGGTAGGAAAACGGGTGCCACAGCTTGTCGACCAGCTCGCTGAGGTGCGACAGCGCGCCGAGCGCAACTGCGAGCGCACTGCCGAACCACGCGATCAGCAGCCAGCCGGCCACAACTTGCAGGAAATCCTCGGGCGGCTTGATCCACTCGACCGCGATGAAGAACAGTCCCAGCACCGCAAAGGAAATGGTCGCACCGCCGAATTCGATCAGCAGCCGCGCGACATAGATATCGCCGACCTTGATGTTGCGGTGATACATCAGCGCGAGATTGTTCTGCAGGGCACCGATGCAGCGGCCCGGCATGTTGCGCCACAGCAGCACGCTCGAATAACCGGTCAGCGCGAAGGCCGAGATCGGCAGATCGCTGCCATGCACCGATTTGGTCGCGGTCCACAGGATCGTCACCCCAATGGTGAAGATCATCGGTTCGACGAACAGCCACAGGAAACCAATATTGTGCCGACCATAGCGCGTCAGCATTTCACGCCGCAGCAAGGCGTCGATCACCCGTAGCTGGATGCGCATCGAATGCCACAGCGGCACCGGGGTGTCGGGCAGGGAAGCCATCAGTCGCGGTGCTCGCGCACGCCGATCAACAGCATCGACAGCACGCCCCACGCCAGCAGGCCCAGCACCAGCGTGGCGAAGATCGAACGGATGCGGCGCGGCTCGACCGGGTAATCGGGCAGGCTCGGCGCGGCGATCTGTTCGAGATAGGCCTGCTTGCGCCGCGCCTCGGCGCGGGCCTCCTGCAACGATGCGCGGGTGGCGGCGAGCTGCTTTTCGGCGAACTCGACATCCAGCTGCAGCTCCTGATACCGCGTCAGCGCGGAAGACAGCGACGAGCGCCCGCCGGTAAGGTTGCTGCGCGCCTCGTCGATCTCTCGCTGGAGATCGCGCACCTGGCTTTTGAGGAACGGGATCTGCGAGGCTTCCGGCGTGTAGGTCTGGAGCTGGCGCAGCCGGGTCTGGGCGGCGATCAATTCGTCCTGCAACTTCGAGATCATCTGCAAGCCGACCTCGGATTCCTGCACCGGGTCGACGATCCCGCTCTGGTTGCGATAGCCCGCCAGAGCCAGCGCAGCGCCTCGCGCCTTGGCGGTGGCATCAGCGACTTCGGTTTCGGCGATGGTGATGAGGTCGCTTTGCGAGCGCTTGGACAGGCTGTTCACCAGCGCCTCGGACCGCTCAACCAAACGCGCGTTGATCGCCTGCGCTTTCTTGGGATCGAAGGCCCGCACGCGGATCGTGAGAACCTGGGTGGTGGCCCCCTCCTCGACTTCCAGCTTGTCCTGGAAATAGCGGTAGAACTGCTCATCACTGTCACCCAGCAGGCCAAAGCGGTCGAACCAGAACAGGTCAGGGCGGGTATAGGCCCCCTTGAGCGAACCATCGGCGTTCGCTTCGGTAATCGCGGCGCGCGATTGCAGATAGGCGATAACGGTGTTGTTGCCCTCGTTCGCCGCGCCGAACCCGGTGCGATCGAGCGCGGCATCAAGCGGCGATACCTGGCCTTGCTCGGGGTGCCGCACCACGATGCGCGATTCCGAGATATAAACGTCCTCGGCCAGCAAGCCGAAATAGACGAGCGCAATCAGCGTCGGCAGGATCACCGTCAGCAAGGCAAGACCGGCGGTTGATTTCAATCGGGTGATCACGCGGCAAGAACTCTTTTGCTGGAGGATTGGGCAAAGGGCGCCCGGCTGGCAATGAAACGCTCGACGACTTCAAAATGGTCCTGCCAGCGTGGCGGGACGAAACCCGGTACGGGGCCGGTCTTGCGCGACGGCGCGTGAACTGCGGCGCAGACCGCCTGCTCCCAGGCGGCGCTGTCACGCGGATCGACCAGCCGCGCTGCACCTTGCCCGATTTCCGCAAAGACTGGCAAGGCGCTGGCGATGACGGGGGTACCGCATTGCAGCGCCTCGACCACGGGCAAGCCGAAGCCCTCTGCAAGGCTCGGCATCAGCACAGCGCGCGCGCCGCGCATCAGATCGGCCAGTTCGGCGTCGCTGCACGACGGGCGATGTTCGATATGCGGCGCGAGGTTTGCGAGCGGTGCGAGCAGGTCGCCGGTCATCGGCCCGGTCTGGCCGGCTATGATGAGCTTAGGGGTTTCCGCCCCCAGGCGGGCAGCCAATTGCTCCCAGACGGCAAACAGCAGGCGGTGGTTCTTGCGTGGCTCGATCGTGCCGACACACAGGAAGTATGGCGCCTGTTCCTCGGCCCGAACCTCCGGCTTCTGCGCGAAATCGGCTCCTGCAAGGGGTGCCACTGCCAGTGGTGGCAGCGGCCAGCCATTCGCGGCGGCGTAGGCTTCAACCTCTTGCCGGACCGCCTGCGTGCCGACAATCACGCCCGCGCCATGCTCAAGCGCGCCGCGCACACGCCCGCGATGGCGCCTCTCCGCATGCGGGCGCGAAAACGCAGGGTTCAACGCCGGAATGAGATCGTGCAGGAAGTAGAAGGGCCGGACGCCGGTCTGCTCGGTCCAGCGGTGATGGGATCGCAAGTCGAAATCGGTATCGCCGACATTGAGATAGGCGCGCCCGGACAACTCTGCCTCCGCCGTCCCCGACAGCAGAGCCGATGAGAGCACCCGCGCAAGCGCAGTGCGGCGCCCGCGAGGCGGAGCCTCAATCAGCGTGAACAGTTCAGCGGATTCCCGATGCGGCAGCGCGCGAATGAGCCCGCGATGCTGCACCACGGCGCGGGCATGCGGACGGAAGTGATCGAGATAGGCCGCGCATACGCGGTCAATCCCGGTGGAGTGCCGCCCCGACCAGGCGCGGGCGACGAGGCGAGTCACGTCCAACAGGACCGGTTCGGTGATTGCGGCACCGGCGCGCTCGGCCGGACTGACTGCCGTCATCGCATAGTCTGCCGTGACATGTCGCTACTCCGCAGCCCGGCGAGCATCAGGGCTGCCGGCATCCTTGCAAGGTAACCGCGTCAATTCAAGCGTATCCGCTCCATTGCCGACCTTTCTGGCGCGGCCGGGCAACGTTCTGTCGGTCGATTTGCCCGCTTACCCGTAGAATTCGGGGGCGAGCACTTCGGTCGGGATAGTGAACATCGGGTGGAAGCTGTGGGGGGTGCCCGCCAGCCCTGCGTCCAGCGCGCCGGTGCCGAGCGTGCCTGAACCGGCATCGCCCTTGACGAGGC
>VFQO010001807.1_pt1 | contig 14947 bp, 18 predicted proteins | sample 3512331 | NCBI WGS metagenome assembly VFQO01 (sample SAMN10412371, study PRJNA504923) | tailings metagenome | isolation source: Replicate 3 from Balatoc abandoned mine | place: Philippines: Itogon, Benguet | collected 2017-08-28
GATCTCGATGCGAATTGCGGTTCCGCATGGGCGCTCGCGGCGAAAGGTCATTTGGAATGCGTGAGGATTTTGCTGGAGGCGGGCGCGGCTCCGACTCCGGCGCGCGGAGCTCGTTCCGATGCGGGAGTGGCGGCGCTCGCGCGAGGCCGCGCGGATATCGCAGAAGCTTTGGCGGCTCATGGATGGCGTCCGCAGCATGGCCAGGGAGCCCTGCTGGAGGCGGTCCGCAGCAGAAGCGAGGAGGCAGTCGATGCCGCTTTGCGGCTGGGGGCGCCCGTTGATGAGCAAGTCGGCGAAAAGGAAAGGACGGCGCTAATGAGCGCGGCATTGATCGGAGACCCCTCCCTAATCAGAAAACTGCTGTCAGCGGGGGCAAGCCCCTCATTGAAAGATCGGGCAGGGAAAACGGCCAAAGATCATGCGGCCGAATTTCGTGGGGAGGCACGAGCGGAATGCTCGCATCTTTTGTTGGCGGCGGAAGAGGCTTGCGTCTTGCGGGGAACTCCAGCATCTGCGGGCGGGGCTGCGAAAATCCGCGGAATTTGAGAGCTTGAGCCTGGCCCTTGGCGCGGGGCGGGCGTTAGCGTCGGCCAGGGCAGTAAAGGCTTTCCTTGGCGACGAGCCGCGCTGCGAATCGCTCCAGAAAGAGAGGCTCTATTGCGCAGTCAAGAGTTTTTCGATTGAATTCGCCTTGGGCGAGAGTGGGTCTTTCGAGAAGTTTTGAGCATATAACGGTTAGCGCGCAAGTGAAAAATAATTCATCGGAATCGGAAACGATCGCAGAAAAATCGGAGGCGGAAGCGGGCGGGGGCGATGGAGAGGCGCGCTGGAGAGGCAGACCGATTGGATTTTTGCTATCGGTGGCGCGCGACGGCTTCGGGGGGAAGTTCGCGCTCTCCATTTTTCTCACAATGCTCGCGGCAGTGGGGGAAGGCTTTTCGCCATTGGCGTTTGGGGTGGCGATCGACGCGGTCGCAAGCGGCTCCGCGGGAGCGAAAAGCGGAGCATGGCGCTGGTTTGCGATATGGGCGGGGTTGCTGCTGGGATCCAGACTGCTGTATCGCAGCCAAGATTGGATGATGGCCAGGATCACTCCTTGGTTTCGGGCGCGGCTGATGAGCCGCCTGTATCGTCATGCCTTGCGGCATGATGCAGCCTATTTTATGCGGTCGCATGGAGGGGCCTTGGGACAAAAGGTGCGCCAGGCCGCCCAATCCGGATTTCAATTGCTGATGCAAACGGCCCACGAGTGGCCGAGAATGCTGATTTTGCTTGGGGTCGGGTTTTCGATCATGCTGGCGCGAACTCCGGACGCCGCGTTGACGGTAATGGGATTGGGGGCGGCATTTTGGCTGATCTCTTGGCGCCTCTCCAGGCAGGCATCCAGCCTGTCGCGGGCTTTTGCGAAAATCAACGCGGAAATTTCCGGAGAGATTGCGGATGGCTTCAGCAATGCGGATATCGCGCGATCCCACCGATCCTTTGATCTGGAGGAAGCGCGAATGGAGGATTTGTTCGCGCGGGAAGCCAAAGAGCTGGAACGGCTCAAGATTGCGATGCAAAAGATGCGATTTTTGCAGGTGATGGTGATGGCGATCGCGGTGGTTCTGGCTGTGGGCGTTTGGTTTTCGAGCCTGCTGGCGGGAAAAATCAGCGTGGGGGACTTTAGCGCGCTAACCTTGGTGGTTTTCATAACAACCACGCATGTCCAGGCGGTCATGGAGCGCTCGCTAGAGCTAAGGGAAATGATGGGGACTCTCGCGGAATCAGTGGCGAAGCTGTTGGAGCCGCATCGGATTCCGGAGCATCCGGGCGATGGCGGCGGATCGGCGGCCGCTGGGGAAATAGAGTTTCGCGAAGTGGTTGTGGCTTACGGAGATCGCAAGGCTTTGGGGCCTATTTCTCTGCGAATCCGCCCAGGAGAGCGGGTGGGGCTGGTTGGCTCATCGGGGTCGGGAAAAAGCACTCTGGCGAAAGCCATCCGTCGAGAAATGGATGTTTCAGGCGGATCGATCCTAATCGATGGAAGAGATATTCGGGAAATGGGATCGGAGAATCTGTGCGCTTCTTTGGCGGAGGTCTCTCAGCAGCCCTCGCTATACAAAAGGAGCATTTTGGAGAATATCCAAATCGGCAATCCTCAAGCCAGCAGAGAAGAGTGCTTGCTCGCAGCCAAAAACGCAGTATGCGACGATTTCCTCGCGAAGATTCAAGGCGGAGTCGATGCGATAGTCGGAGAGCGGGGAATGACCCTTTCCGGAGGGGAGCGGCAGCGAATCGCCATCGCTAGAGCATTTCTGCGAGATGCGCCTATTGTGATTTTGGATGAGGCGACCTCCGCGCTGGATTCGATTTCAGAAGCCAAGATCCAAAAAGGCTTGTTTCGGCTAATGGAGGGGAGAACCGCCATCGTAATCGCCCATCGGCTCTCGACCATTCGGCATCTGGACAGGATCCTGGTTCTGGAAAATGGAGAGGTCGCCGAGGATGGGACGCATGAGCGGTTGTTGGCTTTGAATGGCCGATATGCGGCGCTTTGGCGAGGGCAAAGCTCCGCCTTGCTCGAGGAAGAGGAGGCCGATGCCGGTCCGAAGGATCCGTTGAAGAGCGACAGCGAAAGCGTCATCGCTGCCAAGGAGAGCCCCCCGCGGGAAGCGGAGTGATGACGCAGAAACCAAAACCGATCAGATTGGGAGGCGGCGTTGGGATTTTGGGAAGAAGAGGTGATTGAGGCGGCCCGGCAAGGAAATGAAGAGTTGCTTCGCCTGGCGCTGAAATGGGGCGGGAGAATGGATGCTGCCAGCCTATCCGGGCAGAAGGCCGCTCATTTCGCCGCGGAGGGCGGGCATTGCGAGTGCCTAAGGATCATGCTGGAAAAGGGGCTGCAGCAACGAGCCACGGACACGCGGGGCTGGTTCACGGGGCATCAGGCGGCCCGCAATGGGCATGCGGCGTGCCTAAGCCTGCTCCGTGCGTTTGGATGGGACCTCGATGGGGCGGATGCAGGAGGGAAAACCGCCGCGCATTGGGCCGCAATAAGCGGAAGCGCGGAATGCCTCCGAGCGCTGCTAGAGGCGCAATTGGATCCGAATGCGCTGGATCAGGAAGGGAAAACCCCTCTGCATTGGGCCGCGCATGAAGGAAAGCTGGAGTGCATCCGCATCTTGCTGACATGGGGGGCAGATGAATCCTTGGCGGATTTCCGCGGCTGGGCTGCGGGGCATGAGGCCGCATTCGCAGGGCATGCGGATTGCCTGGATTTCCTTTTGGAGGCGGGATGGAATTGCCAGGAGGCGGATGTGCTGGGAAATCGAGCGGAGGACTTGGCTCGAAAACAAGGAAGAAAAATCTGCGAAGATATGCTTGCGATTCGCAGAAAAGCCCTGGAAGAGCGCTCCGCTCTCAAAAATGCATGCCTAGATCCGGAAAAAAGAGGGCGCGCTCGAGGGTGCTGACGCCTCGCCCCGCTCGCGGGCTTCCTTGCGAGAGCAAGGCCGAATGGAGAATGGAATCTCGAGATGCGAGCGTTAGCGGAGCGCGGGCGAGCGCTCGGACTTTCGCCGCAAATCGTCCGGCGCGACGGCCGCAGGAAATGCCAAGGCAATGCTCGCGGCGGAGGGCTTCAAGGCAGATTCCATAGCGATTTGGCAAAGCACGGAAAACGCCTGAAGACACGGTGCTTCCTCAAGATCAATTTGATTTTCCGCGCGCGGCTCCAGCGAAATGGTTTCATCGCGGCGGGCCGATGCAGAAAAGATCCCGGCCTCCCGGAGGGCGTCGCGCAAGGCTCGAACCGATTGCTCGATCCGCAAGTTGGCTTCCGTCTGCGATTCCGTCGCGGCCAGGTGCCGTCGATAAAGCCCGACGCTCAAAAATCCGGCTGGAAGGAATCCCGGCCGAGCGATTCCGACCTTGGCGAGGCCGCCATCAATGGCGGATTCAATTTGCCCAACAATCGGCGAAAGGATTTGGCGAGTCCTGTCCGGCAGCGTATCGCGCGCGGCGGTCCCCGGAAGGAGAATCTCCCCATGCTTGGCGCGGGTGATTTCCCGCTGAACCAAAAAAACAAATCGGGTGGCGTGCCGAATGCCTTGAGGCAATGGGGCCCCAACGGTCAGAATTCCGACGGCGGCAAGCGAATCTTTTTTTTCCATGAAATCGCGCTATGGTTGCCGTATTCCGGCAATGGAGAGGGCCATGAGAGAAATCTTCAGCATTCCAGGCGAGTATTCTAGCATTTTTCGGCAGGCGTTGTCCAAAGCGCATGGGGACGTTTTTGTCTTTGACCCTTCGCTGCGGGATCTTGGTCTGGATTCCGGATTGGGATATGAGGAGCTGCACGCATTTTTCGCCAATTCGCCAATGAATCGCCTCTTTATCGTGCTGCAATCCGAAAAATGGCTTCTGTCGGAAGCCGCGCGCCTTCCGCGCCTGCTGGAGGAACGCTCGCATCAAGCGCAGATTCGTTTGGCGGGGACCCAGGCGCAGCGCGTGGAGGATTGTTTTCTCCTGACGTCCGGCGAGGTCGTGCGAAAAGCGGTGGCGGCGGCGCATTCTGGCGCCAGATTCTCCCGGGAGGATCCGGAATACTCCGCTTATATTTCGCGCTGGGGGGAGATTTGGGAAGAAAGCGCGGAGGGGGTCGCGTTTCGCCCCCTGGGATTGTGAGGTAGAAAAATGCGTTCCGCGAATCGAAAAATCTGGGGCCCTCTGCATGCCATTGTTGCGCTGCTCTTGCTCGGGCTGGGGCATTCCGCCATGGCAACTGAAGCGTTTTGCCAACCCGTCCGAATGGAGGAGAAAACCTGGCCCTTCAAAATTGTCGCGAAAATTGCCGCTCCAGTCTGGAGCGGCGAGCAGTCCGCCAAAGATCTGCTGCGGATGCAAACGCAATATTTTTCCCAAAAGACCGGTCCATTCGCGAGCAAAAGCGTTTTCCCAACGTTAAGTTTTTACGATCCCCATCTGGAGTTTCGAATCGATCCGGAAATTCGCTATTCAAAAACCATCGCCGGAAATATTTGCGTTTCCGTGGTGGGAGCGACCCTTGTCGCGGAAGCGACCCCGACGATTTATCTTGCCAGCGAAATGGCGGAGCGGAGTTGCGTAGCAGAAGCGGCGCTAAAGCATCAATTGCGCCATGATAAAATAACAAAATTGGCGCTTGCTGATCTGGAGAAGAAGTCAGAAAAATTCAAGGCGGCCATTTTTGCGGTTTACAGCACGCGCGGCGCCGCGGGGCGATCGCAGAGCGATCTGGAGCAAAGCATGAAAAGGCTGCAGGCGGAGTCGGTAGAGACGATGCAGGGAACCTTCATGAAGTTTTTGCGAGGAAACCGAGCCTCCCAAGTCGAACACCGGGGGAATTTGTTGGATCTCGCATCCTCCTGCGGAGGAATGTTCCAAAAATATTCCGAAGAATTGACGAGAAATTGACCGCCGCTCGTCTTTCTCGGGGATTTGAGGGCGGCCTCCCCCGAGAAAGGAGCGAGACGGTAGACAATAGGATGGACATTTTGTTTTTTTTTCGGATACTTGCGGCAGCCCATCTTTCGAACAGAGCTACGGAGACCATATGAGCGATTTGCCCCCAAGCCTGGCTAAATTGCCGACCCTCAAGAAAAAAGAAGGGAAATCAGCCCCTCGAGGCCTATCTGGGGCGGCGCCCTTGGTTTTGTCGCGCCAAACGACTCTCTTGGACGGGGGAAGCGAAGAAACCGTCACCTGGCAGGGGCTCCAGCTGAGCGCCTTGGCGAATCTGATTGTCGGGAGGCATCCCTCAAGAGTGCTCATGGGGGCCCTGGCGACGGAAATCGGAAGAACCATTCCTGATGAGGCGATCTCCATCCATTTCCGCGAGAAAAACAATGCGGAGTGCGTTCTGGTGGCGCATGAAGGAATCCAAATGGAGCTGGTCAAGCGGATTTTCACGATCACGCCAGGCTCTGAATTCGGATTCCTGCTTGACGGTTTGGAGGGGCCCATTTTGGAGGAAGATCTTTGGGCGAGGGCTCCCGAGGCCGTTCCAGCCCTGGAGTTTTTGCGAAAGGTATGGGGGTTTTCGTTCTCCAATAGCGCGGGCGCTGGAATGCTCCTGGTCTGGGGGGATGAGGATGCCAACCTCTCAGGGGAGGCCACAGTGACAATTCTCTCCTTGGCGCATCTGCTGGGGATTTTCCTGGATGAGGGGCGGCTCAATCATTTGGCGAATGAAATCTCCGCGCAGGCGCAAGGGCGCAGAATTTCCCTGGAAAAGGCGTTAGGGGAGTTTCTCTCCGCCAACGGCTGACCGGGCATTTCTGGAGGCCCTGAGCCATGGCGGAAGAAAAAAGGGGAACTTTCGGAAAGCTGTTGCAGCGAGCCGCGGCGCTGCTGGATGCCGCGGCCGGGGAAAAGGATCGCTCATATTGGACCCGGCCGATCATTGATGAGTTGGCTGAGTCGGCGTTGGTTCTGGACGATAAGGCCCAAAAAGAAGACCGATCGCAAGAGGAAAAGGATCGCTGGGACTTTTTGATCGCCAGGGTTCTTTCCGAGCTGGCGTTTTGGCGAGGGGCATTCAAGGTTTCGTGGATTTGCGCCCAAGAGGCGCTCGAGCGCCTTCCCGCGGCCGCGACTCCGGAGGAAAGGCGTTTTGCGATTCGCAGATCGGTGGAGGCCGCGTCGCATTACGCCAGATTTGAGGCGATGAGCGAGTCCGAGCGGGATCCGGCGTTCCGCTATGCCGAGGCGCTCATCGCGCAGACTTTGCCGGAAACCGGAGTCTCGAGCGCGGAACGGGCGTCGTGGTTCGCGACGGCGGCTCGGCATTGGTTTTTGGCGGATCTTCACGAGTTGTCGGCGGCAGCGCTAGCGCTAGCCAAAGCGGCGGATGCCGCGGCGGTTCCCGGATTGGTCAGGCCAATTGATGCGCCGGATTTCTGGCGAGAAATGCATTTCGACGGAATTTGGGCCAGCCTGCTGGCGCAGGAGAAGAAAGAAGCCTCGTCGCTCTCGAGAAGAACCGATGGCGATAGTGCTTGATCTTGACTCCGGAGTCGCGCAAAGTGGCGCTCTAGCTTCAGAAAGAAGAACATGAGCGAAAGGCTGCGGCAAAAAGATTTATTCCATCGGCTGAGCCCTTGCGGAGCAAGGCTGGCGGAGCTCTTGTTTCATCATGTGCCCGGCCTGAGGAAAGACGCTGAAATCACGCTATCCGCTTTCGCAAGAAAAGGGAAGAAGCAGGAGTTGCGGCTCCTGGGGAAGAGCCCATCCGGCGAGATTCGCTTTAAAATAATCACCCGGCCCACCGGAGTGGAAATCCGATTTTTCGAAAAAAGCCAAGCGGGAGCGGCCACGGTGGTGTTTTTTATGCATCCGATGAATTTCCACAGAACCTGCGAGGCGGCCGTTGATTTTGTGCAAAAAGTCGCCAAGGGATACATCCTGGTGGCCAGAACCAAAGAAAGGGCCTTTCCCTTCGGGCCGCGTCGACTCAAATTTTTTGATGCGGGCGAACTGATGGGAGAAAATGCCGGTCAAATTGAGCGAGTGCTGCGCTGGCGCAATCTTAATATTTGAGCGTTCGAGCGGGGCAAGCAGCGGGTGCCGAGAAGAGATGAATGAGCTATAATGGCGCTGTGAGAAATTCATTTTTCGCAGGATCTAGCCATGAGCACAAAAATCTACACCGGCTTCAAGATGGAAGCGGAATCTTTCGAGGAGGCCGCAAAAAAAATCGATAGTTTCCAGAAAAAGCTGGCTCCGATCGTTCAGGAGAAGCTTGGCAAAATGCTGTTGAGATGGGCCACGCAAAAAATAGATGAAGCTTGCATGGCGGGAGAAGCCATTCCGGAAAAAGCCTTTTCATCGGTTTTTTCGGAATACCTGGACCGCGGCGCGGAAAGGTCGGCCGCGAAGATGAGAAATCCAGGAATGGATTTCGGAGTGTCCATGACGCTGTTTCCTTTTGAGGGACGAGTCTACGGAATGCTTTTCGCGGAAGATCGGGATTTGGAGAGCTTATGGAAAAAAGAACCCGGGGTTCTGGACTTCGCATATTGGAACAACTCCGATCCGGATGAAACCGTGTCGGAGGAGGAATGGGATGAGCGAGCCCGCGTTTGGGAAGAAATTTTCAAAACGGAGTCCATTCCGGCTCGGGCCGGCTTTAGCAGGGACTGCGCAGAAGAAACGCCAATGCTGGACCCGGATTTCTTGCGCGAGAATTTCGAAAGGCTGCTTCCTGCTTGGAGTGAGCGGGTGGAGGGGATCGCAAAAGAAATTTTTTTGCAAAACAAGGTGAAGGGAGAGAATCAGGAAACGCTGACGGTCTCGAAAATCCTGAGGTTGGCCAATGACAAATCTCCGGAAGCGAATCTCGAGCGAGAAGTGATTCGGTTGGCGGTTGAAAAAAAATTGCCGCGAGAAATCAGCAAGAAAATGCTGGGCATTTATTGCCCAGAGCAAGAGGATCTTCCGGAAGAGAGGCGTGCGCCGAGCGCCGCCCCGAAAATGAGGAAATAAAATGAGCGATCGAGAAGAGGAAACCATCGGAGGATTTCGCGGGAAGTGGGCTTTTCTTTCGAACATGCACGAAACGCCCTGTGAACATGAAGGAAAAATCTTCCGCTCCTCGGAGCATCTGTATCAGTGGCTGAAAATCCCGGAAACCGGCAATGGGCACTGGTGGAGGGACCGGATATTCGAAGCCGAACACGGAAAAATCGCGAAGAAGCTAGCGGCCAATCCCAAATGCCCTTGCGCAGCGAAAAAAATCGGAGAGGAATGGGAGAAGTTTCGCCTGGAAATCATGGAGATCGCCCTGCGAGCAAAGTTCAAGAACGCGGAGATGCGCCAACTGCTCTTGGATACGGAGGACGTCACGCTGGTGGAATACAATGCTTGGAATGACGTTTTTTGGGGGCATTCCAACGGAAACGGGAGAAATTTGCTCGGGCAGATGCTCATGAGGCTGCGAGAAGAGTTTCGGCTGGAAAATCAATTGGAATCGCAGGCCCTGCCCGCCGAGAGCGCCGATGGAAAAAGAGCGGAGCCGCCAGGCCCGCGGCCATAATCCTCGCGAACCCTAAAGGGCGCGACGAGCCCGATCGGCAGTTTTTTGCGTTCCTGGCGCGCTGGAAATCGAAAGGCGCTCAATCGCCGCCACAAGGCCCTGCATTTCCTTTTCGGGCCGAAGCACCATCGAATGAAGAATGAAGGGCGAAACATTCAGATCTTCGCATGAAAACACCGGGAATCCGATCGTCTCAAGAATCGCCCGCTCCATCTGAGAAATGAATCCGCTTCCGTCGCGCTCCTGAGCAACGAGCGATCGGCAAATGAATTTCGCGTCGCAGCAAATCAGGTAGCACGATTGCGTGAGAATGGGGATGCAGCGCTGACGCTCCTTTCCGCCCCCCGAGGCCATCGGGCCAAGAAGGCCTTGGCGTTCCCGGAGCCCCGCGAGCGAAGCTTCGCATAGCGCCTCGGCGGCTTCGCAGGCTGCGCTTTCGCTGTCCCGTTCCCATGGTTTCCCTGGCAAGCCAAGCAGCAGCCGGGAATCCATGGGGATAAACTCGCTTAGGGCGGCCGGAGCCCCGCAGTGGACCCAAAGGCTGTAAATCGGAAAAAGCGAGTTCGCCATTTTCTTTTTCCGGAAGAAAGTTGTTTAGCTCGGAGGGAAAAGCAATCCGAAAAGGATCCCCAGCGCAAGAGAGACGATGCCAAGAATCAGCATTCCGACAAAACCGCGAGAGCGAATAGAGATTCCAAAGGCTTCCCCAAGAGCGCCGACAGAGGCCCCCAGAGCGGCCAGAATGGCAAAGATAGGCGGAATGACATCAAAAACCGCCAACGCAGCCCCGATGAGAAGCACAGCCAAAATTTGCGTTCCAGCGACGGCCAAAGCCTCCGAGGTCGGGAGGCGCAAGAAAGAGGGGTTTGCCATACGAACTCCATGCTGCGCAAAGGATGGATGCCAGTATATTTCAACGGATAGCCTTGTCAAATAGCTGGGTTGCGGAGATACTGGCGAACCCAAGAGAAGCAGGTGCCGAAATGAATCTTGAGATGGCAATCATCCTGGTGGAATCGCGAGCGGTCCATGAGTTGGATGGAAAAAAAGCGCAAGTGACATCCATCATGATTTGCGGACACTGCTCACGGGCTTATTTTCCGAAAGAGAAAAAGAAAAGCGACGCGCTCAAGCGGCTCTCGGCGCTGAAAGAGTTGTTTTCGGGCGATGGCTGGGAAGTGGAGGAGGCGGGCGTTTTCAAGGCGGGAGAGGGGAAAGAGAAGGGGTGGTCCATTTTTTTGGAGGCGCAAATGGATCGGGGCTGCTTCAGGAACCACGAGCAGGCCGCGCTGGCCGGTGAGCTGATGGAGCGGGCGGACGCCCTGCTGGAGAGGTTCAGCGCGAATTTGGGCTCTCCGCCAGTGCTGCCTTTGCGCGGAGAATTCAAAGTGGCGGAATGGTTAGACGCGAAGGATTTGGATGGATTGCTGCGCGAGTCGGCGGCCAGAGAGCTTTTGGGAATTTTGGAGCAGAAAAAGCTAGAGGAGGGGATTGTCCCCTCCTCTAGCGCTGAGCCAGCCCGCCGAAGCGGAATATAGCGTTTAGCCTTGCCGACCTCCGGGGCCCTTGGGCTTCCGAGAGCGCCCGCCGGAAAGCTCGCCGGCTTGAGCCATCATCATCCGGGCAAATTCCGCTTGGGATTTGCGCTCGGCAACATTCTGGTCAACCTGCAATCCAGAATTCTTGATCACCGGCTCTCCGATGGTTTTTGCGTAATTAAGCTGAAAATGCCGCTCCTGCTCCGGAGTCATTTTCCGAATCTCGTAAGATTCCTCCTGGAGAGCATCATGCTCTTCCCCGGAGGAAATGGGGTCGCGCGGGGAATCCGGAGCGAATTCGGAAGTTTGCCGAGGAAAATCCGGGCGCTCGCGGCGAAACCCCCGCGATCTGCGCCGCTTTTTCTTGGCCGGGGCATCGCCCTGCCCGGCGGAGCCTTGGGGATCGTTGCCCTGCGGATGCTCGTCCATCGCCATAATTGTCTCCCTTGCTTGCTGTGGTGGCGCTAGCGGCAACATGCCAAAAGCGCGAATGTCAGAGTTGGTTCTTATCCAGGAAGGATTATACTCTGATTCGCAAGAAAAGAGAACGTCAGCACCCATGGCCCTCCGGGGTAGGGGAAATTCCATGAAGACTCCTGGCCCGCAGGCATTTCGGCTCTCCCGGCTGCAGTTCCCGACAGGGGGTTGGCCTGTGCTCGTAAACCCCGCAAGAACAGGATCCGCAGTCGGCCTCCACAAGCTGCAGGCAGCGAGGATTCGGGCCTGAGGTGCCTCGCATCCGGGCAAGAAACGGGGTGACCGGCTCCGAGGCTTCGGGAGGGAGCCCCCCGGCCTCGGGCTCCGCCCAGTAAAAGGAAACCGCATACGTTTTGCAGCAAGCGCCGCACACTTGGCAATCAAACATAACAAAGAGTTCCGTTTTAAATGGTTTTGCGAGTATAATGCAAACCTGGGCCGCAGAGAAGAGCTAAGAAGTGGATGAGGAACGGTGAAAATGGGATGCGACTTTTTTGAAATCAATCGGCTTTGGCAAGCAGCATTGCGAGCGCACGCTTGCGAGCCGCTAGTCGGAGAGCGCGGTCCCTACCGGCCGATCGGGGAAAAATCTTTGCGCCTGCTTGCGGCATTGTGGGAGAGGGTTCCGCAGGATGCCTTGCCGGATCTTGGGGCGATGCTTGCGGCGGGAAAAGATGTTCGTTTTTTTGGCGATCCGCATTTTGAGCACGAAAACATCATTCGCCTTTGCGATAGAGGCTTCGCTTCGGTAGGGGAAATGGATGCTCAATTGACGGAGAACGTGGAGCGGTCGCTGGATGAGGCGGATTTTGTGTTGTGCTTGGGCGATTTGGCGATAAAAAATGGAATCGCGCATCAGCGGCGCCTGTTCGGAGCGCGGAAAGAGAAAGCGCTCACGCTCGTCGGCAATCATGATGCGAAAGGCGCGATCGCCGCCCAGTGGGCGCAAGCGGGGGCGGCCGCCTCCTTGGCGTTCGCCTTGCCGCGAGATCTGCTGCGAGCGTGGGTTGGCGGCCGCGAGCCGGAGATGAGCGATCTTCTCGAGTGGGAGAGCCTGCCGGAGGAAATCCTTTGCGGGTGTTCGCATTGGCCGGTTCCGCCCTCCCGCTTCCCGGCGGAGGGAGTTTGGATCAACATTCATGGGCATACGCACAATATGGACGGCCTGCCATTGCGGCTGAATTTTTCGGTGGAGACGATCGGATTTCAGCCTGCGCGGCTGCAGGAAAAAATTACGGCGCAGCTGATCGATGATCTGATTCGGAATCGCGAAGGGAAATTGCTGACCCCGGCATTCGATGAGAGTTCCGATGGATATTGATGAGAGCGCCCCCCAGGGGATTCAGGAAGACATCTGGATTCTCACGCTGGAAAAGAATTGGCGACTCTCGAGGGTTCCATTAGAGGGGCGCGCGTTTTGGTGCTCCGATCCGGCTCGCCTTCAGAGCGGATTGCTGGAGATCGGGCCCTCGGGGGGCGGCGCATTCTGGGATGATTGGAGCGGCGCCGCGCGCGGCGAATGGGAAAAAAGCTTATGGGCCGCGGCGGGGCACCAGGAGAAAGAGCCGGGTCGAATCGCGATAGAGCGGCGGTTTCATGATGAAGGATTCGAATCGCTGTGGGTTATTCGAGTCCTATCCGAAAGCGAAGCGTCCGCTGAGAAAGCGTGGCGAAGTTTGTCGGAAAAGCTAGGGCTGAAGCGGGATAGCCTGCTGGAGTTGCCATGTTCCGGAAGCGATTCGAGTTTCGTGGGAAGCTCATCTCTGCTCTGGAGCCAAGCAATCAAGGCGCATAAGGAGCGGTTTTCGCTAGAAAGCTCCGCAACGGGGATCTCGAGCGGGACAAGCCAGAAAAAGAGGCTTTAATCCGAAATGAGGCCTTGAAGCGCTCGGCGCCATCCATGCGCCGTCGCTCTGGCGTCCACCAGGGCGTGGTGGCGGCGAGGATCCAAGAGGAAGTGCTCCTCCATTAGGGCCGGCATTTTCTCGGCGGCCAGCTCAATAGCGGCGCGTTCCGCCCCGAGGCGCTCCCGGCCGGCGAGCTCAAAGGCCGGGAACAGCATCAAAGCCGCTGGTTTGCTTTGCATGCCAGCGGACGTGAGCATTTCATTGAGAATGATCCAATCGCCAGGATAATCGACGATGATGGTCGGATGGTGGGGAAGGGCGGCAATCCAGCGAGCAAGGCGCTCGGAGGCCTCCGAGTAAAGGAGTCGATGCTCGCCCCCTTGCATGAGCGGCAAAACGATTTGGCGAACGAAGTCGCTCGGTGGGGTCTCGCAGTCAAATATCTCAGCGTAAAATTCGTGAGACCCGTCTTCGGAAACCAGCGCGACCGACAGGGGGTCAAGCGACTCGAAGTCGGCGAATTCCGTATCGGCGAAAAGGAGCATCCCGGCGACCCTCTCGGTTAATGATGCTTGCGCTTGCGGCGCTTGCCATGGGGCGGACGCCGAAGTCGCGGTTTTTTCGTCGAGGTCAGCTCGGCGGCCGGCGGATGCTCCTCCTCTTCGAGGATCTCCTGGGTGGCCGCTCGGCGCATTTCTGGGCTTCCAAGAAAAGAGAGTTCCCAGATAACGCCATTGAGGATGTCGCCCAATGAAAAAGTTCTCGCGGGAATCTCAAGGGGCGGCTGGCGATGCGAAGCGTCGCAAAGAATCATGGTTGGGCGAAGAATGAGCGGAACGCCCAGAAGATCTCCCGGTTCGCTGCCCATGAGGCCCCAGGGGATGCGATCTCCCACGGGGAACCCATCTCGAGGGGATTCGAGGGGAAATCCAAGCCCATGGAATTGCGGACGGGAAAGCCCGTCGAGAGAGGACTGCGCCTCATCGAGTTCGGCCATCCAATACAGCTCCAAGAACTCAATGGCGTCGGGGTCGCTAAGCGAATCCGGGGCCGACTCCGCTGGTGCCTGCGTTTGGGCAGATGAAATGATTTCCTCGCACCAATTTCCCAGAATGGGGTAAAGGGCGGGGTTCGCCTGGATGAGGCGGAACAAGTCGCCCAGCGTGAACCCCGGCTCCAGTCGGGCGAGGTCAAACAAGTGCCGATGCGAGTCCGCGGTGACATCTTTCTCGACCCAGGAGCCGACGGATTGCGCCTCGTCATATTTCCACCGAATCCTCGACAGGAGGCCCCCTTTGCGCAGCACAAGGCCATCGCGTTCCCAGAGATCGGTCGGAGCTTGCAATGCGGGATATTGTCCAGTGCTCATGCGGCGTTCCATTTTCGTTTGGTTGCTTTTTGTGAGGTGGAATTGTAAATAGATTAAGGAAGTTTTTCCAGCTATTTTTTGATCAAATTGCCCGTTCGATCCAGAGGAATCTCCATGTCTGCGGCTCCCCTTTTGGATTGGATAATGATCAAGGCGCGATCGAACGAAAGAGCTTGGGACTGGATGTTCGCGAGCCCTCCCGACAAAAGAGCGGCACGCCTGAATCTGCTGCTGCGCGACCGGCCTCTTTGCGAGAGCTTCTGGATTCGCTGCGCGGAGGCCGAATGGGATGAGCCTTTTGAGCCGGAGTCCTTTCCGATCGGTTCCGTGCCGTCCGCCCGAGAGTTGCTGAGGCGCTCGCGAGCGGTGGGGCGGGGGCGGGCAATCGCATTCGCGCTGCGGCGAATCCAAAAAGAAGAGGGGAATGCCGGACTCTGGGATACGCTCGAGAGCGAATTGAGAAATCCCGCAGAGCGCGAGGATTCGCTCTGGGAAGATCTGCTCCAGATCCTCGAGCCGCAGGATGAGCAAGCGGCGGAGGCGGCCCTGGAGATTGCCCTGGAGCGGGGGGATCTTTCAAGAGTCGCGGATATGCTCCCTTGGTTGGGATCCGCAGCTTCCTTGCCGAGCGTGGAGAGGCTCTCGAAAAAAGGGTTGGAGC